>Ga0187892_10001436_pt1 | contig 54374 bp, 50 predicted proteins | sample MA1701073metaG_FD_139345 | JGI IMG/M metagenome (GOLD analysis project Ga0187892, IMG submission 139345) | Bio-ooze microbial communities from a basaltic lava cave in the Kipuka Kanohina Cave System on the Island of Hawaii, USA - MA170107-3 metaG ...
ATCAGCATCTCCTCGATGCGCACGCCCCACTCGAAGCGCTTGCCGTGCTGCGTCTCGAGCGCGAACACCATGCCTTCCTTGATCTCGATCGGGTGGTCGAGCGACCAGATGCGCGAGATCACCGGCTGGTCGTACTGCGCGAGGCCGAGGCCGTGGCCCCACAGGTTGGCCGCGGCCTGGTCCTCCTCCTCGTAGCCCCAGGCTTCCTTCGCCGAAGGCCACTTGGAGGCAATGTCCCTGGTGGTCGCGCCGACCTTCACCGCCTTGATCGAGTCGTAGAGCCACTTGAGCGCGGTGGCGTAGATGTCCTTCTGCTCCTTCGTCGGCTCCTTGCCCGCGCAGTAGGTGCGGTAGTAGCAGGACTTGTAGCCGTTCCAGGTGAGCGCGGCGAGGTCCATGAACACGATCTCGCCGGGCTTGACGATGCGGTCGGAGAAGTTGCGCCAGTTGGGCCAGGTGTTCGGCCCCGAGGACACGATCACGTCCTCGACGTCCTCCATCCCCGGCACCGAGTACAGGTACTCCATGATGTGCGCGGTGAGCTGGTTCTCGGTGCGCCCGGGCTTCAAGTAGCTCATGAACTCCCAGTGCGCGGCGTCGCCGATCGCTCCCACCATGCGCAGCGCCTCCTGCTCGTCCTCGTTCTTGATCGCGCGCGCTTCCATCATCGGCGTCATGCCGTCGGTCCAGTCGATCTTCTCGTCGCCGAACACCTTCAGCATGTTGATGTCGATGAAGTCGACGCCGAGCTTCGCGCCCGCGACGTTGGCCTTCTTCATCTCCTGCTTCACCGCGTTGGTGAACTTCTTCACCTGCGCGGTCGAGGCCGGACCGGCGGCGCCCTTGATCCAGGCGTAGGACCAGCGCACGTGGTCCTTCGGGATCCACGGCGAGTGGCGCTGGATCTGGAAGCCGATGTCGCCCTGCTCGAACAGCACCGGCGCGTCGTCGCCGCACAGCATGGCATAGCGCAGGCCCGGCTTGAGGCGGTTCCAGCCGGGCGTGAGGGTGCTGGTCACGTAGCGCACATTCTCGTCGTACATCAGGAGCATCGCGCCCAGCCCGTGCGCCTTCATGCGCTCGCGCGCGCGCTCGAGGCGGTACTTGCGCACCCGGTCCCAGTTGATCCTCTGCTGCCAGTCCAGTGCCACCATTCCAGCGTTTGCCATTGCTCCTCTCCGGTTGGGTTTGTTCTGCGCTACTCGGCGGTGGCGCCCGCCTCTTTCACCGCCCTGCCCCAGCGCTCGGTTTCCTTCTGCACGAACCTGGCGAATTCGCCCGGCGCGCTGGTGACCACCTCGACGCCGCCGTTCGCGAGCCGCTGCCGCACTTCCGCGGTCTTCATGGTCTCGATCACCACGCCGTAGAGCTTGTCGACGATGTCCTTGGGCGTCCCCGTGGGGACGAAGATCCCCTGCCAGGAGCCGCTGGTGAGCTGGGGATAGCCCGACTCGGCCATGGTGGGCGCGTCCGGGAACGCCTGCAGGCGCTGCGCGCTGGTGACCGCGATGAGGCGCACCCGCCCGCTCTTCACGTGCGGCATCGCCGAGGACGCGGTGACGAACATCATGTGCGTCTCGCCGCCGACCAGGCCGGTGACCGCCGGCCCGGCGCCGCCCTTGTAGGGCACGTGCACCATGTCGAGGTTCTCGAGCTTGCGGAACACCTCCATCTCGAGCCGGTTCTGGCTGCCGGCGCCGGGCGAAGCGTAGTTCAGCTTGCCCGGGTAGGCCTTGGCGATGGCGACTATGTCCTTCACCGTCCTCGCCTGCAGCTCCGGGTTCACCACCAGCACGCCCGGCACGTCGACCACCTGGGTGATGGCGACGAAGTCGCGCGTCGGCACCACCGTGAGCTTCGGGAACACCGCCGGGTTGAGCGCCACGGTGCCGATGTTGCCGAGGTAGACCGTGTAGCCGTCGGGCGCCGACTTCGCCGCGGCGTCCATGCCGATGTTGCCCGAGGCGCCGGCGCGGTTGTCGATCACGATCTGCTGGCCGAGCAGCTCGGTGAGCCGCGGCTGCAGGATGCGGCCGACGAAGTCGGATGCGCCGCCCGGCGCGAACGGCACGATCACGCGGATGGCCTTATTGGGGTACTGCCCCCAGGCGAACGCCGGGACCAACGCCAACAACCACAGAAGCTTTCTCATTCAATCCTCCGTTATTGGAAGCTGCACTGGTTTCCCGCGCCGCGCCGAGACGTCGAACGCCTTGGTCAGCATGAGGCGGTTGTGCGCCTCGGCGGCGGTCGCATGCTGGGTGGTGAGGCCGAGCGAAACGCGGTTCAGCCACTGCTCGGTCTCCTCGCGCATCGGGCCGCGCAGCTCGCCGAGCGCCATGTCGCCGGGCGGATAGCTTCCCAGGAAGTCCACTTTTCTCTGGGAGTCGGGGTTATAGCCTTCACCCTGCGGCCGGGTCGTGGCGAGCACGATGTCGCGGTGCGTGTCGTCGATCGTGAGCACGCCCTCGGTGCCGGTGATGCCGACCTCCAGGCTGTAGACCGCGCCCGGCCAGACCGTCGGCAGGGCCCAGGAGATGCACGCGTGATAGATCGCTCCGTCTTCAAAAGTGACCACGCCCGCGGTGGCATCGATGCCCTTGTATTGCGGCCCGAGCGCCTTGTCGACCGAGCGCGCGTAAAGCTCGACCGGCTTCCTGCCCTCCATCAGCCACATCACGATATCGAGCGCGTGCGTGCCCGAGATCACCATCGGCGAGATCTTCGACGGGTCCGAGGTGCGCCGGTAGTTGTCGAGCGCCACCAGGCGGTTCATGAAGGCGCGCGAGCTCACCAGCGTGACCTCGCCCAGGCTGCCGGTGCGCACCTTCTCCTTCGCGGCCAGCCAGCGCCGGCGGAAGCGCTGGGTATAGCCGACCACCGCATCGATCTTCGATTTTGTTATCTGATCCAGCACTCTTTGCGAATCGGCTAGCTCGGTCGCCAATGGCTTCTCTATCAAAAGGCTGATTTTTCTTTCACAAGCGGCCAGGATCGGCTCGACGTGCAGGTGCTCGTCGGTCGAGATGACCGCCGCGGTAATTTCAGGTCTTTTCAATAATTCCCTGAAATCCGTGGTCGCGAAATCCGCCTTGGTCTTGTCCTTTACAAAAGATGCTCTCTCAGACTTCAAATCTGCGATGCCGATGAAGTCGACCATCGGGTGGCGCGCGGCGACCTCGCCGCGGAACAGGCCTACGCGGCCCGCGCCGACGATCGCGAGACCGATCCGCTTCGGGTTTTTTCGGGCCATTGGATGTCGACCGCGGCGTTGCGCTCGGCGGACTCGTCGGCGGCGAGGTAGACCTGCATCACCATGCGCGCGTGCTCCGGGGTGACCAGCACCGGCCGGTCGTAGACGCAGGCCTCGAGGAAATGCACCGTCTCCGGCGCCATCGCGCCGGCATAGGTGTGGTCGACGAACTCGCCGGGCATGGTCGACATCGGCAGCTGCATGCCCGACTTCATGGTGTTGACCACGACGTCCCTGTGGGAGTCGTCCACCATTACCGCGCCTTCGGTGCCGACCATCTCGATCCAGGTGGTGGAGAAGTTGGGATAGCCCGGCGGCAGCGTCCAGCCGCCGCCCACCACAAAGCTCATGCCGCTGTCGAGCGTCACCGTGATCCACTGGGTATCAGGAACATCTCCTCCGCCGGCTTCGCGCATGGCCCCGTAGTTCACCTGGGAGTACACGCGCACCGGCTTCGCCGGCTCCAGGCACCAGAGCAGGAAGTCGAGGTCGTGCGTCGATTCCATCGCCGCGGGCGAGAGCTTGACGCGCCCGCTGATCTTCTTGCCCAGCCCGCGGGTGATGTGCCGGCTCACCAGCGCGCTCACCGGCTTCCCGATGGTGCCGTCGCGGATGCACTTGCGCACGTAGGCGAGCTTCGGGTTGAAGCGCTGCGAATAGCCGATCGTGAACTTCAGGTCCTTCCCCAGCTTGGTGAGCTCGTCCGCCTCCGCGAGCTCGAGCGCGATCGGCTTCTCGAGAAAGACGTGCTTCCCCGCCGCGAGGCAGTCGCGCGCCATCGGGTAGTGCGTGCTCTCCGGCGTGGCGGAGATGTACACCGCCTCGATGCTCTTGTTCGAGAGGAGCTCCTTGTAGTCGGCCGTGGCGGTGGTCGCTCTGGTCTTCTTCCTCATCTCTTCCAAACGAACCTTGCTGGTTTCGGCGAGATGCAGCGCCTTGACCAGCGGATGCGCGGCGAGGGTCTCGGCGCGGATGCCGCCGCACCAGCCGGTGCCGATTACGGCGACCTCGATGGGTTTCATGTCAGTGCGCCTTTGCTCCCGGTTGCTTGAGCGGATGGGCCTTGGCGAAGGCTTCGATCTCCATGCACTGGCCGTAGATGCGCATGGCGGTCGGGAGGTTCTTGGTGTCGCAGTTGAAGTAGGCGAGCGCGCCGATCACCTGCGAGGCGAGGCAGATGTCGGCCACGGTCGGCGAGTTGCCGTGACAGAACTTGCCGGTCTCGCTCTCCTTCGCCAGGTGGCCCTCGATCGCCTCGAGCGCGCGCATCGTCCAGTGGGCGAGCCAGCGGTTGCGGGCTTCCTCGTCCTGGCGCATCTCCTTTTCCAGGTAGCTCCTGATCCGGGGCGTGATCAGCGGATGCCCGTCGGCCGCCGCGATCAGTGCCAGGCCGCGCACGCGGGCGCGGCCGCGCGGGTCGCGCGGCAAGAGCGGCGGCTCGGGCCGCAACTCCTCCAGGTACTCGAGGATCGCGAGCGACTGGAACAGCGGCGGGCCGCCCTCGTCGAGCACCAGCGCCGGCACCACGCCCTGCGGGTTGACCGCGAGGTAATCCTCGCTGTTCTGCTTGCCCCTGAGGAGGTCGACCGAGACCTCCTCGGCCTGCAGGCCCTTCATCGCGAGCGCGACGCGCACGCGATAGCTGGCGAGGGACCTCCAGAAGCCATAGAGCTTCATTGGCTGACCTTGATATCGGCTTCCTTGATCAGCTTCTCGTACTTGCCCATCTCGGCCTTGATGAACGAGCCGAACTGCGCCGGCGTGCTGCTCACCGCCTCGACGCCCAGGTCGGCGAAGCGCTTCTTCACGTCGGGGTCCGCCATCGTCTTCACCATGTCCTTGTGGAACTTGTCGACGATCGGCCTGGGGGTCTTGGCCGGCATCAGCACGCCCCACCAGTTCACCGCCACCAGCCCCGGCGCGGCGTCCTGGCACAGCGGCAGCTCGGGCAGCAGCTCGAAGCGCTTCGGCCCGGTGATGCACAGCGCGCGCAGCTTGCCGGCGCGCAGGTGGCCCATCGCCGGCAGCGCGTCGGAGAAGATGAAGTCGATCTGGCCGCCGAGCAGGTCCTGGATCGCGAGCACGCCGCCCTTGTAAGGCACCTCCACCGCCTGGATCTTGGTGATGTTCTTCAGCATCTCGCTCGAGAGGTGCGACACGCTGCCCGGGCCGCTGGTGCCGTAGTTCAGCTTGCCGGGGTTGACGCGCGCGTAGCCGATGATCGAGGTGAGCGAGCGGAACGGCGAGTCGGTGCGCACCACCAGCACGTTCGGCCCGGTCGAGAGCATCGACACCGGTATGAAATCGCGCTGAACGTCGTAGGTCAGCTTGGAGAGCAGCGGGTTGACCGCGGTCGGGCCGAGGTTGCCGACCACGAACGAGTAGCCGTCGGGCGCCTGCTTGGAGGCGAAGTCCATGCCGATCGAGCCGGCGGCGCCGGGCTTGGACTCGACGATCACCTGCTGCTTCCACAGCTCGCCGAGCTTGATGCCCAGCACGCGCGCCATCAGGTCCGAGCTGCCGCCCGGCGGGTAGGTGACGATCAGCTTGACCGGCTTGGCCGGCCAGGACTGCGCGCACAGCGCGCCGCTGAAAACCGCAGCTGCCAGGAAAACACCGAGCCTGCGCATCGCTTCTCCTCAGTCTATTCTGATCTGGCGGATCACCGGCCTGAACTGGTCCATCTGCCGCTTGAAGATGGCATCCTGCTCGGCGGGGCTGGAGCCTACCGGCTCGGCGGCCATGTCGCGCAGCCGCTTCGCCACCTCCGGGTGCTTCACCGCCGACGCGACCTCGCGCTGCAGGCGCTCGATGATCTCGCGCGGCGTCCTCGCCGGCGCGAAGAAGCCGTTCCAGCCCTCGGCTTCGAGCACGGGGTAGCCGAGCTCGCGCACCGTCGGCACCTCCGGCAGCTCCGGGATGCGGCGCGAGGCGCTCGTCGCGAGCGCCTTCAGCTTGCCGGCGCGGATATCCGCGAGCGAGGTCGAGAGCTGGTCGCCGCCAATGTTCACCCGGCCGGCGATCAGGTCCTGCTTGAGGGGTGCGGCGCCCTTGAACGGGATATGCGTCATCTCGACGTTTGCCTCGCGCGCCAGCGCCTCGCCCAGCACGTGCATGGTCGACCCCGGCCCGGTCGAGCCGTAGGTGTACCGCAGGCTGCGGTCCTTGCGCAGCGCTTCCATCGTCTCCTTCAGGTTGCCCCCGGCCGTGCTCGGATGGGCGGTCCACACGAAAGGCACGTACACCGCGATCGAGACGCCGGCGAAGTCGGTGTCGGCGTTGTACGTGGCGCGGTTGGCGAGCGCGGCCGAGACCGAGGCGATCGGGAACGTGATGTTGTAGATCAGCAGCGTGTAGCCGTCGGGCGCCGCGCGCGCCACCTCGGCGGCGGCGATCGTGCCGCCCGCGCCGGCGCGGTTCTCGACCAGCACCGGCTGGCCGAGGGTTTCCTGCATGCGCTGGCCGACCAGGCGCGCCACCACGTCGGTGGTGCCGCCGGCGGGGAACGGAACGAGGATGCGCACCGCCTTCGAGGGAAAGGCCTGGGCGAACGCGCTGCCCGACAGCAATACCGCAACCAGGACACCGAGAATTTTCGCCATCGCCTCCTCCAAAGCTTAGGCCCAGCCTAGAATCATACTGGCTTCATTCGGACCGGAGGGAGCGACGATGAGAAACAGGCTCGCGTGCGCGCTGCTCCTGCTCGCCAGCTTCGGCGCGCTCGCCCAGGGCTATCCGGCGCGAGCGGTCAAGGTCATCGTCGCGTTCGCGCCGGGCACGACCTCCGACATCATCGGGCGGATGTTCGCCGAGCGGCTGACGGTCTCGACCGGGCAGGCGTTCGTGGTCGAGAACCGCACCGGCGCCGGCGGCACGATCGGCGCCGAGCTCGTCGCCCTGTCGCCGCCCGACGGGCACACCCTGCTCCTCTCGACCGCGGCGCTCCCGGTCAGCGCGGCGGTTTATCGCAATCTCAAGTACGACACCGCCCGGGACTTCGCCTCGGTGACGGTGATCTCGCATTCGCCGCTTGCCCTCGCCGCGAACCTCAACTTCCCGGCGCGCACCGTGCCCGAGCTGATCGCGTTCGCTAGGGCGAACCCCGGCAAGGTCAATTTCGGCTCGGCCGGCGTCGGCACCTCGCACCATCTGACGGGCGAGAAGTTCAAGCTCGCCACCGGCGTCGACATCGTGCACGTGCCCTACAAGGGCTCGGGACCGGCGCACGTCGACCTGCTCGCCGGCCAGATCCAGATCATGTTCGACAACATCGTCGCGCTGATGCCGCACTTCAAGGCGGGCAAGCTGCGCCCGCTCGCCGTGACCAGCGCGAGGCGCAACCCCCAGCTTCCCGACGTGCCGAGCGTGCAGGAAGCGGGCGTGCGCGATTTCGAGACCGTCGCCTGGTTCGGGCTGATCGCGCCGAAGGGGACGCCGCCCGCAGTGCTGGCGAAGCTCCACGGAGAGGTCGCCCGCGCCCTCGCTCAGGCGGAAGTGCGCCAGCGCCTCCTCGACACCGGCTCCGAGATCGTCGGCAGCTCGCCCGACGCGGCGGATCGACACCTGCGCGACGAGGTCGAAAGATGGGGCGTCGTGGTGCGGGCAGCAAACGTCCGCGCCGAATAGCGCTACCAATTGAACGCCGCCAGCAGATAGTCCGGCTGCGCCGCTGCATTCGCAGCAAACCGGCGCCATGCCGCCTGCGACGGCAGCTCGCCCCATGCGACGCCCAGCTCGGCGCCGTGCACGCCGCCGGGAATGAGCGCGCTCGCGATCCCGGCGCGCGCAGCGCCGAGAACGTCATGGTCGACCGAATCGCCGATGGCGACGACCTTGTCGGTAGAGCAGCCGAGTGCCGACAGGCATGGACGGTAGATCGGCGCATGCGGTTTGCCGTAATAAAAAACTTTCCCCCCGAGAGCCTCGTAGCGCAGTGCGAGCACGCCCTGCCCCTCGGTGAGACCCTGAGGCGTGAAGCGGGCCGTGTCCGGATTGGCGCAGACCATCGGCAGGCCGCGCGTGACGCCCGCGCGCAGGTCACGCTCGTAATCCGCCACCACGCGCGCTGGCGCATCGCTGCCGATGACGGCGAGAAAGTCCGCCTCCTCGAGCCGCTCGACGAAATCCAGCCCGATGCCCTCGAGCAGACTACGGTCGCCGGAGCGAGTGAAGGCGTAGCAGCGCCTCCCGGGCGGGCTTTGCTTCAAGGCGGCGCGAGCCTCCTCGCCGGCCGACACCATGGCGTCGATGCAGCGCGTATCGAAGCCGATTTCGGACATCAAAGACAGCGTTTCGGTCTCGCGCTTACTGGTATTCGACAGGACCACGATCCGCTTCCCCGCGTTGTGCAGCTCGCGCAGGCAATCGACCGCGCCGGGATAAGGTCGGATGCCGTCGTGCAGCACGCCCCACTGATCGAGGATGAAGCCGTCGAAGAGCCGGGCGAGGCTCGCGACGTCAGGTAATGCGCGCACGGACCCAGGCCGACAGCGCTTCGCTCACGAGCACGATGACGAGAATCGCGGCGAGCACCACCAGCACCTGCTGCCACGCGAACTGGTTGATCGAGGCGTAGAGGTACAGGCCAATGCCGCCGGCGCCGACGAACCCCAGCACGCTCGACTCGCGCACGTTGATGTCCCAGCGGTAGACCGTGGTGCCGATCAGCACCGGCATGACCTGCGGCAGCACGCCGAAGAGATATACCTGCGCGGTGCCGGCGCCGGTCGCCTCGATCGCTTCGATCGGCCCGCGGTCGGCCTCCTCGATCGCCTCGGCCAGGATCTTCGCCAGGAAGCCCACCGAGCGCGCGGCCACCGCGCAGATCCCGGCTACCGGGCCCGGGCCGAAGATGGCGACGAACACCAGGCCCCAGATCACGGTGTTCACCGAGCGCGAAGCCACCAGCAGCGCGCGGCCGAGCGCCCAGGTGAATCCGTTGGCGGTCGTGTTGCGCGCGGAGAGAAACGCGAGCGGCACGGAAAGCACCAGCGCGATCGTCGTGCCGAGCGTGGCGATGTGGATCGTCTCGATCAGCGGACGCGCGATCACCGGCAGGTACGACCAGCGCGGCGGCCACATGCGGCTCGCGAGGTCGATCGCCTGCTCGTGCGCATCGGCGAAGAACGCCCACTCGATGTCGAGCGCCGACACCGACCACGCGGCGGCGAACGCGACCGCCGCGCTCCACAGCCACAGCACCGCAGATTCGCCCGGTGATCTTCGCCGCCATGTCCGGGGATAGCTCATCGGAGCTTGCGGCGTACCCAATCGCTAAACCATTCGCCGAGAGCAACCAGCGCAATGATGGAAAGCAGGATCGCTAGCGAGAAGTCGTACTCGTAGCGGGCGAACGAGGCCGACAGCGTCTGGCCGATGCCGCCGGCGCCGACGATGCCCACCACCGTCGAGTGGCGCAGGTTGGCGTCGAGGCGGTAGATCGCGAGGCCGGCCGCGCGCGCCAGCACCTGCGGCACGATGCCGTAGACCACGACCTGGCCGAAGCCGGCGCCGGTCGCGCGCACCGCCTCGACCGGGCCGGTGCGCACGTTCTCGATGTCCTCGGCGATCATCTTGCCGAGAAAGATCGCCGAAGCGAACGCGAGCGTGAGCAGGCCCGCCACCGGCCCGAAGCCGAACAGCTTCACGAAGAAGATCGCGATGATCACCTCGTGCAGCGTGCGCCCGAGCACGATGAAGCCGCGTGCGGCGAGGTACAGCGGGCGCGGCGCGAGATTGTGGGCCGCCGCGATGCCGAGCGGGATGCTGAGCAGCACGCCGGCCAGGGTCGCGGCAAACGCCATCTGCACGCTCTCGACCATGCCGTTCACGAGGAGCTGCCAGCGCGAGAAATCCGGCGGCACCATGCGCGCGAACATGTCGAGCGCGCGCGGGAAGCCGGCGAGCGCGCGCTCGACGTTGACTTCGAGGGTCGAAGTCGACCAGACGAGATAGCCGGCGACCAGGGCCACCGCGAGGCGCTGGCGCCAGAGGCTGCCGAAGAGCGGCGGCCGGCGCCAGACGGTCGGAGGGCTAGGCGTCTGGTGCACTGAGCGCCGTTTCCGCTTTTTCGTCGACATGCCGGATGGTCTGGCTCCAGTCCTCGGCGCCGTAGATCTCGGTGAGCGTCGCGGCGCTGAGCGCGGCGGGAGGGCCGTCGAAGGCGACGCGCCCCTGCTTGAGCCCGATCACGCGGTCGGCGAAGCTCTGCGCGAGCGCCACATCGTGGATGTTCACGAGCGCGGGCTTGCGCCGCTCGGTCGCGAGCTCGCGGATGAGCCGCATGATCTGGCGCGCGGTCTTCGGGTCGAGGCTCGCCGTGGGCTCGTCGACCAGCAGCACGTCCGGGTCCTGCATCAGCGCGCGGGCGATGCCGACGCGCTGGCGCTGGCCGCCCGAGAGCGCGTCGGCGCGCGTGTCCTGGTAGCCGGCGAGCCCGACGCGCTCGAGCAGCGCGTAGGCGCTGGCGACGTCCTGCGGCGGGAAGCGGCGCAGGAACGAGGCGACGAACCCCACCGACCCCAGCCGCCCGGAGAGCAGGTTCTCCATGACGGAGAGGCGCTCGACCAGGTTGAACTCCTGGAAGATCATGCCGATGCGCCGGCGAACGCCGCGCAGCTCGCGCCGCGAAAGGCCGACGATGTCGGTCGCGCCCAGCCGCACGCGGCCGGCGGTCGGCTCGACCAGCCGGTTGATGCAGCGGATGAGGGTGCTCTTGCCTGCGCCCGAGGAGCCGATGATCGCGACCACCTCGGGACGCTCGACCGCGAAGCTGACGCCGTCGAGCGCGCGGCTGCCGGTGGGGTAAACCTTGCTCAGGCCCTCCACCGAGAGGGCCTGCGTCGTCATTCCGCCTTGGTGCCGAGCTTGTTCAGGGCCTCCTGCGTATAGGCCACCCCGGTCGCCTTCTGGATGGTGCGCACGTCGCGCCAGTGCTCCTTGTAGCTCACCGCCGCGAAGCGCTCGACGTCCTTGAACTCGGCGCCGAGCTTGGAGCTCTTGAAGTCGAAGCCGAGGAACGCCTCCTTGACCTTCGCTTGCAGCTCCGGCGCGAGGTTGTGCGCGGTACCGAATGCCGCGCGCGGGAACGGCGCCGACTCGTAGATCACGCGCACGGTGCCGGGCGCGAACATGCCGCGGTTCTGCATGCGCTCGAGCACGGTGCCCGCCACGGGCGCGGCGTCGTAATCCTTGTTGACCACGCCCATGATCGAGTTGTCGTGCTTGCCCGAGTAGACCACGGTGTAATCCTTGCCCGGCTCGACGCCCAGCGCCTTGAACAGCGCCCGCGGGGCGATGTCGCCGGAATTGGACGAAGGCGTGACGTGCGCGACGCGCTTGCCCTTGAGGTCCGCGAGCGTCTTGATCGGGCTGTCCTTGTGCACGATCAACTGGAGCGTGTAGCCGATGCTGCCGTCCGGCCGCGCCATCGCGACCATCGGCACGAACCCGGCCAGGTTGACTGCGTACGCGGTCGGCCCGGTGGCGACGCCGGCGATGTGCAGCCGCCCGGAGCGCATCGCCTCGAGCTGCGCGGCGTAGGACTCGGCCGGGAACCAGCGGATGCGCTTGCCGGTGACTCTTCCGAGGTGCGTGATGAAGTCGCTGAAGGCGTTCTCATAGACCGCCGGGTCCTCGACCGGCGCGTAGGAGAAGACCAGCGTCGACGGGTTCTGCATTGCCTTCTTGTCCTTCGGCAGGTCGGCGACGAGGTCGCCGTCCTCGTCGCAATAGCGCTGGTCGAGATCGCCGCGGTTGGGGCACGGCGCCTGCGCCGCGGCGGCGCCGGCCCACAGCACCAGGCCAAGCAAAAACGGGGCTTTCATGATTTTCCTCCTGCGGAAGAGTTTATCAGGCGCACCTGTGCGGGATCGATGCCGAGGTGCACCGTCTCGCCGGGGCGGTAGCTGTCGGCGCCAACGCGGTGCGGTTCTTCGGCGACGAGCTGCGTCTGGCCGACCTTCACCTTGTACCGGATGAAGGCGCCGAGGAACTCGCGGTCCGCGACCGTGCCCGCGAGCCAGATGCGCCCCGCGTCCCCCGGCGCCGAGGCGAGCGCTATGGTATGGGGGCGGATCACCACGTCAGCGGCCTTCGGCAGGCGCAGCTCCCCGGCGAGCGCCGAGCCCCCGGAAAGCAGGTTGACAGAGCCGACGAAGTTGGCGACGAACCGGTTCGCCGGGTTGTCGAAGAGCTCGATCGGCGTGCCCACCTGCTGGATCACGCCCTGGTCCATCACCGCGATACGGTCGGCGGTGGTCATCGCTTCCTCCTGGTCGTGCGTGACGAAGATCGTGGTGATGCCCAGCTTGCGCTGCAGCGCGCGCAGCTCCTCGCGCATGCGGATGCGCAGCTTCGCGTCGAGGTTCGACAGCGGCTCGTCGAGCAGCAGGACTTTCGGCTCCACCGCGATGGTGCGCGCGAGCGCCACGCGCTGCTGCTGGCCGCCGGAAAGCTGGCTCGGGCGCCGCTCGGCGTAGTCGAGAAGATTCACCAGCCCGAGCGCGGCGCGCACCTTGTCCGCGACCGCGGGCGCTGGAAGCCTGCGCTCCTCGAGCCCGAACGCCACGTTCTCGCGCACCGTCATGTGCGGCCACAGCGCGTAGTTCTGGAACACCATGCCGACGTCGCGCCGCCACGGCGGCACGCCGGCGATGTCGGCGCCAGCGATGAGCAGCCGCCCCGCGTGCGCCTGGACGAACCCGGCCACGAGGCGCAGCAGCGTGGATTTCCCGGATCCCGAGGGCCCGAGGAGAGCGAAGAATTCGCCCGGCTCGACCGCGAGGTTGACGTCGCGCAGCACGACTGTGCGGCCGTAGCGCACCGCGATGCCCTGCGCCTCGACCCTGGCCTTCGTCACAGCTGGCGGTCCAGGTCGACCGCCCGGCTGCGCATGAAGCGGTGCGAAAGGTAGGTGCCGAGCGCGACGATCGCCACCGCGAGCACGCCGAGCGCGGCGCCCGGGCCGCGGCCGGCGGCCGACTGCATGTAAAGGTAGATGCCGTAGGACATCGGCGCGAGGCTCTGCGAGGTCGTGAGCATGATGGTGGCCGAGAGCTCGACCGCCGCGGTCATGAAGCTGGTGACGAAACCCGCCAGGATGCCGCCCATCATCAGCGGCACCACGATGCGCTGGAGCGTGCGCCGCTTGGTCGCGCCGAGGTTCTCGGCCGCCTCCTCGAGCGAGACGTGGAGCTGCGTGAGCGCCGCCATGCACGAGCGCAGCGCGTAAGGCAGCCGGCGGATCGAGTAGGCGATCACGATCAGAAGCCACGACGAGGTGACCAGCTCACCGCTGAAGGGGATCTCGACCCCGCGGAAGGTGCGCAGGTAGCCGATCGCGAGCACCACTCCCGGGATGGCGAGCGCAGCGCTCGCGACGAGGTCAAGCGAGCCGCGCAGCGGCAGCCGCGTGCGCAGGATCAGGTAGGCGATCGCGGTGGCGAGCACGACGTCGATCAGCGCCGCGAGGCCGCAGTACGCGAGCGTGTTCCAGATCATGCGCGGCGAATCCTGGAACACCGTCGCGTAGTGCTGCAGGGTGAAGCCGTCGGGAACCACGCTGAAGCTCCAGACCGTGCCAAGCGAGAGCAGCAGGATGCCGAGGTGCGGCGAAAGCACGAGCAGCAGCACGAGCGCGATCCAGGCGTACGCCGCCGCAGCCTGCCAGGGCTTGAGCGCGCGCATGGCGAGGCTCGAGCCGCCGCGCTGCAGCGTGGCGTAGTCGCGGCCCCTGAGGGCGAGCGCCGCGGCCCACAGCGCGAACAGCGAGAAGCCGATCAGCAGCACGCCGATCACGTAGCCGATGGGGTCCTCGATTCCAACCGAGGTGATGCGCAGGTAGGCCTGCGGCGCGAGCATGTTGGTGACGTTGAGGACGAGCGGCGTACCGAGGTCGTCGAACACCTTCACGAACACGAGCGACGCGCCGGCCACGTAGCCCGGCATCGCGAGCGGAAACACGATGCGGCGAAAAAGGCGCCAGCCGCTCGCGCCGAGATTCTGCGCCGACTCCTCCATCGAGGCGTCGATGTTGCCCATCGCCACGACGAGGTTCATGAGGATGAACGGGAAGTAGTGCAGCGCTTCGACGAAGATCACGCCGTTCAGGCCCTCCATGATCGGCACCCCGATGCCGAACCATTCGCCCAGCAGCAGGTTGACCGAGCCGCTGCGGCCGAAGATGAGCTGCATCGCTACCGCGCCCACGAACGGCGGCATGATGAGCGGCAGCACGCCCAGCGTCTGGATGATGAGCGCGCCGTGGAAGCGGAAGCGCACGGTGAAGTAAGCGAGCGGCACCGCGATCAGGCTGGCGAACAGCACCGATGCCGCCGCGACATACAGGCTGTTCCAGAACGACTCGCGCATCAGCGCGAGGTCGAAGAACGCCGCGAAGTGCGAAAGCGTGAAGCCGCCGCCGGGCTCCGCGAAGGCGACGTAGACCACGGTCGCTACCGGCACGGCCAGGAACGCCAGCAGGAACGCGGCGATCAGCGCCGCCGCGGCAAGCTGACCCGGGGTATAGCCGCGCACGCGCGCGGCTTCAGCGCGCCATCGCCGCCGCCTGGTTCGCGAGCTCGGCGGCGCGCGTGTAGCTCTTGAGCGCCTGAGCGTTCCAGTAGCCTTCCAGGCCGGTCACCTGCTTGGTCTTCTCGGCGGTGCGCTTGGTGTCGCGGAACAGCGCGAGAAACTCCTTGTCCTTCGCCTTCTCCTCGCCGACCACCGGCGAGAACGCGAGCTCGCGCGCCTCGGCGAGCAGCTTCTGGCCCTGCGCATTGGGCTTCGCGGCGAGCCGCGCGGCGGCGCTGTGAATCGCCTTCGAAGCGGCAGCCAGCTCCTTGTGCCGGAAGGTGATCGACTGGTCGAAAATCGCGCTTACCAGGTAATAGCGCGTTTCCGAGAGCTCGGAGTCGAAGTTCACCTTGGCCTTGATCCTGCCGCCGTACGGGTTGGGAAAGTCCTTCGGCGCCTTCGCGTACACGGCCGGCAGCACCGGCAGGCGGCTGATCTTCGGGTCGAGCAGCAGCTCCTGGCCTTCCTGCGACAGCGTAAAGGCGATGAAGCGCTTGCCGAGCTCGGGGTTCTTCGCATTGGCGATCAGGCCGATGTTCGCCGGCACGATCGCGGTCACCGACGGATAGTGGAACTCGACCGGGAAGCCCGAGGCCTTGGCCGACAGGCCGAAGAAATCGATCACCAGCCCCACGCCGTACTGCCCGTTGTTCACGCCTTCGGGAACGCCGAAGCTGCGCTCGGTGATCGCCGCGCAGTTGCCGGAGATCTGCAGCATCTGCGACCAGCCCCTGGTCCAGCCTTCGCCCTGCAGGATGGTCTCGACGGTGAGGTGCGTGGTGCCCGAGCGCGAGGGCGATGAGATCGCGACATGGCCGTGATAGACCGGCTTCATCAGGTCGGCCCATTCGCGCGGCTCGGGCAGCTTGTTCGCCCGCATGTAGCGCGTGTTCCACATCAGGCCGTAGCCGGCGAGCGCCTGGCCGTAGTACAGGCCCTCGGGATCGTTGATCGGATAGGCGCCGATCTTGGCCGGCACGGCCGGGTTGCGGCCGTCGAACTTCTGCAGCAGGCCGTCCTTGGAAAGCACCTCGAAGGCGTCGGGCGCGGAGGCCCAGAAGATGTCGGGCTTGTTCGCCGCCGGCGCCTCGCGCACGTACGCGACTGCGGACGATGTGCCGCGGTTCATGACCTCGACGCGCACGCCGGGATTGCGCGCCTCGAACGCGCGCTTGTAGACCTCGGTCAGGTCCTTGGGGAACGAGGTGATCACGGTCAGCACCTGCTGCTGCGCCTGCGCCGCGCCGGCAGCAGCGAGCAGCGCCGCGACGAGCCAGCCAACAAAGGTCTTGGTCATCTATCCTCCTATTTCTCCGCCGTCGTTTCGGGTGATCGCCACCACCGACGAGCGCGGCGGCAGGTCGCCGCGGAAGTCGGGCCAGCGCGTCGAGGGTTTGTCGAAGGTCGAGCCCTTCTCGTCGCCGGGGTGCTGGACGGCGAGGAACAGCGTCCTGCCGTCGGGCGCGAACTCGGGCCCGCAGACCTCCGCGCCGCGCGGCGCGTTGAAGAAGCAGCGCGTGGCGCCGCGGTTCGGGCCGCTCACCTCCGCGCCGTACAGGCTGTCGTTCCACCCTGCGGCGTCGTCCTGCCCGTCGGTCGCGATCCAGATGCGGCCTTTCGGGTCGAAGGCGAGGTTATCGGGCGCGGCGATCCAGCCGTTCGCGCTCACAGGGCTCGCGTAGCGCGCGCCGTGCTCGGCGACCTTCGGGTCGCCGCCGAGCAGGAAGAAGCCCCAGTCGCACTCGGTGGCGGCGTGGTCGGCCTTGCCGCCGACGAGCGGCGGCACGATCTCGATGATGTGGCCGAACTTGTTGTTGGCGCGCGGGTTCGCCGGGTTCACCTGGTCGGGCTTGCGGCTCTCGTTGAAGGTCATCACCACGTAAACGCGGCCCGTGAGAGGATGTGCCTCGACGTCCTCGGGACGGTCCATCGGCGTCGCGCCCGCGGCCTGCGCGGCGCGCCGCAGCTCGATCAGCACGTCGGCCTGGCTGTGGAAGCCCTCTGCCGCCGTGAGCTTGCCCTGCCCGTGCACCAGCGGCAGCCAGCGCATCCTGCCGTTCTCCTCGAAGCGCGCGGCGTACAGCGTGCCTTGGTCGAGCAGATCGCGGTTCGCGGCGAGGTTCGCCGGGTCGAACCTGCTCTCGGTGACGAACTTGTAGACGTATTCCATGCGCGCGTCGTCGCCCGAGTAGATCGCGACGCGGCCGTCGTGGCTCACCGCGTGCGTGGCGCATTCGTGCGCGCAGCGGCCCAGCGCAGTCCTCTTCACCGCCGTGTGGTTCGGATCATAGGGGTCGATCTCGACGATCCAGCCGAAGCGGTTGGGCTCGTTCGGCTCCTTGTCGAGGTTGAAGCGGTCGAAGTAGCGGCCCCAGTCGGCGTAGCGGCCCTTGCCCGACATGTTGAAGCGCCGGCGCGCGCCGGCCTCCGGGCCCTTCGTCGGGTCGCCGAAGAAATAGTTCTGGACGTTCTCCTCGGCGGTGAGCATCGTGTGCCATGGCGTGGTGCCGCCGGCGCAGTTGTTGAAGGTGCCGTAGGAACTCGTGCCGGTCGGGTCGGCGTTGGTGCGCATGCGCGGATGCCCGGCTGCCGGGCCCGAGATGCGCATCGGCGAGCCGGTGTGCAGGCGCCGGTTGTAGCGGCTGTCGTCCACCAGCCGCCAGTTCCTGCCCTCCTTCGCGATCTCGACGATCGTGAAGCCCACAGCGGCCATCTGCACCTCGCACTGCTGGCGCGTGAGCTGCTTCGGATTGCCCGGAAACACCATCGACTGCCGGCAGTTCTCGTGGTTCACGCCGAGCAGGCCGCGCGTCGAGCTCTTCGAGCCGCGCGGCAGCGGCATGTAGCAGATGAAGTCGGCGTCGGTGCCGAACTGCAGCTCCTGCTCGGCGCCGGTCTGCTGGCCGGGCCGCCACGCCGGCGCGCCGCGCCGGATCGGGTCGCCGTCCCGCAGCAGCACCTGCACGTTGTAGCCCGGCGCGACGTACGCCTTGTCGTCAGTGGTGCGCGGCAGCTCCTTGAACGTGAGCGGCGCGGAGCCGTCTCCGCTTTCGGCGCCACCGAGGGTTGAACAGCCGAACAGGCCGAACGCGCCGCCGGCGGCCATCCCCTTCAGCATCGTGCGCCGGGAAATGACTTCGCCGATCGTCGGCTCGGTCGAAGGGTTGACGGCCATTCCGTCTTGTTCATCGAAGTAGTCGTGTGCCATGTCAGTTCGCCTTTATGCCGGCCTTCTTGATGAGCTCCGCGTTTTCCTTCAGCTCGCGCTGGATCATGGCGTCGAACTCCGGGATCGTCAGCGAGAGCGGGTCGGCGCCGAGCTTGGTGATGCGGTCGGCGATGTCGGGCGACTGCACCAGCGCGTTGATCTCGCGGTGCAGGCGCTCGACGATCGGGCGCGGCGTTCTTGCGGCGACCAGCGTGCCGAGCCAGAAGTTGTAGTCCGAGCCCGCGTAGCCCGCCTCGACCGTGGTCGGCAGCTCGGGCATCAGCGCGGTGCGCTTCGGCCCGCTTACTAGGTGCGCGTCAACCTTGCCGGCGTCGCGCATCTTCTGCGCCTGGAACACGAGCGCGAAGTAGCAGTCGGCGCGGCCCGAGATCACCTCGGTGAGCGCTTCTCCCGCGCCCTTGGTGTGGACGTTGAGCACCTCGAAGCCCGCGGAGAAGCGGAAGCGCTCGAGCGCCATGTGGGTGGCGCTGCCGACGCCGGCGGTCGCGCAGGCGAGCTTGCCGGGCTGCGCCTTGGCGGCGGCGACGAAGTCGGCGTGCGACCTGTACTTGCCCGGCGGCGTGATCAGGATCGTCGGGATGGTGGCCACCGTCGCCACCGGCACCAGCTCCTTCGGGTCGAGCCCCGGGTTGAGCAGCGTGGAGACGGTGAACGCCGAGGCGTACATCATGATGTTGTGGCCGTCGGGCTCCTGCGTCGCCACCCACTTGGCGCCGACCAGGCCGCCGGCGCCGAGGCGGTTCTCGACGATCACCGACTGGCCGAGCGAGGCGCCCAGCTTGTCCGCCAGGATGCGAGCCATCGTGTCCGAGGCGCTCCCCGGCGTGACACCCGAGATGAAGCGCACGGTCCTGGTCGGATAGGTTTGTGCCTGGGCGGCGGTGGAAAGCGCCAGCGCCAGGATCGCCAGAAGCACTCTCATTGCGTCCTCCTCCTTTACACCCTCGGTAGCCTGAACTGCTCGGCAAGCCAGTCCGCGGTGCGGCTGCGGTAGCGGTAGGGGCGGTTGTTGGCATTGTGCCCCCCGTCCTCGACGATTAGAAGCTCGACCGGGCCGGATACCGCCCTGGCGAGCTGCTCCGCGTGCGAGGCCGGCACCAGGCGGTCCTGCCTCCCGGTAACGATGAAGATCGGGCAGGCGATCCGCGCCGCCGCGTCCTTCATCGTAAGCGTTTTTGCCACCTCCCGAGCCTGGGTTTCATCTTTCGAATGGCTGCGCACGCGGAAAGTCTCGCGCGTGAGCTCGGGCAGGGCGTCCCAGATCCGCTCCCATTCGAACGGGCCGGAAAGCGCGATGCACGCCCGGATGCGCTTCTCGTACGCCGCCGCGCGCGGGGCGTAGTAGCCGCCGAGGCTTACGCCCCAGATCGCGATCCTTTTCGCATCGAGGTCGCTCCTTCCCTCGATCCAGTCGACCACCGCGTGCGCCGCGCGCTCGTAGTCGCCGCAGATCGGGATCTCGTACTCCGCCTCGCCCTGCCCCGGCCCGTCGATCGCGAGCACCGCGATGCCGCGCGCGAGGAACGGCTCCTCGTAGGCGTGGATCTCCTCCTTCGTCGAGTCGAGGCCGGGCGCCATGATCAGCACCGGCGGAGCCTTCTTTCCTTCCGGCATGCGCAGCACCGCCTTCAGCGACTTGTCGCCGAAAGGAATCGACACGTAGAGGCCCGGCGGCCGCATCAGGTCGAGCGCGTTGCGATAGCAGCTCACCGCCTTCGCGTGCGCGGCGCGCATCTGCTTCGGGTCCTGCACGAACACGAACTTGGCAAAGTGGTAGTAGATCGCCGCGCGCACGAAGTGCTCGCCCGCCGTGAGGCGGTAGCCGCCGTCCATCGACTTCGTCGCGAGATCTTCGTGCACCTTCGCCCGCGCGCTCCACGCCGCGCACCAGTCTTCCCAGCGCTCGATCGAGGACGTCACGTCCTCGAAGTCCGCGAGCAGCACGCCGTTCGACACGAAGCGCGGCGCCCAGTGCGAGATGGCGGAGGAGACGCGTGGATCCATAAATAGGGACTGTCCCTATTTAGACTTTTCCCAGCGCCTTCAGGATTCGCTCCGGCGTGAATGGCATCCGCGTGACGCGCGCGTTCAGCGGCGCGAGCGCGTCGTTGATGGCGTTCATCACCGCGGCCGGCGCGCCGGCGGTGCCGGCCTCGCCGACGCCCTTGGCGCCGAGCTGGGATTGCAGGGTCGGGGTCTCGATGTGCGCGCACACGATGTCGGGCATCTCGCCCGACATCGGCACCAGGTAGTCGGCCATGTTGCCGTTGAGGAGCTGGCCGTCGGGCCCGTACAGGCACTCCTCGTACAGCGCGGCGCCGATTCCCTGCACCACGCCGCCGCGGATCTGCTCGTCGACCAGCATCGGGTTGATCACCGTGCCCGAGTCCTCGACGCACCAGTGCTTGAGCAGCTTCACGAACCCGGTGTCGGGATCGACCTCGACCAGCGAGGCCTGGATGCCGTTGGTGAACGTGAAGCCGTACTGCCGTGGCGTGTAGTGCCGCGTCACGGTGAGCTCGGATTGGAAGTCGAGCGGCAGGGTGTCCGGGCGGAAGTAGGCGACGCGCCCAAGCTCCTGCAGCTGAAGTTTAGGTTCGCTCGTTAATCTGTTGATTACATTATTGTCCTTGATGTCCAATTCGGCCTTGTCGAGCTTCAGGATCTGGGCCGCCACGTCGAGCATGTTCGTGCGCAGGGCTCGTCCCGCCAGCAGCACCGCCTCGCCGCCGATTCCCGCGCCGCGCGACGCCCAGGTGCCGCCGCCGTAAGGCGTCACACCGGTGTCGCCGGTAATGACTCTTACCTTGTCCATGGAAACTCCGACAGCGCTTGCGGCGATCTGCGCGAAGATCCCCTCGGTGCCTTGCCCCTGCTCGGTGACGCTGCACATTACCGTCACCATGCCGGTGGGCTCGAAGCGCAGCGTCGCGCCGTCCTGCGCCGAGATGCGCGCGCCGCCGACGCCGTAGAACGCGGGCGACGGATTGGTCACCTCGATCATCGCCGCGAGGCCGATGCCCCGGTAAACCTTCTGGTTCCGTAGCCGGGACTGCTCCGCACGCAGCTGCGAGTAATTCATGGTTCTCAACAGCAAATCGAGAGCCTTGTGGTGCGAGAGCTTCTCGAACTTGATGCCGGAGGGAAACGTATATGGATAGGCGTCGTCCGGGACCAAATTGATTTTTCGAAATTCAGCAGGATCCATCCCAAGCTTCTGAGCCGCCAGGTCGACGATGCCTTCGGTGAGCGCGACCGCGATCGGGTGGCCGACCGCGCGGTACTGGCAGGTGACGTTCTTGTTGGTGAACACCACGTGCATGCGCGCCTTGTACTTCTGGTGCTTGTACGGCCCGCCGGTGAGGTTCACCACCTGGTTGCCCTCGATGCCGCTGGTGCGCGGGTAGACCGAATACGGGCCGATGGCGGTCAGGTCGTCCAGGTCGAACGCGAGGATCTCTCCCGCCTTCGAGCAGGCGAGCCGCACGCGCGCCCGATGCTCCCGGGCGTGGATGTCCGAGAGGAACGACTCCAGCCGGTCGGCGACGAATTTCACCGGCCGGCGCAGGATCACCGAGATGGCGGCGGTCGCCATCTCGTCGGCGTACACGTGCACCTTGATGCCGTAGGAGCCGCCGATGTCCTTCGCGATCACGCGGACGTTCGCCTCGGGAATGTTCAGGTGCCGCGAGAAGATGTCCTGCATCATGTGCGGCGCCTGCGTCGCGTGGTACACGGTGAGCGAATGCTCGGCGGCGTTGTAGTCGGCGACGATCGCGCGCCCCTCGGGGCAGACGCCGGTGTGGCGGCCGAAGTGGAAGGTTTCCTCGACCACCACATCGGCGCTTGCGAAAACCTCGTCGACGCCGCCGGTGTCGTGCTCGCGCTTGAAGCAGACGTTGTCTTTCAAATCCTGGTGGATGACCACATCGCCGCGCAGCGACTCTTCCATGTCGACCACCACGGGCAGCTCTTCCCATTGCGCCTCGATGAGCTGCACCGCGTCCTCGGCCTGGCTGCGCGACTCGGCGACCACCGCCGCGCAGGCCTCGCCCTGCCAGCAGGCGCGATCCACTGCGATGGCGTATTGCGGCGGCGACTTGATTCCCTTTAGGTGCGCGAGCACCGCGACCCACGGCGAGCAGTACTCGGCGACCTTGGGGCCGTCGAACACGGCGATAACACCAGGGGATTTCACAGCGTTCTCAAACGAAAGTTTCCTAATCCGGGCGTGCGCGTACGGGCTTCTGAAGAACGCCACGTGCGCGAGGCGCGGGAAGCGCAGGTCGTCGGTGAACGCGCCGCGCCCCTGCAGCAGGCGCTGCGCGTTCGGCCGCGGCACGCTCTGGCCGATGTAGCCCTTGTCGACCTGGGTGCCCGGCGCGTGGAGCGGAAGCTCGGCCTTACCCATTGATCGCTTCCTCGATCGCGTCGACGATCGCCTGGTAGCCGGTGCAGCGGCAGTAGTTGCCGGAGATGTGAGCGCGGATTTCTTCCCGGGTGGCTTTCTTCTTGCTGCGGATCAGATCCTGCGCGGCCATGAGCATTCCCGGCGTGCAGAAACCGCACTGCAGCGCGTTCTTCTCGTGGAACGCCTTCTGCAGTTTCTCCAGCTCCTTCGAATCCGAAAGGCCTTCGATGGTGTCCACGCGGCAGCCGTCCGCCTGCACCGCGAGCATCAGGCAGCCGCGCACGATCTCGCCGTTGACCCGCAGCGTGCAGGCGCCGCACACCCCGTGCTCGCAGCCGATATGCGAGCCGGTGAGGCCCAGTTCGTCCCTCAGAAAATCCACCAGGTGCTGCCGCGCAGGAATGCTGCGCGTCACCTGCGCGCCGTTCACCGTCATGGTGACGTTCAGAGCCTGTTCCATGCGCGCTCGAGGAGCACTCTTGCGAGGTGCAGCTTGGTGGACGCGGAGTGGTAGAGGTCTGCGACCGGGGTGGGAAGCGACGCCTTTGCTTCGTCCAGAGATTTAGGCTTGAGGAGAACCGGTTTCGCGCCGATGCCGAAGAAGGCGATTCGGCGCTCGCTTCCCCTGGCGATTCCTGCCAGACCCACGATCGCGTAGTCGCCCTGCCGGCGCGCGAGCTCGAGGAACACCGACTTGTCGGCCTTCGGGAACTCGGCGCCGGCCAGGATCTCGCCCGGCTTGAGGTCGGTCTCGAACAGACCCTTGAAGAAGTCGGCCGCCGCGACGCGCCGCTCGCCTCTGCTTGATGAAATCGTGAGAACTGCCTCTAGAGCGACCGCACACGCCGGCAATTCCGCCGCCGGGTCGGCGAGCGCGAGGCTCCCGCCGAGCGTGCCGCGGTTGCGGATCGCCGGGTGCGCGATGTGCGCCACCGCCTCGGCGACGAGCGGCAGGTGCTTCCTCAGATCGGCGGACTGCTCGATCTGCGTGTGGGTGCAAAGCGCACCGACCCGGACGGAGCCCTTCAGGATTTCTATCCCCGATAAACCGGCAAGGCCGGTGATATCGACGAGGAGCTCGGGCGACGAGAGGCGCAGGTTGAGCGCGGGGATCAGGCTCTGGCCGCCGGCCAGGAGCTTCGCGCCCGGCCGCGCGGCGAGGTCGAACGCCTCCGCGAGCGAGCGCGGTTTCGCATAGGCAAACGACGGCGCCTTCAACCGGGACCTCCTCCTGCCGCTATCATAAACACAGGAGGAACCATGCTGAGGATCTTGTTTTGCGCAGCCGCGATCGCCGCGGGATTGCCGGCTGCGGCGCAGACCTACCCGAGCCAGCCGATCCGGCTGATCGCGCCGTTCCCGCCCGGCGGCAGCGTGGACATCATGGCGCGGCTCATCTCCGAGCCGCTCGGCGGACAGCTCGGCGGCAAGATCGTGATCGACAACCGCAGCGGAGCGTCCGGCAACATCGGCATGGAAGCCGCGGCGCGCGCCAAGCCCGACGGCCACACGGTCGTGCTGAACACCATCCCGCTCGCCACCAACCCGGCGCTGTTCGACAAGCTCACCTGGGACCCGGTCAAGGACTTCGCGCCGATCGGCATGGTGGCCACTGCGCCGCACGTGCTGGTGGTCCCGGCCAAGGTGCCGGCGCACCAGGTCGCCGATCTCGTGCGCCTGGCGCGCGCGAGCCCGGGCAAGCTGAGCTACGCCTCGGCGGGCGTCGGCACCACCTTCCACCTGTGCGCGGAGATGTTCAAGGACTCGACCGGCACCTTCATCCTGCACGTGCCCTACCGCGGCGGCGGCCCGGCGCTCCTCGACACGCTCGCGGGGCAGGTCGACATGAGCTTCCCCACGCTGTCGGCCGCGCTGCCGCACGTCAAGTCGGGCACGTTGCGCGCGCTCGCGGTCACCGACACGAAGCGCTCCCCGCTGCTGCCCGACGTGCCGACGATGCAGCAGGCCGGCGTCAAGGACTTCCAGTTCACGCAATGGCTCACGCTGCTCGCGCCCGCCGGCACGCCGCGCGACGTAATCACACGCCTCAACACGGCCCTCATCGCGACCCTGACCTCGAAAGAGATGCGCGACAAGTTCGCGCAGCAGGGCTTCGACGCCTTCACCAGCACGCCGGAGGAGGCCGGTAAATTCATCGCGGCCGAGGTCCAGCGCTTCGGCAAGCTCATCAAAGCTCGCAAGATTACAGCGGAGTAGCCATGGATCTCGGACTGAAGGACAAGAAGGTTCTCATTACGGGCGGAAGCAAGGGCATCGGGCTTGCCTGCGCCAGGGCTTTCATCGCCGAAGGCGCTCGTGTGGCTTTGGTTTCCAGATCAGCAACCAATTTGGATTCCGCGCGCAAAACCCTGGGCGATGCCTACACGATTGCCGCGGACCTGACCGACCCGGCAGCCGCCGGGGCGATGGTCGAGCGCGTGGAGAAGGAGTTCGGCGCGCTCGACGTGCTGGTCAACTCGGCCGGCGCCGCCAAGCGCACCGACGCCGACGACCTCACGCCGGCGGCGTGGCGCGCCGGCATGGACGCGAAGTATTTCAGCTACATCCACGTCATCGACCCGGTGATCAAGCGCATGGGCAAGCGCGGGCGCGGCGCGGTGATCAACGTGATCGGCAGCGGCGGCAAGGTCGCCTCGCCCACCCACCTCGCCGGCGGCGCCGCCAACGCCGCGCTGCTGCTCGCGACTGCTGGCCTGGCGTACGCATACGCCGGGAAAGGCGTGAGAGTCGTCGGCGTGAGCCCGGGCGTCACCAAGACCGAGCGCGTGGCCGAAGGCCTGAAAGCCGAGGCAAAGCGCGCCAACATCTCGGAGGAGCAGGCCTACAAGCAGATGATCTCGCGCCTGCCGATGGGCCGGCCCGCCGAGCCCGAGGAAATCGCCGACATCGTGGTGTTCGCCGCCTCGGAGCGCGGGCGCTACTTGAACGGCGCGAACATCAGCACCGACGGCGCGGCTTCACACGTGGTGGTCTAGAAGTAGTACGCTGCCGCTCGAAAGAGGAGGTCACATGGGGAATCTCAAGCGTAGAAATCTGCTGAAACTCGGCGCGGCCACTGCCGCGCTCGGCTTTCCGGCGATCATCCGGGCACAGCCAAAGGAAGTGGTGGTCCTGGGCATCTGGCCCCAGACCGGCGCGTTCTCGGACGTCGGGCCGATCCTCGACCGGGGGATGCGCATGGCGCTCGAAGAGCGCGACATGAAGATCCAGGGGCGCCCGGTGAAGTACGTCGTGCGCGATTCGGGCACGCAGGCGGGCGCGGCGACGCGGCGTGTCGAGGAGGCGGTCGACGGCGAGGGCGCGAAGTTCGTCATCGGCCCGTGGTCCTCGGGCGTGGCGCTCGCGGTCTCCGAGGTGGCGAAGCGCAAGAAGGTGTTCCACTACTTCAGCGGCGGCACCGAGGACATTTCCGGCTCGCGCTGCCACCGCTACTCGTTCCAGTGGGCCGCGAGCCCGTACACCGCGGCCAAGACCGTGGTCGACAACTTCATGAAGGCCAACCCGAAGGCGCGGCGCTGGCACCTGCTGGTCGCCGACTACGCGTTCGGCTGGTCGGTCGAGAAGTACATCAAGGAGGTCGGCAAGACCCACGGCCTCGAGTTCGTCGGCGCCGACCGCCATCCGCTGGGCGAGCGCGAGTTCTCCAACTACGTGCAGAAGGCCGCGGCCAACCGGCCCGACGCGGTGGCGATGATCAACTTCGGCCTCGACGCGGTGTCGGGCGCGCGCGAGATCTTCAACTTCGGCCTCACGCCTAAGGTGCCGCTGATCATGACCTGGTCCTCGGGGGTGGAGGAGCTGGTGCAGCTCACGCCCGAGATCCGCGAGAACATCTGGGTCGGCTCCAACTTCTACTACACCGCGGACACGCCGGTGGCGAAGAAGTTCGTGGCGAGCTACCAGGAGAAGTTCGGCAACCCGCCGGGCTACGCGCCGTCGGCCGCCTACGGCATGACGCGCATGATGCTGCACGCGTTCGACAAGGCGAAATCGGTCGAGGTGCGCGACGTGATCACCGCGCTCGAGGGCATCGAGGTGAACGACCTCGTCGGCCGCATGCGCGTCGATCCCAAGACCCACCAGACGCTGCGGCCGTACTTCTTCATGCGCTGCAAGCCGAAGGCGCGGATGAAGCACGCGACCGACTTCGCCGACATCATCGCGACGGGCGACACGCCGCTGCCGGCGGAATACGCGGCCTGCAAGGATCTCGGCGGCTTCTGAGCGCTGATTGAGCCTGCTCGCGGGTCAGATCCTTAACGGGATCGCGACAGGGATGCTCTATGCCCTGATGGGGCTGGGGCTGTCGTTGATCACGGGGGTCCTCAACATCCCCAACTTCGCCCATGGCGCGCTGTTCGCCATCGGCGCGTACCTGCTGGTCACGACGGTCGGCTTGATCGGCAACTTCTGGCTGGCGCTGCTCATCGCGCCGCTCGGGGTCGCGCTGGTCGGCCTGCTGATCGAGTACCTCGGGATCCGCCGCCTCTACGCCGCGGGGCACGACTACCAGCTCCTCTTCACCTTCGGCCTGGCGCTGATCCTGAGCGAGGGCATCATCGTGATCTGGGGCCCGGTCGGCTTCAGCCACCTGCCGCCGCCGATCCTGCGCGGCGGCGTCGACCTCGGCTTCACCTTCTATCCGAAGTACAGGCTCTTCGTGATGGTCGCTGCCGGCCTGCTGATACTCGCCACGTGGTTGTTCCTCGAAAAGACGCGCTACGGGGCGATCATGCGCGCCGGGATCGAGAACAAGGAGATGGTGTCGCTGCTCGGCATCGACATCCACAAGCTGTTCACCGCGGCCTTCGCGCTGGGCGCGTACCTGGCGGGAATCGCCGGCGCGCTGACGGCCCCGATCCGCGGCATCAACCCGAACATGGGCGTCGACATGCTCGGCATCGCGTTCGTGGTGGTGGCGCTCGGCGGCCTCGGCAACCTGCTCGGCGCGATCGCGGCGGGGCTGCTGATCGGCATCGCGCAGGCGGTCGTCGCGGCGTACTGGACCGAGGCCTCCACCGCGGTGATCTTCGCCGTGATGGCGCTGGTGCTGCTCATCCGGCCGCAGGGTTTGTTCGGAATAAGGTGATGAACCGGGCGACGATCGCGATTCTCGTTGCGGTGGTATTGCTGCCCTTCGTCGTACGGCCGGTGATCGCGGCGGAGATCTGGCTGTTCGCGATCTTCGGGCTGGGGCTCAACCTGCTCCTCGGCTACACCGGCCTGCTCTCGTTCGGCCAGGGGACGTTCTTCGGCTCGGCGGCCTACGTCGCCGGCTGGCTGCTCAAGCACTACGCGATCAACGTGTTCTTCGCGCTCGGGATCGGGATCGGCGTCGGCGCGCTCTCCGCCCTCCTCGTCGGCTACCTGTGCGTGCAGCGCTCGGGCCTGTACTTCATCATGCTCACCTTCGCGCTGAACCAGCTCTTCTTCTTCATCGCCTACCAGTGGACCAGCGTCACCGGCGGCGAGGACGGCATGCCCGGAGTGCCGCGCCCGGCGCTGCTCGGCATCGACTTCAAGGACCCCCTCGCCTACTACATCTTCGTCGCGGCGCTGTTCCTGATCTCCCTCTGGATCATGAAGCGCATCGTCGAGTCGCCGCTCGGCAGGATCCTGCAGGCGATCCGCGAGAACGAAGTGCGCGCCGAGGCGGTGGGCTACAACGTGGCGCGCTTCAAGCTGCTCGCCTTCGTCATCGGCGGGGCGTTCAGCGGCCTCGCCGGGGTGCTGTACGCGATGCTGTTCGGCATCGTGCCGCTGGAGGCGATCGGCTTCGTCAGCTCGGGCAACGTGGTGTTCGCCACGCTGATCGGCGGCTCGGGCTCGCTTTACGGGCCGATCATCGGCTCGTTCGTCTTCATCTGGCTGTCGGAGTCGATGAGCGTGATCTGGACGCGCTGGCCGCTGCTACTCGGGGTCGCGTTCGTGATCGTGGTGCTGTTCTTCCGCGGCGGGGTAGTCGAGGCCTGGAGCCGCTTTTTCGCATGGCGCTTCTCGAAACAAAAAGCCTGAGCAAGTCCTTCGGCGCGCTCGCCGCCGTCAAGGATGTGAGCCTCGGCATCGCCGCGGGCAGCCTGCACTCGATCATCGGCCCGAACGGCGCCGGCAAGACAACGCTTTTCAACCTGCTCACCGGAACGTTCCCGCCGACCTCCGGGAGGATTTTTCTCGATCAGAAAGATATTACCGGCACGCCCGCCAACCGCATCGCGCACCTCGGGCTCGCGCGCTCGTTCCAGCGCACCAACGTGTTCCCGGCGTTCTCGCTCCTCGAGAACGTGTGGGTCGCCGCTTTCGCCTGCGGCTCCTCGTGGCAGGGCCTGCTCTGGAGAAGGACCGATCGCTATCCGCAAGCCACGGAACGCGCGCGCACGGCTCTTTCCGACGTCGGGCTTCTGCCCAAAGCCCACGTCGCCGCGCGCGAAATCTCCCACGGCGAGCAGCGCCAGCTCGAGCTCGCGATCGCGCTCGCCGCCGCGCCGCGGGTGCTGCTGCTCGACGAGCCCGCCGCCGGGCTGTCGCCCGAGGAGACGCGCAGGATGGTCGCGCTGGTGCGCGCGCTCAAGGGCCGCTACACCATCGTGCTGATCGAGCACAAGATGGACATCATCATGAGCGTCTCGGACCGCGTCTCGGTGATGCACTTCGGCGCGCTCATCGCCGAGGGCACGCCCGCGGAGATCCAGCGCGACCCCGAGGTGCGCCGCGCCTATCTCGGCGGCATCGCCGCATGATCGAGCTCAGGAAGATCAATACGTTTTACGGCCTGGGCCACATCCTGCACGATCTATCGCTCAGCGTGGCCGAGGGCGAGGTGGTCGCGCTGCTTGGGCGCAACGGCGCAGGGAAGACGACGACCTTGCGCTCCATCACCGGCCTCACTCCGCCGCGCGCCGGCGAGATCCGTTACAAGGGGCGCAGCATCGTCGGCCTCGGCGCGCACCGCATCTCGCGGCTCGGCATCGCGCTCGTGCCGGAGACGCGCGACATCTTCAGCTTCCTGACGGCGATGGAAAACCTGTCGATCGCGCGGCGCAAGGGATCGCGGTGGCAGATCGACACGGTGCTCGAGCGCTTCCCGAGCCTGAAGGAGCGGCTGAACCACAAGGGCCGCCAGCTCTCCGGCGGCGAGCAGCAGATGCTCGCCATCGCCCGCGCGCTCCTCACCGGCCCCGAGCTGCTCCTGCTCGACGAGCCCTCGCAGGGCCTCGCGCCCCTGGTGGTCAGCGCCGTGATGAGCACCATCCGGGAGCTGAAGAAAGAACGCGTCAGCATGCTGCTCGTCGAGCAGAACGCCGAGCTCGCGCTCCAGCTCGCCGACCGCGTCTACGTCATCGACCACGGCACCGTGGTGTTCGAAGGCACGCCCGAGCGGCTCCGCGCAGACCGGCAGGTCACGATGACCTACCTCGGCGTCGGCGGCTGACGCCGACGGAGCGCCGATAATACCGGCGTGGATCCGGCAGCGCTCGCGCTGGCAGCGCTCGTGTGGCACGGCGGCATCGAGATCGCCGCCGGCCGCGGCGAGCTGGGCCCGTGGCAGATGAACGAATCGCGCTGGGACTTCGTCGACGACCCGACGGTAGCGATCGACGGGCGCGGCGCGATCGCCGTCGCGTGGGTCGAGCAGGCGCGCAAGGACGTCTTCTTCCGGAGGTTCTCGCCCGAAGGCAGGCCGCTCGGCGAAGCCGTGAACGTTTCGCGAAGCCCGAAGGTATTTTCCTGGCTGCCGCGCATCGCGCTTGATTCGAAGGGCAGGATCTTCATCCTCTGGCAGGAGATCATCTTTTCCGGCGGCTCGCACGGCGGCGACATCCTGTTCGCGCGCTCGGAAGATGGCGGCGCGACGTTCTCGAAGCCGCTGAATCTTTCCAGCTCGGCCGCCGGGGACGGCAAGGGGCGCATCAGCCGGGACCTCTGGCACAACGGCAGCCTCGACCTCGCCGTCGGTCCCGACGGCGCGATCTACGCGGCCTGGACCGAGTACGAAGGCGCGCTCTGGCTGCGCCGCTCGACGGATGGTGGCAAGAGCTTCTCCAAGCTGACAAAGCTTCAGAACGAAAAACCAGCCCGCGCGCCTTCCCTGGCGGTTTCAGGGGGCATCCTGTATCTCGCCTGGACCGTGGGCGAGGACGAAAGCGCCGACATCCGCGTCGCGAAATCGGCCGACCGGGGCGCGAATTTCGCCCAGCCGGTCATCGTCGAGCGAAGCGCGGGCTACTCCGACGCGCCCAAGCTCGCCGTCGATGCCGCCGGCACGCTGCACCTCGTGCACGCGGAAAGCACGAGCGGCCTGTTCGGCGGCCGCCACGTGCGCTACACGCGTTCCCGGGACGGCGGCGGGAGTTTCGAGCGGCCGCGGGATATCTCCGGGCGCGACGCCGGCTTTCCGGCGCTGAGGCTCGACGGCAAGGGCAACCTGTACGTGCTCTGGGAGCGTTTCGCCGAGCATCCCGTGCTGCCGCGCGGGCTCGCGCTCGCCGTTTCGTCCGACGGCGGCCGGACTTTCAAAGCCACGGAGGTTCCAGAAAGCGCTGGCGCCGGCTGGAACGGCAGCACGCAGGGCCTGCTCATGAGAAAGCTCGCCGTGAGCCGCGACGGCGCGATCGCGGTCGTGAACAGCAGCATCCGGCAGAACGAGCGCAGCCGGGTGTGGCTGATGCGCGGCCAGCTGCCATGAGGTAACGTTGGTTTCTATTCGACGCAGGAGGGGACATCAAATGAGGATTCTCAAGCTTTTGACTGCCGCCGCGCTGTGCGCGGCCCTTGCGCCCGCGGCGCTCGCACAAGGCAAGGCGCTGCTGCGCGTCTCGACCCCGGCGGTGCCCGACGACTGGCATGGCAGGATGTGGTCGGTGTTCAAGGAGTCGCTCGACCGGAGCGCGCCGGGCGGGTTCGACGTGCAGATCCATCTCAACGCCGCGCTCTTCAAGCAAGGCGCCGAGCCCGCCGCGATGGCGCGCGGCAACCTTGAGCTGGCTGCGATCTCGGCTTTCGACATCGCCAAGATCCTGCCCGAGTTCTCGATCTTCACCGCCGGCTACATCATCCGCGACCCCGACCACCTGAGGAAGGTGTTCAGCGGGCCGATCGGCGAGCAGATGTTCAAGCCGGTCTCGGACAAGATGGAGGTGACGATCCTATCGCCGATCTACCTCGGCACGCGCCAGGTCAACCTGCGCGAGCCGCGCAACGTGCGCACGCCGGCGGACCTCAGGGGCCTGAAGCTGCGCATGCCGGGCAGCAAGGAATGGCTGTTCCTCGGCGAGGCGCTCGGCGCCACCGCCACGCCGCTGCCCTTCGGCGAGGTGTACCTCGCGCTCAAGACCGGCACCATCGAAGGCCAGGACAACCCGCTGCCGACGGTGCGCGCCGCCAAGTTCTACGAGGTGACGAAGCAGCTCGTGCTGACCAGCCACCTGGTCGACGGCATCTTCATCGCGCTCTCGAACAAGGCCTGGCAGGCGATGACGCCGGCGCAAAAGCAGAAGGTGAAGGCGGCGGCGGCCGATGCGGCGCGCTTCAACGACGAGAACCGCATCAAGGAGGAGGGCCAGCTCGTGGACTTCTTCAAGTCGCAGGGCCTGACGGTGACGACGCCGGACGTCGACGCCTTCCGCAGGGCGGTGCAGCAGGCGTACATGAAGTCCGACTACGCCAAGGTGTGGCCCGCCGGGCTGCTCGAGCGCATCAACAGCACGCGCTGACCCGGTAGTGCGCTTTCTGCAGGGAATTGCCGCGGCGGCCGGGGCCGGGCTGTTCGCGGCGCTGTTTCTCGTCTTCATCGTGCAGGTCACGGCCCGGTTCGTCTTCAACCGGCCGCTGCCCTGGACCGACGAGGCGGCGGTGATCCTGTACGTGTGGGTCATTCTCTGGTCCGCCGCCCTGATCGTCCCGGAGCGCGAGCACGTCGCCTTCGACCTGGTCTGGAACCTGGCCGGCGCGCGCACCCGGAAAGTCATGAAGGCGCTCGGGCTCGCAGCCGTGGGCGGCCTCTCGGCGTGGGCGGTGCCGGCGAGCGTGGACTTCGCGCGCTTTATGGCGCGCGAAGGCTCGCCGGTCCTCGGCCTGCCGCTCGTCTGGCTGTTCGTACCCTTCGTCCTCCTGCTCGCGGCCCTGGTGCTTCGCGCCGCGATCGGTCTATGGCTGCTGTTCAGGAACGGGGGCATCGAATGACCGTGCTCCTCGCAGTGCTGGTCGTCCTGATGCTGCTGCGCGTGCCGATCGGCTTCGCCATGCTCGCCTCCGGCATCGCCTACCTGGCGGCCAAGGGGCAGGACCTCGCCCTGGTCGCCGAGCAGGTGGTCAACGGCATGTACAACAGCTACGTGCTGCTCGCGGTGCCGCTCTTCGTGCTTGCCGCCAACCTGATGAACGCGGGCACCATCAGCGAGCGCATCTTCGATTTCTGCCGCCTGCTGGTCGGGCGCATGCGCGGCGGTCTCGCGCAGGTGGACATCCTGGTGAGCGTGATCTTCTCCGGCATGAGCGGCAGCGCGATCGCCGACGCCGCCGGGCCGGGCCTCGTGACCATCCGGCAGATGCTGAAGCACCCGCAGTACAGCCCCGGCTTCGCCGGCGCCGTGGTGGTGGCGAGCGCCACCATCGGGCCGATCATCCCGCCCTCGATCCCGATGGTGATCTACGCCCTGGTCTCGGGGGCGTCGCTCGGCGCGCTTTTCATCGGCGGCGTGATCCCGGGCCTGCTGATGGCGGGCGTGCTGATGGTCACGGTGCACATCATCGCCACGCGCAGGAACATGCCGCGCGACGAGCCGCTGCCGCGCAGCGAATGGCCGGCGGCGATCGCGCGCGGCGCGCTGCCGCTCACGCTGCCGGTGGTGCTCCTCGCGGGCATCTACACCGGAGCATTCACCCCCACCGAGGCCGCGGCGGTGGCGGCGCTGCATGCGCTCCTCCTCGCCGCCCTCGTGTACCGGGCGCTCGGGCTTCGCTCGCTCTTCGCAGTGTTTCTCGAGTCGACGCGCTCGAGCGCGGTCATCACCGTCATCATCGCCGGCGCCTTCGTGCTGAGCTACGCCTTCACCGCCGAGGGCGTGGCGCAGGCGCTCGCCGCCTGGGTGAGCGCGCGCGAGCTCTCGCCGCTCGCCTTCCTGCTGCTGGTGAACCTGGTGTTCCTGGTGCTCGGCTGCTTCCTCGACACGGCGGTGATGCTGCTCGTCTTCGTGCCGATGTTCCTGCCCACGGCCAAGGCGCTCGGCGTCGACCTCGTGCATTTCGGCGTCGTGGTCGTGGTCAACATGATGATCGGGCTCGTCACGCCGCCGTTCGGCATGCTGCTTTTCGTCACCAACGCGCTGGTGGGGATTCCGATCCGCGACATGCTGCGCGAGGGCTGGCCGTTCCTCGTCGCGCTCCTCGTGCTGCTGCTGGCGATCACGGTCTTCCCGCAGCTCGTGCTGTGGCTGCCGGGGACGATGGGATACGGAAAAACCTGATGGGCTTCGACGTCGTGCTGGTCGCGAGCTGGAACGCGGACCTAGTGTCGCGCGTGCCGCGCCCCGTGGCGCGCGGCGCCGTGGCGGCGCTGCTGAAGCAGACGGCTCTATGAAGCTTGGCTCATTCTTCCGTGCAGCTCCTCGCGCAAGGTGCGCTTCAGCACCTTGCCGTTGGCGTTGCGCGGCAGCGGCTCGGAGCGGAAGGTGAACGACTCGGGCGCCTTGTAGTCGGCGAGGCGTTCGAGGCAGAAGGCGCGCAAAGCCTCGCTCGTGACGGCATCCCGGAGGCTGACGAAAGCGTGCACGCGCTCGCCCAGCACGGGACAGGGCACCGCCACCACCGCGGCTTCCTGCACCGCGGGATGCTCGAGCAGCGCGCTCTCCACCTCGGCCGAATAGACCTTGTAGCCGCCGCGGTTGATCATGTCCTTCTTGCGATCGAATACATAGACGAAGCCCTGGGCGTCCACGGCTCCGATGTCGCCGGAATGCCAGAAGCCCTCCGTGAATTCGCGCGCGCTCGCCACGGCGTCGTTCCAGTAGCCGCGCACCACCATCGGCCCCCTGATCCAGAGCTCGCCGTTGTCCGCAACCCGAATCTCCCCGCAAGGAACGACGCGGCCGACGCTATCGGCGTGGCGCGCGGTCTCGTGCGGCGGCATCATCGTCGCGGGCGAGGTGGTCTCGGTGGCGCCGTAGAGGTTCATGAGGCCCAGGCGCGGCAGCCTTTCGGCGAAGCGCGCGATCGTGGCCGGCGGCATCGGCGCGCCGCCGTAGCCGCCGATGCGCCAGCGCGAGAGATCGTGGCGCGCGAAATCGGGGTCGAGCAGGCACAGGTTGTACATCGCCGGCACCAGGACGGTGTGCGTGGCGCGCTCGCGCGACGCCAGCGCCAGGAAATCCGCCGCCCTGAACGCCGGCAGCAGCACCAGCGTCCCGGCGCAGCGCGCCATCGCGGCGACGAGCGCGATCAGGCCGGTGACGTGGCTCAGCGGCACCGCGGCGATCGAGCGGTCGGCCGGCGTAAGAGCCATTCCATGCTCGTAGTGCATCGCCGAATGCACGATGCCGAGATGGCTGAGCATCGCTCCCTTCGGGCGACCGGTGGTGCCCGAGGTGTAGAGGATAGCCGCGGTGTCTTCTTCCTTCACCGCTACCGGTTCGGAATTGCCTTTCTCAAATAGCCTTGAAAACTCGGTCACCGCGACGCGCGGCGGCGACGCGGGGAGGCGATCCGCCAGCTCGGTCTCGTGTATCACGAGGGCCGCGCCGCAATGCTCGAGCACATAGGCGAGCTCGGGCTTCTGCTCGCGGATATTGAGCGGAACGGCAATCGCCCCGAGCCGCGCGGCGGCGAACAGCGCCACCACGAGCTCGCTGCGGTTGCCGAGCAGGAGCGCCACGCGATCCCCGGGGCCGATTTTCCGGGAAAAGAGACCTTGTGCGACGCGCGCGACGCGCTCTTCGAGCATCTTCCACGTGAGGCGCTCCTCGCCGCAGACCAGGGCTTCGCCGTTGCCGTTGCCCTCCACTGCCCTGGCGAAGATTTCATGGAGGCTGCGTGGTCGCTCGGCAAAGCAGCGCACGACGCGGTCGCCGAAATGCGCCTCGTCCCGCAGCCTCATGTCTTCGCTGCGACCGCGCCCCGGTCGATGACGAACACGCGGTCGAGGAGGCCGTGCGCGTGGGCGAGGCTCGATTCGGAGAGGATCGCGCTCAGGCCGGTGCGCCGCAGCCCGGCGATCACTTCGGCGAGGCGCCGCGCGAGCACCGGTGCGACTCCCTCGAACGGCTCGTCGAGCAGCAGCAGCCGCGTTCCCGCCATCATGGCGCGCGCGAGAGCCACCAGCTTCTGCTGCCCGCCCGACAGGTAGAGCGCCCTGCGGGCGCGCCATTCCCCGACCTCGGGGATCGCGGCGTAGACGCGCGCCAGGCGCTCGGGAGCGTCGGCGAAGCGCGCCGACCACGCCGGCAGAAGCACGTTCTCCTCGACGCTCAGGCCCGGCACCAGGCGCCGGTCCTCGGGCATGTAGCCGATACCCAGCGCGACGCGGCGGTGCGTGGGTATGTCGCCGAGCCGCGCGCCCTCGAACTCGAGCGTGCCCTCGTGGTGGCCGAGCACTCCCATGATGGTGCGCATCAGCGTGGTCTTGCCGGCGCCGTTGCGGCCGATCAGGCCGGCGAACTGGCCGGCGCCGACCTGCAGGCTCACCCCGCGCAGGATTCCGACCGGGCCGATCGAGACCGAGACGCGGTCAAGCTGCAGCATGCGCTGCCCTTTCGCCGATGACGTAGCGGCGCACTTCTTCAGCCTCGAGCACTTGCGCGGGCGCGCCGTCGGCGATCACGCGGCCGTCGTAGAACGCGACCACGCGGCCGGCGTAGCGCGACACGATCTCCATGTCGTGCTCGACGAAGAGCACCGTGACGCCCTGCCCGCGCGCCGCCGCCATCACCAGGTCCATGATGCCGAACTTCTCGTCGGCGGCGACGCCGCTGGTCGGCTCATCGAGCAGCAGGAGCTTGGGCCTCGCCACCAGCGCCATGGCGACGTCGAGCAGCTTGCGGACGCCTTCAGGAAGAAGTCCCGCCGCACGGCTGGCGTAGTCTCGCAAGGCAAACCTGTCGAGAAGCGCGTCGGTCGCCTCCTCGACCCGCTCGGCGCCGGCGATCGCTTCGGCGACCAGCAGATTCTCGCGCACGCTGAGCGACTGGAAGAGCTGCGGGATCTGGAACGAGCGCGAAAGGCCGAGCGCGGTGATCTCGCGCGGCGCGCGGCCGACCAGGTCCTGGCCGTCGAAGCGGATGCGGCCGCTGTCGGGGCGCAGGTAACCCGTCACCATGTTGAGGAAGGTCGTCTTGCCCGCGCCGTTGGCGCCGATCAGGCTCACCACGGCCTCGCGTTCGAAGGCGAGATTGATGTCGGCCGCGGCGGTGACGGCTCCGAAGCGCTTCTGCAGCGTTTGCGTCTCGAGAATCATGCCGCCTTCCTGCGCACCAGGGTCCACAGGCCGCCGGGCAGGAACATGATGATGGCGAGCATCGCCACGCCGAGCGTCATCTGCCAGACGTTGGGCGCGTACTGGTTGGCCACGGTGCGCAGCGCCTCGAACAGCGCCGCCGAGAGGAAGGGGGCGAGCACGTTGCCGGTGCCGCCGAGGATGGCGATGAACACGAACTCGCCCGAGGTCGTCCAGTAGGTCGTCTCCGGATCCACATGCCCTACGGCGAGCGCGGCGAACGCGCCGCCGAGCCCGGCGAGCGCCGCGGCGATCACGTAGTTGACGTACACCACGCGATAGACCGACGCCCCGAGGTATTCCACGCGCAGCTCGTTGTCGCGGATCGCCGCCGAGCGCCGGCCCCAGTGCGAGGCGAGATAGCGGTGCAGGGCCCATGTGACGATGGCTACGATGACCACCGAGACCGCGAAGAACACCCGCCTTTCGCCGCCGGCCGGAAGCGCGATGCCGGCGAAGGTCTTGGCATGCAGGTTGAAGCCGTCGGTGCTGCCGAGCGCCGCGCTCTTCACCAGCATCCCGTAGAGGATCATCGAGAAGGCGAGCGACAGCATGGCGAAGAAGATCTCGCGGTAGCGCGCCAGCAGCAGGCCGAGAACGGCGGCCACCGCCGCCGCGCACGCCGGCCCGGCGAGGATCATCAGCGCGCCGTCGCCGATCCCGGCGCGGTGCGCGAGCAGCGCGGCGGAATAGGCGCCGAGCCCGAAGTACAGCCCCTGGCCGAAGGAGACCAGCCCGGTGCGCATCAGGAGCAACAGCCCCAGCACCACCAGCCCCTTGGCGAGCGCCAGCGCGAGGATGAACTCGAGCGCGCTCATAGCTTGCGCGCCTCGGGCGCGCTGAACAGGCCCCTCGGCCGCGCGACCAGCACCAGCGCCATCACGAAGTAGATGATGAAGAGCTCGCCCTCGGGCCAGTAGCGCACCGCCACCGAGCGCGCGATGCCCACCATCAGCGCGCCGAGCGCCGCGCCGCCGAGGCTGCCCAGGCCCCCGATCACCACCACCGCGAAGGAGAGCACGATCACCTCGACGCCGATTCCCGGGCTCACCGCGATCATCGGCGCGGTGAGCGCGCCGCCCAGCCCCGCGAGCATCGCGCCGAGGCTGAAAGTGACGAGAAACACCCGGTCGACGTTGATTCCCATCGCCGCGCTCATTTCGCGGTCGTGGATCACCGCGAGGAGCAGTTTCCCCCGCCTCGTGTAGTAGAGCGCCCAGGACAGCGCGAGCCCGGTCAGCGCCGCGACCGCGATCAGCACCAGGTTGTAGACCGGGTAGGCGAGCCCGCCGATCTGGAAGTTGCCGGGAAGCGCGTAGGGCTCGGAGAGCATCTTGGATTCGACACCCCAGACCAGCTTGATGGCGTCTTCCAGGATGAGAAACACGGCATAGGTGATCAGCAGCAGCACGATCTCGTCCTTGCCGTACATCCACTTGAGCAGCCCGCGCTCGATGAGCGGCCCCATCACCACGCCGACGAGCAGCGTGGCGAGGGCGAGCATGGCGAAGCTGCCCGCCGGCGCGTGACCGGCGGCGATCCAGGCGCCGCCGAGCGTCGCCGCGACGTACGCGCCGAGCGCGTACAGGCTGCCGTGCGCGATGTTGAGGATCCGCATCACGCCGTAGATCAGCGTCAGCCCCGCGGCCATCAGGAATAGCCACGAGGAGTAGACGACGCCGTCGAAGACGACGGCGAGGAACGTGTTCAACTACTTCTTAAAGCCGGACTTGATCCAGGCCTCGCTCTTGACTCCCTCGGGAGGATTGATCGTGTCCGCCGGATAGCGCTTGACGTCGACGATCTGGAGCTGGCCGCCGACGGTCCTCGCGGTACCGATGGCGTTGTCCATCACCGCCTGGTGGCCCTTGCCGAGCGACATGCGCACCGGCCCGCCGACGCCTTCGAACGACAGGTTCTCGAAGGCGGCGATGATCTGGTCCTGGTTCGGGCTCGCGGCGCCCGCCTTCTGCGCCTTCTCGTAGGCCGCCTTCAGGCCGAGCAGCGCGTTGGTCGCCTTGTACGAAGCGTAGTTCGGCGGCACGGCATAGCGCTCCTGGAAGGCGTTCTTGAACCAGCGGTTGAGCTCGTTGTCGGGCGCAAACGGCCCGAAGGGCCCGCGCGCGCCGATGATGGTGCCGTCGGGGATGCGGCTGCCGAGGCGGTTGATCGCCGGCTCGCCCGCCGAGAGCACCACGAGGTGCTTCTGGAACAGGCCGCGCGGCGCGCCCTGCAGCACCAGCCCCTCGAGGTCGCCGCCCCAGAAGCTCGAGTGCACGAGGTCGGCGCCCGAGGAGAGCAGGGTCGAGATCTCGGCGCCGAACTGCCCGGCGAAGAGCTTGGTCATCTGCGAGGTCTTCACCTCGATGCCGGGCTTGAGCGCCTTCATCGCCGCCTCGAAGTCGACCCAGGAATCCTGGCCCCAGGCGTAGTTCTGGTTGATGCCGGCGATCGAGCGGATGTTCGGGTTGCGCTCGAGGACGTAGAGCGCCGCGGCGGTGTTGTCCATGGTCGCGTGCGGCCCGGTGCGGAACACGTACTTGTAGGAGGCGTCCTCGAAGATGCGCGGCGTGCCGCAGTCGAAGAGGATGGTGAGCTTCCGCAACTCCTCCGCCACCGGAGCGATCGCCAGGCAGTCGCCGCTCGAGATGTAGCCGATGACGATATCGACGCGCTGCGCGAGGTTGCGGAACTCGGCGACCTGCTTCTGCGGCCCGCCCGCCTCGTCGATGATCACCAGCTCGATCGCGGCTCCGCCGAGGCCCTTCGCCGCGTGCGGCGCCGGCACGCGGCCGGCGTTGATCATTTCGGCCATCAGCTCGAAGGCGTTGCGCGCCGGCACGCCGAACGGCCCGGCCGCCGGGCCGGACAGGAAGGTGACGGCCCCGATGCGGATCGGCTGCTGCGCGAGCGCCGCCCCCGCGGCGAGGACGCAGGCGCAGGCGAGCAACGCTGCCCGGACGATGCGTTTCATGGTGTCCTCCTCTAAGGAACCTCTACATCATAGCGCTTCGGACGGCGGCCGCAGCTTGCCGTCGGAGGGGCCCTTCAACTCGACAGTGTTGCCTTCGGGGTCGGTCAGGTAGATCGAGACGCCGCTGCCCTCGGCGCCGAAGCGGCTCCTGATCTCGCCGACCTGAACGCCGTGCTTCCCGAGATGCGCGACGATCGCGTCCTGGTCGAACGGCTCGACGCGCAGGCAGAGGTGGTCCATGTTGCGGCCCTCGCTTCCGGGAGCGGCGCCGCCGGGCTTGCCCATCGGCCCGGAGACCTCGACCAGGTCGATCATCGCGGCGCCGATGCGCAGGTGCGACATGCCGAACTCGGGCCGGTAGGCCACGTGGTCGGCGCCGAGCACGCCGCAGTAGAACTTTCGCATGCGCTCGATGTCGCGCACGCGCAGGACAACGTGATCGATGCCACGGATGGTCAGCATGGCATAGGGATTCTGCCCGAATTGCGCGGGTAAAATCGACTCGATGGCGCTGCGCTCGAAAATCTGGAGGACCGTGCGGTTCGCCGCCCTCGCGCTGGTGCTCGCGACGGCGGCGTTCACACTTTACCTCGATTTCCGGGTGCGCAGCGATTTCGAGGGCCGGCGCTTCGCGCTGCCGGCGCGGATCTACGCCCGGCCTCTGGAATTGCACGTGGGCTCGCGCGTCTCGCAGGCCGACGTGGAGGACGAGCTCAGGCAGCTCGGCTACCGCGACATCGCGCGGCCCGGCGAGGCCGGCTGGTTCGTGCGCGGCGAGAACCGCCTGGAGATCGCGCTGCGCCCGTTCGTGTTCTGGGATGGCGCCCAGCCGGCCAAGCAGATGGATGTTCTTTTTGAGAACAACAAAATTGCAGCGGTGCGCGACGCCAACGGCGCCAGTCTCGCGCTCGCGCGCCTCGACCCGCTGGCGATCGGCGGCATCTACCCGGCGGGCAACGAGGACCGGATGCTGGTGCGCCTGCGCGAGGTGCCGCCGCACCTGGTGAAGGCGCTGCTCGCGATCGAGGACCGGCAGTTCTATTCGCACCGCGGCTTCGACCCGCGCGCGATGGCGCGCGCGCTGCGCAGCCTGTTCTCGGAGCGCCTGCAGGGCGGCAGCACGATCACGCAGCAGCTCGTCAAGAACTTCTTCCTCACGCCCGAGCGCACGCTGCGGCGCAAGTTCACCGAGCTGATCATGGCGGTGCTGCTCGAGCTGCACTACGAGAAGGACGAGATCCTCGAGACCTATCTCAACGAGGTCTACTTCGGCCAGGACCGCGACCGCGCGATCCACGGCGTCGGGCTCGCCGCGCAGTTCTACTTCGGCAAGGAGGTGCAGCACCTGTCGCTCGCCGAGTCGGCGCTGCTCGTCGGCATGGTGAGGGGGCCGGCGCACTACGACCCGTACCGCCAGCCGGCGCGCGCGCTCGAGCGGCGCAACCTGGTGCTGCGCGAGGCGCGCGACCAGAACGCCATCGCCCTCGAGGAATACGCGCTCGCGCGCGCGAGCCCGCTCGGCATCGCGCGCAAGGCGGCGATGGGCACCTCGCCCCACCCGTCGTTCCTGCGCCTCGTGCACCGGCAGCTGCGGCGCGACTACGACGAGAAGGACCTGCGCTCCGAGGGCCTGCGGGTCTTCACCACGCTCGATCCGCGGGTGCAGGGCGTCGCCGAGACCGCGCTCACCCGGCGCCTCGCGCAGTTCGACAAGGAGCGCCGCTTCGGCCAGCCCGGGCTGGAAGGCGCGGTGGTGGTCACCGACCCGCAGAGCGGCGAGGTGCAGGCGATGGTCGGCGGGCGCGACGTGCGCTACGCCGGCTACAACCGTGCGCTCGACGCCACGCGCCCGGTGGGCTCGCTCTTGAAGCCCGCGATCTACCTGACGGCATTGAGTGAACCTTCGAAATTCACCCTGCTTACGCCGATCGACGACGGCCCCTTCGTATGGAAGAGCCGCGGCGCGCCCGACTGGGAGCCGGCGAACTACGACAAGAAGCACCACGGCGCGGTGCCGCTGCGCCTCGCGCTCGCGCACTCGTACAACGTCGCCGCGGCGCGCCTCGGCACCGACATCGGGGTGGACAAGGTGCTCGCCAACGTGCGCAAGCTCGGCATCGAGCGCGAGCTGCGGCCGTACGCCTCGACGCTGCTCGGCGCGGTCGAGATGAGCCCGTACGAGGTGGCGCAGATGTACCAGACCATCGCGGCCGGCGGATGGCGCGCGCCGCTCAGGGCGATCCGCGAGGTGACCACGCAGGACGGCAGGCCGCTCGCGCGCTATCCGCTCGCGGTCGAGCAGGTGCTGCCGCCCGAGCCGGTTTACCTGCTCGCCGCGGCGCTGCAGGGCGTGGTGCGCGAGGGCACCGGCCAGGGCCTGAAGAGCTTCCTGCCCGCCGAGACCGCGGTCGCGGGAAAGACCGGGACCACCGACGAGCAGCGCGACGCCTGGTTCGCCGGCTTCAGCGGCGACCGGCTCGCGGTGGTGTGGGTCGGCTACGACGACAACCGCGCCGCGCGCTTGACTGGCTCGGGCGCGGCGCTGCCGGTGTGGGGCGACCTGATGGCGGCGCTCTCGCCCGAGCCGTTCGCGCTCGCCAAGCCCGACGGCGTAGTGCACGTCTGGATCGACCCGCAGAGCGGCCTGCGCGGCGGCACGAGCTGTCCCGGCGCGCTCGAGCTGCCGTTCGTGCAGGGCTCCGCGCCGGAGGCACGCGCGCCCTGCTCCGGGCCGCTCGACGCCGCGGCCGACGCGGTCGAGGCCACGGTCAAGAAGGCCAAAAGCTGGCTCGAGAAGCTGCTCGGGCGGTGAGGGCGCTTCTACTCATCGCCCTGATCCTCGCCGGTTGCGCAACCGCGCCGGAGCCTGTTTCTGAAGGTCCCAAGGAACCCCCACCCCAGGAAGCCCCTGCTCCGCCTCGCGCCGAGACCACCGCGGTCGCCGGCCTGATGGAGAGCGCGCGCGCCGACACCGCGGTGGGACGGCTCGCCAACGCGGCGGCGTCGCTCGAGCGCGCGCTGCGCATCGAGCCGCGCAACCCGCGGCTGTGGCACGAGCTCGCGCAAGTGAGGTTCCGGCAGCGCGATTACGCGCAAGCCGAAAGCCTCGCGGCGCGCTCGAACACCTGGGCCGGGAACGACGGCGAGCTGCGCGCAGCGAACCAGAGGCTGATCGAGGAGGCGCGCGCCGCGCGCGGCCGCTATTGAATCTCTGAAAAAGCGGCACATGGTCGTTCCCGCGAAGGCGGGAACCCATTTTCTTTTCGGCATACATGGGGTCCCCGCCTTCGCGGGGACGACTTCTTCGCCGCTAATATAGGTGCCGTGGGCTACCTCGTCGGCGTCGACATCGGCGGCACGTTCACCGACTGCGCGATCGTCGACCGCGCGGGGAGGCTCCTCACCACCAAGGTGCCGTCGACGCCGCAGGACTTCTCGCGCGGCATGATGGACGCGCTCGACGCCGGCGCGCAGGCGCTCGGCATCGGGCTGGACCGCTTCTGCCGCGAGATCGCGTTCCTGTCGCACGGCACCACCGTCGGCACCAACACCATCATCCAGAAGAAGGGCGCAAGAGTCGGCCTGATCACCACCCGGGGGCACGAGGACGCGATCCACATCATGCGCGGCTCGCGCGGCTACGGCGGGCGCGACATCCGCAAGGTGGTGCACTTCCCCGAGACCGCGAAGCCGGCGCCGATCGTGCCCAAGCGGCTGATCCGCGGCGTGTCGGAGCGCGTGGACTGCTTCGGCGAGACCGTCGTTGAGCTGAATGAAAAGGAAGCGGAGCAAGCCGTCCGCGATCTGCTGACAAAAGGCGTCGAGGCGATCGCGATCTGCTTCCTGTGGTCGTTCAGGAATCCCGCGCACGAGCTCAGGGTCAAGAAGCTCGTGCAGCGCCTCGCCCCCGGGATATTCGTGACCTGCTCCTTCGACATCGCGCCGAAGTGGGGCGAGTATGAGCGGGTGACTGCGACGGCGCTCAACGCCTACCTGGGGCCGGTCATGTCGGGGTACCTGGGGAGGATCAATTTCTCGGTGAAGCAGCTCGGCTACCGCCACGGGCTGCAGATCACCCAGTGCGGCGGCGGCACCGTGCCGGTCGAGCGCGCCGGCGAGGCGCCGCTACTCACGCTCGACTCCGGCCCGGTGTCGGGCGTGACCGCCTCGATGTTCCTCGGCGCCGCGATCGGCGAGCGCGACATCATCACCACCGACATGGGCGGCACCTCGTTCGACGTCTCGATCATCCACGAAGGCAAGCCGGCGTACTCCTTCGTGGCGAACACCGACCAGTACGAGTACTTCCTGCCCAAGGTCGACCTGCAGGCGATCGGCGCCGGCGGCGGCAGCCTGGTGCGCGTCAGGCCCGAGACGCGCACCATGAGCGTCGGCCCGGACAGCGCCGGCGCCTTCCCCGGGCCGGTGTGCTACGGGCGCGGCGGCACGGTGCCCACGGTGACCGACGCGCAGCTCGTGCTCGGCTACCTCGACCCGGACAATTTTGCGGGCGGCAAGATGCGCCTGGACCGCGCCGCCGCCGAGCGCGCAATCCAGGAGATTGCGAAACCCCTGGGCATGAAACCCGTGGAGTGCGCCGCGGGCATCTGCCGCATCGTCGAGCTCAACATGGCGGACATCATCCGCAAGGTGACGGTCGAGAAAGGCTTCGACCCGCGCGACTTCGTGCTGTTCGCCTTCGGCGGCGCCGGCCCGGCGCACGCCGGCGTGTTCGCGCAGGAGCTTGGTGTCCGAAAAGTGGTGATTCCTCAAAGAAAAGCGGCATCGACATGGTGCGCCTTCGGCGCCGCGGCGGCCGACGTGCTGCACCTCTTCGAGCACAGCGAGATCATGGGCACGCCGGTGCCGGCGAAGCGCATCAACGACCAGCTCGAGGGTCTCGAGAAGAAAGCTTCTCAGTTAATGAAAGAAGAGGGAATCGCGGCGAACCGCCAGCGCTTCGAGTTCTCGCTCGACGTGCGCCACAAGGGGCAGATCAACGAGGTCGAGATCCTGCTGCCCTTCGAAAGGCTGCCGGCGGGCTATGACGCGCGATTGCGCTCGATGTTCACCGAAAAATACGAGAAGCTGTATGGGCGCGGCTCGGCGCTTCCCGGCGCGCAGCTCGAGATCGTCGTGTGCCGGCTGCGGGCGCGCGCGCTGACGCCGCGGCCGAAGCTGAACCGCTCGAGGAAGTCGAGCCCGGCGATCCCGGCGAAGGCAAGGCGCAAGCGCCGTTCCATCTATTGGCCCGACCTCGGCAGGTTCCGCCCGACCGCGATCTACGACGGCGAGCGGCTGGCGGCCGGCAACCGCGTCCGGGGGCCCGCGATCGTCGAAACGGCCGATACAACGGTAGTAGTTCATCCCGGCAGGACGCTGCGAGTCGATATGCTGGGCAACTTCGAGATCACGTTCTAGCGAGGCGCCATGGATACCTGCACCATAGAAACAGGGCTGCTGAAGAAGAAACCCTGCGGCCACCCGGCCGCCACGCATTGCGCGAATTGCGAGCAGCCGCTCTGCGCGCAGCACGCGATCCCGGAGCTCAGCGCGGCAGGCAAGAAGACCGGCAAGTTCCTGTGCAAGGAATGCCAGGCCGCAGGGCGCGAGATCGCGAAGAGCGAGGCCCTCCACCCCTCGGCGGCGCCGAAGAAGCCGGCCGGCGCGCCCCAGCCGGCGGCAAAAGCGCCGGCCGCGCCCGGCGCCAAGCCCGCGCCCGCCGAAAGCAAGCCCGCCGAGAAGAAGGACGACGGCGGCATCGACTTCACCCCGACGAAGAAATAGCAGACGCCTCGTGAACGCGCCGCTGAAGAAGCTCTCCGAGCTCGCCGGCGTCGCCTTCGACGGCCGGCGCTCGGGCTACGTGCCGCCGAAGCAGCTTCGCATTTCAAAAAAACTGCGGCTTCACCGATCTTCGAAGAAGAGCATCGACCCGGTCACTTTCGAGGTGGTGCGCCACGCGCTGTGGAACGTGAACGAGGAGCACGGCGCGACCATCCAGCGCCTGTCGGGCTCGCCGGTGGCGATGTACGCGCTCGACCTCAACCCGTCGATCCTCACCGAGGTCGCCGAGTTCGTGTATTTCGGGCCCTACATGCAGTACATGTCCGGCGTCACCGACACCCAGGTGAAGTGGACCCTCGAGCACCGCAGCGACAACCCGGGCATCGCCGAGGGCGACATGTTCCTCGCCAACGACCCCTGGGTCGGCGCCGCGCACCAGATGGACGTGATGCTGCTCTGCCCGGTGTTCTGGCAGGGCACACTTTTCTGCTGGGTGACCAACTGCCTGCACCAGTACGACATCGGCGGCATCACGCCGGGCAGCTTCTGCCCCTCGGCGCGCGACGCGTTCGACGAGGGCATTCTGATTCCTCCAATAAAAATAATAGAAAGAAACGAAATAAGGCGAGATATCGAAGAAGTCTACTTGCGCAGCTCGAGAAAGCCCTCGGCCGTGGCGCTCGACTTCCGCGCGCAGCTCGCCGGCAATACCACGGCTCGCGATCGGATCATTTCCCTGATCAACCGGTATGGGGCCGATACCGTGAAGGGCGTGATGCGCAAGATCCTCGACGACGGCGAGGCGGCGTTCCTCAGGAAGCTGGCGCGGCTGCCCGACGGGGTGTGGCGCGACCGCACCTACGTGGAGTGCTGCAGGCCCGGAGACCGTGCAGTGCACAGGGTGGCGCTGACTCTCAAAAAGACCGGCAAGAAACTGATCTTTGAAAACGAAGGGACGGATCCCCAGGCCGGCGGCATCAACGCCACCTACTCCGGCTGGCGCGGCGCGGTCATGGTCGCGCTGAACGAGCTGATGTGCTGGGAGCAGTACTACGCGGTCGGCGGCGCGCTGCGCCACGTCGAGTTCAACCCCACGCCCGGCACGCTCAACTGCGCGGATTTCCCGGCCTCGGTGTCGACCGCGCCGGTGCAGTGCATGGAGATCTCGCTCTACCCGGCCTACAACGTGCTCTCCAAGATGATCTACCCGGACCCGGAGCTGCGCCGCGACGCGATGTGCATCGGCGGCACCAGCCAGTGGCCGGCGACCATCTTCCGCGGCGTCGACCAGTGGGGCGAGCGCTACGGCTACCTGCTGGTCGACCCGATCGGCGGCGCGATCGGCGCCTTCTCGCACGCCGACGGCATCTCGACCGGCGGCCAGGCGCGCACGCCGATCTGCAAGCTGCCCAACGTCGAGCACACCGAGCAGAGCTTCCCGCTGCTGTTTCTCTACAGGAAGGAAGTGACCGACTCCGGCGGCGCCGGGAAATACCGCGGCGGCCTGTCGGCCGAGTCGTGCTTCATCCCGCACGGCACCGACCGCATCACGCACGACACGCTCTCTTCCGGCAACGCCGTCCCGACCTCGACCGGCATGATGGGCGGCTACCCGGGCGCCGTGAACCGGTACAGGTTCTTGCGGGACAGCAACGTCTTGGAACGGATGAAGCGCTCCGAGCTCGTCAATGATATTGATGACCTGAAAGGCAAGGCCGAAACCCTCCAGTTGCGGCAGCAGGATTTTTCGCAGCATCCGAACGATGTCTACGCGGTGCTCTGGTCCGCGGCCGGCGGCTTCGGCGACCCGCTCGAGCGCGACCCCGCGAAAGTGCAGGCCGACGTGGACAACGGCGATGTGTCCGCGAAGGCGGCGCTCGAGGTCTACGGCGTGGTGCTCGGCGACGCCCGGGCCACCGAGCGCCGGCGCAACGAGCTGCGGCACCGGCGCATCCAGGAGCGCTCGCTGCCGCCGAGGAAGCTCGCGGGAGCGCCGCTGTTCCTCGCCACCGAGAACCTCGCGATCCACGGCAACCGGCACTACGGCTGCGCGAAATGCGCCACCGACCTCGGCCCGGTGAGCCACAACTACAAGGACCACTGCGTCCGCAACGACCTGCCGATCGAGGCCTCGAACCCGATCGTCGGCGACCCGCGGCGCTTCATCGACCCGCTGCCGCAGTTCCGCCAGTTCTGCTGCCCGGGCTGCGGCCTCGCGATCGAGAACGAGATCGCGATCGCCGATGACCCGGTGCTGAAGGACGTCGAAATACTTTCGAAGTGAACTTCTCGAACGTCAGCTACGACGAAGCGATGCGCCGCGCGCGCGAGGTCGTGCCGGTGCTGCGCGAGCGGGCGCAGAAGTGCGAGGACGCGCGCGTGCTGCTGCCAGAGAACGAGAAGCTGCTGCACGAGACCGGCCTTTTTCGCTACCACCAGCCGAAGCGCTTCGGCGGGATGGAGCTGCCGTTCGTCGCGGTGGTCGACATCGTCGCCGAGCTCGCGCGCGGCTGCCCCTCGACCGCCTGGAACGTCGGCAACCTCGGCTGCCACCACTGGATCCTCGGCTACTACGAGCCCGAGACGCAGCACGAAATCTGGAGCAAGAACCCGGACGTCCTCATCGCCTCCTCGATTGCGCTTGCGGCCGGTCGAGGAAGGAAAACGGAGGATGGCTTTGTCGTGAACGGGCGATGGCCCTTTTCATCCGGCGTGGACAACTCCGACTGGAACATGCTCGCTGTCACCATCTACGAGGACGACAAGGCCGTCGACTGGCGGCTGTGCATCGTGCCGAAGAGCGACTACAAGGTGATCGACACCTGGTACGCGATGGGGATGATCGGCACCGGCTCGAAGGACATCGAGGTGAAGGAGGTCTTCGTGCCCGAGCGCCGCGCGCTCGCCTTGCAGCGCTGCCGCGGCGGGCTCGAGCATCCCGGCGCGGCGCTCAACAAGGGACCGCTGTTCAGGATCCCGATCGTGGCTTCAGCAGGGCACCCGCTGTCCGCCACCGCCCTGGGCACGGCCGAGGGCGCGTACGAGCATGTAAGAGAGGTTTTTCTGAAACGAATCGGCACTTACACGGGCGCCAAGGTCTCGGACTTCCAGGCGGTGCAGATCAAGATCGCTAGGGCCCGGGCGCTCATCGATGGCGCCCGACACCTGATGCGCCAGTCGGCGATCGCGTTCGAGAACGAGAGCCTCGACCTCGAGGCCAAGCTGCGGCTGCGCATCCAGAACACGCTCGCGGTGGCGCAGTCGCGCGAGGCGGTCGAGACGCTGTGGTCGTTCTATGGCGCCAATGCCATCTATACTCGCGATCCGCTGCAGCGTTTTCTGCGCGACGTGCAGGCGGCGAGCCAGCACTTCTCGTTCAATTTCGACATCGCCGGCTCGGCTTTCGGGACCGCGGCGCTGGGGGGAAAGTATGCGAATCCAACCATGTGAGCTCAAATGAGAAAAACAGGGACTGTCCCTATTTTTGTTCTTCTTCTGGCATTCACTGCGACTGCATGGTCGCAGGCCTATCCGGCGCGCACGGTCAGGGTCATCGTGCCCTTCCCGCCCGGCGGCGCGCCCGACCTCGTCGGCCGCACGCTCTCCAACCGGCTCACCGAGCGCCTCGGCCAGCCCTTCGTGGTGGAGAACCGCACCGGCGCCGGCGGCAACATCGCCGCCGAGGCGGTGGCGAAGTCGGCGCCCGACGGATACACGCTGCTCGCGACCTCCGATGGCCCGCTGGTGATCAACCCCGCGGTCTACAAGGATCTGCCCTTCAACACGCTGCGCGACTTCGCGCCGATCTCGATCGCCGCGAGCGCCGGCCTCGTGCTGATGGCTTGCCCGAATCTGCCCGTGGCGTCGGTGAGCGACATGATTGCATTGGCCAAATCCAGCAGACTGACGTACGCCTCATCCGGCTACGGCAGCAGCCAGCACGTGGCGGCCGAGCTGCTCAAGGATTCCTCCGGCATCGACCTGACGCACGTGCCGTACAAGGGATTCGCCGCGGCGGTGGTCGACGCGGTGAGCTGCAACGTGGACCTCATCTTCGGCGCGATCTCGACCGGCATTCCGCACGTGCGCGCGGGGAAGCTCAAGCCGATCGCGGTGACCCAGCCGCGGCGCCATCCCGGCCTGCCCGAGACCCCGACCTTCGGCGAAGCCGGCTACCCGGCGGTGATGATGGAGGCGTACATGGGGCTGCTAGCGCCCGCCGCCACCCCGCGCCAGATCGTCGACAAGCTTTACGCCGAGGTGAGCGCGATCCTGAAGGAAAAGGGAACCGTGGACCGGCTGGTCGGCGCGGGGCTCGACCTCGTGCGCAGCTCGCCCGATGAGTACGCGCTGCGCATCAAGACCGACCTGGAGAAGTACGCGAAGCTGGCGAAAGCGCTCGCGGCGAAGGCCGAGTAGCTAAGGCAGCAGGACGATCTGGCCGCTGGTGCGGCGCGCCTCGAGGTCGCGGTGCGCGTCGGCCGCGGCGGCGAGCGGATAGCGGTGCCGCACGTCGACCCGGATGATCCCGTCTCGAAGGGCGCTGAACACATTGCCGGCCATCTCCCGCAGGTGCTCGGCGGTGTAATGAAATAGAACTGGCTGGGAAAAGGTCCCGGACTTCGCACCCAGACTCATGGGCTCCAATGCTCCGCTCGCGTGACCGTAGCTCACCCAGTGGCCGCGCATTGCGAGCGCTTCGTAATTCTCCTTCGCCGCTTCCTTGCCCAGGCCGTCGTAGATGACGTCGGCGCGATTCTTCAGCTGAGACGCAAACCGGTAGTCCCGGGTCACGACGACCTGATCGCAGCCGTTCGAGCGCGCGAGCTCGGCTTTCGCCTCGCTCGACACCGTTCCGATCACGCGCGCACCGAGCGCCTTCGCCCACTGGCAGAGCAGCAGCCCGACGCCGCCCGCGGCGGCATGCACCAGCACCACGTCGCCCGGGCGCACGCGGTGCGTCCGGCGCAGGAGGTACTCGGCGGTCATCCCCTTCAGCATCACCGCCGCCGCGGTCTCGTCGCTTACGTGGTTCGGGAGGAGAACCAGCTGCGCGGCCCCGAGCCTCCGCATCGTGACGTAAGCGCCCGGCGGCGTGCAGGCATAGGCGACGCGGTCCCCGGGCCTGAATTCCGACGCGCTGCTCTCGACCACCACGCCCGCCGCCTCCATTCCGATCGGCGCCGGCGGCTCGATCATGCGGTAGAGGCCTTTGCGGATGTAGACGTCGATGTAGTTGACGCCGATTGCGGTCTGGCGGATGCGCACCTCTCCCGCTTTTTCCTGAATCTTTCTGAATTGGAGAACCTCGGGGCCGCCGAAAGCGGTCGCGACAACGGCTTGCGATTCCACGGCGCTCACAGAAGCGGCGGACCTGCCCCCATTCAGGTAGCTGCGCAGGCCGGCGAATCCGCCCTCGTACACCCCGCCGCCGACGAGCTGCTCGAATTCGCGCTCGCGGCCCTTCGGCACCTCGAAGGTCGATTCCCAGTGCCAGAAGGTCCGGTCGCCATCGGTCACTTTCTTCAGCTGCACGGTAGCGACGTAGTTGCGCATCGGCAGCGTCGCGTCGAGGATGCAGTAGGTCGAGACGTGGTCGCGGTCGGAGAGCGCGAGCAGCTGCTCGCGGATGTGGTTGCCGTCCCTGAGGAAGAAGTTGCGCACGCAGCCCACCTGGTCGGCGGGTTCGTTGCGCTCGATGCGCGACTCCCCCACCGCCGGGTGCCAGGCGCCGTGGCTGTTGAAGTCGCGCAGCACCGCCCAGACGCGGTCGATGGGAGCATCGATGACCGCGGAGCGGCGGACTCGAATCACTTCTTGAGGTGATTTTTCAGTGAGTCAAAGGCGGCCTGGAACACGCCCTGGCCGATGTTCTGCGCCAGCTCGCGCTCGCGCTCCGGCGCGCAGTCGAATTCGGCCCACCACTCGGCGAAGGTCTTGTTGCCGTCGGTCACCGGAGTGAGCTTCAGCGTGGCGATGTAGTTCTCCACGCCCATCGGGCTCTCGAGGATCGAGTAGCTGCACTGGTAGTCGTAGTCCGAGAGCGTGAGGAGCTGCTCGCGGATCACGCCGCCGTCGCGCAGGCGGAAGTTGCGCACGCAGCCGATACGGTCCGGCGGCAGGCCGTTCTCGATGCGCGACTCGGCAACGAAGGGCGTCCACTTCGGCAGGCCGTTGAAGTCGCGCACCTGCGCCCATACGGCATCCGCCGGCGCCTCGATCACGCTCGACGTGTACACCTTGATCAAGGCTTCTTGCCCTCCAGGAGCGCATTCGCAGCGCTGCCCAGGTCTCCGCCCTGCACGCCGATCTCGCGCAGCAGCTGGTCGACCAGCGGCGCCTGGGCACGGAAGCGCAGCGCGGAGTTGACCACGCTGTCGGCGATGTTGCCACCGCCGTTGCCCTGCCCGCCGCCCTGGCCGCCGCCCAGGCCCTCGACGTGCAGCACGCGGATGCCCTCGATGCGCTCCATGGGCTTCACCGACTCGCGGATGATGCCCTCGAGCTTGTCGATGAGCTGCCGGCGCATCGCCGACTGGCGCGCTTCGGGGGTGAGCAGGTTGGCCGCCTTGTTCATGAGGGTCAGCCCCTCGGCCTCGACCTCGTGCCGGACCTTCGCCGCCAGCGACCGGATGCGGGAGGTCTCGGCCTCGGCTTCCGCATTGGAGACGTCGATCAGCTTTTTTCGCTGGGCGAGCTCGGCTTCGCGCGCCGTAAACACCTTCTCTTCCTCGGTCACGGCCCTCGCGCGGGCCACGTCCGCGGCGGCCTGCGCCTCGGACTGGGCCCTCGACTGCTCGGCGACCGCGATCGCGCGCTGCTGCTCGGCGAGCTCGATGGCCTGCCGGCGGCCGATTTCCAGCTCCTGGATGCTGCGCTCGCGGTCGATGCGTTCGTGCTCGACCGCGCGCTCGGAGGCGATGCGCGCGCGCTCCACCGCCTCGCGCGCCACGATCTGCGCGCGCTCGGCTTCCTGCTCGCGGTTCGCCTTCTCGCGCGCCACCTCGGAGCGCTGCGCCGCGCGCTTCACCTCGAGCTCGCGTTCCTGCTGCAGGCGCGCGTACTCGAGCTCCCGGTCGATCTCGAGCGCCTGGCGCTCGGTGTCGAGGTTCTTGTTGCGCATCTGGATCATCGTGTCCTGCTCGATGTCGTTGCGCTCTTTCTTGCGCGTCTCGATCGTTTCAGTCAGGCGCGTGAGGCCCTCGGCGTCGAACGCGTTCGACGGGTTGAAGAACTCCATCGCGGTCTGGTCGAGCTGGGTGAGCGACACGGTCTCGAGCTCGAGGCCGTTCTGCAAGAGATCCGCGGCCACGACTGCGCGGACCCGCTTCACGTACTCGCCGCGCTTCTCGTGCATCTCCTCCATCGTCATCTCGGCGGCCACGGTGCGCAGCGCGTCGACGAACTTGCCCTCGACCAGCTCCTTGAGCGACTCGGGCTGCATGGTGCGCTGCCCGAGCGTCTGCGCCGCGGCGGCCATCGCCTCGGCCTCGGCCTTGACGCGCACGTAGAACTCGCTCGTCACGTCGACGCGCATGCGGTCCTTGGTGATGAGCGCGCGCTCGCGTCCGCGCGACACCTCGAGGCGCAGCGTGTTCATGTTCACCGGAATCACCTCGTGCACGATCGGCAGCACGAACGCGCCGCCGTTCACCACCACCTTCTGGCCGCCGAAGCCGGTGCGCACGAAGCCGCGCTCTTTCGACGAGCGCAGGTACAGCCAGTTGAGCAGCCACACCACCAGCGCGACGACGATCGCGACGCCGATCAGGGCCAGGATGAATTGTCCGAATTGGGCTCCAGTCATGACACACCTCTCTTGATGCTCTTGAACTTTCTCGTGGTTTCGGTCAGGGCGATTTCCGCGGGCAGGCGCTCCATGCTCGAAGCGCCGTAAAAGCCGTTGCAGCCCGGGCAGTTCTTCAGGATGTAGCGCGCGTCCTCGGGGGTAGCCACGGGGCCGCCGTGGCAGAGCACGAGGACCTCCGGGTTCACGCTGCGCGCGGCCTTCGCCCAGGCGTCGACCAGCGCTACGCATTCCTTCAATTTCATCCCGGTCTGGGCGCCGACCGCGCCCCCTGCGGTGAGGCCAAGATGGCAGACGACGATGTCGGCGCCGGCCTTCGCCATGTCGCGCGCGTTCTGCTCCGAAAATATATAGGGAGTTGTGAGGAGATCGAGATCATGAGCCGCTTCGATCACGTCAACTTCCAACCCATAACCCATGCCCGTTTCCTCGAGCTGGGCGCGGATCGTGCCGTCGAACAAACCGACCGTGGGAAAGTTCTGAATACCCGAGAATCCCAGTTCGGCGATGCGCCGCAAGAAATCCGGAACGATCAAGAACGGATCGGTGCCGTTCACGCCGGCGAGCACAGGCGTGTGCTTCACCACCGGCAGCACCTCGCGCGCCATGTCGAGCACGATCTCGTTGGCGTTGCCGTAGGCCATCAGGCCGGCGAGCGAGCCGCGCCCGGCCATGCGGTAGCGCCCGGAGTTGTAGATCACGATCAGGTCGATGCCGCCCGCCTCCTCGCACTTCGCGGACAGGCCGGTGCCGGCGCCGCCGCCCACGATCGGCTCGCAGCGGCGCGCCTGCGCGTGCAGCTTCTTCAGGATGTCCTGGCGAGCGATGCGGGCCAT
>Ga0187892_10001437_pt1 | contig 54363 bp, 37 predicted proteins | sample MA1701073metaG_FD_139345 | JGI IMG/M metagenome (GOLD analysis project Ga0187892, IMG submission 139345) | Bio-ooze microbial communities from a basaltic lava cave in the Kipuka Kanohina Cave System on the Island of Hawaii, USA - MA170107-3 metaG ...
CTCGGAACTTGCTCAGGCCGCAGCGCAATTGGGAAAGGCGATCCGGTTTGCCGAGCGCTTGCCCGATGGCGGTCAGGAGATCGGCGCTGCGGAAGGAATCCTGCTGGCCCAGGTGGGCGAAGCAAACCAAAGCCTGCATGACGGCACTTGCCGGGGATCGAACGGTTTGATGCCGAGAATGCGCCGGACGCTGGGCGTGACGGAGGGTCGGGCCCGTGATTGCCATTGACCGCGATCGACGAAGCTCGCCACGAAGTAATGTTGGCCGTCGAGGAAGCGTTGGTTCAATTCTCGTCTCCGGAAAACCTTTTGAAGGTTAGGGCGATTCGCCAGGCCGCAAGCGATGGGTCATCAAATGGCGCCGCGCCACCGCGGCCCATTCGCTGGCGGGATCGAGTTTGAGGTAATCTGACCAGCAGCGCCGGGCTTCGGAACGTTGGCCAAGTTTTTCGAAACACAGGGCCAAGTTGTAAAAGGCATCGGCGAAATTCGGACACACGGCGATGGCCTGCTTGAGGCTGGCAACGGCCTCGTCGAGTCGCCCCTGTTCTTCCAGGATGTCGGCAATGTTGTACCAGGCCTCGCTGAGCGTCGAGTCGATGGTTACGGCAAGTCGGAACAGCTCCAACGCCGCGTCGGAACGATCCTGCCCCCGCAACACGTTGCCGAGATTGAAGTACGCCTCCGCCGCCCCCGGATCAAGGCCGATGGCATTGCGGTAGGCCCGCGCAGCGTCGGCAAACTCCTCGTTCTCCTCGTGCCAATGGCCGCGGCGAAGCCATGATTCCGCATCCACGGCTTCACCGGTCTCGAGCTCCAACGACAATGCCTGCGAGCACCTAGCTTGCTCGAAGTCGAGTATGAACTGGCCTTCGGCGGTGATCCGGCATCCGTTGAGTTCGGCGACCAAGGGACCGGAGTTTTCCAGAACGATTTGTAACTGGGCCAGAGGGCGATCGGTTCCCGGAAGAATGGAGGCCAAGCCCTTCAGGCTGCGGTTGATAACCTCGGGGCGCACGCCGTGACCGATGAGCTCGGTGAGCGTGCGAAGGGTGATCAAGTCCTGAAAATCAAACCTGCCGCCGCTCGAGCGGATGAGTCCAAGCTGTTCCCAACGCCGCAGCTTCTCCGGATTCACGCCGGTGAGGTTGCAGATCTCCTCGGCGGCGTAAGTTTTTTTCAGGGCCGGCCCGCGAGTTTTCAGGCCCGCTTCTTCCAAGAATTCTTCCTCGGAAATGATACGGATACACGCCCCACGCGCGTTCAGAGCTTCGGCCAGCCGGAGTGCGTTGCTGACTTCGCCGTTGGGCAGCAAGGGCCAGCCGCCCATGCCTACGACAAGCAGGCTGGTCCGTCGGGAAACACTCCTCGTGATCGTACCGCCTGCACGGCGGATGGACTCATAGGCTTCGGATCGCGGCATCGAAAGCAGCTTTCCGGTGAAGGCCACCCGGAGCCTTTGAAATGGCGGGCGATCGACAGTTCCACGGACACGATTCTCTTCCCTGACAATCATGGCTCGAATCCCTCAAACACCGGGGCGCGGAGTTTACCATCCCGGGTCTCCTCGAAAAAGCGCACGCGGCACCGAAGAGCCGTATTTCTCCAAACGGCGTCCTTGGGGCCGTCCTTGGGGGGATCAAGAAGCGGCGGCATCGGACTCAGTTGGCGGTACCATTCGGTGCGTTGCGCTTCGTTGAACCCGCTTCCCACATTCCCCTTGTACACCCACCGGTCTGCCTCGCGCAGGCCGAGCATCAGGGCACTGACAATCCGATCTTTCCCCCGTGGCACAAAGCCGAGCACCTCAAACACGTCCACCCGCGCCACTTTGATCTTCAGCCAATCGTCGGTGCGTTTGCCGGGGAGGTATTTCGAATCCAGTCGTTTGGCCATGATGCCTTCAAGGCCCGCGTTCTGGACGCCAGCGAAGTACCGCACGCCCTGCTCGATCACGTAATCCGCCGCAATGACGTGCGGATCGCTTAGTTCCCGGATGACGGATTCGAGTTTGTCTCGCCGCTGGCTGAGGGACAGCCCCATGACCGGCTTACCGCCGAGGTAAAGCAGGTCGAAGGTGATGAAGGTGGCGGGTATTCGCTTGCTAAGCATCGTGATGCGGGGGGCATCCGTCAGGTGCGCACGCTGCATGAGCTTCTGAAATGACGGCCTTCCCTGGTCCAGCACGATGATCTCCCCGTCCAAGACGGTGCCAGGCGCGACTTTAGCCAGCCCGCCTAGTTCCGGGTAGCGGTGGCGCATTTCGACATAGCGCCGATTCTGAAGCCGCAGGCGGCTGCTTTCAACGAAGGCGATGCAGCGCGTGCCGTCCCATTTGATCTCGAAGAGATGGTCGGCCGAATCAAAAGGCTCAGCCGCCGTTTGCGACAGCATGGGAGCGATGCGTTCGGGAAGCGTCGTGGAGCCATGCATTCTTGACGCGCCCATCATATTGCGTTAGGATCAAAAATGTCTACCGGGCTTGTGGAAGCTCAATCCAGGATCGACTGTCTTGCAAAAAGGGGAAAGGCATGCCAAACGTCAACAAATGGATGATCGACCCCAACGATGCCATCATGCTGCTGATCGACCACCAGAGCGGGTTGATTCAATTGGTCAAGGACATCGATCTCCCCCGGCTTCGGGCCAACGCCGCGGCGCTGTCCAAGGTATCCAGGCTCGCCAAGCTTCCGACCTTTACGACGGCGTCCGTTCCAGATGGTCCCAACGGCCCGCTGATCCCGGAGATTCACGGGAACAACTCGGATGCGATCTACATTCCAAGGACCGGGCAGATCAACGCCTGGGACAATCCAAAGTGGGTCGAGGCGATCGAGAAGACCAGGCGCAGGACGCTCATCATGGCTGGCACGCTGACAAGCGTGTGCATGGCGTTCCCGACGCTCAGCGCGGTAGCCGCGGGGTACAAGGTTTTCTGTGTGGTCGACGCTTCCGGCAACTGGTCGTCGATGGCCACGGCCATCACCCTGGCCCGTATCGTGCAGGCCGGGGCGATTCCGATAGACACGCTCGCCGTACTCTCCGAGCTCATGGGCACGTGGAACCGGCCGGACGCGATGGAGTTTGCCGCCGTGATGGCGGCCCTGATGCCCAATTACGTGGCCTTGATGGAGAGCTACGATAAAGCCCAAAGCGTGGCAAAATCGGGACCGGAAACCGATTTGTCATTGCAGAAGCGGCCTCAACCAGGCGGATGCAGCGCGCTCGGCGGAGGCGGCGAGATTATAGATTAGGCCAGCTTTCGCTTGGCGGTCTTCTTCTCTTGCTTCTTGATGCTCTTGGCCGGCGGCTTCTTGGGCGCCGCGGCGAGGCTCTGCTTGAGGGCCTCCATGAGGTTGATCACCTTGCCGACCTCGATTTCTTGCGTCACCACCGGCTCCGTGCCCTCGATCTTGGCCTTGATGATCTCCATGAGCGCGTTTTGGTACCGATCTGAAAACTGTGACATATCCAAAGGCGCGGTCATGCCGTCGATGAGTTGTTCGGCCAGGTCACGTTGCGCCTTGTTCACGTCACCATTGCGGATGTCCTCAAAGTAGGCGGCATGGCCGCGAACCTCCGCCGGGTAGCGCAAGGTTGTCATCACGAAGCCCTTGTCCAGAACCCGCAGGGCCACGATGTGCTCGCGCCCGGCCATCACCACTCGGCCGATGCCGATGCGGTTCTTCCCCCGCATGGCCTCGCGGATGATGCGGAAGGCCTCCTCCGCCACGGGGCCGTCGGGGGCTACATAGTAGGGGCTGTCGAGATAAATGGCGTCGAGCTCCTCGGCGTCGATAAACTGAATCATCTCCACGACCTTCGTGGTCTCGAGCTTGACCTTCTCCAAGTCGGCATCGTCGATGAGAACGTACTTCTCCTTTTCGTATTCGTAGCCCTTGACGATGTCCGTGCGGTCCACGGGGCCGAGCTCCGGCTCGATCATCTGCTGCTTGAGACGGCGGTGCGTCTTGCGGTGAAGTTGGTTGAAACTGATGCGGCTCGATGAGCTCGTCGCGTTGTACAGCCGAATGGGCAGCGACACCAGCGAGCACTTCAAGTGCCCGCTCCACGAAGCACGAGGGGGCATAGCGGTTTCTCCTTTTTTTCTTCTCCAAACGTATCGGCCGGAGCCCGGCTCGGGAATTACAAGCGCCGCCTCCTGCTTCGCGCGGACGAGATTATATGGCGCCCTTACGGTCTCAGCCAAGGTACTCAAACCAGCATTGAGAAATCGGAAAAAGGCCCTACGCTAAGCCGATGTCGCGAAGAGCAAACACGGCATACCGCATGATCGGCGAGAAGATGGCTATCCGGAATCGTTAGAATCGCGCAATATGCCCACCACGGCGCGGCCCGGATCCAACGCTACGAATGTCGCAGGGAACAACGGCCCTCTTTCCGGAAGGACTGTGGTCGTGGCCATCGCACTGGCCCACGTCCTATTGCACGCCCTAACCAACGGCAACTACGGCATCTTTCGAGATGAACTGTACTTATCTGGATTGCGCTCGGCATCCGGCGTGGGGGTATGTCGATCATCCGCCTTTGTCCATCTGGCTCCTTGCCCTGGTGCGCGCCTTATTCGGCGAGTCGTTGCATGCCGTTCGATTGCTGTCCGAGCTTGCCGGCGCCGGTCTGGTTGTCGTGGCCGGGCTGCTGGCCGGAGAGATGGGCGGCGGGCGATTTGCGCAAGTCGTCGCGGCGCTGGCCACGGCGTTGGCGCCGGCCCTGCTGGTCGAAACCGGTTTTTTTGGTGCTGATGTGGATCGGAGCCAGCGGTGCAATCATCATGCCCTTGGCCGTACCCCTTTTATCTGCTGAGACTTTTCTGCGGTATCAGGCGGCGTTGGGTACGAAACAAAAACCTGAAGAACGGGGCGGCGAGGCCGAAATGCCGCAGTACTTCGCCGATCGCTTCGGCTGGGAAAAGCTCACCGCCGTCGTGGCTTCGGTTTACGCCGCCTTGCCGAACGGTGAACGCGAGCAATGCGCGATCATAGGATCAAATTACGGCCAGACCGGGGCCATCAACTACTTCGGTTCCCGGCACGGACTTCCACGGGCCTTTAGCCTTCACAACAACCACTTTTTCTGGGGTCCCCCGCCGACCGAGCCGAACGTGGTCATCCACATCGGTGGGTCCAAGGAATCCCTGGAACGCTTTTTCGGCGACGTCCATCTCGCCGCGATCGTCCATTCAAAACATGCCATGCCCTACGAGACGAACCTGCCGATCTTCGTTTGTCGCAATCCGAAAGTTCCGTGGGCGGAGGCCTGGCGTGCCAACAAGAAGTTCATCTAAATCGGAGCCCGCAAGACGGGAACTCGCGTGCCATGGCCAAGCGCAGCGCGGCCATGCCCGTCACCGGGATCGAGACGATCTCATGCCCGCGCCTTCGGCTCGGGCATGGCACCTAGTTTCTCTGCGTGTTTGAACGACAGAACGACGGACAATATGCAAGTGCTCAATAATAGGAACTTGACGAAAAGCACAAGTCCATTTTGAGGTTCCAGTTCCGTGCCGCGGAGCGTCCATTCGAGCTGATCCAAAAAGCTAACGCTCATCATGCCCGTGACGGATCCCCAGGCGAACACCAGCCACAGGGGAGCGTTACGCTTGCCCCGGACAGAGATCACCGCGGCGAAAAGCAGCAATAGGCCCGCCAAGTAGTCCTCCAGCATCGTCGTGGAGTCCACCAGCCAGTGATTGAAACCGCGACGGCAGGTCTCCAAAATGGGAAGGAGCATACCGAGCACGAACGCGGCGCTTACTTCGAATGCCATCACTGGTAAAGTACCAGCGATGTCCTCGGCCGGCGAGAGTTCAGACGGGCCTCCCGATCCTATAATAACGGGCAGGAGCCATCCAACGACGGCGCGTTCAACGGCGTAGGACCTCCGGAGTATGCAATGCGAGAGAATCTGCGGCCCGGCGAGAAATTCCCGGATATCGAGCTTCCTGACCAGAGCGGGGAACCGACCAGGCTGTCCAGCTTGATGGGTGGGTGTCCTATGGTGCTGGTCTTTTCCCGAGGTCACTACTGACCGAAGGATCTTCGCCAGTTGGTGAACTACGTTGCCCATCTACAGCCCGAGCTGGCCGTCAATTACTGCAAGCTCGTCGTCGTATGGACGGACGATCCCGCGTCCACCCGCGCGGCTCGGCAGGAATTGGGCGCTGCCTTCCCCTTCCTCTGTGACCACGAACGGAAGGTGATCACCATGCTGGACATCGTGGACACGACCGATGGCGGCCACCCTCGGATCGCGATTCCCTATACGTTCGTGCTCGACGGGCAACGAGTGATCTTCAAAGTTTACAATGGCTGGTGGTATGTAGGCCGGCCCACGGTGGAGGAGTTGCGGATGGACCTGCGGGCCCTGATCTCGCGGCGCCGGGATTGGTGGTATGATGACACGCCGCCGCCGTACGCACAGCCTGCAGGGTGATTATTGGAAGCCATGTCCGACTTCACCGGGCAACGGGTCGCCTTTCGTGAGTTGCACAAGAGCGGCTGTTTCGTCATGCCCAATCCCTGGGACGTGGGCACGGCCAAGTATCTGCGAAAGCTGGGTTTTCAGGCCCTCGCCACGACCAGCGCCGGATTCGGCTTTTCTCACGGATTGCCGGACACCCCCGCCGCTCTGACACGCGCTAGGGTGCTCACTCACATTGCCGAGATCGTCGCCGCCGCGGAGGAGTTGCCCGTAAACGCCGACTTCCAATCCGGATATGCCGCGAATCCGGAGGACGTCGCGGAGAACGTTCGCCTCTGCATCGAAACCGGCGTGGCCGGCCTCTCCATTGAAGACGCGACCGACGACCTCGACGATCCCTTGTACGAGCTTACCCAGGCGACGGACCGCATCCGCGCCGCCCGAGCGGCCATCGACTTCTCCGGCGCGGACGTGCTTCTCACGGCGCGGGCTGAGTGTTTCCTGGTAGGCCATCCCGACGCCCTGCGTGAATCCATCCATCGATTGCAGGCTTATGCCGAGGCCGGAGCGCACGTCCTATTCGCACCCGGCCCGTGCGAACGGGACGACATCCGTGCCATCGTGGAATCGGTGAAACCGAAGCCGGTCAACGTTCTGATGAGTGCGTACACCGGGCTGCGCGTGCCGGACCTGGCTGAGTTGGGTGTTCGGCGCATCAGCGTGGGGTCCGCGCTGGCCCGCGCCGCCTGGGCCGGGTTTCTACGAGCGGCCCGGCAGATCACCGAGGAAGGCAGCTTCGCCGGCCTGGAAGGAGCGGTACCGTTCGCAGAGCTCAATTCACTCTTTGCGGTGCCTTAAACCGACGACTCCAGCTCGGAAGGTTGCGATGCGGGCACCACCAGGCTCCAGCCTTTTGGGATGGGCTACTTGTCCGATCCCTTCTAAACAAGACGCCGCCCTTGGGTTATGGATGGACGACGCGGACGCGGTTGTTGCCTAGGTCGGCGATGAACATTCGGCCGTCGGGGTGAATCACGATGCCGCCGGGGCTGTCCAGCAAGGCTTCCGTGGCGGGACGGTTGTCGCCGTTGAACCCGCGTTGCCCCGTGCCGGCCACAGTCCTCACGCTGCCTCCGTTCGGATCGATCCGGCGGATGACTTGATTGCGGGTATCGGCCACGTAGACGAAGCCGTCCGTGTGCACATACACATTGGTCGGGAAGTTGAACAGTGCCGACGACGCCTGCCCGTCGTTGTATCCGGCCGAACTGGGAACGCCGGCAAACAGATGAATCGTGGGTGGATCGACGGTGAGGTCGATATAGCGGATGCAGTTGTTCAGAGAGTCGGCCACATAGAGCCGCTCCGGTGGATCCTCGGGGCTCAAGGAAATGCCGAAGTTGGGATTCAGCGGCGTATTGTCGATGTTGAGCACCGCTTCTGAGGCCGGTCCGCCGTCGCCCGCGTAACCGTTCATCCCGGACGCGCCGGCAAGCGTCTCAATCATGCCGTCACTGATCAAGTTCACCGGGATGGTACAGTGAACGGGCTTGGTTCTCTCCCGCGTCGTACCTACGGTCAAAATGCGAATCCGGCTGCATCCACCTTCCGAGAAAAAAACCCGCCCATCGGGGTGAATGGCCACGGAGGTGGGCAGTGCCGTGAACGTCTGATCGACGCGGGTCGGCCCATCGGCGTCAGGGCTACACTCCAATTGGCATAGGCCGGCCAACTGGTCACGGTCGCCGCCGTTGACCAAGCCTCGGGCATAACGGTAGATGTTCTGATTGTGCCAGTTGGCCATGACCAACGCCCCGTTGGCGTCGAAGGCGACGTCGTTAGGATGGTTGATGGCATCGCTGCCGGTGACTTTTCCCGTGCCGGCGATGCTTTCGATGCGATTGGGCACACCGTCGATGACCGAGTCGATGTACACGATGCGGATGCGGTGGTTGTTCCAGTCGTCGATGACCAGGTCCAGGACGCGGTCGGCGTTCCAATCGGTCAGTGCCACCTCCACCGGCGAAAACAGCAAGCTCTCCGTGGCGGCGACGCCGTCGTGGGTGAATCCGCTCACGCCCGTGCCCGCCACGGTGCAGATTTCGCCGGAGACTTCGTTGCAAGGCTCGACTAAACCCGTGGTCGGCGGCGGGGCGATGAAGCTCAGAAAGTACGAAAGGAGCACACGCTCGTTGTCAGTGTCGGGGGGCGACGTGTCCGTAAGGGCTTGAACCGCGGGATTGGTGGTGATCTCAAACCGGCACTCTGCTGACGGCGTTGAAGGAACGACACGCTGCAGCGGATGACATGGGACAGCACCCGTGAGGGCGGAGTAGATATTGTCCGGGTCCGTGCCGGCGATGGCCACGCCCAGCCCGCCTTGATTGACACCTTGGGCACTGCTGAGGTGACAAACGATGCAGCCGGCCCGTATGTAGTGGTTATAGCCCAGGGTGACCTGGCTGTAGCCGCCCAGGGATGCGCCTGGGCGCAGGCTGTCCAGAAAGGCGGCCAAGTCGTCGATGTCCGCGTCGGAGGCGGTCATCTTCAGGGGATGGGGAGAGAGAACCTGGCTGTCCCGGAGCATCTCGTCGAGTTTCTGCCGGCTGACCCCCTGCAGGTTAGGAGCATCGAGGTTGCAGCCGCCCACGGCGTCATTGCAATGGCAGGCGGCGCAGCCGCGCTGGGAGTAGAACTCCAGGCCGGCGATCGCACGCAGCGTCGGATCGCCCCGCGCCGCGCCGTCGTCGGTTACCGGAGACACGGTACAAGTCGTTAAGCCCAGGAGGCAGGCGGTCAGTCCTAAGGCAGCTAGTAATAGCCGAGTCTTCATCCTTCCCTCCCGCGAACGATTATGGATTCACTCGGCGGATGCGGTGGTTGAGCGTGTCCGCGATGTAGACCGTGCCGTCGGCGGCGATGGCCGAGCCCCCCGGTTCGTTCAAGCGGGCTTGTGGGGCGGGACCGCCGTCGCCCTCGTAGCCTCCGGTGTTCGGACCGCAAACGCCCGCGACAGTGTGAATGACACGCGTTTCGAAATCGACGAATCGGACGCAGTGGTGAAAGGTGTCCGTAATCAAGACGCCACTACCATCCGCAGTCAGGTCGACGTCGGCGGGGCGGAATAGCTTGGCTTGAGTCGCCGGCACGTGGTCCGCCACAAGGTCCTCGCCGCCGCCGGCAAACGTGTCGATAACGGGCGGGTCGAGGTTAACGTCGATTACGCGGATGCGGCCGTTCTCGGAGTCGGCCACGTACAGCAAACTGCGGCCCCGGTCCATGGCCAGGCGCATCTGTGGGACGGCGTCGAAGCCGGACTGCACATTGAGCGTGCATAGCGAGGCCGGGCCGCCATCGCCGCTGTCAGAGTAGTCAGACCGCGTGCGCCGAAAGTTACCCAGGTCGTCCACCAGTCCACCGGCGAGGGTCGAAACAAGGTTGTTGGCCCGAGACTTCACGAACGCTTCCGGCGAGCTGTTATCGTCGTCCGCGTCCGGCCGAACGACGCGTATCCGCAAATTCCCCTGATCAGAGATGTAGAAGTTGCCGGCGTTGTCGTAAACGCAGGAGCTGGGCAGGTTAAAACGAGTTGGACCGCTTTGGCCATTTCCGACGGTGCCGGCGGGCAGACCATCGGGTGTGGCGCCACGGTCGTTGCCGAACAAGCAGAAAATCTCGCCCGTTTTGCCCTGCGCATCCACGGGAATGTATTTGATTTTCCATTGATGCCAGCCCCACAAGATGATGTTGTGCTGTCCCGGGATGAAGTCATCGAAGAGCACCCCTGCGGGGTGGTTCATTGTGGCGTCGACGGCCGCAATCGGATGCGAGTCCGTCGAACAACTGTCACCCAACGCGCCCGTGCCCGCCAAACTCACTATTGGACAATCCAAGCCGGCCTTGCCGGCGTCATCCTCCATCTGGCGGCAGCCTTCGTCCTCAATGCGCCGGATGGTATAGTTGTTCCAGTCGGTAATGACCGCGCGACCTTGGGGATCCACAGCCACGTTCTGCGGCCAGTACAAATACTGCTGCCGGGCCATGAGTCCGTCCTCGGACTGATTGCCCGAAACCCCGTTGCCGGCAACGGTGTAGATGTATCCGTGGGCCGCGTCGGGCATCGGCCCGGGGTTCTCCAACTGGCTCCCCACCAGGGAGGCCAGATACGCCGCCAAATCCGCAAGCTGTTGATCGGTCAGGTCCGGCATCTTGAGTGGATGGCAGTTGTTCACGATCTCCGGGTCGGCGCATTCGTCCAACATCACCAGTCGAAGATCGGCGGCGCTTCGGCCAACAATCCGGGGAGCGCCGGGAAATGTGGACTTGCCGAGGGCGTCCACGCCGTGGCAGTTAATGCAGCGCCGACTTTGGTAGAGGGTTTTCCCTCGCTCGACCGGATCGCCGGATTCTGAATCCCTGGGATCGGCAAGCTGATTCCGGCATCCGGTGAGGCCAAGCCCCACGCCCGTCCCGATCGCCACAATCGTTGCCAAAACAGAAGAAACACTACGTAGCGGCATACGGGGCGGCTTTCGCACTCGAATTCAGCTTCCCACCACGGCCAGGGCTTGCAGCGATGGCCCTCCATCAGGCGCGATTCCGCAAGATCCCCTCCGGCACTTGGGAGCATTATACTGCACGCCTGGCCGTTCGGCAAGCATTTCTTCGTGATCCATGATCCACGGCGGGGGAGGCGTAGGCGTTTTGCAAGCGTTGAGAATGAACGCCGGACGGCGACGCCGCCCCTTGCGTTTTCCCGGGTTTTCACAAAGCTCCGGCCTTGCGCGGATTTGGCTGGCGGCCAGCAAGGCGATGACTATCAACGATAAGAAAAGCCAACGCTCATCGTGCTAGATGGGGTGAGCCTGAGGCTCACGCCAGCCGTTGGCTGGTTTTGCCTATCAGATAGGGCTAGCGCCGGAATTAGGATTAAGCCGAAGACCGGCATACCGAACCGGGTCATATTCCACCAGATCATAGAGTTCTTGACGGGACTGCATGCGCTCGAGCAGCGATTTTTGAGTTCGTTCGGCCTTCAACATCCGCAGGGCGTCTTGGACCGCCTTCATAGCGATGCGCTGCAAAGTCACGGGGAAGATCACGAGCCGGTAGCCCATGGCGGCAAATTCGTCGACCGTCAGGTAGGGGGTCTGGCCAAACTCAGTCATGTTCGCCAGCAGAATCGTCGGTACATCCTTGGCGAAGCGCTCGAATTCGTCGCGGGATTTCAGCGCCTCGGGGAAGATTCCGTCGGCCCCGGCCTTAAGATACGCGTGTGCTCGCGTTACGGCCTCGTCGTAGCCGATGACCCCGCGAGCATCCGTGCGGGCCAGCAATAGAAAATCAGGACTCGATTTGGCAGCGGCCGCGGCGGCGATCTTGGCACACATCTCGTCGGTGGGCACGAGTTTCTTGCCTTCCAAGTGGCCGCAACGCTTGGGGAACTCTTGATCTTCGAGGTGTATGCCGCTGACACCCACGGCTTCCAACGTGCGGACGGTGCGGGCGGTATTGTCTGCTCCGCCGTAGCCGGTGTCCGCATCGGCGAGAATGGGGATGCTGGTGACGTTGGCAATGTGCGCCGCGTGGTCGCGAGCTTCAGAAAGGGTCATGAGGCCGATGTCGGGCACGCCGCCGACCGAATTGGCCAAAACGGCCCCCGAAAGGTACAGAGCCTCAAAGCCCTCGCGTTCAATCAGCCGCGCCGAAAGCGCATTAAACGCCCCCGGCAGCAGCACGGTGCCTTGCTGGATCGATTGGCGAAGCCAGGTCGATCGTTGCATAACTTTGGCGCCGTTCATCGAGCACCCTCTGGAGGGACCAACGGCTCGATAAGCCTAATCAGCTTTGGAAGCTTGTTGCAGACTGCGTCCCGAACAATGTCGTAGTCCACGTTCATGTAGTCATGTACGAGACGATGTCTCATCCCCACGACCTCCGGCCAGGGACATCGGGCGGGCCATTCAGCACGTGACCGACGTAAACGATGTCGCTTCTGTCACTCATCGCTGGATTCCTATTGAGGAACCGCGCTATCCAAATTTCGATCCCGCAAGCGCCAGTTCAGGTACTTGGGGGCTCAGGAGGTCCACCTTTCTCCTCCCGAAAAGCCGCGAAAAGTCCTCTTCGACGTGAAGGATATCCCAGCCGGGCGAGTACCCGGACTCGAACTCGACGAGCAGGTCCACGTCACTATCGGGACCGAAGTCCTCGCGCAAGACCGAGCCGAAAAAGCTCAGCCGCCGGATACGATGGCGGCGGCACAATTCTGCCAATCGGTCGTAGGGGATGTCAATCCTTGCCCGAACCATCACGCACCCATGCCGGGATCATAAGACGAATAGTAATTCTTGGGTACCGGCACGTGAATCGCAAAGAGGCTATCGGCGAATCGCCGAGCAGTGCGCGACTCGCCCAAAAACAGGACCACAACTGTCCGCAGCATGATGGCTGCGTCGAGGAAGAAGCCGCACCGCTGAACATAAGCTATGTCGTAGAGGATGCGTTCGTCCCAGGAGATGGCCGTATTCCCGTTGACCTGCGCCAGGCCGGTGATGCCCGGCCGCACGAGAAGCCGCTGCCGCCTAAAGTCATCATAGCAAGCCACGTGCTCCGGAAGCGTCGGCCTCGGGCCCACTAATGACATATGTCCGGCCAGCACGTTGGTGAGCTGCGGAAGCTCGTCGATTTTCCATCGGCGCAAGAAGCGCCCGACGGGCGTGATCTCCGGATGGTCCAGCGGCACTAATTCGACGGCATCTGCGTTTCGTCCCGCGCGCATCGTCCGAAACTTCCAGGCTCGAAAGATGCGCCCATGGCGCCCTACGCGATCCTGTCGAAAGAAAACGGAGCTGCCGCTCGTCACGAGTATGAATGCCGCGGCGAGCAAAAGTATGGGTGAGATGAGGATTAAGAGCGGCACGGCGATCAGGATGTCAAACCACCGTTTGAGAAAACCCGCCCAGAGAGTAGTTGAAACGCCTAATCGCCGTCGCGTCATTGGCGATAGAGTATTTCGCTTGGGCCGTCGTTTCGATCCTGCCAAACTGGCAGGCTGCCAGACCTAGGCGAGATCGCAAAAAGGAACAAGCCGTAACCTCCTGTGATTTAGTAGGTTATGGGCAGCAAGCCCTGAGAATTGCTGGCACAGAATATGTGATAAGATCACGGTTCAACTTATGACGCTGGACAAATTCACTATCAAAGCGGCGGAGGCCGTCCAAGGAGCCGAGAAGCGGGCCACCAAGCTAGGCCATAGCGAAATCTCACCGCTTCACCTTCTGGCAGAGCTGATCGCAGCGGAGAAGGACCACGTCGGCGGCAACGGCGCGGGAATTGTTTTGCCTATCCTGGAAAAAGCCGGAGTCCGAACTGGACATCTCCGCTCGATCGCGGAGCGCGAGCTCGAACGCATTCCAAAGGTCACGGGTGGGACGGTCGTGCCCAGTCGGGCCCTGCTCACCGTACTGGAGACCGCCCAATCGCACGCGGAGCGAATGAAGGACCAATACGCCTCCACAGAGCATGTGCTGCTCGCCCTCGTAGAGGTCAAGTCCGACGCCAAGGAGGTTCTGACCCTCTGTGGCGCCACGAAAGACGCCATCCTTGCGGCGCTCAAAGAGATACGCGGAAGCGCCTCCGTGACTTCGCAGGACGCCGAGAGCACCTATCAGGCTCTCGAACGCTACGCCCGTGATCTGGTGGCCTTGGCGCGGCAGGGCAAGCTCGACCCTGTGATCGGCCGCGACGACGAAATCCGCCGCTGCATGCAGGTGCTGGCGCGGCGCACCAAGAACAATCCCGTGCTCATCGGCGATCCCGGCGTGGGCAAGACGGCCATCGTGGAAGGGCTCGCCCAGCGAATCTTGCAGGGCGACGTGCCCGAGGTGCTCAAGGACAAGCGTGTCGTTGCCCTGGACATGGGAGCACTCATTGCCGGGGCCAAGTACCGGGGCGAGTTCGAGGAGCGGCTCAAGGCGGTCATTCGCGAAGTGACCGAGTCAGCGGGCCGAGTCATTCTCTTCATCGACGAATTGCACACGGTGGTTGGTGCCGGCAGGGCCGAGGGTGCCGTGGATGCGGGTAACTTGCTCAAGCCGGCGCTGGCTCGCGGCGAGCTGCGCTGCATCGGCGCCACTACGGTCGACGAGTATCGAAAGCACATCGAGAAGGACAAAGCCCTGGAACGCCGCTTCCAAACCGTCTACATCGGCGAACCAACCGTCGAGGACACCATCGCCATCCTTCGCGGCCTCAAGCCACGCTACGACGCTCATCACGGTGTTCGTGTTCAGGATGCCGCAGTTGTGGCCGCCGCGACCCTCTCGCACCGCTACATCTCCGACCGCAAGCTGCCCGACAAGGCCATTGACCTGATGGACGAGGCCGCTTCGCGCGTGCGCATCGAGAACGACTCCCTGCCCAGCGAGCTCGACGAACTGCGGCGGCGGATCATGCAGCTTGAGATCGAACGAGAAGCTCTCAAGAAGGAGAAAGACGCCGCCAGCAAGAAACAAGTGGCGGCCCTGGAAAAAACGCTGGCCGATCTACAGGAGAAAAACCGCGGGCTTACCGCACAATGGGAAAACGAAAAACGCGAATTGGAGACGATCAAATCGCTCAAGCAGCAGATCGATACCAAGCAGACCGAACTTGACGGCGCCCAGCGATGCGGCGACCTCGAGCGGGCCGCCCGCATCCGCTACGGCGAATTACGTGAGCTGGAAGCCGCCCTCGCCGCTCGTGGGCAGAAGCTGGCGGACCTGCATCGCGAGGGGAAGGGCCTCCTGCGCGAAGAAGTGACCGCCGAGGAAATCGCCGAGGTGGTCAGCAAGTGGACGGGCATCCCTGTTTCGCGCATGCTCGAAGGCGAACGAGAGAAACTCCTACATATGGAGCAGCGCCTCCACGATCGCGTCGTCGGCCAAAACGAAGCCGTCCGGGCCGTTTCAGACGCCGTACGCCGCTCGCGGGCGGGGCTGGGCGACCCCAATCGCCCCATCGGGTCGTTCTTGTTCCTTGGCCCCACGGGCGTCGGCAAGACCGAACTGTGCAAGGCCCTGGCGGCGTTTCTGTTCGACGACGAGTCGGCCTTCGTCCGCATCGACATGAGCGAGTTCATGGAGCAGCATAGCGTCGCTCGCTTAATTGGTGCCCCGCCTGGTTACGTCGGCTACGAAGAAGGTGGGCGGCTCACCGAGGCCGTGCATCGCAAGCCCTATTGCGTGATCCTGTTCGACGAGATCGAGAAGGCCCATCGCGACGTTTTCAACGTGCTCTTGCAGGTCCTCGACGATGGCCGGCTGACCGACGGCCACGGCCGGACGGTGGATTTCAAAAACACGATTGTGGCGATGACAAGCAACATTGGGAGCGAACACATCCAGCGCTTGTTCGAGGCGGAGGGGCGGAGGGACGTAGAGAGGAGGGGACGGAAGGACGAAGGCATCGAAACGCAACCGCTGGACATCGAGATCGAGATGAAAGTCAAGGAAGAGCTAAAGCGGCATTTCCGGCCGGAGTTCCTCAACCGCATCGATGAGGTGATCATCTTCCATCAGCTCACTCGCGACGATCTCGTGCGCATCGCCGAGATTCAGGTGAAGTATCTGCAGCGGCGACTCGCGGCCAGAGACATGAGCCTGACACTCACCGATCGCGCCAAAGACAAACTGGCAAAGGGGGGCTTCGATCCGCTCTTCGGGGCCAGACCCCTGAAGCGCCTGATCCAGCAAGAGATTGAAAACCCGCTGGCCAAACGGATTCTCGACGGCGAATTCGCCCCCGGCGATCAGATCGCCGTGGACGTGGCCGGTGAAATGTTCGCCTTCGAAAAACGCCCGCCGCGAACCTGACAAGGGAAGCTGGCCTTCCTTGGAGCCTGGCTCGGGCATAGAACGTGCGAATTGTCGGCTATCGGCGAAGGAATGTGACAAGGCGGCTCGGATTCGCTAGAATATTTCCCATGCGAAGAATCCTAAGCTATCCAGCGACGTTCCTTCGAGAGGCGAGTGCTGGTGGGTGGCTTGGTCTGAAGATGTTCCCGGCGCACTTACCTCAGGGAAAGTCTTGCCGAGGCTAAAGCCAACTTCCGCGATGCCATCAGGCTCACGTTGGAACCCTTGGGTGATTCGGGACCGAGTCTGCGTGTGAAGTGCCTCTCAAAGAATACGAACACAAGCGCGATTTCGCACGGACCCCCGAGCCGCGGGGAAAGCCCAAGCCTTCGACCACCGGGCGGCTGTTCGTCGTTCAGAAGCATCGGGCGCGGCAGCTTCACTACGATTTCCGGATCGAGCTGGACGGCGTCCTTTTGAGCTGGGCCGTGCCCAAAGGGCCGAGCTTGCAGCCTTCAGAAAAGCGCCTGGCCGTCCAGGTCGAGGACCACCCCGTCGACTACGGCTCATTTGAAGGCGTGATCCCCGAGGACGAATATGGCGGCGGCACGGTCATGCTTTGGGACCGCGGGCAATGGTCGCCGTTGACCGAGCCGCGGCTTGAAGTCCGCTCGGACTCTCGGGCAGACAGTCTTAAAGCCGGGCGAGAGGCGCTGCGCAAAGGAACCCTCAAGTTCACGCTGTCTGGCGAGAAGCTTCGCGGGGCGTGGACGCTCGTGCGCATGAAGGACAAAGGGGAAGGAACCAAGAACTGGCTGCTCATCAAAGAACGCGACGACGAGGCCCTTTCAGAGGACTTGTTCTGCGTCATCGATGAAGAGCCCTTCAGCGCGGTCAGCGGCCGCACGATCGACGAGATTGCCGTGGACCACGACTGCGTTTGGACGGGCAAAGGCGCGCAAGGAAAGGTGGCCGTAAAAAAGCTTGGCTATCGACGCGGACTCTACTCACGAATCGATCTTAACCCCGGGGCCCTGAGGGGGGCCCAGAAGGGCAAGTGGCCCTCGAAGTTTCCAGTCCCTGAACCGAAAGCCGCAGCCGCCATTCCGCCCGGTGACGACTGGCTGCATGAAATTCCCGACGTCGGCGTCGGCGTGGTTTGCCGTCTTCAAGACAAATACGTTGAACTACAGTCCACTTCGGGCGAGGATTGGACCTGCGCTCTGCCGGAAATCGCCCGCGAGGTTGCTCGACTCCCGGCCGCGACGGGCGTGCTCGTAGGCATTGCGACGTCCGCCGACGCGAAGAATGTGGCGGCGATCGAAGGGACGCTCGCTGAGGGAAACGCACGCGGTCTGGAATACGTTGTCTTCGATCTGCCCTATTGTGAGGGCTATGATCTCCGCCCTGCGCCGCTGATCGAACGCAAGGCCCTATTGCGCACGCTGCTTGAGCGTGCCTCAGGGCCGCTAAAATTCTGCGATCATATCCAGGGCCACGGCGAAACCGTTTTGAGTGAGGCCGGTCGTCTCGGCGCCCACGGCATCGTAAGCCGGCGGGCTTCCTCCAAGTATCCCGCGCGGACGTGCGACGATTGGATTCAAATCAGGTTGCACAGCGACGAGAATAGGTCTGAATCGAAACGCGTCGTCGGAAAACGGCGAAACGCCACCGCCTCCGAAAGCGTCGAAATCTCCGGCGTGAAGTTGACCCATCCCGACCGCATCCTCTATCCTGAGCAGCGCGTGACCAAGCGGATGCTGGCCGAGTATTACGAGGCCATCGCAGAGCAAGTGCTTCCACACGTCGCCGGCCGGCCGCTGAGTCTTGTCCGCTGTCCGCGGGGAATCGAGAAGGACACATTTTTTCAGAAGCAGCTCGGCGAGATGCCCAAAGATTACCTCAGGGATGCGCCCGACAAAGACGACGAGCCCTATGTCGTGCTCGGCGACGTCAAGGGTCTGGTCACCTTGGCCCAATGGAGCGTTTTGGAGGTCCACGCTTGGGGCTGCCGCAAGGATGACCTGGATAAGCCCGATCGAATGATCTTCGATCTTGACCCAGGCCCGGACGTTGCCTGGGAGCAGATCGTCGAAGGGGCGAAGGGGTTGAAGTTCCTGTTGCTGGAGTTCGGTCTGGAGAGCTTCGTCAAGACCTCCGGCGGCAAGGGACTTCACGTCGTTGTTCCGCTTGTGCGACGTCATCGGTGGGACGAAGTGAAGGACTTTGCGGCACGAGTGGCCCGAAGAGTCGTGTCCTGCGATCCCAAGCACTTCACGGTCTTGATGGGCAAGCCCGAGCGGCGAGGAAAGGTCTACATCGACTATTTGCGCAACATACGTGGTTCGACGTGCGTCGCAGCGTATTCGACCCGCGCCCGGCCCGGCGCCTTGGTTTCCACGCCGCTCCGTTGGGAGGAAGTCGATGCCCAGCCGATCAGGCGCAATATCGTCGAGGTCCCAGGTCCAGCAATATCAGGGGACGACCCGTGGGCAGGGTTCTTCCAGTGCAAACAAGGCATCTCGCCAAGAGCCGCGAAGATGCTCTCCGGAAAGAACTGACCCGTACGCCGCCTAAGGGCTATGCGGATCAAGTCACTTTAGGGTTCGATGGAGCATGCCGGCGCGCTCGGGGCAGCTTACGGGCCGACGGGTTGACCATCGAAGAGTTTGTCGAGGTTGTCGGCGGCGATTTGGTGGCCTTTCGATAGCCCGTGAAGCACTTCGAGTTGCGCGCCTCTGCGGCGTCCTACCGTGATGGGCTTGGTTTGTAGGCGGCCTTCGGTCACGACGAAGACCTTGGCCTTTTTGCCGTCCGCATCCAAAAGACAGGCCGTCGCGGGAATCCAGATCGCGGCCCGCTGCGTGGCCGCTTCTTGCGGGTCCGCCGGCTTTTCGCGGAATTCGACCTGCGCGGACCCTTCCACGCGCAGGTAATCGTCGGGGTTTTCGATGCGAACTTTGACCTGTACGGTGGCCTTGGAGTAGTTGGCCCCCGGATCGATCCAAAGCACGTGCCCTCGATAACGGCGGTCTTTGTACGCGTCGGGCGTGATGACGCACGCCATCCCCCGACGGACGCGGGCGATATCCAATTCGCTGATGTCCACTTCCACGCGAAGCTTGCCCATGTCCGCGATGGTGGCGAACTGGGCGTTGGCCATGGCCCCCCGCCCGCCTTCCGCGGAGACGAAGTCGCCGACTTCCACGTCGCGCGTCAGAACAACCCCGGCGATGGGCGCGGCCACCTCGGTGTCGTCCAGGGCTTTTTGGGCGAATTTCAACGCCGCCGCATCGGCGGCCTCCTGGGCTTGGGCATCGTGCAGCCAGCGTTGGGCGTCTGCGTATTCAATGGGCGGAGCGCTCTCGCCTCGAATCAGTGAGGCCACCCGTTCAAAGTTGATTTTCTGGTATTCGAGGTTTGCCCGCGACTTGGCCAGCCGAGCGGCTGCTTCGTCGCGACGGGCGCGATACAAAACGTCCTCGATTCTCGCCAGCATCTGGCCCTTCTCCACTCCGTCGCCCTGCTCGAAGTTCAGGTCCACGATCTGTCCGGAGACTTTCGTGGCCACTTGGACGATATGGTCGGAGACGATCTTCCCCGTGGCGGTTAGAACCGCCGCTACTTCGTCGTTGGCGCTGACGACCACAAGAGGAACTTGCGGCGCGGCCGTTTGGTTCGTTACTACGGCACGAAGCCGATCCCGAGCGGCATAAACGCCAACTCCGGCCAAGACAAGTCCAAAAAAAAGCACGGCCACCCAAATCCCGCGCGAATGCCGGCCTGTTTGGGTTACCGGTCGCTGCTCTTTCGCGATCTTCAACGTCCGAAGCTGAGATCGAACATCGGGCGGTACGGTCATTCACAGGATTGTAGTGATTCCTTGCCATTGCTTCGATTGTGAACCGCGAGACTCTTATGGCCGCCCACGACTACCATCCCGGCATGGGCTCTGGGACGGACGGCACCCCGCAGCCAGGGACTGACCCATTACACTTTGCGCAAGGCGTCAACCACTCTCATGCGCGTGGCCTTGAGAGCCGGTGCAAAGGCTCCGGCGATGCCAACCGCAGTCGCCGTGCCCAAACAGACGACGACGATGTAGGGCGTAATGATCAGCTCGAAAGGCAAAACAGTCCATGTCGCGTCCGATAAATAATCCGTACGCGTTCCGCTGAGGAAAGCCGACGCCGCCAGGCCCGCAACGCACGCCGGAAGGCAGATGAGCAACGACTCAAGGGTGAAGGATACCAGAATCGATCGGCGAGCGAAGCCAATGGTCCGAAGCATGGCAATCTCGCGGCGCCGACCGTCCACCGCGGCGTACATGGTATTGGCGACCGCGAAAATGGCGCCCATCGACATGATGCTGATCAAACCGATGGCGAGCACGACGATTTCGCGCGTCTTGGAAGCAACTTCCCGGTAGTATTCTGTTTCCGTTTTGGCCTCCAAACCAACTGCCGGGCCGTTGATGTAATCCATGGCCTCGGCAACGGAGCGTCCTTCCCCCACACGAAGCATCACGCTGGATAAGAACCCTCGACTATAAACGTCAGCGATAATGCCTCGCGGGGCCCAAACTTCGTTTTCAAGCGCACCGCCGCCGGCCTCGAATACACCGACGATGTGAAACTGCCGGTTGGTCAACCGCCCCAGCGCAATCTCGTCGCCCAAGGCGAGGTTTGCGTAGCGTAGCTGTGCGGCCGTGCCCACGATGGCCTCTAAGGCGCCTTGCTCGAACTTGCGGCCTTCGAGCATTCGCACCGACGAATGCACCCTGAAGGCCACGTCATCCACTCCCCGGACGGCCACGTTGGCCAGGTTCTGATCCGGACCCAAGCGCGGGATCGACGTTTGGACGCAGATTTCCTGACTCATCAACAGCGTACCATCGGAATCACGGGCAAGACCCGGCGTTTGCACGACTCGCCCGGCCTCGGCCATGCGGATGATGCTGGTGGTTTCGGTGGTCGCCCCTCGGGCCAGGACCAGGATATTGTCGTCGCGTCCACCGGCAGTCAGTGTCGCACGAATCCCGGCGGCGAACGAAAGCAGCACTGCGAGCACGAACACCACCACGGAAACGACCAGAAAGGTCAGAGTCGTGCTCAGTTTCCGCACGAGCAGATTCCGCCAGTGATAAGAAACAGGCAAGGGCATTTAGAAGTTCGCGCCGGGGAGGGCGCCCATCAACGAACACGGTCAGGCGCAACTGCCTGACCGTGGCAAGAGAATACTACTCGACTAAGGCGCCGCCTCACAAGAGAGACACGCAACGGCTTCTAGGTTCCCTCAGCATGAGCACCCGCGCCGACCACTTCCGGCTCGGGAACCGCTTCGGCACCGACCCCTTCCAAACGTAAAGACGGCTGATCGTGATCCGAGGTCGGCCGGACGGCCGAGACCCGGATGCGGGTTTTTCCGCCGAATTCGCCGCGGAGCATGGCCTCGGACAGGGCGTCTTCGAGATAGTGCTCGATGGCCCGCCGCAAGGGCCGAGCGCCGAACTTCTCGTCCGTACCCTTTTCGATGAGGAAGTCCTTGGCATCCTGGCCGACGTCCAACATGAAACCCTGTTGAGCGAGCCGCTTGATGAGCTTGGACAGTTCAAGGTCAACGATCTTGACCATATCATCGTGGGTCAGCTTGCGGAAGACCACGATCTCATCCAGGCGGTTGAGGAACTCCGGCCGGAAATGCCCTTCCAGCTCCTGCTTGAGCATGTCCTTCATCTTCTCGTAGCTTAGGTTGAGGTCGCGCTTCTGGAACCCGAAGTCTTCCTGGAGCGTGATACGGTGGGCCCCGATGTTGCTGGTCATGATCAGGACAACGTTCTTGAAATCCACGTGTCGCCCGAACGAGTCGGTCAACCGGCCCTCTTCCATAATCTGCAAAAGCATGTTGAAGACATCCGGGTGGGCCTTCTCGATTTCGTCGAGCAGAATGACCGAATAGGGCCGCCGGCGGATGCGCTCGGTGAGCTGCCCGCCCTCTTCATATCCGACGTAGCCCGGGGGGGCGCCGATCAGCCGCGAGACATTGTGCTTCTCCATGTACTCGGACATGTCGATCACGTAGAGCGCGTCAGCGTTGCCGAACATGAACTCGGCCAGGCACTTGGCCAGATAGGTTTTGCCCACGCCGGATGGACCGACGAACATAAACGTTCCCATCGGCCGATTGGGGTCTTTCAGGCCGCTGCGGCTCCGGCGAACGGCGCGCGAAATGGCGCTGACCGCCTCTTGCTGGCTGACGACCTTCTTGTGCAATTCCTTTTCCAAGCCCAGCAGTCGCTCGGCCTCGTCACTCCCCATGCGGCGGAGCGGGATACCGGTCATGGAGGAGACCACTTCGGCGATGACTTCGTCGTCGACCACGCCGTCGATCTCCTTGGTGCGGTCGCGCCACTCCTTCTGAAGCTGACGTTTCTTGAGCTTGACGGAGTCCATTTGATCGCGGAGCTGGGCCGCACGCTCATAGTCCGCGTTTTTGACGGCCTCGTCCTTCTCGGCGCTGAGCTTTTCGAGATCGCGCTCCAGTTCGGTGAGATCGGGCGGCTTGGTCATGGACTTCAAGCGCACCCTCGCCCCGGCTTCGTCCATCACATCGATGGCCTTGTCGGGCTGCACGCGCGGGATGTAGCGCATGGAGAGGTCCACGGCCTGCTCGAGGGCCTTGTCCGTGATGCGCACGCGGTGATGGGCCTCATAGCGATCGCGCAGGCCCTTGAGAATCAGCATCGTTTCGTCGCGAGTCGGCGGCTCGACAATGATCTGCTGAAAGCGGCGCTCCAAGGCGCTGTCTTTCTCGATGTACTTGCGATATTCGTCGAGGGTGGTGGCGCCGATGCACTGAATCTCGCCGCGGCTTAGCGCGGGCTTGAGCACGTTGGAGGCATCAATGGCCCCTTCCGCGCCGCCGGCACCGACCAGGGTGTGCAGTTCGTCAATGAACAGGATTACATTGCCGGCCCGGCGAACCTCGTTCATCACCGCCTTGATTCGTTCCTCGAACTGGCCACGGTATTTCGTGCCCGCCACCATCATCGCCAGATCAAGCACGACAATGCGGCGGTCGGAAAGTATCTCTGGGACCTCGCCGTTAACGATCCGCTGCGCAAGCCCCTCGACAATGGCCGTCTTGCCGACCCCGGCCTCACCCAAGAGCACGGGGTTGTTTTTCTGACGGCGGCAAAGCACTTGCACAATTCGCTCGATCTCGCGGAGCCGGCCAATGACCGGATCCAGTTTGCCTTGCCGAGCGATATCGGTGAGGTCGCGGCCGAAGGAATCCAGTGCGGGCGTCTTGCTCTTGCTTTTCTTGCCTTCACCCGACGCACCGGCGGTGGCCTCCTCGCTCTCTTCGCTCGCCCCGAGCAAGTTCAGGACCTCCTCGCGCACGTCCTCCAGGCGGACGGAGAGATTCATCAGCACTTGGGCGGCGACGCCGTCTTGTTCACGGAGCAAGCCGAGCAGCAGGTGCTCGGTGCCCACGTAATTATGATTGAGGTTGCGAGCCTCCTCGATGGCGTATTCGATGACCTTCTTGGCTCGCGGCGTTTGCGGCAACTTGCCCATGGTCACCGTTTCCGGGCCGCTCTTGACGAGTTTTTCCACCTCAAGCCGGACCTTGCGAAGGTCAATATCGAGGTTCTTCAACACGTTGGCCCCGACGCCCGACCCTTCTTTCACCAGCCCGAGGAGGATGTGCTCCGTCCCGATGTACTCGTGATTGAAGCGCTGGGCCTCTTGATTGGCCAAAGCCATGACTTTCCGCGCTCGATCCGTAAATCGTTCGAACATTAGCCCTTTCCGTTTCATCCAGCGGGCGGAATTCATCCGTCCGCGTTGAGTCTCAATCCGTTATCCCCCCTCGGCATCATGCTCGCCTTTGACTCGCAGACGCCCCGCGTCTAAGTGCGGAGCACCGCGGGCTATTGGCCCAGGCGGCGTGTCAAGGGCTGCGATGCCGAATTCTAGCTTCGACACTGGGCCGCCGCACGAGTACCGCGCAAGTCGAAGCTCAACCACATTGTAGGACCCCTCGTTGCGGCGACAAGATGTGCCCACATTCCCTTACGCAGGGATCAATTTGCCGGCGAGGGCTTTGTCTAAAACTCCCAGTGTATCGTCAGGCGGTTCAGACGAAATGAAGGCAGGGCGCTAAGCGTTCCCAAACGCCCCCTTATCGGAGAATAACCTCCGATTTTGTAAGAACTAAAGGGGGACCACCGAAAAAGAACAAGCCCAGGGGCCAAAGAATTCTCTTGGTTTCGACTTGGCAAAAAAGTCGATGACCCATAAGACTAAGCCCGCTTGATGCAGCCGCATCATCACCTACACTATCGTCCGGATGCTGAAAACCTATATTGTCTACTTCCGGTACAAGAACCCGGGTGACAAGGAACCTGGGCCCGTGCGACAGTTTCGCATTTACGCCAACAGCGCAGACGAGGCCCGCCATCTGGCCACGCGATACGCCAATTATCCGAACATCCAGATCATCAACATTCACGCGGCGTAGACAAAAATGGCTCTCTGTGGCTGACGGTTTTGGCTTGACGCAATTGGAGGGCCTTAAGCTAATACTCTTTCGATGGATGCCAAACAAACGGCGATGCTCCCAACTTCGGTGATGGAAGCCGTGAGACGTCTGGGAGCGCACGGGCGACGGCTGCGCGATGATTACCATTTCGACTGGCCGGAGGTGATTCAGCAGGCGGTGGGCCGGCTTTGCTGGGAGCTAAGCGAGAGCACGGGGATTCCCGATAGCGGACTTTCGATTCCATCGGGGTCGAGGCCTCTTCCGACATTGGTTGCCATCGTGGGGGGAGCCTCGGCCGGCAAGAGCACGGTTTTCAATAATCTCCTCGAAGGGCGCTCGACCAGCCGCATTACGGCGCGGGGCCATACAACCCGCGGTCCGGTCATGGCCGCGCACGAGAAGTATCGCGATTCCTTGGAGCATACGATGCTGGACGACTCTTTCTTTTCGGGACTGAGCCCCCTTTCCATCGAACTGGATGACAACGCCTGCGGGGAGCCGGGGACATTGGCGATGGTCTTCCATCAGCGCGACACCCTTCGAGACGTGCTCCTGTTCGACATGCCGGACTTCTCGTCCGAATTGGCCCGCCGCGAGGGCGACCTTACGTGGAATCTGCTGCCCTGGTTTGACCGGCTCATCGTCGTAATCGACCACGAACGATGGTTCGACCGGCAGTCGATCTCGGGTGTTCGGGCGGAGGCGGCGCGCTTCGGGCAGGAGCGGTTCGTGCTCTTCAATCGGACGCTGGAAGGTGATTTGTCCGACGCCCAGCAGGCCCTCTTGCTGCAACAAGCCGAACGGCTGGGTGCGTCGGGGATGCTGGTTCTGGAGTTTCGCCGCGGCAGGGGCTTGAGTGTTTTTGCGCCTAGCACGTTTGACGCTTTGTTTGCTTTTTTTCAACGGCCGCCGGCTTCCCGCCGCTCGCTCCTCCTGACCCAGGTGGCCGAGATGGGCAACCGAGTTCTCAACCAAAACGAGGATCGCGCGGCGCGTCTGGAAACGCTCCGCGATGCCGTCGGGATCACCGTGGAGCATTGCCTTCCGACGGCGTGGGAATGTATGACGGCCTTGATGACGCCCGCCGAGCGCCAGCAACTGGAACCGGCGTCGCGCGTGCTGCGGCTCGGCGTCCACAGGCGGTGGCTGGGCGAGCAAGCACGGCGCTTGCGCGAGGCCTTTGGGGGACTCCCGATGGCGGGGACGCTGACCGCCCCATGGTCCTCGCCGGCCGACAACCCCGCGTCCGGCGCCATGGATCGCGGGAGCGTGGGCGAGCGATATTACGAAGCCTGGGCCCAACGGCAAGCGCACGATGTCACGCGGACGGTTCAGGGCAGTCTCTTTTGGGCCGAAATCCGCCGATGGACCGGACTTTCTCCGGCGCCCCTCCGCTTTGAGTGGACTTTGGACCACCGCCGGTCGGCCGACGAGGCCGTCGAAGGCTTCGATCGCGCTTTGAAGGCGTGGACGGCGAAAGTGGAATCGGAATGTCAAGGCTTGTCACCCCACCTCCGCGGTGCCGTAGGGGTGGGCGTGCTGGCTTTGGCCATCGTGCTGGTGGCGGTGCCGGGTCCGGTGACTGCCCTCTCGCTGATCGCCGCCAAAGGTGCCATCGGGGCGGCACTGACTCATGTTCTAACCGCCGCGGGCCTGGGGGCGGTTTTTGGCAAGCACGTCGGGCGGCTGACCGAAGTGATCCGCGAAAAGTTGGTGGGCAGTCCCGAGTTCGACGCCGTCCGGCAGGCGGCGGGGCGCTATCGCCTGGCTCTCGAATCCGCCGGGCGGGAAACGGCCCGAGCAGCGCTGGACCAGGCTTCCGCCCTGGTCTTGCCCACCGGCGACCCCACACGGGCGGCGCTGGAGACCTTGCGCGATTTCGCGGAGTCGGCCACGTGACAAGCGGCCTGGATCGTTTTCCCGAGGCGGAGAGGCTGGCGGGGCTGAACCGCGAGCTGGCCGAACTTCTGCGGATGCCGCCGCTCGAACTTGCGTTTGGCTCCGAAGCAGCGGCGCAAGATGAGCTGGTGCTCTGCGGATTGGTGGGCGGCAAGGACGTTGGCAAATCCACGTTGATCAACGCCCTGGCCAAAACGTGCGTCGCCCCCGTGGGAGAAAAGCCTGGCCGCGGTACCCAGCGGCCGACGGTGTTCATTCACGAGTCCGCTCGCGGGTTGCTCGAAAGACGTCTGGGCCATTTTGCGGGACAGGCGGAGGTCGAGGTGTCCTCCCATCGGTCGGAGGGTGTTCGAAACGTGGTGCTGCTCGATTTGCCCGACTTCGACAGCGAGTTTCAGGCGCATGCCCAGATCGTGCGGCGCGTGCTTCCTTTTCTGGATCGCGTGGTCTGGGTGGTCACGCCGCGCAAGATCGGCGACCGCGCCTGGGCCGCGTTGACGGCCGAGGTGCTCAAGGACTCGAACAACGTCTACTTCGTGCTCAACAAAGTTGATGAACTGCTGGCCGACTTTCTTTCACCGCCTTCGCGCCAAGGGCGGCCGGCGGGCGAAGATGGCCGCTCCGGCGAGAGTTTTTGGTTCTCGCAACGAGAATGGGTCGCCGGAGTTTTGGAAGGCTTGGGCCATGCGCATGATGGCGACCGATGCTTCCTGGTAGCCGCCGGTTTCCCGGACCCGGACCATTTTGTCGGCCGCGTTGGCGGGCTGTGGGATGATGCGCACTGGACTCATCACGCGCAGGACCGAAAGGCCGTGGTCGAGATCGCCCGGCTGGCGGCGGCGGAGCTCACCCGGCTCCGCCAGTGCGTGCTGGGCCCCGTGGCTCGTGAGCAGGCGACGGCGCTAAAAGCAGCCAACCGCGCCTTCGAGCGGGGCGCGGCCATCGAACGGATTCGGACCCATTATCGGCTGGATGAGCTTGTCGCCCAATTGACCGCGGTCTGCGACCCGAGCTACCAGCAGCAGATTCTCAACCAGGCCTTTGGCGAAGTTTATTGCGCCCAGGCTGCGGCCGCGCTACGCAGGCGAATGCGGCCAGCGGCCGAGCTGGCCGACCAACTGTTACAGGAGCGCGTGGAGCAGTGGCCCTTGCTGCCGCTGGTGTACTGGCCCTTCGGCTGGTTGTCCCGGCTGTTGGGGCGGCGGTTGATGTTCTCGCCCAATGAACCGACTCAGGCCGCCTTTGATCCATGGGAGGGCGATGGCTTGCCGCTCCGTCAGCGCATCGAAGGACTACGCTCACGGTTATTGGCCGATCACGCCGGACTCGTGGACCAACTTCGATTGGAACCCGACTTGGCCTCCGCGAAGGATTTGACAACCCGCGTCGAAGGCGCGGCCGCAGCGCTCGTGCCACAATTCGAGACCCGATGTCGAAAGGGCATCGCCGATTCGGATCGGCGTCCCCGCCTTTTGAGCAAGGCGAGCTTGTGGTTGATTCTGCTCTGGTTTCCGCTCGGTCAACCGGTTTTGGAGGTAGCCCTGAACTCGTTCTCGCTGCCGCTGCGCGAGTCCGCCGTGCGCGTTGCCGCCCGATTGGTCGCGGCTCTCAGCGCCACGCATTTGTTGAGCAGCTTGGCCGTCGTAACGGCGATATTCGTGGTCATACTGGCCGGAATGTACCGGCGGCGACTGCGGGCGGTTCGCAAGGTGCTGCGCGAGACCGAGGATCCATTGGGCGCGGGTTCGCCGTCGTTATCCGACGATGTCGACGACTTGTTGGTGTCACACGCTGTTACTCCCTTGATGGCTCCCTTCCAGAATCGCCTGCGGCGTCTATCAGCGATTGGCGACGAATTATCGCCGAATCGATTCCTGGATGGGCGGCCAATAGACGCATAGTTCCAAGTACGCGAATCCAAAGGGATGGATGATCCCATGTTTTTCGGGTGCTCAAACGGGAAATAGCCGTATGGATGAGGTTCTATTGGGACTTTGACGGGCTTGGTTTGACGGTTCGTTGCGGATATACTTGTCCGAGTCGCTCTTCCGGGGTCAGGCGGGGAGGTCGCGATTCCGGAGCGAGGGGACAGGCAACATAAAGGCCGTTGCGATTCAAAACGACGGCCCGGCCTACCCAGCGCAACAAAGGCGCGACAAACCCTATGATCTGGGGGTGGAGAAGGGGTGAATATCATGGTGGACAAGAAAGTAGCGATTCGCGCAGCAGCATGTGTGTTAGCTGTTTGGACCGTGACAAGGGCACAGACGCCGGTCGGGGCACCGTCCGGCTCCGTCGTGATCGACGGGATCGAGTATCCGGTCATGCCGGTGGATCGATGGCGTCCGTACCCGCTGCCGCCGAATCTCGAGCTGCATCGGGTGGAAGTTCGTCGCGGAAACGACAACCGTGTCGTGGCCGGCGAACCCTTCTTGGTATATAGCAACACGTTCTCCCCCATCTTTGCCCCCAGCGGGGTGAACGTACTGCTGGCGGACGACATCGAAACCATCGCGGCCGGCGGGTGCAACCTGCAGCAACTGGACGTCGTCGCGTTTCGGCCGACGACGGCGGGAGGCACTCCGGGGTTTACGGTCACGCAATGGGGAATCTGGGATCGGTGTCCCGACCGGCCGGGGGCAACTCGGATTCTGGATCTCTTGGAGGGTACGCCATTGGTGGTTCCAGAAAATGGGGCCATTCTGCTTAGCACTGATCTGACCGGCGGCGAGATCCCCATTCCGGAGGTGTTTTGGGTGGGGATTGCTTTCAACAAAAGCGACGTGGGTTGGATCGGCGGAGACCCCGCGGAGCTTGGTTTCTCGCGGAACCTGGTGCACGTGGACACACCCTCGGATCTTCGCTGCTGTGCCGTGTTTGATGGTGATCTGAATCTGTTCGGCTCGATGTACGCGGAAGTGTTTTGTGCCCCGCCGGTGGAAACGACGTTCGTAACCTATCAGGCATCGTCGGATACAAGACCGCCCACTTTCTATGGCGGCGACGATTGCGGGCCGGGCGGCCTGGGTCCGTGCGGCGACGGAATCAATCTCGACTCCACCTGCGAGGAGGCCGCGGATGATATCCATTCTCTGGTGGGTTGCGCCCTTCATGGTTACTCGATGAGCGTCGTCGGAGCATCCGAGAGCGGTCCGTCCGGGCCTTTCCAGATGGAATTCGAGCTCTTTACGGACGATGGCAGCAATCCCGACGGCGCCGGCGCGCCCGGCGAGCCCATTGCGGGAACCCGGTGCTGCTTTGACGCCTTGGGCACGGGTTGCATGGAATGGTCCAACTGCTTCTTTGACGGATCGGTGATCCTGCCGGAGCGCTTTTGGTTTGTGTGGTCGGATGATAATGCAAACGCTGGTCCATTCGTGGCGGCGGGCCCCTCGGAAATCGGCGCCAGTGAGGACGCCTATGCCGTCTCCACGGGCGGAGGGAATTGGGAATTCTTCTTCTTTGGCGAAGGTTGCGGAGACCTGGAGAACCCCTGCGCCAGCTTCCATATTCGAATTACTTGCGTAGGCGAAGAGCCGAGCGGTGCTTGCTGCGACGCCGCGTCGGCCACTTGCCGCGAGGACGTGTTAGGCCGGGCATGCGGGGCGGGAAACCGCTTCCAGGCTGAGGTGACCTGTGCCACGGCCTCGTTCAACCCACCCTGCGGGGCGACCGCCTGTTGCATGGTCGATCCGCAAAACTCGATGGAGACGATCTGCGACGAGATGTTCCCGGCTGAATGCACTGCGGCTGGAGGCGAACCGTTTTTCGGCGATTTCTGTTCCACGGTGGATTGCGGCCGGCCGTCCTGCCTGGCGGCCACGGGGGATTGTCTGGCCGGTCACGGCGGGCGGGGCTGCTCCAACAATGACTGTTGCGCTATGGTTTGCGGTGTGGACCCTCCCTGCTGTGATACGGCGTGGGACGACATCTGTGCGGGCGAGGCGCGGGAATTGTGCGAGGAAATACCGCCCGAGAATGATGATTGCCGGGATGCTGTTCCGGCCACCCTCGGGGTTACAGCATTCAGTACATTGGCGGCCACAACCGACGGTCCGCCGTTACCGAGTGAGTGCATCAGCTCAAACTCCGTAATATTGGGTCATGACATTTGGAATTCCTTCATGCCCCCGACAAACGGGAACTTGACCATGGATCTTTGTTCTGATCCCAATGACTACGATACGCGAATCGCGGTGTACGAAGGTTGCACGTGCCCGCCCACCGTGTTGGTAGGCTGCGATGACGACGGGTGCGAGATACCTGGTCGGTTCGTTTCCCGCCTGATGGTCCCTTTGACCGGAGGTACGTGTTATTTGTTGCGCGTAGGAGGATGGGGAGCGGATGAAGTCGGCATGGGCGAGATGTCGCTGGAATTCGTACCGGCTTCGTGCCCTGACGGCGCGGTGGCGTTCGTCAATCCTCCCGATGGAGTGGTGGACGCGCGCCAGCCACACCCATTGAACAATGCGTCGCCGCGGCAGGGCATTCAGGCAATTGAGGTGCAAGCGCCGAGCGATCTGCCCGACCCGCTGGCCTGTTTCGACCACTGCGAGACGGACGACGAAGGTTCGCCCAATAGTATTTTCACGATCGTGGAAAACCGTGGTAATAGCCTCTACACCATCAACCTCATGCGCACCATCAGCGTGGGCGCCGTGACGACGATTAGCTATGGTGGGCCCGGGGGCTTGACCGGCGTGTTTGCTTCGCAGCCGGGCAACGTCAATGGCGTGAACGGAGTCAATCCGGCGGATGTACTCGCCCTGCGGGCCTGCCTCGACGGCAACTTGGCGATGTGTCCACACGGCGTCTTTAGCTGGGATATTGACGGCAACGGCGTGCGGAATCCGCAGGACCTCGCGAGGGAGCTGGATCTCTTGAATGGGGCCATGGCGTTCCGGTCATTCAACGGCGATCCGCAGCCCAGCGGAACCGGCTGCCCGCAATAGCAGTCGTTGGTCAACCCGGCAGAGAACAGAGTTCACGGTTTGTTTCCGAGAGGCTCGACCGGTTGAGCGCTGAGGGCGGCGACGAGCTGCTCGACGGCTTTGATCGGCACGTAAGCATCCAGTCGCGCCGGATGACCCGCAACGGAAAACGATAGCACCACCGGCGGCGAGGCCGCGGCCGCGCTGCCGGGACTCTTGCCCAAGGTAGCTTCCACGAGCTTCATCAAGGAAGACAAATCGAACAGGAGGACGCCGTTGCGCTGTGCAGGCAATTTGGCAAACGCTTCCCTTACGGCCGGCGCGGAGGAAAGAGGCTTTTCGACTTTTCCTCGAAACACCTGTTCGACGTCCTTCTCGCTACCCATGCACACGCGCACGCGTCCGCCGCGGACGCCCAGGTGGGGCCGAGCCTCGCCAACGAGGGGCAGCTTTCCCGGCATCGCGGTGTTCCCGGGTGTCTCCGGCAGCTTCAGGGCGTAGCTTTCGACCTCTACGTCGCCGATCTTTCGCGTACCGGCTGATTCGTATAATTTGCCGCCCAAGGGGTTGGCCAGAGTCATGGACTTCTTCACCAGCTCTAGAAGCGCCGCCGGATCAGGGCCGAAGTAATCCCCCACGACCTTCATGCCTTCGGGCGACATCGAGAAGACCACGTTAGAGCCTTCGGTTTTGCTATAGAGGTCTTTCAGAATCTGCAGGGTCTCCGCCAAAGGCGTCTTGGCAGGTTCGGAAGGGGGAGCCGTACCTCCTCCGCTCATGCCCTTTTTCATCTGCTCGAAAAGGTAGTCGATGAAGGGCGATTCATTGCCGGGCTGGTGATAGGCCGCGGCGACCATGAACGGCTGCTCTTCGATCTCCGAAAACGGCGGCACACTCCCGGGCTTTTGTTTCAGCAGATAGTCCTTGATCGCCCCATCCTTGTAACCGGTGGCGAAGGTCACCCGGCCTGCTTCCGAATCCAGGCCAAGCGACAATTCGACGTAGGCGATTTGTTCCGTCAATTTGCGGGCGGCGTCGATGACGGTCATCAGGGCTCCGATCATCCCGGTCGGATCGGTCATGCCCGCTTGCTGGCTGAGCATCATCGCCCCCATGGGCGCCATGGGAGCCAACTGGCCAATGCCCGCCAAAGCCTCTTCGCGGAAGAGCTCAACGTTGAAATGCGCGAACGCGATGCGGTCCTTCAGCATCTCCACGCGCGGCTTCACCTCCTCGGCCAGCGAGCGGTTTTCTTTGGCAGTGGCCTTCACAAGGAGGTCCTTGCCCGTGGCCACGATCACGATCTCGCCGGAGATTTTGGCGAAGAGCTCTTCCGAGCCGTTGTTCGAGAATTGCCAGATTTCATTTTCCTGCTTGGCCCCGGGCAAGCCCTTGATCTTGGCTGTCGCGTCGGGAACGTGGGCCCACACCACCGGCGGGCGACCCGCCGCGCCCATGGGTTTGGAAAAGTCCACTAGTGCGGCGATTCCCAGTTCTTCCTTGATGCTCTCTATGAGCGGCGGGGGCGGGTCTTCGATCTTCAAGCGCTTGCACAACGACGCCACCGTCCCGTCCAACTCCTGGACGTCGGCGACGACGACGGCCAACGGCGAGTCCGCGGGCATGAGGCGCATGATCGTCAGCATCTCCTCGCTTCGGTCCCTGGCCCACGCCGGCAACACGGCCACAGAAAGTGACAACAGTATGGCAGCCAACACTTTTTTCATGCTTCGCTCTCTCAACTTACGCCGGGATCCGTTTCTGCGGCGCTGCCGATCCGGGGTCGGCCTACTCTCGGTGAAACTCGTTGCCGTGGCCACGCCGCCACGGTCTATCGATCAAACCACCTACTCATCGTCCCCGAAAGAAGCCCCGCCTGTCAAAAACCGTGGGTCGCGGCTTTTGTGCTGAATCTAACGTTTCCGCTGCTCGCTCAACCTGAGAATAAGCACAAATCTCTTATAATCCGAACGAGTCAAACGTAGCCAATTCCGTCCAGTCGAGGTACGATCGCGGAGTGACTGCGGACGACTTGACCGAGCTCAGCGTCGATGCTTTTCTGGACCAGGTGGCCGATCGAACGCCCACGCCTGGGGGGGGTGGCGTGAGCGCGCTGGTGGCCGCCGCAGGGTGTGCCCTGGCTCGAATGGTGGCCGCATATTCAGGCAAGGGTGATGCTGCCTCGCCGCCCACGCAATTCCATAATGTGCTCCTGCGAGCGGATCAGTTGTTTCGCGCCTTAATCACTAGGGATGCGGCGGCTTATGCAAAGTTACGGGCGGTCGCCAAGAGGGGGGAAACTGGAGGCCAAAGAGACGAACGGGCGGAACAAGCGGCGCTCCTCACAGCCATCGCTGCACCTTTGGAAGTGGCGGCCGTAGCCGGTCAAGTGCTAGCCGAGCTGGATCAATGGAAGACCCTTAGCAATCCGCGGCTACGGAGCGATCTTTGCGTAGCAGCGATTCTCCTCGACGCCGCAGGACAGGGGGCGCGATCGCTGGTGTCGCTGAATGCTCGTGATCTGACCGACGAGGCCCAAAAAAGCAAAATTCTGGCAGATTTGACCACGATCATTGAACGCTGCCGCACACATGGCGAGTCCCTGCAGCATTTCGCTAATCGTGGGATTTAGCCAGGGGCTATCGCTGTCCCGGGGTGATCAAGTCCTTGAAGCCGCGGGGGGGTTTTTCGCAGGTTCGCGGGAAAAAAGACTCCACTTTCTTAAGATTAAGCGCTTGCATTGGAGTGAGCTATGCGTTAAGGTGCCAGCGGACCGTTCGAACGGCGTTGGCGACCGCGCGAAGGGGGACTTGTTTTCGAAAGGATCGAAGCATGTCCGCGAACGAGATGGCCACCGATGTCATGCCGCAAGCACCTCCCAGCGGCGTGGCAGGGTGGGATTTTCGATTGATGGAAGCGGCTTTTTTTCAGCCGCCCGGTCGGCGGCGCCCGCTTGCTCGCGTGGCCGGCACGCACCTTCGGGCCTCGGCCGCGTCCTGCCGGAATTTCTATGAATCGCCTCGCAATCAAACCGGGGGCCAACTGTTTGTCGTGGGCCGTATGGAAGGCCCTCTCCTCCCTGCGGAGCTGGCCAAACTAGGACTGCTAGGTATCATCCGCGAACTGGGCGGACAGCCGTGGTCGCTGGCTTCCTTGCTGGAAGGCATCAACCAGCCGCTTTGCGAAATCAACTCGCAGATGCGGGAGGAACCCATTCGATGTTCGGTGTTCGCGGCGTTAGCCGATCCGGCATCGGCCTCGCTGACTTATTTCGGCGCCGAGCCTTGCCGTGGTTTCGCATGGCTGGAGGGGGATGAGTTCTTGCCGTTGGAGACGACTGGAATGAAGTTGGGTGGGGCGACCGACGTAAAGATCGTCGAGCGGATTCTGCCATTGTCTAGAATGCGGCGACTAGTACTCCTGGTTGGGGCTCCGGATCTTCATCAGGCCGGGTCCGACAATACAGGCACTCTACACACCCTTTTGGAAGAAACCGTTAGCTTGCCGGCGCGAGAGCAGGCCGAGGCGCTAATAAGTTCGTTTCGTAACCGCGCGACCTCCGAGGGCATCCCAGTTGAGGAGTCGACGGCCCTGGTGGCGGATTTACGGGCGGAGTCCTCCTGCCTGATCGAGGATTTTCTGAACTCGCGGGTTCGTGCGTACGAGAAAGAAGTAGGCGGGCTTTTGAATTCGTCGGTTTTTCTGGGGTGAGCAATGCCGTTACGGATCGCCATGTTCTCATGGGAATCGCTGCACTCCGTGGCCATCGGAGGGTTGGCGCCCCACGCAACGGAACTGGCGGCCGGTTTGCAAAGACGCGGTCATGAGGTTCACCTGTTTACGCGCATGGGACGCGGGCAATCGCGGTACGATCTTATCGGTGGCGTACACTATCATCGTTGCCCGTTTGAGCCTCATCCCGATTTTCTTTCCGAAATCGGGCGGATGAACGACAGCTTCCTTTGGCACTTCGTCGAGAAGGAGACCTTTCTCGGCAAGCCGTTTGATCTGGTCCATGGGCACGATTGGCTCAGCGTATGGGCCTTGGCCCGAGCCAAAAACCAGTACCACCGCCCGGCGGTGCTGACGATTCACTCCACGGAGTTTGGCCGTTGCGGCAACAGCCTTTGGGACGATCCCCTCTCGCGGCGCATCCGCGATATCGAGTGGGAGGGCACGTACGTCGCCGATCGCGTGATCTGCGTTTCCAAGACGCTAAGCCGCGAAACACAGGAACAATACACCGTACCGGCGGACAAAACCTTCGCCATTTACAATGGCGTGCACCCAGGCAAGTACGATGGGCCGGTTGACGTGCCTTCCGTTCGGCGAAAGCTCTCCATCGGTGTCGACGATCCCTGCGTGCTTTTCGCCGGACGCCTGACTTGGCAGAAAGGCCCCGATTTGCTGTTGGAAGCCGTTCCGCGAGTCGTCCAGCGCTACCCGAACGCGAAAGTTGTTTTTGCCGGTGACGGCGACATGCGTGCCGGGCTGGAACGCCAGGCCACTTCCTCCGGCCTTTCGCCGGCAACCCGGTTTCTCGGCCATCGCAACGGCGGGGAACTAATCGGGCTGTTCAAGAGCACCGATGTAGTGTGTGTGCCGAGCCGGAACGAACCGTTTGGCATCGTGATCTTGGAGGCCTGGAGCGCGCGGAAGCCGGTGGTGGCCACGCGCATCGGCGGCCCCGAGGAATTCGTGCTCGATGATTACAACGGCATCAAGGTCGCCGCCGACGCGGATTCCATCGGGCAAGGGCTGGAGGCGCTCCTTTCGGACCGCGAGGCATGCGAGGCTATGGGCGACAACGGCCGGCGCGACGCCGAAAGCCGGTTTTCGTGGGACCGTACAGCCGAGCAGACGGAAGCGGCTTATGAGTCGGCGTTGGGTCACGCGTCAAGGCCCGGCACGGCATCGGACTTGATGAGGGAGAACGAGAACATGAGCGAGCAAGTCAGGCAAGTCACCAGTCGGCCGGAGCCGACGACAAGATCGAAGCCGGCGGCCGAGGTCTTGCGGCAGGGCGAACCCACCCATGAAGAGATCCGGAAAAGGGCCTACGACATCTATCTTGCCCGCAAGGGAGCACCCGGCGACCCTACGAAGGATTGGCTCCAAGCCGAGCGTGAGCTGCGGGCGAGCAAACGGCAAGCGGTCACCGCCAGCCGTTTCGCGGGCGAATCCAAAGTCACAAAGGCCTAAGGGTCACCGCTGCCTGCCGCGCGTACCGGTTGAACCTTCCTATTCCCAGGCGCTGCTGAGGTTGCCCTCGATGACTTTATCTCAATTCGAGCACGAGCAGGCCTTGGGGGAGTACATCTAGGTAGGACTCATTGACGATCCGGGGCGGATTCCCCGGAGTGGCCGTGTCGAGCAGCTCGCACCAATTCTTTTCGTCTTTGAGGTTCGGGAAAGTAAACCGGCGAACTTGTTCGTCGGCGTTGAAGATTACCAGCAGCGTCTCCGCAGGATCCGCCGAAGTGTCCTGCGCGCCCCCGCCGTCTTCGCCGTCGTGAATCAACATTGCCAGGAATCGGTGTTGGGCGTCGTGCCAGTCTTGTAGAGTCATCTGTCCGCCGTCCGGCCGTAGCCAGGTGACGTCCTTCCAGATTCCGGTACTGACGGGAACGCCGTAAAAGAACTCATCGTGCCGCAGGGCCGGATGGGCGCGACGCAGAGCAAAGATTCGTTGAACAAAGGCAAGCAATTCCCGGCGGGACTCATCCAAGTCCCAATCCAGCCAGGAAATCCCGTTGTCCTGGCAATAAGCATTATTATTCCCGTGTTGGGTCCGGCCTAGTTCATCACCGGCGGTCAACATGACGACGCCGCGAGAAACGGCCAAGGTGGCCAACAAGCTTCGTTGCACGCGTTCTCGCAGGGCGCGGATGGTCGGATCGTCGGTCGGGCCTTCCGCCCCCCAGTTGCGGCTGTGGTTGTGATCCGTGCCATCGCGGTTATGTTCACCGTTGGCCTCGTTGCGCTTGTGTTGATAGGCCGTTAGATCCTGCAGCGTGAAGCCGTCGTGGCAGGTGACGAAGTTCACGCTCGCGCAGGGTCGCCGGCGAGAGGGACTGAAGATATCTCGGCTGCCGGAAACGCGCGAGGCCAGAAGGGCGATTTGGGTGGGATCGCCGCGCCAGAACTTTCGCACCACGTCGCGGTATTGATCGTTCCACTCCGCCCAAGGCGGCGGGAACCGGCCGAGTTGGTAGCCATCGGCTCCCAGGTCCCAAGGCTCGGCGATCAACTTCACTTTTGATAAGACGGGATCTTGCTGAACGATGGTCAAAAAGCTCGACCGTGGGTCGAGGCCGTGATCGTTGCGGAGCAGGACAGTGGCCAGGTCAAAGCGAAACCCATCGACGTGCATGTCCTGGACCCAGTACCGCAGGCTGTCCATTACCATTTGCAGCACTCGAGGGTGACCGAGGTTGATGGTGTTGCCGCAGCCGGTGACATTCTCGTATTCGCGGAGATCGTTGGGCTTTAGCCGGTAATAGGAGGCATTGTCCAGGCCGCGCATGCAGAGCGTCGGTCCCAGGCGGTCGCCTTCACCGGTGTGGTTGTAAACCACATCGAGAATCACTTCTATGCCGGCTCGATGCAACGCTTGGACCATGATCTTGAATTCCGCGACTTGCCGACCCTCGCCGGCGGATGCATAGCGAGCCTCGGGTGCAAAATAACCGATGGTGTTGTAGCCCCAATAATTGACCAGGCCGTGCCGCGCGAGGGTGCGTTGATCGACGAAGTGAAAAACGGGTAGAAGCTCGACGGCCGTGACGCCGAGTTCGGTCAAATGGCGAATGATCGGCTCCGACGCCAGCCCCAGATACGTGCCGCGTAGTTCCGGCGGAACCCCGGGATGCCGGGCGGTCAGTCCCTTCACGTGGCATTCATAAATGACCGTCCGTTCCCAAGGAATTTCCGGCGGCTTGTCATTCCGCCAATCAAAGGTCGGGTCTACGACGACGCTTTTGGGCACGAAGGCTGAGCTGTCGCGAGCATCAAAGGAAAGGTCTTCGCGCGGATCGCCGCCGACGTAGCCGTATAGGGCGTCGTCCCAAATCAGCTTGCCGGTCGTCGCTTTTGCATAGGGATCCAGGAGGAGTTTGTGGCGATTAAAGCGATGAGCTTCGCGCGGCAGGTACGATCCATCCGCCCGATAGCCGTAGACGGTCCCTGGCTTCAGCCCTTCGAGGTAGGTATGCCATACGTCACCGGTCCTACCCCGAAGCATGAACCGGGCCGATTCCGAGTCGCGCGGGGTTTGCGAAAACAGGCACAACTCCGCGCTCGCCGCGTTCTCGGAAAACACGGCGAAGTTAACCCCTCGGCCGTCCCATGTGGCCCCCAACGGATAGGGGTGTCCGACGAATTGCTGAAGCATGCTAGGTACAGTTTAACCAAATCGGCAATAGAAGCACGAGACAAACGGCCGCCTCGCGTGATATTATCCAACGCAAGGATTCCAGCGGATTGGGCCGATAGGAATCACGATGGCACGCGAGCCGATACAGTCAACGATGTTGATGGAACCTCAACCGTCCGGCGGCGCCACGAGCGATGGACTCAAGCGCGATCCAAGTCGCGAGCGGTCCGTGCCGGAATTCGCTCCGGCCTCCAAGTCTCCCTCCGTGGAGGACGTTCGCATCCCAGATCGGCGAACCGTCGCCTACTTCAGTATGGAAATCGGACTCGTGGCGGATATTCCGACTTACGCAGGTGGACTCGGCGTCCTGGCCGGCGACACGGTTCGCGCCGCGGCCGACCTACACGTGCCCATGGTCGCAGTGACCCTCCTGCACCGGAAGGGATATTTTCGACAAGTGCTTGACGGTTCGGGCCATCAAACCGCCGAGCCGGTCAATTGGGTGGTGAGCGATTTCTTGACGGAGTTGCCGGCCCGAGCGTCGGTCACCATTGAGCAGCGAACCGTGCAGCTCCGGGCCTGGACTTTTGAGGTCGCGGGTCTGGACGGCTACAAAGTCCCGGTTTTGTTTCTGGACAGCCATCTTCCCGAGAATAACGAGGCGGACCGAACCTTGACGGATCTCCTGTACGGTGGCGATCCGCGATACCGGCTCTGTCAGGAGATCATTCTGGGCATCGGTGGCGTGCGGATGCTTCGCACCTTGGGACATGAAGGAATCGAACGGTTTCACATCAACGAGGGTCACGCGGGCTTGCTCACCGTGGAACTCCTCCGGCAAACGATGCAACAAGGCGGTAAGAAGGAGTTTTCGGCGGCCGACGTCGAGAACGTGCGGCATCGCTGCGCGTTCACCACCCATACCCCCGTTCCCGCCGGCCACGACCGCTTTCCCCATGAGATGGTGGCGAGCGTACTGGATGCGGAGTCGGTGGACCTGCTTCGAAAGCTCCACGACCTGGACGGCTCCCTGAACATGACCCATCTGGCCTTGCATCTGAGCCTTCACACCAACGGGGTCTCGCGGCGCCATGGCGAAGTGTCGCGCCGGCTGTTCGCTCCGCACCCCATTGGGGCCATTACCAACGGCATCCACGCTCCGACGTGGGCCACGCTGGCCCTGCAGGAAGTCTTCGACCGCTTCACGCCGGGCTGGCGAAGCGACAGCTTTGCCCTCCGCCATGCGTTGAAGATCCCCAACGAGAAGATCTGGCCGGCCCACCGGCACGCCAAGCGGCGGCTTCTGGAATTCGTTAACCGCGAGACCAACGCGGGCATGCACGTTGATACCTTCACCATCGGCTTCGCCCGGCGAGCCGCCCTGTACAAGCGGGCCGACTTGCTGTTTGACAACCTCGAACGCTTGCTGCGCATCCATGCCGATTTCCCCATCCAATTGGTCTACGCGGGCAAGGCCCACCCGCACGACCAGGGGGCCAAGGAGCTAATTCGGAAAATCCTGCAGGTTCGCGACCGCCTGAAAAACCAGATTCGCCTGATTTACCTGGAGAACTACGACATCCGCATCTGCCGGCTGATGGTCGCCGGGGTGGACTTGTGGCTGAATACACCGGAGCCGCCATTGGAAGCCTCGGGTACCAGCGGGATGAAGGCCGCCCTGAACGGCGTACCCTCCCTCAGTGTCCTGGACGGTTGGTGGGTAGAGGGCTGCATCGAGAACTTCACCGGCTGGTCGATCGGAAAGGACGAATATGCCTTAGGGATCTCTCACGACCGCCCCCGTGCGGCCGACGAAGTCTATAACAAGCTGGAGTACGTTATCCTGCCGCTGTTCTACCAGCAGCGCGACCGCTACATCGGCGTCATGAAGAACTGCATCGCCACCAACGGCTCGTACTTTTCGACCCACCGCATGATGCACGAATACGTAACCAACGCCTATCTGGTTTGATTCGCGGGAATCATTCAGCCGCGATGCAATAGAGGTTCTTGCGGCCACGGAGGTAGAATTCCTTCCCCGCCGCCGCGGGCGAGGCCGAGAAATCGTCTTTCAATTTGTTGATCGCCAGGATTTCGAACTTGGGGCCGCGCTTAAGCACGTGGGTCGCGCCATTTCGGCCGGTGATGTAAACACGATTCCGGGCGCCGATGGGCGAAGCATAAACGCCGTCAATCTCTTCCAAGCGCTGCTGCTCATAATGCGGCGTGCCCGTTTGCGGATGATAACAGGAGAGGATGCCCGTGTTCTTTTGAAGCAAGTAGAGGGCATCCCCGTAGAGCAAGGGTGAGGGGACGTAGGGTGTTCCCTTGTCGATCCGCCAGGCCACGGCCTCGGAGCCGGTGATATCGCCCGACGCGCCTTCATACCGAATCGCCAGCAAAGCGGGGTCACGGTGGCCGCTCATCGCGAAAACCAAGCCCAGTCCGGCCACGGGAGACGGGACGCAGTTTGCTCCCAAGCCGCCGCACTCCCAGAGGACGTTTCCGTTGGCCAGGTCGTAGCCTCGGACGCGTTTGCTCGCGGGGACGACGATCTGAACTTTTCCGTTGGCTTCCAGAATCAGAGGCGTGGCCCACGTAGTGACTTCGCTGCGGTTCTTTCGCCAGCGCTCTTGGCCGGTGTTCTTATCCAGTGCCACTATGAAGGAGTCGCCTTCATGATCCCAGTTGACGACGAGCGTGTCTTTGTACAGGACTGGAGAGCTGCCCTCGCCGAAGCCCGCTCGCGTTTTCATGTCTCCAAAATCTCTCTCCCAGAGGAGCTTTCCCTGCATGTCAAAGGCGTATAGGCCGCGCGAACCGAAGAACGCGAACAGGCGGCTACCGTCGGTGAGCGGCGAGGCCGGGGCGAGGCTGCCGTCTTGATGGCTGCCTTCATGAGGCACTTCTTTGCGAACGGTGTGGACCCAAGTCTGCTTTCCGGTCTTGCGGTCAAAGGCCATGATGGTGAATTGGTAGGTTTCGGCGGGCGCCTCCGTGCGTCGGCCACGGCCGCCCCGACGATCCGGCCGACCTTCTCCGTCGCGCCGTTCGCGCTCGCCGCCCTCGGCGTCGTTGGCGTCGCCGGATGCTTGACCGCCCCCTCGTCGGCCGTCTTCAGTCTTCGGCTCCTCTCCGGATGCAACTGCGACTTTTTCCGGTATGGCTGCCTGGATATAGACCAAATCCCCCCAGACGATCGGCGTGGATTGGCCTTCACCGGGAAGCTCGACTTTCCAGCGGATGTTCTTGTCATCGCTCCATTCCACGGGCGGATCGGCCAGTGGGGCAACGCCCGTCGCCCGAGGTCCTCGCCATTGTCCCCAGAAGCGGTCCGCTTCGGACGAAGGATCCGCGGACAGGGGATGAGCCAATACCAACCAGCCCAAACCGAGAATCACGGATGACGTCTTCACCACTTTGCCTCCTCTAAGCCGCGGTCGAAATCCACCAAAAACGAATGGAACCTCGCGGCCCTTCGTGTGTCTAAGTATAAGAGGTCTTAGCGAGAGCGTCCAAAGAAGTCCAAGAGAGAGAACCACGATGAGAAAAGGTAATACACTCGGTGCCGCGGTCGTCCTAATGGCCGTGACTTCCTTCATTGGCCCCAACGTCGCCGCGGCTTTGGCGGCCGATTCGACGACGTTAACCATTTATTCTTCGGCGCGGCCAGGGGCGGTGCCGCCGGAGCTGTATCGGCCCAGTGCGCAGCCAGGCGGCGTCGATCCGCAAATCCTGTACCGGATTCCCGGCTACGCGATGGTCAAGCAGGAGCGGGCGATCGAGCTGAAACCCGGCCGAAGCACGATTCGCTTCACCGACGTGGCCGCCCAGATCGAGCCGACCACGGTGACCTTCGCGTCGCTGACCGATCCCAAAGGCACGCGCGTTCTCGAACAAAACTTCGAGTTTGATCTGGTTAGTACGGAAAAGCTCCTCCGGCGATTCCTCGACCGCGTGATCACCGTTGATCAGGTTCAGGGCGACAAAGTGGCTTCGGTCTCCGGCACGCTCCTGAGCACGGCGGGCGGCGTCGTGCTGCAACGGGAAGGGCAGGGGGCCGGCGTGATTGTCATCAACGGCTATTCCAACCTGCGTTTTCCCGACTTGCCCGGCGGCCTGATCACCAAGCCCACCCTCGTCTGGGACGTGACCACTGAGAAGCCCGGCCAGCACAACACCCGCGTCACCTACGAAACCAAAGGCATGGCCTGGTGGGCCGATTACAACATCATTTTCGCCGAGGGCAAAGACGCCAACAGCGGCGTGCTGGACCTCGGCGCCTGGGTGAGCATCTTGAATCAATCGGGGGCTCCTTACCCAGAGGCCAAGCTGAAGCTCATTGCCGGCGACGTGCAACGGGCGCCGCAACCCCAAGCCTTTCCCCAGGCGGCCATGAAGCGAATGGCCGTCGCCGAGGCCGTGGACGAAGCGGGTTTCGAGGAAAAGGCCTTCTTTGAATACCACCTCTACACGCTTGGCCGCCCGACCACGCTGCCGGATAACTCCACGAAGCAAATTGAACTTTTTCCCGCTGCCCGCGGCGTGGCCTGCGAGAAAGCGCTGGTCTACTATGGGCTGCCCGAAGGTTATCGCCATGCGTACGGTAGCCCGATGACCGATCGCAACTTCGGTACCGAGTGTAATAAGAAAGTCGACATTTACATTCGGTTCAAGAACAAGCAAGAGGCGGGCATGGGCATGCCGCTGCCTTCGGGCCGAATTCGCGTGAGCAAGCTGGACCCGGCCGACAACACGCTGGAGTTCATCGGTGAGGACACTATCGACCACACGCCCAAAGACGAAGAAGTGCTGATCAAGCTCGGCAGCGCGTTCGACGTGGTCGGTGAGCGCAAACAGGTCGATTTCGCCATCGACACCCGCCGAGATTGGATGGAGGAAGCCGTCGAGATCAAGCTTCGCAATCACAAAACAGAGGCGGTCAAGGTCATCATTAAGGAAAACCTCTACCGATGGGCGAATTGGGAGATCAAGGAGAAGTCCCACGCGTTCGAGAAGGCCGATGCCCGCACGGTGCATTTCCCCGTGACCATTGAGAAAGACGGGGAAGTGACGGTCCAGTACAAAGTGCGATACACCTGGTAAAACGTTGAAACGCAACGAAGAAACGTAGAAGGCATCAGGGAAAGGATTGCGATGGTGGCGCGAAATGTTCGGATGACGGTGGTTGTCCTTGTGGCCGCGGTGGGGCCTGGCGGATCCCAGGCGTATGGGCTGCTGCCACCGGATTATACGGGAGATTTTTACGTCAGCGATTTCAATAACGATCGCGTGGCGGTATACGGCCCGCAGGGCGATTTTCTGCGGAGCTTTTCCACGGCCGGCCTTAATGGTCCGCGGGGCATCGCTTTTGCGCCTAGCGCCAAGGTCTATGTGGCCAGCGAGCTCAGCGACGAAGTCTATGTGTTCACGCCGCAGGAGACCTTCGACTTCAAGTTCGGCCATGCGTTGCTCGATGGGCCGACGGGCCTGGCAATCGGCGAATCCGGTTTACTATACCTATCGAGTTTCAACAACAGCCGAGTGCTCGTCTTCCAGCCCGACGGCACGTTTCTGCGGAGCTTCACGGCGGGCGTGTTGTCGCTGCCCAACTGCGTGGCCCTTGATTCGGGCGGCAATACCTACGTGAGCAGCGCGGGCAACGGCCTGGTTCTGAAGTTCAGCCCGGCGGAGACTTTTCTCTTCAGCTTCACCGGCGGCGGGATTTCCAGCCCCATGAGTATCGCCCGCGACCGCAACGACGTGCTCTATGTCAGCGGCGGAGCCTCGCACAACATCGTCCGATTCGGGACGGACGGGAGCTATCTGGGTCAGTTTTCGCATCCGGATTTGACCGGCCCGCAAGGTCTGGCCTTCGACGAGCACGGCCACTTGTTCTCGTCTTCATTCTATCAAAACACGCTCGTAGAGTTTGACGAGCAGAACAACTACGTGCAGACCATCACAGCCGGCGGTCTGAGCGTCCCCCGCAGCATAGCTTTCGTTCCCGCAGCCGGGCCACCGGTGCCCGCTGTTTCGCTCGTGACCACGAGCATCATGTCGGTATTGATGCTGATGGCCGGAGCGCGAGTTTTGCGCAGCCGATGGTGCGGTGTGCGCAACTGAATTCACCCTCTCGGGGATTCGATACAGATTTCAGAGCTGCGGCTTTTCAGCCGCGCGGAGAAAGGCCGCCGGCAAAAATCCGACTGCATCAACGCCGCGAGTTAGGGATGCACAGACTATGACTCTTGAATCATCGAGGGGATTCGGCCAAGGCGGGAACCAAGGGACTCAGCGTCGTGACGATTACGCGGATGGCACCGCTTTTCAAGCGGTGAGGACACCATCGTTGAGCGTCGTAAAGCCGTCGCACAGAGATGATTGCCGATGGACTAAGGTCTGGGCGGCTCGGTGTGCGATCCAGTCAAGGGCTTACGATTCCGGCTATTTCTTGGACCAAACGCTTGCCAGGCTGGCGGTGGTTTTGGTCTAGCGTAACGACGCGATCGTTGTTTCGGCGCCATGGCCAAGCGAAGCGCGGCCATGCCAGGTGAAAACATACTCGCGCCCGGCTCTGCCGAGGTTGAGCATGGCACGCGGCGATGTAGGATTAGGGCGAATCCCGCACGCCCAAGAAACTCCGCGCGGACTCTAAGTCAGCGGCTCGCGGTAGCTATTGCCTTTTGGGTATCGCCTCCTTAGACTGACATTGATCGTAACGCCTGGTTCGGCCGGGCGATAAACGAGGGGAGGCTGTTTCATGTTCGTCCGCGCGCCCAAAGAGAGCTCTGATCATCTGGGCTACTCCCGCGGGCCGAATTCGCTGCTCACTCCGTGGCTTGCGCGGCTGCTTGTGTTCGCCCTAGCGTTGGGCGCGTTTCTGATTGCCAACACGCTCTATCTGGTGACCAACCGCTTGGCCGACGTATCCGGCTGGCAGTTTTTCGCCGTCGGCAAAACCACGATCCCCAAGCTCTTTCAAGCGATGGTCGTGTCGCACACCTATGTGGGTGTCGTGTTTGCGGTCCTGATGTTGCTGTTTGCGATGCTGCATCTGCCGCGGGTGTGGCGGAGGAGGAGGGGGCGCACGCTTCTCTCGGGCATTCTCTTTGTCGGCGTAGGCAGCGCATTGGCGATTACCGGCTTTTTCATAATGACAGTGGCGGCCACGCGCAACAATTCGTGGGCCTGGTGGACCCATGTGATCTGCGCGGTGCTCGCTCCGGCGCTGTATCTTGTCCATCGCGGGGTGTCGTACGTTGCACCTCTGCGAATCGACTACGCCCGTTTCGGCTTCGCTGTCTCCGCGATTGCAACGGTTATCGTGGCCGGGCACTTGATCGGCCCTCGGGAGCGAACATTGACCCAAGAGGCTCAGCTGGCTCAAGCGAAGGGAACTCTCACTGGCCCGGGGGCGAAGGACCGCGAAATCGCGGCCTACGTCGGATCGGACTTTGTCCCCGCGGCTTACGTACCGCCGAGCAGCCCGTTCTTTCCGTCTTCGGCCACGACGACGACGGGCGATTATCTTCCGGCTCGGATCATCACACGGGGCGATCTGGGCCGGCCCGGTGAACTTCAATCGGATTTGGACCGCTATGGATTTGCGGTGGAGGCGAAAATCGGTGCGGAAACGTGCAGCCGCTGCCACCGGGATATCGTCGAGCAATGGTCCAAGTCGGCGCACCGGTTCGCGTCGTTTAACAACCCGTTTTACGAGGCGACGATCAACGACATGCGGGCCAACGCTACGGAGTCGAATCCGTGGATTGAGGAGCATCTGCGGCAATTCCCGGACGCGAAGGACCGGGTGGGCATGGTGAAAAGCAAATGGTGCAGCGGGTGTCATGATCCGGCACTCATGCTGCCCGGCCAGATGGACAAAGCAATCGACCGCAATACGCCGGAAGCCCAGGCGGGCTTGACCTGCTTGGCCTGCCACAACATCGATCAGGTTCACAATCAGACGGGCAACGGCCGTTACAACATCGCCGACGAGCAGGAGGACCCGTATTTGTTTGCCGATGCTCCGGCGGGCAGCGTGCGGGCGTATTTGCACGATCTGGTGATCAAGGCCAAACCCACGGTACACAAGCGGCAGATGAAGAAAGATTTCTTCGGCACCTCCGAATTCTGCTCTGCCTGCCACAAGGTGAACTTGGACGTGCCGGTCAACAACTACCGCTGGTTCCGGGGGCAGAACGAGTTCGACGCCTGGCATGACAGCGGTGTGGCACTTAACGCCTCGCGAACTTTCTACCTGCCGCCCGTCAAGAAACAGTGCCAGGAATGCCACATGCCGCTGGAACCCGCTCCGCAAGGCGACGTGGCCGCCAAAGACGGCATGGTGCGCTCGCATCGGTTTCTGGCGGTGAACACGGCGCTGCCGTTTGTTCGTGACGACCACGAGACCATACAGCGGACCGAAGCATTCCTGCGCGACGAGAAACTATCGGTGGACGTGTTCGCCGTGACGCCGGAAAGCGCCACCGAGCCGATCATGGCCGTCGAGCGTGCGAATTTGAAACTCGTCGCCGGCGAGCGATACCTCGTTGACGTCGTCGTCCGCAACAAAGGCGTGGGGCACACCTTTCCCGGCGGCACGAATGACTCCAACGAAGGCTGGCTGGAGGTATCGCTGGTAGATGATGCGGGCCGGACGCTAGGCCTCAGCGGCGCGATTCAGCCCGACGGCCACCTTGATCCGTACGCCCACCTTTACAAGTCAATCATGTTGGACAGGCATGGTGAGCGGATTTCCAAGCGCAATGCCCAGGACATTCACGTGGCCGCGTTTGTTCGCGTGATCGGCCCGGGCACGGCGGACGTTGCCCATTATGCGTTCACGCCTCCTCCGGAGTTTGCCGGGCGATCGGTCTCGGTGAAAGCCCGACTGCTATGGCGGAAGTTTGATCGGCCTTACATGGAATTCGCCTATCAGAATAGCCGCGACGGCTTCAAACGCTTCGAGCGTTGCCCCGACTTGCCGGTGACGGAAATCGCCGCCGATTCGGTGACCTTCAACGTCATCGAGAGTTGCGCCGAGCGCGAGCTTGGCGGCCGTGTCGAGGTCCCGATTGCCGATCAAGCTGATTGGATGCGCTACAACGACTACGGCATAGGCCTGCTGCTGCAAGACGACACGCGGGGCGCGGCTCGGGCATTTGCCATGGTCGGCAATGTCGCGCCCGAACGGCTCGACGGCCCTCGGAATTTGGCCCGGACAGCCGTCCGCGATGGCAACCTCACTCAGGCCTACGAACACTTGAAGGCCTGCGAGCGGCTCGCCCCGGCCGATGCCCAGACGGCCTGGGTGTGGGGCGTGGCCCTGCAAGAAGACGGCCGTTACGAGGAGGCGGTCATGGCTTATCTGCGTGTCCTGGAGGTCTTTCCGGAGGACCGGGCGGCCTGGCGGAACATGGGCCTGTCTCATCGGCTGAACAATAACTACGAACTTGCCATTCAAGCATTCGACCGAGTGCTGGCAATCGATCCCGAAGACCGCGTGGCCCATTATCACCGGATTTTCTGCTGCCGTGCGCTAGGTCGGGAGAAAGAAGCGGCTACCTCCGCGGCGGCGTATGAGAAATACCAGATCGACGAATCGGCCCAGGAAATGACCCAGACGTTCCGCCTGAAAAACCCTGGCGTGAACCTCGAAACCCAAGCCGTGCACGTGCATGAGTTGGCGCTGTCGGGCGCCAGTCCTGTCTCGGGGCTGCCGCCGCCGCCCGTGCGACCCCAACCCCAAGGCTCGGTGGGTCAGTAGCGGATCCGTCACTTGTCCGCCGCGTTAGGTGGCCGCTTCTTCAAGCGCGTACCGGCGCCCCGCCAACCGTCTCACACGTGTCGCGGATGGCGAGCCGGGGCGCGGACGCATCGCCCTCTCCTTGAGCGCCTCGACGACGCCCTTATATCCAGGATACACATAGCTCGCAAAGACTTCCTTTGCGGTGAGCGTTTGACACAAGCCCATACTTGCTGGAACCGTGTCCGCGATACACCAGGTCGGTCTCGAGGGCCGCTGGGATGCCGCTCACGGGCGAGAGCGCCTCGATGAGCCCTCGCGCCGTGCGTTCATGACACTCCGCGCGAAATCGACTACGAGAGCCGTGTCTAAGGGCTCTTTTGCGACTGGAGGGCATGGAGATTCGTTCCAATGAAACTCACCCGCTTTGCGCTTGCGTCAAAGTCGAAAAACCGATCGTCCAGTTGATTGAACAGATTCTCCTTATACGACTCACTGGACGCTTCGAGTATTCCCTTTGGAGCTGGTTTCTTCATGGCATGCCACCCAATCGAAATAACGCGAGCCGCAGCACACGTGGCGGAACATAATATCAAGTCGCGGAAACTGCAAGGTCAATCTGCCCGGTGCGTGGCTCGCGGCGGGGACAGAACCGGCGGACTACGACGCCGTGCGCCGGCGTTCCGTCATCGAACCGGCGCTGCTCGGATCGATGACGGGGGTCATTCTTGTTCGGGAGCGGGGGCATGGAGAAGCTCTTCGACAATGGTCTCGAGTTGGTCGCCTGGGTCGGTCGCGCGGAGAACGCCGCCACGGTCGACGATGAAATACGCGGGCAGTTCCGTGACGCCGCTGTCGATGAGCGCGGGATTCTCGAAGCCCTTGAAGTCGAAGTACTGTGGCCAGGGCAGTGGGTTCTTGCCGAGGCACTCCTGGGCTTTTTTCTGCACTACATCGACATTGATGCCGATCAAGTCAAGCCCTTGATCCTTGAATCGCTCATACAGACCAGCCAGTCGTCGCAGTTCTTCAACCGCCCGTGTACTCCACGAAGCCCAAAAGTGCACGACCAGCACCTTGCCGCGATAATCCTCCGAGCGTATGGTCTCCTCCCCGCCCGTGCGATACACAAGCCGGTAAGGGTGGCCCACGGCCAAAGCGCGGTTGACTTCCCCATGCGCGCGTCGCGTGGCCGCATGGTCGGAAAACTCGCGGCGCATTTTTTCGAGTTCGCTCTTCGCCCGCTCGATGTGCCGCAAGGCGAGCAAGTTTCGGATCAGGCTCGCCCAAATAACCGGCCGGCGCTCTGAGCAGGGATAATCTTCCAAAAAAGCCTGGTAGCGCTCCAGCGTGCCCATCAACCGGCGGTCCTCGGGCATCTTTTCATGGCGTGCCCCGAGCACAAAAGCCTGTATGCCGAAAAAGGCATTCTCCGCGGCCAGCCGGCCGGTCGGCTTCTGGCTTGAGATTTCTGCGTTCAGCGCCAGCAGTTGCAGCAGGAAGTCGGGCCGAAAGCGAGCCGACTCGGCCAACTGCTCAAGCTTGATGATCGTCGCTTCCTCGCGAAACGAAGACGTTGGAAAGCGTTCGAGGAGCGTGTCGACCAACTGTAGCAGTTCCTCGGCACCGAGGACTCGCAATTCCAACCATTGCTTTCCCGCTCCTTGCTCGCGGTCCGCACGGAGCTTGCGAATCTGTTGAATCAGGTTTTGCTCGCTCATCTCCGAGGGGTTCGAAGGGGGCGGTGGAGAAGGCTGCTCTTGAAAGTTCGGCAAGGTGGTCAGACAAACCCCAGCGAATAGGAAAACGACCAGCCGCATCTTTGGCATCACGCTCCGTCGGCCCCGCCTCGAACGAAATCTGTCCACGCAGATCTTACAGCGAAAGGGATGCCCCGAAAAGACGCCCTTCAGAGGCAACGTACCGTCGTGCGGATTCCGTGCTACCGCACGACCAATTCGATATGGTGCGCCCGCCGATTGTCGTTGATCGGGCGCAGAGACAGCCGAACTTTCGAGCCAACCAGGGCGACGGCATCGGGGAAGCGATACTCGACGACCTGTGTGGCACGGGATTGAAGATTGTTGAGCGGCCGATATTTTCGCTCATAGCCGGGAACTTGAGCGGAGCTTCGCAACTGCAACGTGGCCGATGACCGGTTGGTGACGACCTGGCGAAGTACGAGCTCCGACCCCTCGACCACCGCGCTGGCACGCACGTCGATGTCGGTCAAACCAACCTCGATCGAAAGCGGCACCGCTAGGTAATAGGGCGGGCTTTGCAAGTTGATCTTGGCCAGGAGCTGCTTTCGGCCCGCGGTCTCGCCCGGTGGATAACGGATTTCCAGCGGCAAGGTCGTGACCCCTTCCGGGGTCAGGCCGAAGCGGGATTCACGTGAGGAAACCTCCCATTCGGGCGGCGTTTCCAAAACAAAGCTGCCGTTCAGCAATTGCGGGCCCGCGCTTCGCAAATGCACGCCGTGCTTCACTACGTCCAAGCCCGACTCAACGCGTTCGGGTTCGATTCGCACTGAATTAGCCAGGGCGATTAGCCAGCGCTCCACGCCATCGACGAAAATCGGGGCAGCGGTCAGCCAAACCATGTGCCGGCCCGTCTCGTCTTTTTCCAACGGCTTTGATCGGCCCCACATGTCGATCTGCCTTGTGGCTTGCCCCAGCTGGATGAAGTGAAGCCGGCCTTCCGGCGGCGCCTCCCGGTCCCATAGCACCACCGTGATGGTGGGGCCATCCTCAAAAGCCAGACACTCCACGCCCTTCGGCGACCGGCAGCGTTCGCCGGGCGCGGCGTCTTGAAGGACGTTCACCAACGTATGTAGGATGATGAACTCCTCGGTTGGTTCCGTCCGGATCCTTGATTCACCATGGAAGCTCCGCGTCTCTGGCTGCAAGGCGGCAGGTTGCGAAGCCGCGTTGTGCGTCCAGGACCGCCGCGTTGTCCACGTTTGGGGCACATAGACGCAATCGGCCCCGCCGAAGCGCGCCATCACCAATCGGCGGGCAAAATCCGACAAACGCGGCAGCCGTTCGTACTGGTCGCCATTCAGCGGTTGGATGAACGCGGATACCTTTGAGTACGCGTCCTGGCGAAATCGTTCAAGGTGGTCTGGGATCGCCTGCTCCGGCACCTCGGGCCCGATCGCGATGGTTGCCTGTTCCACGGGCAAGTTGCGTTTCAAGAACTCATCGCGGGCCGAGAGCGGCGCAGCCAGCATCGGAGCGGCCACAAGCCGCCCCATCTCCTCTCGCAGCCGATCGAAGGCCCCCGGATGTTCCGCCGATTCCGCACTGAGCGGCGTCGCATCGGCTTGCACTTGCCACGCACGATAGTGCGGCGCCCGGCCGCCGATGGCGTCGGAGAGGGGCCTCCGCCATGATTCCGCAGGATCGGTGAGCATTTGCACAAAACTCCCTTGATCCGCGAAGCTTCTTGATGCCGCAGGCAACGGTCCCGCCTGCAGAACGCCGGTGAGGGCCAAGCCCCTCTTGACCAACTCCACGCTTAACGTGTCCGCGCCTCGAACTTGTGCGTCCGACGTAGGCGGTGACGGATCGATCCAAACCGGCAGCTTCGCTGAACCAACGCCTTGATGGCTCAACAGTGCAATCTCCACTGCGGAATCGGCCCGGTCGAGCGGGTCAATGACCACCCCGAACGCGCGAGCCGCTGATCGAGCGCGTTGGACGGGAGGGTCAACGCGAACAAAAGCCAGCTCGCGAGACATCAGCAGAGAGCTTGGGGAATGGACGCTTAGAACGGCGCCGTACAAACCCGGCGAAAGGTGATCCACCCCAATCCGTGCCGGCTCCACGGAAGACCCAACTTGCACCGGAACCGTATGCCGCTCGAGCAGCTTGCCTTCGGCATCCTGAATTCGCAAATCTCCTGACAGCGTTGCGTCATGATGGTCCGCCAACAACACCTGGACTTCGAGCGCGCCGCCCGAACCGGACCGCAGTACGTTGTCCACCTGACTGGTTCGCAGATCGACCCGGGGCACGGCCTGGATGGTAATGTCATCGAACCAAGCACCGGCACGAGCATCCACATGCGCGATAAATGCCGGCGATGCAGCGGCGGTATGCCAGACGGCCTCCTGCAAAACCCAGGCGCCCAGCCCGATCGTGGCCGCTCCAGATGGCGCGGGGGGCAGCCGGAATTCCACCTTTCTCCATTCATCGGCGGCGTCGGGACCGCCGACAAACGGCGTTCGAACGACCGTATCCAACAAGGGCTGCCCCTCGGCATCGAGGAAGCAAGCGCTCAAACAGGCGCGGGCGCGCCGGAGGTTGCGAGGCCGGATGTACCCTTCAACTTGATACTCGCTTCGCCGACGTACCGGTGTCTCCGGACCGTAGTAGGCGAAGGCCACGCTTCGTCCCTCGCTGGAAAGAGAAAACGACGGCGGCGCGCTCCGCCCCACGTCCCAATCAAACCAGCCCTGGGCGAAGCGCGGGAACCCCGCGGCCCGCAGCGGCGTCCAGTGCTTGGGCAGTTCTTCTAAGTTCCCGTCGGCCCGCTCATCAAAATCGAACCGCCTGACCACGCGCGAGGGCCCTGAATCCACGTCGCTCACGGGTTCACCATCCCACCGTGGTTCCGTCCCGGCGAATAGCGCGATTGTTGTTAGATACAGAACAAGCGTATTCATGAATGGTTGGACCTTAGGCCCGCTGAAGCCCTTGCCTTTGTATCGGCGTGTATTCGGACCGACCTAACTTTGACTGCTTCGCGAAAGACGGGAAGCATCCCCGATTGCATTGCGTGCCGACGGTCATGGTCATACGATCGCTCGGCAATGGCGACTTTGTTTGACACTCGCAGGTATCTCACGGACTTCGATTCCACGCGCGCGGGCAATATCCTGACGGACGTATTGGTGATCGGCAGTGGGGTGGCCGGCATGAGGGCGGCAATTGAGGCGGCCCGATACGGGCTGGTCATCCTGCTCACAAAAAGCGACTTTGACGACTCCGCCACCAGCCACGCCCAAGGCGGAATCGCCGCGGCCTTAGGAGAGGGCGACTCGCCCGAGCTGCACTTCGCGGACACCCTGCGGGTCGGCTGCGGGCTCAATGATCCCGCGGCTGTGCGGTTACTCGTCTCCGACGCTCGTAAGCGAATCGACGAGCTGGCCTCATGGGGCATGGCCATCGACCAAGCCGACGGCGGGCCGGCCCTCGGCCGTGAGGGAGGGCATAGCCTCAACCGCATCGTTCATGCCCGAGGCGACCAGACAGGCCGCGAGGTCACCTGCACACTCTCCCGCCGACTGCGGGAATTACCCAACGTCCGCGTGTTCGAACATTGCTTCCTTATCGACTTGCTGACCGTTGACGGCGTCTGCGTGGGTGCCACGACGTTTCACCCCAAGTACGGGCACCAGATTCTCTGGGCCAAGCAGACGATCCTGGCCACCGGCGGCTGCGGGCAACTTTGGCGCGAGACCACCAACCCCTCCGTGATCAACGGCGACGGCCTGGCCGCGGCCTTTCGAGCGGGGGCGCGCCTGCGCGACCTGGAATTCATGCAGTTTCATCCCACGACGCTGTATCTGGCCGGCGC
>Ga0187892_10001439_pt1 | contig 54271 bp, 45 predicted proteins | sample MA1701073metaG_FD_139345 | JGI IMG/M metagenome (GOLD analysis project Ga0187892, IMG submission 139345) | Bio-ooze microbial communities from a basaltic lava cave in the Kipuka Kanohina Cave System on the Island of Hawaii, USA - MA170107-3 metaG ...
AGCAGCGTCTCGGTGTCGAGGTGCTCCGCGACCTGGCTCGAGAAGATGCCGTCGACCGAGTCGGCTTCGACCTGGCGGAGGTGGGCGATCGCGTCGCCCAGCTCGACCTCGAGGCCCTGGGCCCGGGCCGCTTCCACCATCGACTCGTCGGAGTCGACCCCGTAGGCGGGCACGCCGGCGTCGCGCAGCACACCCAGGAACTCGCCGCGGCCGCAGCCGAGGTCGAGCACGCGGCGGCAACCGGAGAACAGCGGCACGTAGGGCGCCAGCAGGCCGGCGATGTCGGCAGGTGCCCCGCGGTGGCGGTCCTCGAAGGCCCGATAGGCCAGTGCTCGCCGGGTCGACGGCCGCACGCCGGTGGAGCTCGAGCCGGCACCGGCGGCCCCGTTCCCGGACGCCGTGCCGGAGGCCTGGCCGGCTTCGAGGTCGGCCCGGATGCCGTCGAGGCGGGCGTCGGTGGCGGCCACCTCGGAGCGGCGCTGCTGGGTCTCGAGGGTGGCCAGCCGTTCGGTGTGCAGCTTGAGCCGCTCGACGAGGTCGAGGACCGCGCCGTTGAAGCGGCTCTGCTGCTCGACGATCGGGTCGATGTACCAGCGGAGGCCTCGCCGCACGACGCGCTTGGCGAAGCGCACCGCCGGCCCGATCACCGGGCGGGCCGAGCCGGAGGGGAGCTCGCTCACCAGCTGCGCCGCCGTCCGGAGGTGGTCGCTGCCGAGCACCGGGTCGCCGGCGGTGGGCACGTGGAGCACCCCGCGCGCGCCCCGCTCGGAGCGGGCCGCCGTCGTGAGCAGGGTCTCCACACGGGCCATCAGGGTCGGGACGTCGCTCCCGCGCAGCATCAGGCCGGGACCGCCTGCGGCGGTGGGCCCGGGCGCTCCTCGAGGCCCGCGGCCGCAGGAAGGGCTGTGGCGCTCCAGCGGCCCTCGATGTAGGCCGCCCCTGCGCTCGCCCGGCGGGCGTCGTCGGCGCGCACCAGGAGTGGGTAGCGCTTGTCGTGCCAGTCGAAGACGGTGCGCACGGCGGCGTCGTGCAGCGCCACCGTGAGCGTGTGGGCCCCGGCCCTCAGCGGCAGTTGCTCGACGGCGAACTCGACGACGCTCTCACCCTCGAGGTGCAGGGCGTACCCGGCCTCGGCCGTGTTCTGGCCGAAGACGAGGGTGGCGTCGTCGCCGCGATGGATGGCGATGCCGCACGACACGTCGTCGAGGGGTCGGGAGGCGACGGTCCGGATCCGGATCGTGACCGGGTCGCCCGTGTGCAGCGCGGCGCAGGGCCCCCCCCGGGGAGTCACGAACGAGACGTCGAGGATCCGAGCCTCGCCGGTGAGCGTGTGCCCGCCCGAGCCCTCGGCCGGGGCCGGCGCCCCCGGCGCACCGGGGAGGAGGCCCTCGTGGACGGCGTCGAGGTAGGCGGCCACCACGTCGCCCGATGGCCCGCACTGGCGAACGGTGCCGGCGTCGATCCAGGCCGCCTCCGAGCAGAGGGCGCGCACCGTGGCCAGACTGTGGGAGACGACCACGACCGTGCAGCCCTGGTCGCGCAGCTCGGCCATCCGCTGGTGGCAGCGGACCTGGAAGCCCTCGTCGCCGACGGAGAGGACCTCGTCGACGAGGAGGATCTCGGGGTCGACGCTGATCGCCACCGCGAACGCCAGGCGGGCGTACATGCCGCTGGAGTAGTTCTTGACCGGCGTGTCCATGAAGTCGGCGATGCCGGCGAAGTCGACGATCTCGTCGTAGCGCTCGTCGACCTGCCGGCGGGACTGGCCGAGCAGCGAGCTGCCGAGGTACACGTTCTCGCGCCCGGTCAGCTCCGGGTGGAAGCCCGTGCCCAGCTCCAGCAGCGGCGACATCTTGCCGTGCACCTCGAGCGACCCGCGGTTGGGCGTGAGGATGCGGGCCATGGTCTTCAGCAGTGTCGACTTGCCCGAGCCGTTGGTGCCGATGATCCCCGTGGTGGTGCCGCGGCTGACGTCGAGGTCGATGCCCTTGAGGGCCCAGAAGTCCTCGTAGAGGTTGCGTCGCGAGAGGACCTTCTCCTTGAGCGTGTGCGAGCGCTGGTGATAGATGCGGTAGCTCTTCCAGACGCCCCGGCACGAGATGGCCGGCTCGCTCCCGGCCATCACACCACCTCCGAGAACACCCGCTGCCAGCGGCCGAAGACCCACGCGCCCAGGGCGACGAGGGCGACGGCCACGATCGCGTCGTAGGCGAGGAGCTTGAGCCCCGGTGGCCGGTCGAGCAGCACGACGTTGCGGAAGCTCACGACGGTCCCCGTCATCGGGTTGAGCTTGAGCAGCTGCACCAGTCCGGGGCGGGACTGGACGAACTGCAGCGAGTAGATGATCGGCGTGCCCCAGAACCACAGCTGCATGAAGACGCCGACGAAGTGCGTGACGTCACGCAGGAACACGGTCAGGGCCGAGAGCAGCAGGGCGAGCCCGAAGGCGGTGAGCAGGACGATGGCGACGATCACCGGCGCCCAGAGGAGCTGCACGCTGGGTGCGCCGACGGTGACGGCGGTGATCACCACGAGCACGGCCAGCTCGAAGCCGAACGTCACGAGCGCCGACAGCACCGTGGCGAGGGGCAGGATCGCCCGGGGGAAGTACACCTTGTTGAGCAGGTAGGCCGACCCCACGACGCTCGTGGTCGAGGCGCCGACCGAGTTGGCGAAGAGGTTCCAGAGGGTGAGCCCGCAGAAGAAGTAGACGGCGAAGGGGACGGCCCGGCCGTCCGGGCGGGGCTGGTCGCCGGCGGGCGTCACCTGCAGGATGAACGTGAAGATGAAGTAGTAGAGGCCCACGATCAGCAGCGGCGTGGTGAGCGACCACAGCATGCCGAGGAACGTGCCCCGGTGGCGCACCTTGAGGTCCCGCTGCACCAGGTTCCAGGTGAGCTCGCGGGCGCCGATCAGCTCCCGGGCCGCCGCGGCCCACCGGCCCGGCACGACAGCGGTGGCCACGGCACTCGACGCTACCAGCCGCCTTCGGCCGCTCCCGAGCTCCCGGCGGACGATTCCCGCAGCTCGGCGACGGTGGACCAGAGCTCCCCGGCGGCCGGTGGGCCGACGAACGACGCCCGCACGACGCCCTCGGCGTCGGCCACGACGAGGCTCGGGACGGCCTCGATGCCGTAGCGCCGGTGCAGCTCGGCGTCGCGGCCGACCTCGACGTCGATGACGGCCACGGCCGGGCCCCGCAGCGGCTCGGCCTTGGCCAGGACGTCGGCGCAGGAGTCGCAGGTGGCCGACGTGAACACGGCGACGAGCCAGGGAGCGTCGGGCGAAGCGAAGTCGGCCCGGTCCACTTGCCCGGGCATCGGCCACCCGCCCTGGGTGGGCGCGTCGGGCCGGCGGCGTTGGACGGCCACGGCCACGGCGGTGGCGGCGGCCACGACCAGCGTGGCGACGATCAGCCGGTCCACGGCGGCGTCAGCCTGGCTTCGGGCGCCGCAGCAGCCGGTCGCGCAGGCCCCACCAGGTCACGAGCCCCATGGCCTCGGCCACGATCCGCGACGACATCTTGGAGCGGCCGCGCGTGCGGTCGGCGAAGCTGATTGGCAGCTCGCGGATCGTGCCGCCGCCGCGGGCCACCCGGTAGACCATCTCGATCTGGAACCCGTAGCCGTCGGCGCGGATCGACTCCAGCCCGAGGCCGCGGACGGTCTCGGCGCGGTAGGCCCGGAAGCCCGACGTGGCGTCGCGCACCGCCACGCGCAGCACGGCCCCGGTGTAGCGGTTGCCCCAGGACGACAGCAGGCGCCGGTGCAGCGGCCAGTTGGGGATGCAGCCGCCGGGCACGTAGCGCGAGCCGACGGCGAGGTCGGCACCGTCATCGACCGCTCCGAGCAGGGCCGGTAGGGCGTCAGGGTCGTGCGAGAGGTCGCTGTCCATCTCGACGAGGACCTCGTAGCCGCGGTCGAGCCCCTCCCGGAAGCCAGCCCGGTAGGCGCTGCCCAGGCCCTGCTTGGACGGCCGCACCAGCACGTCGATGTTGCCGAGATGGGCGCCCTCGGCCTTGGCCAGCTCGGCCGTGCCGTCAGGGCTCGAGTCGTCGACCACCAGCAGGTCGGCGTCGGGCACCGCCGCCCGGAGGCGCGCGAGGACCTCGACGATGTTGTCCGCCTCCTGGTAGGTCGGCAGGACGACGAGGGTGCGCCGGCTCACGCCGCCATTCTCTCCCGCATCGGGATGGCCATCGACATGGCCGAGCTGGCGACGGGGCCGCGCCCGTTCGGTGGCGGCGCGGCGCGGTGGAGGTCACGCTCCACGACCACCGGCCCGTCGGCCCGCACGATCAGCGCCGTGTCGGGCCGCTGAAGGTGCGCGCCCACGGGTATGGCCCGGCGGCTGCGGGCGGGGACCTCGAGGGCCCGGAGGCCGTCGGGGCGCAGCTCGGACCCGTCGACGAGGGCCACCACGTCGACCCTCCGGAGCTGGTTGGATGGGTTCTGCACCACGATGATCGTCTCGAGCCCGGGCGCCGTGCCGCCGGCCGCGGTGGCCCAGGATCGGGCGAGCGGCCGGGCGCCGAAGGTGCTCGCCACGCCCCGGCGCGGGCTGGGCGCGGCGGCCTCCACGGTCCGCTCGGCGACCACGCCGACGCCGTTGCTGGAGGTCACGGTGACGGCGTGCGCCACCCCCCGCGGGATGCGGGTCTCGTCGTTGGCCGACACGGTGAGGCGGGACCGGGCCGGGATCCGCAGGTTCAGGGGCTCGGCCGAACCCGTCTCGAGCGTGAGCGACAGCTCCACCTCAGCTTCATCGGCGGTGGGGTTGAAGAGCTGAAACCGCTCGGCGAGGCCCTCGGCCACGAGTCCCTCGGGGAAGTACCAGACCGAGCCGGCCGCCGCCGCTCCCATGGCGATGGTCACGCCCCGGCGCCCGGCCGAGCCGTCCCAGGTCTGTAGCCGGCCCACGGCCAGCCGGCCCGTGCGCGCCCGGACGATCGTGGCGACCGCCTCCCGGCGCTCGACGAGCTCGCCGACCGGGATCGCGGCCATGCTGCGGCCGGCCACCGTGACACCCGTCAGGCGGGGAGGCGTGAACTGGCCCTCCTCGGTCGAGAACAGGAAGTCGACCACCGCGTCGTCGGGGAACGGGTTGAGCACGGCGAGGGTCAGAGACGCGTCCTTGCTCGTGGCCCCCTCGGCGAAGTACCAGGTGGCCGACGCCGACGACGCACACGGCGTGATGCTCTCGCCCAACGGCCCGCTGGCCACGAGCTCCACCACCGCGCCGCCGCCGTCGAGCTCGACCACGGCCGAGGCCCAGGGCGCGCTGGCCACGTCGCCGAGGCGGACCGCGGTCCGGTCACGGGCGTCGACGGTGATGGGGACGCTCCGGGCGGCGGCGTCGACCGGGACCACCGTCGCGGTGCCGTCCAGCCGTTCGCCGGTGGTGTTGGCGACGACCACCGTGGCGTCGCCGGGCGATCCGGGAGCGGCCGTGCCGCCGGCACAGAACCACGCCGAGGATCCCGCAGCCGCCGGTGCCGCGTAGGGCACCTGCGTCTCCACGTCGTCGGCGGACCCCTCGGTCGCCGGCCGCCCGATCCGGTCGGCCATCCCGCCGGCGACCAGCACGGCCACCAGCACGGCCAGCGTGGCGACGCGCCGGGCGCCGCTCACCACGGCCGACCCGTGGTGAGGCGCGGTGGCGACGCGCCGGGCGCCGCTCACCACGGCCGACCCGTGGTGAGGCGCGGTCCGGGACGCGCCGCCCGGCCGAGGCGCGAGCACAACCAGACGGCGGCGATCCACAGGCCGACGTGCAGCGCGAGGGCGAACCGCTGGGCGATGGGCGCCCGGAAGACCAGCACGGCCGGGCCCGCGGTCGTGGCCGTGAACGCGTTCGTCACGCCGAGTGCCGTCGCGCGCGTGGAGGGCCGGCCGGCGGCGTCGAGCCGCCAGCCCTCCGAGGGCGACTCGGACACCAGCACGGTGCCGGGCACCGCCAGGCGCCCTGTGTAGCGGACCGGGCTGCCCGCGTTGCCGGCCCGCCGGCGGTTGAGCACCGGCTGGACGCTGCTGAGGTCGGCGCCGACGCCGAGCACCCGCGGCAGCGTGCCGGCGGCCCGGACGGTGGACCCGTCGTCGGCGGCCTCGTCCGGGAGCCGCCCGCGACCGGGACCCCACGCCTCGTTCTCGTAGACGGCCAGGGAGGCGTCGGAGGCGATGACCCGCAGGTCGAGCTGCGAGCCGAGGGCGCGCACCAAGGTGGCCGGCGGCGGGACCCGTCGGGCCTTCGGCTCTCCCGGCGCGGCCTGGCGCGGTAGGACCACGAAGCGGATCGCCATGGGGGCGAGGAGCCGTCCCAGGCGGGCGGTGCCGCCCCGGGCCGCGACCCCGAGGGCGTCGGCGATGGACCGGGTGGCGCCGGCCGGCGGCCCGGGCAGGAGCTCGATGGTGGTCGGCGCGCCGTCGCGGGATGTGGCGTAGGCCAGCCCGCCGCCCAGCGCCCAGCCATCCAGGGGGAGGACGGCCGGGTCGCCCAGCCACAGCACCCGGAAGGCGCCGGCCGCCGGGCTCGGCGGCAGCCAGGCCAGGGCCCGTGCCGACTCGTCCTCGGGAAGCTGCCAGCGACCGTTCGGGACGGCCGCCAGCACGGGCAGCGTGGCCAGGACGAGGAGGCCCCCCGCGCCAACCGACGCCGCCTGGCGCCAGCCGAACCGGTAGCCACGCAGGTCGAGCTCGAAGGCGACCGCCCCGAGCGCAGCGGCGAGGATCAGCGCGGCGGCGGCCACGGCCAGCAGCACGTCGGGCGACTCGAACCGCAGCGGGCTCCAGCCGCGGGCACCGCTCCAGGCGACGAGCACGCACGCCAGCGCCACGCCCCAGGCCCGCACGGCCCACGCGAAGCGCCAGCCGCGGCCCACGACGAGGGGCAGGGCGGCGATCACCACGAAGGTCCAGCCGAGGGGCGCCGACCCCATCGGCCCGACCTGGAACCGCAGAAGCTGGCCGAGCCCGGGCGCCCACTCGGCGCTGCGGGCGACACCGGTGACCGTCGCCCAGCCGCCCGGTCGCCCCAGCTCGATGCTCCACGGCAGCAGGAGGACGGCGGCGACGCCGACCCCCGCGCCGGCCACGGCCAAGGCCCTCGCGGCACCGCCCGCCCGGCCCACGAGCAGCGAGCCGAGCAGCATCCCCAGTGCCCCGAGCGAGAAGGCGATGAGCAGGGCGGGTGTGAACGTCGCCCCCAGGGCCAGCAGGATCCCGAGGGCCAGGACCTGACGGGCGAGGGCCTGGCGGGGGACGTCCGACTCCTCGTCCTCGGGCGCCGAGAACGGCTCGAGGCGGCTGAGGCGGGCCAGGCGCGCCAGCAGCCAGGGGGCGACGGCGTAGGCCACGAGGCCTCCCCACTGGCCACGCGCCAGCGCGTTGTACGGCAGTGGCATGGCCAGGTAGGCCACCAGCCCGACGACGCGGGCGAGGCTCGATCGCAGGGGTCGAGTGAAGCGCCAGGCGCCGATCCCGGCGATCGGCCAGGCGGCGAGCACGAGCACCTTCTGGAGGAGGTCCATCTGGCCGAGGAAGAGCCCACCGAGGATGCCCAGGACGGCGAACAGCGGTGGCGCCGCCGTGGGCGAGCCGAGGCCGGCGGTGCGCCAGCCGCCGACGTAGTGGCGCAGCAGCGTCGACGGGGAGGGGAGCGGCGCCAGGTCGCCGACCGCCGCCAGCTTCCCGAAGAGCAGGTCGCGGCTGCCGACCGCGATGGCGAGGGCCAGCACGCCGAGCAGGATGCCGGCGGCGCGCGCCGGTCCCCGCCAGACCGACTCCACCAGTTCCTCGCTCGCCACCATGAGGGCCTGGGCCCGCTCCTCGGCCCGCAGGCGGTGGAGGAACCGGGTCAGGCGGACGCTGCCCCGCGCCTGCAGCCGGCGCACCTCGCTGTCGGGAACGGTGCGCGCCGAGCGCACGGACCTCCGCAGGGGACCGAGCCCCGGGAGCCGGCGCAGGTTCCAGGCCCACGCCGCCACCAGGTGCCGGGCGTGGGCCCATCGGCGGGTCACCAGCGCCAGGAACGTCTCGACGGCCGTGATCAGTGCCGCCTGCGGCAGCACCCGCAGGAGGTGGAACACCGAGTATGTCTTGAGCATGGACCGGAGGTGGCCTCGGCTGTCGGCGCCGTCTCGGCCCTCGGCCTGCTGCTCTAGCGTGCCGCGCTCCTGGTGGCGGACCCTCGCCTGGGGCGCCACGACCACCCGGGCGCCGGCCACCTGGGCCCGCCAGCACAGGTCGACGCCCGCCGCTCTGGTCGACAGGGCCGGGTCGAAGCCGCCCAGCGCCTGGAACAGGTCGTGGCGGACGAGCATGCACGTCGTCGACACGGCGAAGACGTCCCGCACGGCGTCGTGCTGCTCCTGGTCGATCTCGCCCCTGTCGACGATGGTCGACCACGCGCCCGTCTTGTCCACGGCCAGTCCCACGTCGAGGAGCCGCTCGGGCCGCTCCCACTCGACGATCTTGGGTGCCACCACGCCGGCGTTGGATCGCAGCGCCTCGTCCACGAGCATGCTCAACGAGGTGGGCTCGAGGACGACGTCGTCGTGGCAGAACAGGACGAACGACGCGCCCTGGACGGCGTCGAGGACGTCGTTGGCGATCAGGGGGAAGCCGCGGCCGGTCCCGGCCCGCCGGACGTAGGCGTTGGGGAGCACCGACGCCACCCGACCGATCGGCAGGGGAACGGTGCCGGCGTCCATGATCAGCGCCGACGCGTTGGGATAGTCCTGGGCGGCCAGGCCGGCGAGCGCCTGGTCGAACCACTCCCCGGGGCTGTCGGCCACGACCACCGCCACCACGGGCGGCGCGGTGGGCTGGTCGTCCATGCTCGAACGGACGTTAGTGCCGAGGCCCTTGGGCTCCCGGTCGACAGTGCCCGGCTGCGGCTCGGCTGCGGTCGCATCCGGCCCGGGTGTGGTTGGCTGTAGGCGATGGACCGGCAGGTGAAGGACGGGCTCTACACGCTGGTGGGTCTGGGCGTGCTCTCGGCCCAGCGGGGGGCCGTCGCCCGCCGGGCGGCGCAGCCGCAGCTGCGCGCCACCTTCGAGCGGATCGACCATCTCGTCGACCCGGTGCTCGACGCCGTGGCGGCCCGGCTGCCGGAGGTTCCGGGCGAGCTGCTCTCCGGCACCCGCCGGGTCGTGCGCTCCGGACGCCGCCTCGTGTTCGGCGTGTGACCGAGGACCCATCGGGCGTCTACGTCGGGCGGCTGCTGGTGGCGACGCCCCGGCTCGACGATCCCAACTTCTCGCGATCGGTGATCCTGCTGCTCGAGCACGGCCCGGAGGGCGCCCTCGGCGTGATCCTCAACCGCCCGTCCGAGCTCACGGTCGCCGATCCCCTTCCGGAGTGGGCGTCGGTGGCGACCGATCCGGCGGTCGTCTTCATGGGCGGGCCGGTGTCGCCGGGATCGGTCCTCGCCCTGGGCCGGGCGGGTGACGTGCCGGGCGAGGTGGCCGGGCCGGTGGCCCTCGACCTCGACGGCGATCCCGCCGGCGTGCCGACCCTCGACGGCGTCCGCATCTTCGCCGGCTACGCCGGCTGGGCGCCCCACCAGCTCGAGGCCGAGATCATCGCCGGCGGCTGGTACGTGGTCGACGCCGACCCCACCGACGCCTTCTCGCCGGATCCCTCCAACCTCTGGTGGGAGGTCCTCGGCCGCCAGGAGGGGCCGCTCTCCCGCCTGGCCAACTTCCCCCTCGACCCCACGCTCAACTGACGCGGCGGAGCGCGAGGCCTCGGGCCGAGCACCGTCTTCGCAGGTCGTCGTCGAGGCGTGGTGGCCCGGTGGGCGAAACCGGCCGTCGGGCCGGACGAAGCAGACCTCGCCCTCGGGATCGCCCGAGATCCGCCAGCCCCCCTCGTGGAGGGCCCGGTGGTGCAACGAGCACAAGCTGAGAAGGTTCGAGGCGTCGGTGGGTCCGCCCCGGGCCCAGTGCACGATGTGACGGGCCCGGACCCAACGGGTGCGCCCGCACCCGGGAAAGCGACAGCCTCCGTGACGATGGCGCAGGAAGCGACCCGACCAGGCCGGGATCTTGCGGATGTCGCGCCCGATGCCCAGCACCACCGCCCGGCGCGTCACAGGCCAGCCGCCGGGCGGCCTCGGCGCCCACCACGGCGGCGTCGCCGACCTCGGCGCCCACCACGGTGGCGTCGCCGACCTCGGCGCCCACCACGGTGGCGTCGCCGACCTCGGCGCCACGGGTGTCGCCTCCCAGCGTGTCGACGTCGACATGGACATGGACCGCCACTGACGGACGGGCAGGCTCGGTTCCCATACCCCCGGCTCCGGACCGGGTCCTACACCACCGATCGGTACACGGCGGCGTGGGCGGCGGCGGAGGCGGCCCAGGTGTAGCGGGCGGCCACGGCCAGACCGTCGCGGCGTCGGGCCGACACCTTGTCGCCGCCGTCGAGGACCGACTCGAGGGCGGCCGCCAGGCCGGACACGTCGCCGGGCCGGACGAGCAGGGCGGCACCGTCCGCCACCTCCTCCATGGCCGTGCCCGACGTGGTCACCAGGGGAGCGCCGCAGGCCAGCGCCTCGAGGGCGGGCAGGCCAAAGCCCTCCTCGAGCGAGGGGTAGGCGACGGCTGCCGCCCCCCGCAGCAGCGGGCCGACGTCGTCGTCGGCCACGTAGCCGAGGCGCAGGATCCGGTTGGCCACCGGGCTGGCGCCCAGCGCCGCGTCCACCGCCTCCAGCCCCCAGCCGGGCCCGCCGGCGAGCACCAGCCCGATCTCGGGCCGGGCCGAAGCGAGCCGGTCGAAGGCGTGCACCAGGGTGGGAACGTCCTTACGCGGCTCGAGCGTGCCCAGGAACAAGACGTACGGGGTCCGCACACCGAGCCGTCCGAGCGACTCTTCGTCGCCGTCGACCGGACCGGGTCGGAAGCGATCGTGGTCGACACCGTGAGGCACGACGTGGACTGGGGCCATCGGATCGAGGACGGCCGCCACCCGCTCGGCGGTGGCCCGGCTCACGGCGACGAGGGCGTCGGCCCGTGCCGCCGCCAGCCGCAGTGCCCGGCCGAAGAAGGCCACCTTCGTCCGCTGGTGCCACTCGGGGTGCTCGATCAGCGAGAGGTCGTGCACGGTCACCACCACCGGGGACGGTGCGCGCCGGGGCATCGTGTAGTGCGGTCCGTGGTGGACGTCCGGGTGGAGGTCCTGCAGCAACGACGGCAGCCGCAGCTGCTCCCACGCCAGCCGCAGCGGTCGGGCCGCCGGGGCCGCGCCCACCGCCGTGGCCCCACGCGCGACATCCCGCCACCGGTCCGTGTCGTCGTGGCGGCACACCAGGGTGAGCGAGAGGTCGTCGAGCAGCGAGAGGGCCGTAGCCAGGTCAACCACGTAGCGACCGGCGCCTCCGGGCGCCGTGGGCACCGCGCTCACGTCCAGCGAGACCGCCAGGGGAGCGCGCCAGCCGGAAGCGGGCGGGGCGCCGTCGGTCACAGCAACCTCCGCCAGAGCTCGACGTGGCGCCGGGCGGCGGCGCGCCAGGGCAGGGCGCCAGCCCGAGCCGAGCCGTGGGCGATCGCGACGGCCCGGGCCTCGTCGTCGGTGGCCATCCGCACGAGCGCGTCCGCGATGGCCTCGATGTCGAGCGGATCGACCTCCGCGGCGGCATCGCCCGTGCTGGGCATTGGGCTGGCCACCACCGGCGTGCCGCAGGCCATGGCCTCGAGCGGCGGTAGCCCAAAGCCCTCGAAGCGGGGCACGTAGGCGAACACCCTCGCCCGCCCGTAGAGGGCGGTGAGCGCGCCGCCCGTGACCGGACCCGCCAGCACGGCGCCGTCGACCGGCACGAGCGCCGGCCCCCATCCCTGCGGGCCGACGACGACCAGGCTCGTGTCGGCCAGGCCGGGGCGGGCGGAGGCGAAGGCGGCCATGAGGCGGTCGAGGTTCTTCCGGGGCTCCAGAGTGGAGACGGTCAGCACGAAGTCCCCCCGCACGCCGAGCCGCTCGAGCAGCGCGGCGGCCGAAGCGTCGTCGGGCGGATCGAGGTGGTCACAGCCCTCCTCGACCACCTCGACGCGGTCGGCGGCGGCGCCGGCCTCGAGGAGGTCGTCGGCCGTGGGACGCGACGGCGCCAGCAGGAGCTCGGCGCGCGCCAGGGCCCGGACGAGAGCGGCCTCGTGCCAGCGGCGGCCCCGCTCGGGGAAGGCGTCGGGGAACCGCCTCCACGCCAGGTCGTGGACCATCACGGTCAAGGGCCGTGCACCGCTCGGCGGCACGGCCAGCGACGTGGCGTGCACCACAGCACCCGCCTCCCGGGGAGGGCCGGCGAGGTCGTGGTCCCAGGCCCACGTCGTCGCCCGCGCCGGTAGCCACGAGTGCCAGGACGTGACCGGTGGGGCATCGGCGCCGAGCTCGCCCAGCCCCTTGGTGAGGCCCCTGACGTACGTTCCGATGCCGCCGGGGACCGCTCGCCGCAGCTGCTGGGCGACGAGCACGACGGCCGGCGAGGTGCTCAGCCGGCCGGGAGCTCCCTCGGGCTGGCGATGCCGCCACCGCCGCCCTGGCCGGTGGCCGGCGCCGCGGTGGTCGACGGGCTCGCGGCCGGTGCCGGCGACGCCTCGGACGCAGGAGGTGGCGGCGGAGGCTTGGGGACGGGGGGCTCGATGATCGTCAGGCGCCAAGACTGGCTCGCCGTTCCGGCCGCCGTCGTCTGCACGATGGGCAGGGCCTCTGACGTGCCTCCTCCGGCGACGTCGAGGACCTTGCCGCTGCCCATTGAGACGAGGGTGAACACGCCGCTCGCGGCCCGGCCCGCACCCGCGGGCGTGAACGACTGCTGCACCAGTCGCCACTGCTGGTTGGTGCCTCCGGCAGCCGCGTGCTGGATGAGCGACGCGCCGTCGGCCAGGGACCGGTCCTTGACGTCGAGCAGCTTGTTCGTGTGGCCCACGGTCGCGGTGTAGACGTCGCCGTTCAGCGGCCGCAACCGCCAGTGCTGGTGGGCCCCGGCGAGGTAGCTGTGCTGGATGACCGGTGCCGCGTCGACGCGGGAGGCGTCCTTCACATCGAGCGACTTGCCGCTCTTCACGTTGGTCACAACGACCTCGACGGGCTCCCACAGCAGGGTGACGTTGACCCATTCGTTGACCACTGGTCCCATGCCGAGGGCCCGTGCGGCGGCCACCGACAGGTCGATGCCCGCCGGGTTGAGCACGCAGCGGCCGAACTGGTCGGCGCCGCCGGCCTTGCCCGTGGGCTTGCCCTCGAGGTCCTTGCAGTCGTCGACCATGTTGTAGGCGCCCCGGGACGCCACCTCCGCCTGGGGCCGGCCGGCCGGGAGGTCGGTGGCCATGCGCCGTGGCTCGTCGGGCCGGCGGCCCGACCACCAGTTGTCGTCGATGTTCCACGGCCCGGCCTCCTTGACCGGGACGATCCCCGACTCGCCGTTGTCACGGGCCACGACGATCCGGTAATCGCGCGCCAGCGTGTAGGAGGAGGAGCACCTGAGGGCGCCCAGCACGGTGGTATTGCGGAGGGCGGCGAACTTGACGCACTTGTCCGGGACGGCGACCTCCACGCTCCCGGCCACGGTGGGCTCGAACTGCGTGGCGAAGACCCGGTAGGTCGCGAAGGCGAGCGCGGTGCCGGGCGGAGCCTTTTCCAGCTCCTTGGCCGGCTCGGACCGGGTCTCCTCGGGCTTGTCGTCGGCCTTGGCCTCGCCCGACCTGTCCTTGTCCGCCCTTTCCTTGTCCGCGACGATGGCGCCCTGGGCACCGGCGGGCAGCAGCAGGCAGACGGACGCGACGATCAGCGCGACCAGAGACCGGGTTCGCATCGCGCTGGAGGGTACCGGCCACCTCGTTCTCCTTCGGGGATCCTCTCGCCATCGGGACCGGAGGTGCCGGCGCACTAGGAGGCGGCGCCGGCACGGGTGACCTGGCGGTAGACGGCGAGGCTGGCCGCCGCCGCCCGCTCCCACGTGAAGTCGGCGGCCCTCGCCCGCCCCCGGGCCACCAGCGTGGCGCGGTGCTCGTCGTCGAAGGCGACCGACGTCATGGCCTCGGCCAGACCCTCGACGTTGCCGGGCTCCACCAGCACGGCCGCGTCGCCCACCGTCTCGGGGGTCGCACCGGCTCGGGTGGCCACCACCGGCAGGCCCGCCTCCATGGCTTCGAGCAGGGGCATGCCGAAGCCCTCGTAGAGGGAGGGGAAGACCAGCAGCCGGGCCTCGGCCAGCAGGGCGGCGACGCGTCCGTCGGTCAGGTAGCCCGTCCGCACCACGTCGGTGGGCCCCAGGTCGCGCTCGCGCAGGAGGCGGCCCACGTCGAGCAGCGGGCTGCTGGCGCCGGCCAGCACGAGCCGCAGCTCGACGCCGCGGCGACGTAGCTGGGCGAGCGCGTCGAGCGCGAACACCACGTTCTTGCGCGGCTCGAGCGTGCCCAGCACCAGCGCGAACGGCGGTCCGGGGAGGATCCCCGACACCACTGCGGCGTTCGCCTCGGGGGCGGCCCGGCGGTGGCTCCCGTTGGGGACGACCGTCGTCCGCTCGGCGAGCTCCGGCAGCCAGTCGAGCAGCTCCTGGCGGGTGAACTCCGACACGGTGATCACGGCCGCGGCCCGACGCAGCACGGTCGGCAGGAGCCGGGCCATGCGCGCCACGTCGGCGTTGACGCCCGTCGGGCGGTGGATGAAGCCGATGTCGTGCACGGTGACGACCGTCGGCACCCGGCGCGACGGCGGGGCGATGTAGTTCGTGGCATGGAACACGTCGCAGTCGACGAGCCACTCCACCGGCGGAAAGGGGAGTCGGTCCCACATCGCCCAGAGCGGCCGCGCCGGCGCCACCCGCCGGCGCACGGCGACGTTGGCCGGCTGGGGGCGGTCGAGCCGCAGGGTGCGGGCCGTACGCCACGAGATCGGGAAGACGATGAGCTGATCGTCGGGGGCCTGGTGGGCGACGGCGTGTACCAGGTCGTGCGTGTACCAGCCGATGCCCGTCTTGCGCCCGAGCAGGGGAGTGCCGTCGAAGCCGATGCGCACCTGCGGGCTTAAAAGACGGTGCCCCGGCGACGCCGGATCGACCGCCGCGACCGCGCCGAGCCCCCGCCGTGGTCGTCGTCGAGCTCGTCGAGCTCGGGCGGTCGCTCGGGATCGACCGGTGGGGGCTCGGCGATGTCGGTGTGGGCCGTGGGCTCCACCGGCTCGGGTGGCGGCGGGCTGCCACGGCCCGTCGTCGCCGGTGCCGTCGGGGCCAGCGCGTCCACGATGGCGTCGCGATGGCGGGCCAGCACCTGGGGCAGGTCCATGGCCAGGCGCCGACCGAGCTCGCTGACGGTGTGGCGGAGGTCCCGGACCGCCGTCTCGAGGTCGTCGATCCGGGCTCCGAGCTCCCGGATGGCCGATTCGTCGTCGGTCACGCCGGGAGCCTAGGAGACCGGGCCCGCCGCCGCCCCGGGCGCCCCGATGCCGTCGCCGCCCGGCGCGCTACGGTCCGCGTCCGTGAAGGGCGTCATCCTCGCCGGCGGTGCCGGCACCCGGCTCCACCCCCTCACGCGCATCACCAACAAGCACCTGCTGCCGATCTACGACCGCCCCATGGTCACCTACGCCATCGAGGCGCTGGTGAGCGCGGGCGTCACCGAGCTGATGCTCGTCACCGGCGGCACGCACGCCGGCGAGTTCCTGCGCCTCCTCGGCAGCGGCCACGACTACGGCATCGACCAGCTCTCCTACGCCTACCAGGAGCGGGCGGGGGGCATCGCCGAGGCCCTCGGCCTGGCCGAGCGCTTCGTGGACGGCGACCGGGTGGTGGTGATGCTGGCCGACAACATCGTGGGCGGCTCGATCCGCGGCGCCGTGGCCAACTTCGCCCAGCAGCCGGCGGGCGCACGGATCCTCCTGTCGCGCGTCGACGATCCGGCCCACCTCCGGCATCTCGGCGTGCCCGACCTCGGCCCGGCGGGGGTGCTGCGGCGGATCGTCGAGAAGCCCGACGACCCGCCCAGCTCGTTCGCGGTGATCGGCATCTATTTCTACGACGCCAGCGTCTTCGATGTGATCACGCGGCTGGAGCCGTCCGGTCGGGGCGAGCTCGAGATCACCGACGTCAATAACTTCTACGTCGAGGCCGGCACCATGGGATGCGACGTGCTCGAGGGCTTCTGGGGCGACGCGGGGGAGTCGATCGACGCGTACTACGAGGTGAACGACCACGTCCGTGCCCACGGGGCCAACAAGGGCTAACGCGCCCGTCGCCATCGCGGCCCTGGCCGGTGGTGTCGGGGCGGCGCGCTTCCTGCGGGGCCTCGTCGCCACCGTCGATGCGTCCGAGGTCGTCGTGGTGGGCAACACCGGTGACGATGCCGTCCTCCACGGCCTGCGTGTCAGCCCCGACCTCGACACCGTCACCTACACGCTCGCGGGGGCGATCGACGGTGAACGGGGCTGGGGCCTGGCCGGCGAGAGCTGGACCGCGATGGACGCCCTGGCGCGCTACGCCGCCGACCGGACCTGGTTCCGTCTGGGTGATCGCGACCTCGGCACGCACCTCTACCGCACGGCGAGGCTGGCCGAAGGCGCCCCTCTTTCGGCGGTCACCGCGGAGATCGCCGCCGCCTGGGGCGTACGGACACGCGTCCTGCCGATGAGCGACGACCCCGTCGGGACCCGGCTGCAGCTGGTCGGCGGGAACGGCCAGGCTCCCGAGGAGGTGGCCTTCCAGGACTACTTCGTCCGGCGGGCCCATGCCGTGCCGGTGTCGGCGGTGCGCTACGCGGGAGCGGCCGAGGCCTCGCCGGCGCCGGGTGTGCTCGACGCGCTGGCGACGGCGCGTCGCATCGTGGTCTGCCCGTCCAATCCGATCCTGTCGATCGCCCCGATCCTGGCTGTGCCGGGCGTCGAGGCCGCAGTCGCGTCCCGCCGGAGCGACGTGGTGGCCGTGTCGCCCATCGTCGCCGGCGCCGCGCTGCGCGGCCCTGCGGCCCGGCTGCTGGCCGAGCTCGGCCACGAGGTCTCGGTCGTGGGGGTGGCGCGGCTCTACGCGCCGCTGGCGGGCACCCTCGTCGTCGACACCGCGGACGCCGCCCTGGCCGGTGGGGTGGAGGCCGAGGGGCTCACGTGCGTGGTGGCGCCCGCCGTCATGCGCAGCCCGGCGTCGGCTGCCGCCCTCGCCCGGGTGACTCTGCGGGTGTGAGCAGCGTCACCCTCGCTCGCTCGCTTCGCTCGCTCCGTTCGGGTGAGCAGCTCCCGGTGCCGGCCGAGCCGTCGCCGTCCGCCGTTGCTCCTCGCCGGCAGCCAGGCGGGCCGCCTCCGGCGGCGGGGATGGCCGCCGGTTGCTCATCGTTCGCTGGTCACCCCGCCGGGGGGGATGGGGGTCCGTGACCCTCGAGATCCTCCCGGTCGCAGGGCTGCCCGAGTTCGTAGCCGGCGACGTGGTCGCCGAGGCGCTCGTGGTTGCGGCCCGGCCCGAACCCGGCCTGCAGGAAGGCGATGTCGTGGTCGTGACGTCCAAGATCGTGTCGAAGGCCGAGGGCCGCGTGGTCGTTCTGGACGGGACCACGACGGCCGAGCGGCTGGTGGCCGACGAATCGGTCCGGGTGCTTCGCCGGCGTGGCGACCTCGTCGTCAGCGAGACCCGCCACGGGTTCGTGTGTGCCAACGCGGGTGTGGACCGGTCGAACGTGGCCGAGGGCTCCGCCGTGCTGCTTCCGATCGACCCCGACCGCTCCGCCCGGCGCATACGCGACGGCCTCCGGGCCCGCCTGGGCGTGGAGCTGGCCGTGATCGTGTCCGACACCTTCGGCCGACCCTGGCGACGGGGCCTCACCGATGTGGCCCTGGGCTGCGCCGGGCTGGGGCCGATCCTCGACCTCAGGGGGACCGTCGATGTCTCGGGCCGCCTGCTCTCGGCGACGGAGGTGGCCGTCGCCGACGAGCTGGCGGCGGCCGCCGACCTGGTCATGGGCAAGGCTTCGGGTATCGGTGCGGCGGTCGTGCGGGGGGTCGACCACGGCTGGCTGCGGGAGGGATCGGTGGGCCGGGAGCTCGTGCGCCACTCGAGCGAGGACCTGTTCCGCTGAGCCGCTGAGTGAGCGCTGATCCATCAGCACTGACGCCAGCACCACGGGACAACGCCGCAGTTCGGCAACCCAGAGCACCTGGGGGGTGCTCGCCGGGGCGAGCGAAGATGCCGGGCGCCTGGATCCTCGCGCGGAGGGCGAACCGATGCGGGAAGGCGACGGAGAACGGCGCGTTCCCGCATCAGTTTCCGGATCAGTGGTACGCGAGGGCGCCGGGTCGACCACGGCTCAGCGGGACGACTTGAACCAGTCGAGGACGGCCGGGGTGCCCTCGGGGATCGTCGTCCAGGAGCGCCAGCCCAGGTGGATCGCGGCCCGGCCCGGGTCGAGGGCGGAGCGGGCCAGCTCCCCGGTACGGGGCGCGGCGTAGGCGGGCTCTCGGTCGGTGCCGGCGGCCCGGGCCATGGCCGAGTAGAGGTCGTTCACGGAGGTCTCGACCCCGGTGCCGATGTTCATCAGCAGCCCGCTGCCGCGCGTGGCCGCCCGGGCGAAGGCGTCGACCACGTCGTCGACGTAGACGAAGTCCCGCGTCTGGCGACCGTCGCCGAAGATCGTGCACGCCTCGCCGGCGAGGAGCTTGCCGGCGAAGATGGCCACCACGCCGGCCTCGCCGTGGGGATCCTGGCGAGGGCCGTACACGTTGGCGAGGGCCAGGGCCGTGTACTCGATGCCGTGGAGCTCGCGGTAGGCGGCCAGGTAGTCGGTGGCCGCCTTCTTGGAGACGCCGTAGGGCGAGAGCGGCCGCTGGGGGTGCGACTCGCGCACCGGCAGCGACTCGGGCTCGCCGTAGAGCGTGCCGCCACTGGCGGCGAAGACCACCTTGCGGGTGCCCGCCTCACGCGCCGCCTCGAGCACCTGGAGCGTGCCGAGGATGTTGACCTCGGCGTCGAAGCCGGGCTGGGCCACCGACACCCGTACGTCGGCCTGGGCGGCCAGGTGGAACACGACCTCCGGACGGTTGCGGGCCACGAGGGTGACGAGGGCCGGATCTCGCACGTCGAGGCGCGAGAAGGTGAGCTTGCTGCCCGCCCGCCGGGCGTCGGTGAGGTTGGTCAGCGAGCCGCTCGAGAGGTCGTCGACGACGTCGACGGCGTGGCCCTCGGCCAGGAGGCGGTCGACGAGCGCGGATCCGATGAAGCCGGCACCGCCGGTGACGAGGTAGCGCGACGGCGCGGCCTTGGCCATCGGCGGATCAGACCGCGACCGGGACGCGTGCGGCGTCGAGGTGGGCCTCACGGGCGACCTCCGCGCCCGGGCCGACGACGCTGAGGCCGGTCACGATCGCGCCGGAGCCGATCACCGCACCATGGCCCACGATCGACTCGGCCACGACGGCTCCCTCGCCCACGGTGGTGCCGGCCAGCAGGACCGATCCCCGGACGGCGGCTCCTCGCTCGACGGTGCAGTCCGCACCCACGACGGAGCCGGCGACGGTGGCACCGGTCGCCACTCGGCTCCCGTCGCCGAGCAGCGACGGTGCGACGACCTCGCCGGCGACGGTCGCCGTCCCCAGCATCCACCAGCCATCCGCGCTCTGGCGGGCCCCGGGCGCCGGCGGGCCCGGGCGCCGGCCGGCCACGAGGTCCAGCTGTGCGGCCAGGTACTGCGACGGCGTGCCCGTATCGGTCCAGTAGTCGGTCGAGGCGAACCCGTAGAGGCCGCCGCGCGCCACGACCAGGGGGAACACCTCCCGCTCCACCGAGACCCGCCGGCCGTCGGGAACATCGGACAGCACCGAGGGCTCGAGCACGTAGGTGCCGGCGCTCACCCAGCCCGGCTCGGCCCGTGATCCGGGTGGCGGCTTCTCGACGAACTCGAGCACCCGGCCGTCGTCGTCGGTGGACACCATGCCGAAGGCGCCCGGGTCCTCGACGCGAGCCAGGGAGATCGTTGCCTCGGCGCCGCGGGCGCTGTGCCAGGCGACCATGGCGCTCACGTCGAGGTCGGTGAGCACGTCGCCGTTGGCCACCAGGAAGGACTCGTCGATGCCCGCGCCGCGCGCCGCGAAGGCGATGGCCCCGGCCGTGTCGAGCGGTTCGGGCTCCACCGCGTAGCGCAGCGCGAGCTCGCCGTAGCAGCCCTCGGGGAACAGGTCGACGAAGGCCTCGTGCAGGTAGCCGAGGGACAGGACGGCCTCGGTGACGCCGTGGCCGGCCAGGTGCGCCAGCACCCGCTCGATCATCGGCACCTCCACGATGGGCAGCGCCTGTTTGGGTTGGTCCAGGGTCAGTGGCCGTAGGCGAGTACCCGCGCCGCCCAGCAGGACGACGGCTCTCACGGAGCGGCCGGCGGCGCCGCCGAGGTCGGTGGCGTGGAGGTGCTCACGGTCGGATCGTCGACCACGTCGACGGGCTCGGTGCCTTCGGGCACTGCGGCCAAGGGGTCGGTCGGCGGGGGTGCGAGGTCGGTGAGCTGGTCGAGCTGGGATGCCGACGGCGGGCGAGGGATCTCGGTCCCCTCGGGCATGAAGGCGATGGTGATGAGCTGGCGGTCCGTCGGCCGGAGGTCCGCCGGGTTGCCCGTGAACTCCTTGCCCTCCGCCTCGGGGTCGTCGTGGTCCCAGGTCATGGTGCGGACCTTGGCGGCCCGGCCGTCGCAGCGCTGTCCGTTGCGCTTGACCGGGCTGCCCGGCACGTCGATGGTGTCGTCTGTCACCCTCGCCCCCACCGCCTGGAAGAAGACGTCGAGGGTGGCGTTGCGTCCGCCCGAGCGGGGGGTGAACGGGTGGATGTGGACGACGCCGTCGTCGTGGGTGTGGATGCCGCGCGGGTCGGTCTCGTCCGCGATGTTGGGCTGGAACTTGCCGCAGACGTAGAAGCCCAGGGCCGCGTGCCAGTGGTCGCCCGCGCGCTTTCCCGGCTCCGACGCCCTCGGCGGCGTGTCGTCGGCCTCGGCCAGGTCGTTGCGCGACAGGACCACGAGGAGCGTGCCCAGGACGACCACGACGGCCATGACGGTGGGGAACAGCCACGACGTGGACCCCCGCCTCGTGCGGCCGCCGCCCGTGCGGGCCGCCTTGGCCACCTTCTTGCTGCTCGAAGCCTTGCCCATGGGCCGTCGAACCTATCCGCTCCCGGAGGGCCTCCCCGGGCGAAGCGGGCCCGCCGCCGCCCTCACCGGGCCGCCGGCGCCACCCCGTCGAGGCGGTGGCGGATCCAGGCGGCCAGCGTCCGGATCCCGAGCCCGGCGGCGACGACGGGCAGGAGGCCCCGGCGCCAGCCGGACGTCGTCGTCACCGCGAACCGCAGGAGCGAGCGGTGGTGTGCGGCGATCATGCGGTAGGGAGCCAGCTGGCTGGCGGCACCGATGCTGTGCGCGACGCGCGCACCCGGGACGTACCCGACCCGCCACCCGGCTCGGCGCAGCCGCCAGCAGAGATCGACGTCCTCGACGTACATGAAGTAGCGCTCGTCGAAGCCGCCCACCGCGTCGAACGCCGACCGGCGGGCCAGCATCGCGGTGCCCGAGACCCAGTCGACGTCGGCCGTGCCACCGGACCGGCCGGCGTCCTCGTCGGGGTCGGTGTCGAGCATCCGGTACCGCCGGGTGAAGCGGTTGCCCGGCCACACCAGCCCCAAGAAGGCGTGGCCGGCCGCCGTGACGAGGTCGGGGAACCGCCGAACCGACGGATAGCGGGCGCCGTCGGGCCGCTCGACCCGCGGTCCGACGAGAGCCAGGTCGCCGTCCCGGTCGAGCGCGGCGGCGAGCCCGCCGGCAGCGCCGGGCTCCACCACCGTGTCGGGGTTGAGGATCAGGACGTAGGGGGCCGAGGTGGCGGCCACGGCCCGGTTGGCCGCCGTCCCGAAGCCGAGGTTGGCCCCCGTGCGCACGAGGACGGCGTCGGGGTCGGCGGCCGTCAACGCCTCCCCCGATCCGTCGGTCGAGGCGTTGTCGGCCACGACGACCTCCTCGATCCCGGCGGCGCGCAGGCTGGCGACGCAGCGCAGCAGGTGGTCGCGGGTGTTGTAGTTGACGACCGCCGCGCCGACCTCGGTCACGCGCTCAGCGTGCCCGGTACCGCAGGAGGGTGCCGAGGGCGCGGACGCTGTCCTGCCACGCGAACTTGCGGCCCTCGTCCGCCGCCCGTTTCGCGTGCGAGATCGGGACCTCGTAGATGCGGTGCCCGGCGCGCAGCACCTTGGCCGTGATCTCGGCCTCGAAGTCGAAGCGGTCGGAGTCGATCCCGAGGCCCTCGAGCACCTCGCGGTCGAACACCTTGAACGACGACCCCATGTCCGAGAGGCTCGCTCCGTAGAGCACGTTCGTGGCCAGCGACAGGGCCCGGTTGGCGGCCCAGTTGGCGAGCGTGCCCGTCTGGCCCTCGCCCGAGAAGCGGCTGCCGTAGACGATCTTGGCCCGACCCCGCAGCACCGGTGCCAGCAACCGCCCCCAGTCCTCGGGGTCGTACTCGAGGTCGGCGTCCTGGATCAGCACCACCTCGCCGCGCGCCGAGGCCAGCCCCGTGCGGATGGCGGCTCCCTTGCCCCGGTTCTCGGGGTGCCGGACGACGTGCAGCGTCGAGTCCTCCAGCGCGGCCAGGATCTTCTCGGTCCCGTCGGACGAGCCGTCGTCGACCATGACGATCTCGACGTCGATCGGCAGCTCGACCAGTCGCATGCGGCGGACGACCTCGGCCACCGTGGCCCGCTCGTCGTAGACGGGGACGATGACCGACAGCGTGCGGTAACGGGCGTCGCCCGTCGCGTCAGCCACGTCGGAACCACTCGATCGTGCGGGCCAGGCCGTCCCGGAGGTCGACCTCGGGCGTCCAGCCGAGGACCTTCTCGGCCAGCGTGATGTCGGGCCGCCGTTGCCGGGGGTCGTCGACGGGAAGAGGCTCGAAGCGGACGCCGGCGGGCGAACCGGTGAGCTCCACGATGGTCTCGGCCAGGGCACCGACGGTGATCTCGTCGGGGTTGCCGATGTTGACGGGGCCGACGTAATCGGAGTCGAGCAGCGCGAGGAGTCCCCGGACCTCGTCGCTCACGTAGCAGAAGCTGCGCGTCTGGGTCCCGTCGCCGAAGACGGTGAGGGGCGCGCCGGCCAGTGCCTGCACGATGAAGTTCGACACCGCCCGCCCGTCGTGGCGGCGCATCGACTCGCCGAAGGTGTTGAAGATCCGAGCGATGCGTACGTCGAGGCCGTGGGCGTGGTGGTACGCCATCGCCATGGCCTCCGCGAAGCGCTTGGCCTCGTCGTACACGCCGCGAGGCCCGACCGGGTTCACGTGGCCCCAGTAGCTCTCGCTCTGCGGATGCTCCAGGGGGTCGCCGTAGACCTCGCTGGTGGAGGCGAGGAGGTACCGCGCCTGACGGTCCTTGGCCAGCCCGAGGGTCTTGTGGGTCCCGAGGCTGCCCACCTTCAGCGTGGGGATGGGGTGCTCGAGGTAGTCCCGGGGCGACGCCGGGCTGGCGAAGTGCAGGACCGCGTCGACCCGGCCGGGCACGTGGACAAAGGTGCTCACGTCGTGGTGGGCGAAGCTGAACCGCGGGTTGGCGAAGAGGTCGTCGAGGTTCGACAGCGAGCCGGTCAGCAGGTTGTCGACGGCGACCACCTCGTCGCCGCGCTCGATCAGCGCCCGGCACAGGTGCGAGCCGAGGAACCCGGCCCCGCCCGTGACGACGATCCGGCGCCCGCTCACGGTCGTACCCTCCCGTGTCCCGGGCGGCTCAACGACCGATCCCGGTGTACGTGAACCCCCGCCGGCGGAGTCCCGCGGGGTCGAGGAGATTGCGGGCGTCGACGAGGTTGGGTGTCTCCATGAGGCCCGCCACCTTGGCGAAGTCGAGCCGGCGGAACTCGTCCCACTCGGTCAGCACCACGAGCACCGACGCCCCCTCGCAGGGCGCGTAGGGATCCGCGCACACGTCGATGCCGGCGAGACGCGGGTCGTCGGGGCTGGCCGCGCTCGGCCCGTGGTGCACGGCCGGGTCGAAGGCCCGCACCGAGGCGCCGGCGGCGCGCAGCCGAGCCAGCACCTCGAGGGCGGGCGACATGCGCAGGTCGTCGGTGCGGGCCTTGAACGTCAGGCCCCAGGCGGCCACGGCGTGTCCCTCGAGGTTGCCGCCCACCTGCTCGAGCACCTTGGCCGCGACCCGGTCGAACTGCTGCTGGTTGACGCCCACGACCCCCCGCAGCAACCCGAAGTCGTACCCCGCGTCCTCCGCGATCCGGATGAGCGCGCTCGTGTCCTTCGGGAAGCACTGGCCGACGACCAGGCCGTGGGTCGTCACGACCGTTCCCGATTGGGGCACCTTGAGGGAGTACACGTCACCCTCGTGGTGGCGACGCTCGATCCGGGCCACCCGAACCCACGCGGCGTTCTTCGAGAGCCGTCGATAGCCCGTTGGCGAGATCCGTTTCGTCTGCGTCGCCAGCGACCTGGCGACGACCTCGGCCTCCGCCTCGGGGAGGAGCCAGAGCGACCGCTCGATCTGGTGCGCGCCGGCGATCGAGAGCCAGTAGGTGTCGCACGTCGACTTCGCCGTCCGACCGACCTTCAAGCGGGCGACGATGCCGAGGTCCCCGAGCAGACGGAGCGTCCCGTCCGCGAGCTGCCGGGACACCGTCGCGTACTCGAGGACCACGCTGGGTCCGCCGGCGACGTACGACCATGACCCATCCCCGTCCCAGAGCTCTCTGAGCAGCGCCTGCTTGTGCGAGTCGGGAGCCGCCCAGATCGCATCGGGGAGCGCTTTCGTGTAGCGGTCGGTCCCCAGGCGCAGGCCATCGCGCAGGAGGGCATCCAGCGCCGCCTTGGAGGGTTCCTCCACCATGGGGAACTGCTGCGCCACGGGGAGCCAGTCGGCGGTCGTGAGCTGGTTGGCCAGGCGCCGGTGTGCGGTCGGCTCCTTGCCGTCGCCGACGAAGAAGGGATGGTCGGCCGTGACCGTGATCCGCCGACCCATCGTCGTCTGGACCGAGATCGTCGTCCCTTCGTAGCGGCGCTTCGTGAACAGGCCGACGGGCAGGAGCTCCGGGGCGGGCTCACCCTCTCTCCACGAGAGCACCTCCCATCCGCTCGCCCCCAGGATCTCGACCGCGGCGAACAGCGCAGCGAACGAGAGCAGTCGGATGGCGCCGTGGCGACGGGCCAGGAGGGTGTCGTCGCCCATGAAGCAGGAGCCCCCGTAGCCGGGGCCGGGCTTCATGAACTCGAAGCCGATGCGGCGGTCGTAGCCCATGCCGAGGAGCACGTCGCGCACGTCGGCGCCGACGGCCTCGCAGACGTTGGCGACGGCGTTGACGAACGAGATCTTGGCGGCGAGGAAGGCGTTGGACGCGTACTTGATCGTCTCGGCCGAGGCGGGGTCGGTGATCAGGACGGCGGCGCCGAGGCTGGCGAAGAGGTTGGCGACGCGGGCGGCGGCCGCCTGGTCGTCGCCGCCCACGACGATGCGGTCGGGGTGGAGGCAGTCGTGGACGGCCGAGCCCTCCCGCAGGAACTCGGGGTTGGACACGACGCTGACGTCGTCGCGGCCGAGGACCTCCTCGACGACCCGCGTGGAGCCCACCGGCACGGTCGACTTGTTGACCACCACCGCGCCCGGTTCGAGCAGCGGCCCGATCTCGGTGGCCGCGTCACGGATGTAGGTGAGGTCGGCCGAGCCGTCCTCGCCCTGGGGCGTGGGCACGCACAGGTACACGAACTCGGCCCCGGGCACCGCCTTGGCGGCGCCGAGGACGAACGAGAGGCGCCCGCTGGCGAGCCCGGAGCTGACGAGCTCGGGGAGGCCGGCTTCGAGGATGGGCACCTCGCCGCGTGACAGCTGCTCCACCTTCTCGGGCACGACGTCCGCGCACACGACCCGGTGGCCGAGGTGGGCGAAGCAGGCCCCACTGGTGAGCCCGACGTACCCGGTGCCGATCACGGCGATCCTGCTCATGAGGGACCGGTGTCCGTCATCGGGACAGTTCCTTCACCAGGCGCTCCAGGGGTTCGTGGTGGTCGGCCAGCAGGGGCACGCCGCTCAGGCGCAGGGCGGCGTTGTCGAGCACCGACCACGCCGGTCGGGGCGCCGGACGGGGCGGCACCAGCTCGGTGGTCACGATCGGCTGGACGAGCCGTTCGTCGAGACCGGCGACGACGACGATCGCCCTCGCGAACTGGTACCAGGTCGTGGCGCCCTGGTTCGTCACGTGGAAGACGCCGGTCCTGCGCTCCACGAGGAGGCGCCAGATCATCCCGGCCAGGTCGTCGGCGAAGGTGGGGCAGCCGTGCTGGTCGTCGACGACGGTCAGGGTCTGGCCCCGCCGCGCCCGGTCCAGCACCGTCTTGACGAAGTTGCGCCCGTGGCGGCCGCAGAGCCACGAGGTGCGCACCACGAGGTCACCTCTGTCGGGAGCGAGCTCGCGCTCGCCCCCCAGCTTGGACCGGCCGTAGACCGAGAGCGGCTCGGGCTCGTCCCACTCCGTGTAGGGCGCGCCGGGGCGGCCGCTGAAGACGTAGTCGGTCGACACGAAGCAGACGCGGGCGCCCGTGAGCCGTGCCGCCTCCGCCACGTGGCGGGTACCGAGCGCGTTGGTGCGCCAGGCACGGTCGGGCCCCCGCTCGCACCCGTCGACGTCGGTCGCCGCCGCGGCGTGCACGATGGCGTCGGGACGGACGTCGCCCACCGTCGCCAGCACGCCGTCGCGGTCGGTCACGTCGAGCGCCGAGCGGTCGCAGGCCACCACGGAGTGGCCCCACTCCTGCGCCGCATCGACGACCTCGCGACCCAGCTGCCCGGCGGCGCCCGTGACGAGGACGCGCATCAGCCGACCACCTCGGGCGCCGGCTGCGACGAGCCGTCGCCCGCCGACCACGCCGTCTGCTCGGCGACCGGAGCCCGTTCGAGCAGTGGCTCCCACCAGCTCCGGTTGGCGGCGTACCACGCGACCGTCTCGCCCAGTCCCTCGTCGAAGTCGACGGTGGGCGTCCACCCGAGCTCCTCGCGGATGCGCGTCCAGTCGAGCACGTACCGCCGGTCGTGGCCCGGCCGGTCGGGGACGATGGTCTTCAGGTCGGGCGGCCGATCGAGGGCCCGGAGCACGCGGTCGGCGACCTCGGTGATGCTCGCTTCCACCCCGCTGCCCACGTGGTAGGTCTCACCGACCCTGCCTCCCGAGACGACGAGGTCGATCGCCCGGCAGTGGTCGAGCACGTGGAGCCACTCTCGGCGGTTCTCGGTCGACGCGTAGAGCGGGAGCGGTCGGCCGTCGAGGGCGTGGACGGTGAAGAGCGGGATCACCTTCTCGGGGAACTGGTAGGGCCCATAGTTGTTGGCGCAGTTGGTGATCGTGATGGGTAGGCCGAAGGTCTCCGAGTAGGCCCGGACGGCATGGTCGGCTCCCGCCTTGGAGGCGTTGTACGGCGTGCGCGGTCGGTAGGGCGACGTCTCGGTGAAGGCCTCGTCGCTGTCGAGGGCCAGATCGCCGTACACCTCGCAGGTCGACACGTGGTGCAACCGACCGATGCCCCGGCGGCGCGCCGCCTCGCACAGCGTCTGGGTGCCCAGCACGTTGGTCCGGAAGAACCGTCCGGGCTCCAGGACGGCCAGGCTGTTGTGGCTCTCGGCCGCGAAGTGCACGATCACGTCGATCCGCTCCCGGGCGAGCGTGTCGGCGACCGTGTCGAGGTCGCAGATGTCACCCGGCACGAAGCCGATCCGGGACTCGATCCCCGCCAGGTTCGCCCGGTTGCCCGCGTACGTGAGCAGGTCGTAGACGACGACGCGATCGCCGGGATGGCGCTCGACCCAGTAGTGCACGAAGTTGGCGCCGATGAAACCGGCGCCGCCGGTTACCAGGACTCTCATCGGCGCCAGGCTACGGGAGGGGGTGCGCGGCGCGGTTCGGGCGCGTGGTGCTCGTTCAGCTGCAGGTCCGCCGGCCGGGCGGCGTGGTGGTCGGCGTCGGCGCCGGTGTCGCCTCGGACTCGATCTCGCGGGGCGCGCCCGGCTGGAGGCCGGCGTAGTCCTCGCCGATGACCAGCGTCACGTCGGCGTCCCCGAGGCCCCGGTCCTCCTCGCCGACGAGCGCGGCCTCCAGCCGGCTCGCCAGCACCTGGGCGTGGCGCCGCTTGCCGGGCGCGTAGCGGACGATGGTGGTGAACGCCGGGAACCCGGCCCCGCCCGTTCCCGAGACGACGAAGCCGGCGCCCTTCAGCGCGGCGGCGGCACGGGCCGCGGCACCGTCCACGCGGATCCCGTTGAGCACCTGGACACGGATGTCGCCCGGCTCGGGTGGTGACGCCGTCGCCTCCGGTTCGGGTGCCGCTCCGCTCGTGCGCAGCACGGTCTCGCCATTGCCGAACGCCTCGGCCATGGCCGTGAGGTCCTCGTTGGAGAGCGTGCTGTCGAAGAGGATCTCGGCTGCGCCGTCGGAGAGGATGGCCCGGAAGCGCCCGAAGTCGCCGATCGGGTCGGCGGCCAGCGCGCCGGCCATCGTGCCGGCGATGAGGTCGGCCTGGCGCCGGATGGTGGTGGCGTCGCCGGGCGCCCGCAGCAGGTCGATCGCCCGGTCGCCGCCCAGCCGCGTGCAGGAGCCCCCTCCGGTCCCCGAGACCCCGACGCCACCGAGGACGTCCACGATCGTGCCGAGCTCCTCCACCGACATCTCGGCGTAGTGGTGCAGCGCGGTGCCGAGCCGCTCGTTCAGGGCGGTGACCAGCTCGGCGGGACCACCCCGGGCGTAGACCTCCGCGGCACTGTCGCCGGCGATCGGCTCGGGGCCACCGAGCGGGTTGTCGGCGGGGATGGACAGGATGGCGCTGCTCCGGCGGCGAGCGTCGGCCTCGAGCACGGTGACCACGCGTGCCTCCCCCGTGTCGGAGATCACCAGCAGGGTGTTGAGCGGACCGTCGGCCCGCGATGGCGCCAGTCCGGACACGGGGATGCGCTGGATGCGGTCGAGGCGGGTGCGCACGAAGACGTAGCCGGACCCGGTGACCATCACGAAGACGGAGAGAACGGCGGTGCCGACCACGATGCGGCGTCGCCGGCGGCGGCGCTGGCGCAGCACGACGGCTCGCGGTGGCCGCGGCTTTCGCGGTGGCCGCGGCGGGTCGGGCTCCGCGCGGAAGAAGTCCGAGGCTTCGGGCTCCATCCAAGGGTCGTCGGTCGCCTCGCTGCGCTCCCGGGCCTCGTGCGGCTCGTCACCCTGACCGGCGAGCGTTCTCTCGGAGGCGTGGTAGGCGGGCCACGGGCCGCTCGGACCGCGCTGTCCGCGCTGGCGGTCGCTCGGGCCGCGGGCCCCGGCGTTCACGGGCCGAGCCTAACGACGCCGCCTCGGTCAATCGCGGCAATGCCCGCCGGCTGGCGGGCGGTCAGCAGGCGGGCGTGGACGCGCCCGAGGGTGCGGCCGACGACCTCGGGCCGGCCGACGTCGTCGGCGACGTGCCCGCCGGGCCGAGGCCGCGGTAGTCGCGACCCACCACCAGGACCACGTCGGCGTTGCGGGGTACGTCCGACCGTTCCTGCAACTCGGCACCGGCCGTGAGCCGCTGCCGCAGGAGCGTCGCCTCGTCACGGGTGTCGGCTCGGTGGCGGATCACGGTCCGGGAGAAGTTGAAGGCCGACGCGTCGCCGATGCCCGCGATCACGAAGCCCTCCTCCTTGAGGACGCTCGCCGCGCCCGACGCCGCGCCGTCGGCACCCGAGCCGTTCTGCACGAGGACACGTGTGTCGATGGGCCGGACGTCGACCGTCTCCTCCGGCGGAGCGATCCCGTTGAGGCGGTCGATGTAGGCCCTCGCCTGGTCGGTCTGCAGCATCAGCACGGAGGCCCCTCCGACGGTCGCACCGCGCGTCGGGAGCGTCAGCATGTCGACCGTGGCCGGGTCGAGCGAGCGGAACCGGCGGGCGATGGCCACGATGTCGCCGCTCGACATCTCGGCATCCAGCGTCACGTCGCGCACGCCGATCCCGACGAGCCGGTTGAGGGTGATGGGGTTGGTCAGGCCCTCCTCGACCGCCTTGCGCATCATCCGCCGGATGAAGTCCTGCTGGCGCTGGATGCGGCCCAGGTCGCCCGTGGGATCGGTCCGCCAGCGGCCCGACTCGTAGGTCTCGTAGTGGCGGGCGCGCACCCACGCCAACCCTTGTGTCCCGTTGAACCGGATGCAGCCGGGCTGCTCGATGTCCAGCCCGCTGTACTTGTCGCGCACGGGCGCGGGCACGTAGACCTGCACCCCGCCCACCGCGTCGACGATCTCGCGGAAGCCGACGAAGTCGACCTCCACGTAGTGGTTGATCGAGATGTCGAGCGCCGACTCGATGGTCGCGACCAGCCCGGGCGCGCCGTTGAGGCTGAAGGCGGCGTTGATACGGTCCTTGCGGTTGGTGCCCGCGATCGGCACGTAGAGGTCACGGGGGATCGAGAGGATCGCCGCCTTGGTCTGCCGCGGATCGATGTGCAGCACCATGATCGTGTCGCTGCGCCGCCCCGACACCTCGCCCTTGCCCGCCTGCGCGGCCATGTCGCCGGTGAGGTTCTCCCGGCTGTCCGAGCCGACGAGGAGGACGTTCATGACCGTGCCGGAGTCCTCGTCCAGCTGGGCGATGTCGACGCGGCTGATGTTGCCCAGCTGGTAGCGGACGTAGACGAGCGCGCCTCCGACGAGCAGCACCAGGACGCAGACGAGGGCGATCGTCGCCTTGAGGGTCCGGTGGAACCACCTCGGTTGTGGCCGGGTGATGGTGGCGTTCACGAGGGCCGAAGGTACAGCCGGCACCCGTTATCCCGGAAGGCGGGGCTCCCGCGGCCCTTACGCTGCATCCCATGCAGGAGCCGGCCGACGCCGCCGTCGTCGGTCGCCGGCTGTTCGTCGGCCTCCAGGAGCTCTCGTCGGATCTCGAGGTGCTCGACACCTCCGGCACGTGGGTCGTGGTGCTGCCCTTCGACGCCCCGCCCACCCTCGCCCGGTTCGCCCGCTCGCAGCCCGTCGCCCCGACCGTCACGCGCCGGGTTCCCGACGTCGGCCCGTCCGGTCCCCGCCGCCCGTGGCGGAGCAGCCTGGGGCGAGAGGCGTTCCGCAAGGGCGTCACCCGCCTGCGCGAGGGCATCGGGGCCGGCGACTACTACCAGGTGAACCTCTGCCGCCGGTTGGAGCGCCCTCTGCCGAGCGGGTTCGACCCGATGGCGCTCGGGGCCGCGCTCGAGCGGCACAACCCGGCTCCGTACCGGGCCGTCGTACGCCTGCCCTCGGCGGGCGTGCTCGTGGCGTCGGCCTCCCCCGAACGCTTCCTCTTCCGACGGGACGACGTCGTCGTCTCGGAGCCGATCAAGGGCACGGCGGCCACGCCGGCCGGGTTGCGGCCCAAGGACGTGGCGGAGAACGTCATGATCGTCGACCTCGTGCGCAACGACCTCGGGCGGGTCTGTCGCTACGGCACGGTCGAGGTGCCGTCGCTGTGCCGCTCGGAACCCCATCCCGGCCTCAGCCACCTGGTGAGCACCGTCCGTGGGCGGCTCCGGCCCGGCGCGGGCTGGCGAGAGCTGCTGGGCGCCACCTTCCCCCCGGGCTCGGTGACCGGTGCCCCGAAGCTCGCCGCCCTCGAGGCCCTGCGGAGTCTCGAGCCGGTGCCGCGCGGCGTGTACTGCGGGGCCGTCGGATGGGTCGACGCCGACCGGCGGACAGCCGACCTCAACGTCGCGATCCGCACCTTCTGGGCCGAGGAGGGCATGCTGCGCCTCGGGACGGGAGCAGGCATAACCTGGGACTCGGACCCGTCGCAGGAATGGGACGAGACGGCGCTCAAGGCGGCCCGCCTGCTCGCCGTGGCCGACACGACGTACCCCGACGGCGGCAGTGGGGGGCGTGGTCCCCAGGACCCGCGTGCCCGCCAGGATCGACGTTGAGCGTCGTCTGGCTCGACGGGCAGCTGCACGCCGAGGAGCAGGCGCGCATCTCCCCGTTCGATCACGGCCTGCTGACCGGCGACGGCGTGTTCGAGACGCTGCGGATCTACCGCGGCGTGCCCTTCGCGACCCGGCGCCACCTCGAGCGGCTGTACCGCTCGGCGGCCGTGCTCGACCTCGCCTGCCCGCCTCCGGACGTGCTGCGTGCCGCCATGGACGCGGTGGTGCGGGCGAACGGCCTCAGCGACGGCCGCCTACGCATCACGGTCACCGGCGGCCCCGGCCGGCTCTCGTCGGAGCGTGGCCCGGCCGGGCCCACCGTGGTGGTGGCGGCCGGTGTGGCGACGGAGTGGCCGCCCGCGACCGACGTCGTGGTCGTCCCCTGGCCACGCAACGAGCGGGGAGCGCTCGCCGGGGTCAAGTCGATCTCCTACGGGGAGAACGTGGTGGCACTGGCCCACGCCGCGGCGCTCGGCGCGGGTGAGGCGCTGTTCGCCAACGTCGCCGGCAACCTCTGCGAGGGCACGGGCAGCAACGTCTTCGTGGGGCTCGACGGCCGGCTCGTCACCCCTCCGCTCTCCGCCGGCTGCCTCGCGGGTGTCACCCGGGAGCTCATCGGCGAGCTGGTGGATGTCGTGGACGACGACGTCGACCTCGGGCGGTTGGCGCAGGCCGACGAGGCCTTCCTCACCTCGAGCACGCGGGAGGTGCAACCGGTGCGGTCCGTCGACGGACGGCTCCTGCGGGCCGTCCCCGGGCCGTTGACGTCGGCCGCGGCCGATGCCTTCAACGAGCTGCTGGCCCGCGACCTCGATCCCTGAGGTGCACCACGTCCCCGGCGCGCACCGCGTGCGATCCACCGGCGTCGTCCCGCACGACGAGCCACCCCTCGTCGGTGACGTCGAGGGCTCGACCCTCGAGTGAGCGGCCGCCCCCCAGATCGACGCGGACCTCCCGGCCCACGGTGACACACGCCGCCCGGTAGTCCTCGGCCGAGGTCGCCGGGTCCTGGGATGCCCGCCGGTCCAGCGCCTCCACCAGGCGGTCGAGCAGGCGGTGCCGGTCGACGACCGCCCCGCTGCACCGGCGGAGGTCGGTCACGCCGGGAGGGAGCGTGTCCGGCCAGGCGACATTGAGCCCGACGCCGACAGCCACCAGGGGTCCCGCGGATGTCTGCACGACGTCGGCGAGCACCCCACCCACCTTTGTTCCTCCCGCGGCCACGAGGTCGTTGGGCCACTTGAGGCCGAGGCGCACACCGGCGAGCGCCTCGCAGGCGTCGCGCGCCGCCAGGCCGGCGGCGACGGGCATCCGGTCGGGCCGGTCGGGTGCGAGCAGCACCGAGGCGAGCAGCGATGAGCGGGCGGGTGCGTCCCAGCGCCGGCCCCGCCGCCCGCGTCCGTCGGTCTGGGAGTCGGCGGCCACCACGAGCCCCTCGGCCTCGCCGGCGCGGGCCGCGGCCAGGACCTCTTCCTGGGTGGACGTGACGACGTCACGCCAGCGCACCCGGAACTGGCGTGCTCCCGCCCGCGCCGCGCCCCGGGAGGGCTCCGGCGACGGCTTGGCTGGCATCGCCCACGGCACGCCTGCACGATAGGGGCGCATGTTCCGGAAAGTGCTGGTGGCCAACCGGGGGGAGATCGCCGTACGGGTGATCCGCGCCTGCCGCGAGCTCGGCATCCCGACCGTCGCCGTGTACTCCGACCTCGACCGTGGGTCACTGCACGTGCGCCTCGCCGACGAGGCCTTCGCCATCGGCGGCGAGGCGCCCGCCGACAGCTACCTGAACACCGGGGCGATCCTCGACGCCCTCGACCGCAGCCGCGCCGACGCCGTCCATCCCGGCTACGGGTTCTTCTCCGAGAACGCCGGTTTCGCACGGGCGGTGGCCGGGGCCGGGGCCACTTTCGTGGGCCCTCCGCCTGAGGCCCTCGAGGTGATGGGCGACAAGCTCTCGGCCCGCCAGGTGGCCCAGCGCGCCGGGGTGCCGCTCGTCGCCGGCAGCGCCGGTTCCGTGACGACGGCGGAGGAGGTTGTGGCCTTCGGGAGCTCGGCGGGGTGGCCGGTGGCCATCAAGGCCGCCTTCGGGGGCGGTGGCCGCGGCATGAGGGTGGTCGAGGGCCCCGAGGCGGCCGTAGCCGCGCTCGACGGGGCGCGCCGCGAGGGCCTCGCCTACTTCGGGGGGGACGAGGTCTACGTCGAGCGCTACCTGGGCTGGGCTCGCCATGTCGAGGTGCAGGTCTTCGCCGACTCCCTCGGCAATGCCGTCTGGTTCGGCGAGCGGGACTGCTCCTGCCAACGCCGGCACCAGAAGCTGATCGAGGAGACGCCCTCGCCGGGCCTGCCCGACGACGTGCGGCAGGGTCTCGGCCGCGCCGCGCTCGCCCTCGTCGAGGCCTGTGGCTACGTCAACGCGGGGACCGTGGAGTTCCTCTACCAGGACGGCGAGTTCTTCTTCCTGGAGATGAACACCCGCCTGCAGGTCGAGCACCCGCTGACCGAGCTGGTCTACGGCCTCGACCTCGTGGCCGAACAGCTCCGGGTAGCCGCGGGCGAGGCGCTCTCGTTCAGCCAGGATGGCATCCAGCCGAGAGGGCATGCCATCGAGTGCCGGGTCAACGCCGAGAACGTCGCCGGCGGCCGCTTCCTCCCTGCGCCCGGACGGCTCACCCGCTTCTCGCGGCCGGGTGGCTTCGGCGTGCGCATCGACGCCGGCTACGGCGAGGGCGACACGGTGAGCCAGCACTACGACAACCTCATCGCCAAGGTGCTGTCGTGGGGTCGCGACCGCGAGGAGGCGCGGCGCCGCATGCTCCGCGTCCTCCGGGAGATGTCCATCGAGGGGGTCGTCACCAACATCGACGCCCACCTGCGCATCCTCGAGCATCCCGATTTCGTGGCCGCCGCCCACTCCACCCGCTGGGTCGAGGAGCGAATCGACTTCTCCGACCTCGGTGGCCGACCGACGGCCGCGCCGTCGAGCGTTGCGCAGGCGCCCCGTGTGGTCGACGTGGAGGTCGGCGGTCGGCGTTACCCCGTGCGCGTGTGGCTGCCCGACCCACCCACCACGCCGGCGGCCTCCGCGCCGGCCGCCCCCGCGCCTGCGTCGAGCCCCGCGCCGCGGCGGCGGGGAAAGCGCCGCGGCCGGGCGACGTCCGAGGCGGCCCTGCCTTCCACCGGCCAGGTGGTCGCTCCGATGCAGGGGACGATCATCCAAGTGATGGTCTCGGCCGGCGACGAGGTCGCAGCCGGCGACGCCGTGTGCATGCTCGAGGCGATGAAGATGGAGAACCAGGTGGAGGCGGAGCGAGCGGGCACCGTGCAGGAGGTACGGGTACGTCCGGGTGACACGGTCGAGGCGGGCGACGTCCTGGTGGTGCTCTCCTGAGGGCCACGGACGGGAGCGCCGCCCGCCGCGGCTCGCGCCGCCTCGCCGCACTGGTCCTGCTGCTCGTCGGAGCCCTGCTCGTCGCCGCGCTGGGCAGCGGCCCGCCGCGTCCGGACCCGTGGGTCGTCGAGCCCATCGATTGGTCGCGCCTGCGGCGACCGCCCGCGACCGACGAGTCGGCGGCACGCTTCGCCACCTTCGTCGGCTCGGCCTGCCAGCACGGGATGACGACCTGGTACGAGGGCGAGGGCTACGATCTCGACCAGCGGCCCTTCCTGCGCCCACCGGGCCCGGAGAAGGAAGACGTCCGGCCCTTCGGCTCCTTCGCCGAGACCTGTGCCATCGGCCTGGCGACGGGGGCGCTGAGCAACGTGCCGGGCCTGCCGCCGCTCGACGTCGTCCGTTCGCGCACGATCCGGATGCTGACGGCGGTGGCCCTCTCCAACCGCGCCAACGGCGGCAACTGGGGGGGTTCGAGGCCCGGCACCCACGGCACGGCCAGCACCAATGTCGCCGCTCCGGCGATGCTGGCGGCCTGGCTGCTGTGGCCGGCGCTCAGTCCCGAGCAACAGGCCTACGTCGTCAACATGGCCCGGTTCGAGGTCGACTCCCTGATGGACGTGCCCGTCCGGTACCTCCGCGACCGGGCGGGCCGGACGGTGGGCCGGCCCGACAGCGCGGCGGAGGAGCTGGCGTGGAACGAGGTCATCCTTAGCCTGGCCGTCAACATGTTCCCGGACCATCCCCGACGGCGGGCGTGGGAGCAACGGATCGCCCGCTCGACGCTGGCCGCGTGGGCACGCCCAGCCGACGTCGAAAGCCCTGCCCGCTACCACGGGCTACCCCTGAGCGAGTGGGTCGACGGCTCGAACCTCAACCCCGACGGCACCCTCGCCAACGGCGGTATCGCCGTCCACCCCTTCTACATGACGGCGCTGGCCAACAGCGTCTTCCAGCTGGCGCCGTACGCGCTGGCCGGCCGGCCCGGGCTCAACGTCGTCCGCTTCAACGCCGATGCCGTCTACCAGGCGCTGGTCAACAACCGCTACCGCGTCGCCGACGGCTACGAACCTCCCGGCGGCACGATGTACATCCCGGGCTCGCCCGACATCTACTTCCCGCTGGGATCCAACAAGTCACCGGTCGCGTTCATCGCCTTCGGCTTCCTCGACTGGGTCGCCGGCCAGCTCGGTGCCGACGCCAGGGTGCAGCCGAAGGCGTCCGAGTGGGAGCGGCGCCACGTCGAACGGGCACTGGCCATGCGGGGAGTGCGGGCGGGCCGGCCGAGCCTCACCGGCGCCGCGGGGGTGAGCGACGACGAGTACTGGGTGGCCTACTGGGGGGCGCGGGCCCACCTCATGAGCTGGCTGTCGAACCAGGTGGGCTTTCCGCTGCACGACTTCCCGCTGGGAGCTCTTCCGCGAAGTGGCAGGCAGAAGGGTGGCCCTGACCGCGGTCGATGAGCGCGGGCTCCTCGCTGGCACAGATGTCCTGTGCCCTCCAGCAGCGGGTACGGAAGCGGCAGCCCGACGGCGGGTCGATGGGGCTGGGCAGGTCGCCGCTGAGCACGATCCGGCGGCGCTTGCGCTCGGCGACCGGATCGGGAAGGGGCACCGCCGAGAGCAGCGCCTGCGTGTAGGGGTGCGATGGCCGGCGGTAGATGTCGTCGCGCGTCCCGATCTCGACGATCCGCCCCAGGTACATGACCGCCACCCGGTCCGAGATGTGGCGGACCACCGAGAGGTCGTGGGCGATGAAGAGGTAGGAGAGGTTGAGGTCGCGGCGCAGCTTCTCGAGCAGGTTCAGCACGCCGGCGCGAATGCTCACGTCGAGGGCGGACACGGGCTCGTCGAGCACCACGACGTCGGGCTCGAGGGCGAGGGCACGGGCGATGCCGATGCGCTGGCGCTGGCCGCTCGAGAACTCGTGGGGGTAGCGGTTGGCGTGCTCGGGGAGCAGCCGGACCATCTCGAGCAGCTCGGCCACCTTGCCCCGCGCCTGCTTGCGACCCATGCCGTGGATCACGAGGGGCTCGGCGACGATCGACGCGATCGACATGCGGGGGTCGAGCGAGGCGTAGGGGTCCTGGAACACGATCTGCAGGTGACGGCGGAGGCGGCGCAGCTCGCGCCGCCCCTTCGCCAGCACGTCCTCGCCGCGGAACCGCACCTCCCCCGAGGTCGGCTCCACCAGGCGCAGGATGCAGCGTCCGGTCGTCGACTTGCCGCAGCCCGACTCGCCGACCAGGCCGAGCGTCTCGCCGTCGAACAGGTCGAACGACACCCCCGAGACCGCTTGCACGACGTCGCGCCGGCGCAGCAGCCCGTTGCCCTTGGCCGGGAACTCCTTCACCAGGTCCCGCACCGAGAGCAGCGGGGTGGCGGCGGCCTCGGGGACCGGGACCTCGGCGGTTGGCAGCGGGGTCGTCACCGCGACGGCTGGGGCTCGAGGTTGTCGGCGTAGAGGCACGCGGACTCGACCGCCCCGACCCGGATGAGCGGGGGGTCGACGGTGGCGCAGTCGGCCGCCGCCCGGGGGCAGCGGGGCCGGAAGGCGCAGCCCGGCGGGAGCGCCAGAAGGGAGGGCGGCGAGCCCTCGATGGGCGTGAGCCGGGTGCGGCCGGGATCGTCGAGGCGGGGCAGCGACGCCAGCAGCCCCCGTGTGTAGGGGTGGCGCGAGGCGTAGTACACGTCGTCGACGGGCCCGCGCTCGACGACACGCCCGGCGTACATCACCGTCACCCGGTTCACGAGCCCGGCGACCACGCCGAGGTCGTGGCTGATCAGCACGATGCCCATCCCCCGCTCGGCCTGGACGGCCCGGAGCAGATCGAGGATCTGGGCCTGGATGGTCACGTCGAGCGCGGTGGTCGGCTCGTCGGCGATGAGGAGGTCCGGCCCGTTGGCGATGGCCATGGCGATCATGGCCCGCTGGCACATGCCGCCCGAGAACTGGTGCGGGTAGTCGTCCACCCGTCGCTCGGGCCGCGGGATACCGACCTGGCCGAGGAGCTCGATGGCCCGGTTCCGACCCTCGCGGCGACCGACCTCGCGGTGGTGGACCCGAATCGCCTCGGCGATCTGGTGACCCACCGTGAGCACCGGGTTGAGCGACGTGACCGGGTCCTGGAACACCATGGCGATGCGCTCGCCTCGCAGGGGTCGCAGCTCGTCGGAGGGGAGGCCGAGCAGCTCGCGGCCGCGGTAGCGGACCGAGCCGGACACCGTCGCGTTCGACGGCAAGAGACCGAGGGTCGCCAGCATCGTGACGCTCTTGCCACAGCCCGACTCGCCGACGACCCCCAGGACCTCGCCCTCGCGCACGTCGAGCGTGACGCCCCGGACGGCGTGGACGGGGCCGTCCGCGGTGGCGAAGGAGACGTCGAGCTCGTCGACCTCGAGGATGGGCTGGCTACTCATGGGTGCAGGAGCTCATGGGTGCGGGCGGACGACGGCTACGGCCGGCGAACCTGTGTGAATCTATCGACCAGCCTGGTCGAAAGGAGCCCTGTGCGCCCGCATCTCCGGCGATGCCTCGTCGCCTTCGCCGCCCTGGTGGCCCTCGCGGCGTCGGCCTGCACGGGCACGTCCGACGACGAGAGGCCGGTGGCGCTGCCCACCAAGGTGCTCATCGCCGCCGGCGAGGACCCCTGGCCCGACGAGGGCGAGGGCACGACGTCGACCCACTTCGTCTTTCCGCTCAACTTCAACGTCTACGAGCCCCTCGTGACGCTGGGCCCCGACTTCAGCCTGCAGCCGGGCCTCGCCGAGCGCTGGGAGCCCCTCGACGGCGGCAACGCCGGGTGGCGGTTCCACCTCCGTCGCGGCGTCACCTTCCAAGACGGCACGCCGTTCACCGCCGACGACGTGCTGTGGACCTGGGACCGCCAGGCCGAGGCCCGCAAGCTGACGAGCGTGCTCAACACGCTGGGCCCGGGCTCGGTGCGCCAGCGCGACGACTACACCGTCGACTTCGTCCCCGCCGTGCCCAACCTGCGCCTGCCCGAGCAGCTCGCCCATCCCCACGGCGCCATCCTGCCGAGGGGACGCGACTTCGACTCCAACCCGCCGGTGGGCTCCGGCCCCTACCGGGTGGCGAGCTACCAGCCCGGCGAGTCGGCGATCTTCGAGCGGTACGAGGGGTACTGGGGCGAGGCGCCCGGCATCCCCCGCCTGGAGGTCCGGTTCCTCGCCGACCCAAAGGCGCGCGCCGAGGCGTTGACGAAGGGTGACGTCGACGTCGCCCTCGACGTGGCGCCCGACGACGCCGCCACGCTGGCGAAGGACAGGCGGTTCACGCTGGCGCGCTCCGAAGCGGGCCGCAACCAGCTCCTCTACGTGAACCGCCAGGGCCAGGCCCCCTTCGACCTCGGAGCCGATCCCCTCGTGCGCCAGGCCATCTCGCTGGCCGTCGACCGGGCCGCCTACGCCCGTGAGGTGTTCGGCGCCGAGGCGGAGCCGGGCCGGTGGATGGCACCGGCGTCCATCCTGGGCGAGGCGAAGGACCTCGTGGCCCCGCCGCCCTCGGACCCGGAACGGGCCCGTCGGCTGCTCGACGAAGCGGGCTGGGTGCCCGGTGAGGACGGCGTGCGGGCCCGCAACGGCCGACGGCTCGGCCTCACGATGATCGGCTGGGCCGAGGTCACCCCTCGGGCCTACGAGATCCTCTCGGGCCAGCTGCGCACCGTGGGCATCGAGCTCAACGTCCAGTCGGTGTCCGACCAGTCGACCTTCCGCAGCATCTACGGCACCAGCCAGTTCGACCTCGACCTCGAGGTGCCCAACCAGAACGACGGCAACCCGGCGCTGCTCCCCGTGGCCCGCATGTACTCGAAGAACCCGGGCACGGGGCGCTTCGCTCCTGGCGGCGAGTTTGACGCCAAGGCCGAGGCCGCGCTGGCGGCCAAGGACCCCGAGGACCTCCGGCGGGCGGCGGCCGAGATGATGCAGATCCTCGTCAACGACACCCACATCGTCATCCCGCTCGCCGGGGTCCCCCGCACCTACGCCATGAAGCGCACCTTCGACCTGCCGACGCCCCATCCTTCACAGGCCAACCAGCGTTGGGACGACCTCGTCCCGGTCCGCCGCTGAGGACGTTCCCGGGCCCCTGCCGTCCGGGCCTCAGCCCCGTGGAGCGGTCTGCAGCGTGTAGGCGACGCCCGTCACCTGGCTGGCCTTCGCCAGCTGGGGAGCGAGCCGGGTGCTGAACACCAGGCCGGTGCCGGCCACCCCGAGCACCGCCGGCCCGGTGGCGGCCACCACGCCCACGGCCCGCCCGTCGGCGTGCAGCAGCGGCTCCCCCGAATCGCCGGGAGCCGCCAGGCCCACGCTGACGATGACGCTCTCGTCGGAGTCGAGAACCAGCTGGGTGCGCGCCGGCACCAGGTTCGAGAGCAGCCGGCCCTGCCCGACGTGGTTGAGGCCGGCCAGTAACGGCAGCGGGTCGTCGTCGAGGCCGGTGGGCCCGCCGAACTGGCAGACCGACGGCTCGGCGGGCACGCCCGGATCGAGCCGGATCAGCGCGAAGTCGAACCGGTCGTCGGCTAGCGCATAGGCGAAGCGACCGATCTGGCGCCGGCCGACGCCACCGCCGCTGCCCTCGAACGCGGGCGGCCCGAGACCGGGAGCGAAGGCGACCTCGGTCTCGTCCGATCCCTCCAGCAGGCAGTGACCAGCGGTGCCGATGTAGCGGGCGCCGTCGTTGCCCGAGAACAGGAAGTTCAGGGTGCACAGCCCGAGGGGTGTCCGTACCAGCGAGCCCGGCCGCACCCCCGGGCACCCGGCGCCGACGCCGAGGGGGAGCACCGACACCTGGGGCCGCACGCACGTGTCGCCGAGGCCGGGCGACGCGGCGGCCGCCGGGGCGGCGGTGAGGGCCACGCCGGTCAGTGCGACCAGCGCGAGCGAGCGCACACGACGACCCATCCAGCTCACGCTACCGGCCGGTCAGCCCCCGTGAGCAGCGCTCTTGCGGCCGCGATGACGGACGAAGCCACAGAGGGCCTTCGCCGTTGGCCGCTCCTGCCGCCGAAGGCGGCCCCACTCCGGCTGGCGGTCCGAGAGCGAAGCTCGCCGATGAAGGAGAGGTGCGGAGGGTGGCCGGCTCCGCCGGCCGCCCGGAGCTCGACTAGTTCGCCGAGGAACCTCCGGTCCCGGCGACCTTCGGGTGGGGCATGCAGTACTGGTCGTACTCGGCGATGACGATCTCGCCGGCGTCGGGACCGCATGCGGGGCACTCGGGGTCGCGGTTGACCCGGAAGGTGCGGAAGGACTCCTCGAGGGCGTCGTAGGCCAGCAGCCGGCCGATGAGCGGCTCGCCCAGGCCCAGGATGACCTTGATGGCCTCCATGGCCTGGATCGAGCCGACGATGCCCGGCAGCACGCCGAGCACGCCGGCCTCGGCGCAGGACGGGGCCAGCTCGGGCGGGGGTGGCTCGGGGATCAGGCACCGGTAGCACGGGCCGACGTAGGGCGCGAAGACGGTGGCCTGGCCCTCGAAGCGGAAGATCGAGCCGTGCACGACGGGGATGCGCTTGAGGAGCGAGGCGTCGTTGACCAGGTAACGCGTCGGAAAGTTGTCGGTGCCGTCGACGATCACGTCGTAGCCGTCGATCAGGTCCCCGACGTTGTCGGCGCCGAGCCGCACGTCGTGGGCGACGACGTTCACGTCCGGGTTGAGGGCCACGAGGGTCTTCTTGGCCGAGTCGACCTTGCGCTCACCGATGCGGTCGACGTTGTGGAGGATCTGCCGTTGCAGGTTGGAGTCGTCGACCACGTCCATGTCGACGATGCCGATGGTGCCCACGCCGGCGGCGGCCAGGTAGAGCGCGGCGGGCGAGCCGAGCCCTCCCGCGCCGAGCAGCAGCACCTTGGCGTCGAGCAGCTTCTGCTGGCCCACCTCGCCGACCTCGGGCAGCAAGAGGTGGCGGTGGTAGCGGTTGCGCTGCTCGGGGGACAGCGTGCGGGGCGTGACGAACGGGCGCCCCTCGTTCTTCCACTGGTTGAAGCCGCCGGCCATGGAGACGACGTCGGTGTAGCCGAGCGCGCCGAGGGTCTGCGCCGCGAACACGGACCGCGTCCCGCCGGCGCAGTAGACGACGAGCGGGGTCGATCGGTCGGGCACCCGGCCCTCGATGTGGCTCTCGAGGTGACCGCGGGGGATGTGGACCGCACCGGCCAGCGCGCCCTGCTCGTATTCGTCGGCCTCGCGCACGTCGAGGGCGACGGTGTCCCGGCGCTCGTCGAGGCTGCGAGCCGCGCCGGTCGTGTCCACCTCTCGGATGGTCGCCCGTGCCGCGTTCAGGAGGTCGCGGAAGCTGGTCATGACGATCGCCGAAACCCTACCGCGACGGTCGACATTCCCGGCACGACCTTTCCCGGCGGCCGCCTTTCCGCGGTTCTGGGCCTTGCGGAGCGGAAGGATATGAAATACCTTGAAGTCCTTCCCCCCTCCTGACGGCGCGAATTGACCTGGAGGCTTCCCGTGAGCGCGTCTGTTCCGTCCCCGTCCGTCCTGGCGGACCCTGTCGGCACCGCGATCGCCGACCCCGCCCCTCCGCCGCCTCCCACGCTGGCGGTGCGTCCCTGGCCCGACCCCGTGATCGACGTCCTGGGCCACGACCCTCGCTCGCTGTACGTCGAGCGGTTCTGGCTGGGCATCCTCGGGCCATCGACCACGTGGCTCCTCCGGCGCTTGGCGGCCGGGCTCGAGGCTTCACCCGGCGGCTTCGACCTCGACCTGGCGGAGACAGCGACCTCGCTCGGCCTCGGCGCCAAGGGTGGCCGCCACTCGCCGTTCATGCGGTCGCTGGCCCGCTGCGCCAGCTTCGAGCTGGCCGACTTCACCGACGACGGCGCCCTGGCCGTCCGGCGCAAGGTGCCGCCCCTCACCCGGCGTCAGGTCCTGCGCCTCCCGGCATCGCTCCAGGCGGCCCACGAGGCCTGGCACCAGGCGGTGTTGCAGGCACCGGCCGACGAGCAGATGCGCCGCCGGTGTCGCCGGTTGGCGCTCAGCGTCTGCCAGCTCGGAGAGGACGTCGAGGCGATCGAGCGCCAGCTGTTGCGCTGGAAGTTCTCGCCGGCGCTGTGCCGGGAGTCGGCGGCGTGGGCCGCCGATCACCAGCGCCAAGCCCTCGACGCGGCCCGCGCCGGCTGACGCGCGCCGCGGCTCCCGGCGCTTCAGACCGGCTGGTACGAGAGCGCGGTCTCGATGAGGGTGCGGACGGCGAAGCCGGTGCCGCCCTTCGTCACGTAGCCGCTGTCCTCCTCGCTCCGGGCCGGGCCGGCGATGTCGAGGTGGGCCCACGGGACGTCGCCCACGAACTCCTTGAGGAACAGGCCCGCCGTGAGCGCACCCGCCCACCGGCCACCGATGTTCTTGATGTCGGCGATCTCGGAGTCGATCAGGCTGCGGTAGTCGTCGGGCAGGGGCAGGGGCCACACCGGTTCGCCGGCGCGCTCGGCAGCGGCCTGCACCTGGTCGCGCCAGGCGTCGGAGTTGGCCATCAGCCCCGCCACCTTCCGGCCCAGGGCGATCATGCAGGCACCCGTGAGGGTCGCCACGTCGACCACCGCGTCGACGCCCGCCTCGACGGCGAGCGAGAGGCCGTCGGCCAGCACCAGCCGGCCCTCGGCGTCGGTGTTGAGCACCTCGACGGTCTTGCCGTTGCGGATCGTGAGCACGTCGCCGGGCTTCATCGCTCGTCCGCCGGGCATGTTCTCGGTGGCCGGGATGATGCCCATCACCTTGACGGTCGCGCCGAGGTCGCGCAGCGTCGACATGGACGCCAGCACCGCAGCGGCGCCGGACATGTCGGTCTTCATCGTCTCCATGCCGTCGGCCGTCTTGATCGACAGCCCTCCGGAGTCGAACGTGATCCCCTTCCCCACGAAGGCCACCGCGGCCGTGGCCCCGGGCGGGTCGTAGGTGAGGGTGATGAGGCGCGCCGGCTCCACCGAGCCGAGGGCGACGCCGGCCAGGCCACCGAGTCGCTCGCGGGCGATGCCCTCCTCGTCGAGCACCGAGATGGCCATTCCCGACCGATCGGCCACCTCGGTTGCCACCTCTACGAGGCGGCGTGGGGTCATCGCCGTGGCCGGTTCGTTGACGAGGTCGCGCGCCAGGGCCACGGCCTCCGCCACGCACGTTCCTTGTTGGATGCCCTCGGCCACCGCGGCGGCGCCGCCGTCGCCCGGCAGGCACGAGGTGGCGACCGTGACCGACTCCAGCGCCGGTGGTGTGGCCTTGGACTTGTACCGGGTGTACCGGTAGGCGCCGAGGGCGAAGCCCTCGGCGAGGGCCTGACCGGCGGCCCTCGGTTCGAGGGTCGCCGGTGCGGCCGCCAGCAGCGTCGTGGCCAACCGGTGGGCCCTGCCCGCCGACCTGACGAGGGCGGCCGCCCCGCGGCGCAAGGTCTCGGGCGTGATCCGGTCCGCCGGGCCCATGCCCACGGCAACCACTGTCGGACCGTTGTCGGCCGAGGCGAGGGGGAGGGTCTCGCCCACCTTGCCCTCGAAGCCGCGCCGCCGCAGGACGTCGCCGTCGAGGGCGGCGGGGACGCCGGCGCCGGCTGGCACGGAACCGTCGGCGAGGACCGGGATCCCGACCACCTCCGCGTCGGCCGGCACCGCCTCACTGGAGTTGACCGTGACCCTCACCGCCGTGCGTGCGGCTCGTCCTGCTGGCCGACGCGACCCCAAGGAGCTCGGGTGATGGTCATGGGTCCTCCTGGGCGGGTGCGGCAGGGTCGGTGCGGTCGTCCGGACCGTCGGAGCCGGTGAGCCTACCGGCGAGCAGCTCCAGGCCGACCGCCCGACTGCCCTTGACCAGTACGGCGTCGGCGGGGCCCAAGGGGCCGAGCGCGTCGACGGCGTCGTCCACCGAGCGGACGTTCTCCGGGCTGTCGTAGGCCGGTGCGTCGACGGCGATGACCCTCACGCCGAGCTCCAGAGCCAGGGCTCCGATCCGGGCATGCTCGGCCGAGCTGCACTCGCCGAGCTCGGTCATCGTGCCGAGGATCGCGACCCGCCGATCGGCCTCGAGGGCGGCCAGGCTGCGCAGCGCGGCCTCCATCGACAAGGGGTTGGCGTTGTAGGCGTCGTTGATGACGAGCGCACCCGACGGCGCCCGGACCAGCGCCATGCGCCACCTCGAGAGCCGCCCGTCGGCGAGGCCGGCGGCCACCTCGTCGAGCGCCACCTCGCAGGCGAGCCCGGCCGCGGCCGCGGCGAGCGCGTTGGGCACCTGGTGGCGGCCGGCGACGCCCAGGTGGACGTCGGCCGCGCCCCATGGCGAGCGCAACGTGAACGACGCTCGCAGCTCGCCGTCGAGCTGCACGCCCGTCGCCGTCACGTCCGCGTGCGCGGCGCCGAGGCCGAAGGTGAGGGCGCGCGCCGGTGTGGCGCGGGCCATGGCGGCCACGAGCTCGACGTCGGCGTTGAGCACCGCCGTCCCCGACGGTGGGAGGCCGGCGACGAGCTCCGACTTCGAACGGGCGACCTGCTCGATGCTGCCGAACTGCTCGGTGTGGCTCGCGCCCACGGTGGTGACGACGCCGACGGTCGGTCGCGCCATGCGGACGAGGGCGGCCACGTGGCCGGGACCTCGGGCGCCCATCTCGACCACCGCCGCCTCGGTGCCGTCGGCTGCGCCCAGGAGCGTGAGCGGCACGCCGAGCTCGTTGTTGAAGGAGCCGGGGCTGGCCACCACCCGCCAACGGCGGGCCAGGACCGGTGCCAGCAGGTCCTTGGTCGATGTCTTGCCGACGGAGCCCGTGATGCCGACGACCCGCTCGGGCAGCCGGTCGCGGGCGACTTCCGCGAGGGCGGCCAGCGCCGACGTGGTGTCGTCGACCACGACGGCGGTCGCGCCCGGCACCTCGCGGGTGGTCAGGCAGGCGGCCGCACCCGCGGCGAGGGCGTCGGCGATGAACCGGTGCCCGTCGCGCGCCGCCACCACCGCCACGAAGAGCTGACCCGGGCGGACCTGCCGGGAGTCGATAACGGCGCCGTCGACGTCGACGTCGGGGCCCATCAGGCGGCCCCCGGTCACGGCCGCGATCTCGGACGCCGGCATCCTCATGCGTCCCTACACTTCCATCCGTGCGGCTCCTGGTCCTCTTCGGCGGCCGCTCCGCGGAGCACGAGATCTCCTGCATCTCGGCCGCCAACGTGGTGGCCTCCGCCGATCCCGACCGTTACGAGGTCGTCACCGTCGGGATCACGGCCAAGGGCCAGTGGGTGGCACCGGCGGGCAACGGCAACGGTGATCCGCTGGTCGCCGCGGGCGCGCCGGTCGACAGCGACGCGCTGCTCGCCAGCGCCGACGTGGTGTTCCCCCTCCTTCACGGACCCTTCGGTGAGGACGGCACGGTGCAGGGCCTGCTGGAGCTGGCGTCGGTGCCCTACGTGGGCACGGGCGTGCTCGGCTCGGCGTTGTGCATGGACAAGGCCATGGCCAAGCGGGCGCTCGGTGCCGTCGGGCTGCCCCAGGTGCGCCACGTCGTGCTGCGCGACGCCGCCTTCGACGACGCCGCCTTCGACGAGACCGTGCTCGAGCACGTCGGCGACGAGCTCGGATTCCCGCTGTTCGTCAAGCCCGCCAACCTCGGTTCGTCGGTCGGCGTGTCTAGGGTCAGCGACGAGATCGAGCTGCAGCGGGCGGTCGACCTCGCCCGTTCCTATGACGAGTGGGTGGTGTTCGAGGAGGCGGTCGTCGGACGCGAGATCGAGTGCGGTCTGCTCGGGTACCCGGCCCTGCGGTCGTCGGTGCCGGGGGAGATCACGCCCAGCCGCGACCTCTACGACTACGAGGACAAGTACAAGCTCGGCGCGGCCGACCTCCTGGTGCCGGCGCCGCTGCACCCGGCGGTGGCGTCGCAGGTGCGCAAGCTGGCGGTCAAGGCCGGCGAAGCCCTGCGCGTCGAGGGGATGGCCCGGGTCGACTTCCTGTACGAGGAGGGTGGCCGAGGGCTGCTCGTCAACGAGGTGAACACGATCCCCGGGTTCACGTCGATCTCGATGTACCCGCGCATGTGGGAGGCGTCGGGGCTGCAGCAGTCGGAGCTGGTCGACGAGCTGGTCGACGCCGCGCTGGCCCGCTACGAGCACCGCTCGGGCCGCGTCGGGAGGCTGCGGTGACGAGCTCGGCCGGCAACGGCTACCTCGACGCGGTCCGCGAGCGGGTCGTCGTCTTCGACGGGGCGGCGGGGACCAACCTGCAGCTCGCCGGCCTGACCGCCGACGACTTCGGCGGGCCGGCGCTCGAGGGCTGCAACGAGGTCCTCGTGGTGAGCCGTCCCGACGTGATCGCCGACCTGCACCGGTCGTTCCTCGAGGTCGGCTGCGATGCCGTCGAGACCAACTCGTTCGGCGCCCTGTCCATCACGCTCGCCGAGTACGGCATCGCCGAGCGCTCGTATGAGCTCAACCTGGCTGCCGCCCGTGTGGCCCGGGAGGTGGCCGACGGCTACTCGCAGCCCGGCGCGCCGCGCTGGGTGGCGGGTTCGATCGGCCCGGGTACCAAGTTCCCCTCCCTAGGCCAGGTCCGGTTCGGCGAGATGCGCGACGCCTTCGAGGTGCAGGCTCGGGGACTGCTCGACGGTGGCGTCGACCTGCTGCTCGTCGAGACCGTGTTCGACCTGCTCCAGGCCAAGGCCGCGATCATCGGGTGCCGGAGGGCGATGGCCGCCCTCGGTCGGGACGTGCCCCTGCAGGTGCAGGTGACGATCGAGCTCACGGGCCGGATGCTGCCGGGCACCGAGATGGGCGCCGCCCTCACCGCGCTGGAGGCGATGCACGTCGACGTGGTCGGGCTCAACTGCGCCACCGGCCCCGAAGAGATGCACGAGCATCTCCGCCATCTCTCCCGCCACAGCCGGGTGCCGATCTCCTGCCTGCCGAACGCGGGGCTGCCCTCGGTCGTCGACGGGAGGATGCACTACGACCTCACGCCCGAGCAGCTCGCCGGGCACCACGCCGACTTCGTGTCCGATCTCGGTGTAGCCGTGATCGGCGGGTGTTGCGGCACCACGCCGGCACACCTGGCGGCCGTGGTCGAGCGCTGCCGCGACCTCACGCCGGCCGCCCGCCAGCCCATCTGCGAACCGGGCGCGGCGTCGATCTACACGGCCGTGCCGTTCCGCCAGGACGTGTCGTACCTGTCGATCGGCGAGCGCACCAACGCCAACGGCTCCCGCCGATTCCGCGAGGCGATGCTGGCCGACGACTGGGACACCTGTGTGGCGATGGCGCGCGAGCAGGCGGCCGAGGGTGCCCACCTGCTCGACGTGTGCGTCGACTACACGGGCGAGGACGGCGTGGCCGACATGGACGAGGTGGCGCGCCGCTTCGCCACCCAGGCCCCGCTGCCGCTGGTGCTCGACTCCACCGAGCCGGAGGTGATCGAGGCTGGCCTGCAGTGGATCGGCGGCAAGGCGGTGCTCAACTCGGTGAACCTCGAGGACGGCGACGGGCCGGGCACCCGTCTCGACCGGTTCCTGTCGCTGGCCCGGGAGTACGGCGCGGCCGTCGTCTGCACGTGCATCGACACCGAGGGGCAGGCCCGCACGGCCGAGTGGAAGCTGCGGGCGGCCCGCGCCATCCACGACCTGGCCACCGAGCGCTATGGCCTGGAGCCGTCCGACCTCCTGTTCGACCCGCTGGCCCTGGCCCTCTCGACGGGCATGGAGGAGAGCCGCCGTGACGGCGTCGAGACCATCGAGGGGATCCGCCTGATCAAGGCCGAGCTGCCGGGCGTCTCCACCGTCCTCGGCCTGTCCAACGTCTCGTTCGGGCTCAACCCGGCGGCCCGCCACGTCCTCAACTCGGTGTACCTGCACGAGTGCGTCGAGGCCGGGCTCGACGCCGCCATCGTGCACGCGGCTCGGATCATGCCGCTGGCCCGCATCCCCGAGCGCCAGGTCGAGGTGTGCCTCGACCTCATCTACGACCGGCGCGACCCGTCCCGCGGCTACGACCCGCTGACCGAGCTGCTGGCGCTGTTCGAGGGCGTGTCGTCGGCCGCCCTCGAGCGGGAGGACCGCAGCGGGTGGCCCGTCACCGAGCGGTTGGCCCGGCGCGTTGTGGAGGGCGACCGCGACGGACTGCAGGACGATCTCGACCAGGCGCTGGCCGAGGGCATGGCGGCGCTCGAGATCGTCAACGACCACCTGCTGGCGGGAATGAAGGAGGTGGGGGACCTGTTCGGCGCCGGACAGATGCAGCTGCCGTTCGTGCTGCAGTCGGCCGAGGTGATGAAGGCGGCCGTGGCCCATCTCGAACCGCACATGGAGCGCAGCGACCAGGGCGGCAAGGGTCGCATCGTGCTGGCCACGGTCAAGGGCGACGTGCACGACATCGGCAAGAACCTGGTCGACATCATCCTCACCAACAACGGCTACGAGGTGCACAACCTCGGCATCAAGGTGGCCTTGAGCGAGATGCTGGCCAAGGCCACCGAGGTCGAAGCCGACGCGCTCGGGATGAGCGGCCTGCTCGTCAAGAGCACGCTGATCATGCGGGAGAACCTGGAGGAGCTCAACCGCCGCGGCCTGGCGTCGCTGCCCGTGTTGCTGGGCGGAGCCGCGTTGACACGCCGCTACGTCGAGCGCGACCTGCGCGAGGTCTACGACGGGCGGGTCTTCTACGGCAAGGACGCCTTCGAGGGCCTGCGCACCCTCGACCGGCTGATGGAGCTCAAGCGCAGCGGCACCGACGATCCCTCCTTCGGCCGCGAGCCGACGGGCCGGGTGCTGCCCTCGCGCGACGACGGGCGGGACGTCGCCGTCCTGCCGTCCCGCTCGCCGGCCGTGGCCACCGACAACCCGGTGTTCGTGCCGCCCTTCCTCGGGTCCCGGGTCGTCAAGGGCATCGCCCTGGAGGAGATCGCCGGCTACCTCAACGAGACGGCGCTGTTCCGCAACCAGTGGGGGTACCGGCCCCAGGGCGGCGAGCCCGACTCCGACTTCAAGGCACGCATCCGTCCCGTGCTGCGCGAGGAGCTGGCCAAGGCCACGGCCGGCGGGCTCCTGGTCCCCCAGGTCGTCTACGGCTACTACCCGGCCAGCGGCGACGGCGACGACGTCGTGCTGTGGAAGGACGAGACCCGTACCGCCGAGTGGCTGCGCTTCTCGTTCCCCCGGGAGCGGACCGACCCGTTCCGCTGCATCGCCGACTTCTTCCGCCCGATCGGCTCGGGGGAGACGGACTACGCCGCCTTCTCGGTGGTCACGATGGGCGCTCGGGTCTCGGAGGCGGCGGCTGAGCTGTTCGCCACCGACCGCTACAGCGAGTACCTCCGGCTGCACGGCCTCGGCGTCGAGATGGCCGAGGCGCTGGCCGAGTACTGGCACCACCGCATCCGGGAGGAGTGGGGCTTCGCCGGCGAGGACGGCAGCCGCACCGACGTCCTGGTCCGCCAGGGCTACCGCGGCGGCCGGTACTCGTGGGGCTACCCGGCCTGTCCCGACCTCGAGGACAACGCCAAGGTCGCCGACCTCCTCGGTGCCGAGCGGATCGGTGTCGAGGTCAGCGAGGACTTCCAGTTCCATCCCGAGCAGACCACGTCGGCGCTCATCTGCCACCACCCCCAGGCCAAGTACTTCGTGGCCCGGTGAACGCCAGGCTGATCGTCAGCCGCCGCGCAGCACGCTGAGCCGACCGGCGGCAGGTGCGACATCAACGTCGTGGCCGGCTCCGGCCCGAGCACGGCTTCCAACTGGACGTACAGCTCGTGGCGCGAGCGCTCGTCGACAACCATCGCGATCCTCCCCGTACGACGATCGACGGGTAGCAATTGGAGGGCCGGCTCCGAGCCACAGCGGAAGGCTACCGGGCGCCTGCGACGGCCTGGCTGAGAGCCAGTGCCTCCAACCCTCCGCTCGTTTCGAACATATGACCGACAGGTCGGAGGTGGTCGCCGTCGCGGATGTGGTTTGCGCCGGGACATGGCCTGCTCGCGGCCTGCTTCGAGCCGGCCTTGGTCACCGCGGCGGAAGCCGAACGGGTGCGGAAGCCGACCGGGTGCTGAACGAGGCGTCGGCCATCGAGAGGATGGCCGCCACGGTCTGCGCCCTGGCCGCCGCCCGAGTGACCGACACGAAGTTGTGGCGCACCGAAGGCGACCGCTCGGCCTCCCATGCCCTCGCCCGTCGCACCGGCACGGCGCACGTACACCGATCGCGTGCGCGTGGCACCTCCATGGGCGCGACAACCCCGAGGTGGGCGCGAAGATCTGGGCTGCACTTGCGCCGATCCGCGACCGGCTCCTGCCTTCGCGGCTGATCGCTCCGCCGATGATCCCGGCTCACGCCAAGATGGCGCGGGCCACGACGTCGGTGCCGAAGGCGGTGAGGATGGCGAGGTAGAGCAGGCCGGTGGCGGCCATCACGGCCGAGTAGGCGCGCTCCCGCAGGGCGGCGCGCGTGACGGCAGTGAGGGCAATGGTCGTGACCGCACACGCCACCCAGAACCAACCGAGGGTGCCGCCCCAGCCGTCGTTGATCCGTCCCGACAGCACCGAGAGCATCCCCACCGGCCACAGCAGGGCACCCACCTCGACGGGCCAGGTGAGGGCCAACCAGCGGTTGAGCTCGCGCAGGGGCGCCCGTCCGAGGCCGGGCTGCACGAGGTACCAGTGCCCGAGGAGCATGGCGTCGGTGACGGCGCCGAGGAAGATGGCGCCGGCAAGGGTGCGCACGAGGGCCAGGCCGGGCGGCCCGCCCGCGGCCGCGGCTGCGAACACCAGCCCGACCAGGCCGACGAGTGGTGCGACCACGTCGAGGATGGGTGGGAACTCGCGGCCGACGGCGCGGGCTTCCTCGTCCTCCCGACCACGCATGGCGCTACGGCCATCCCCGGCGGGCTCCGACCCCACCATCGCCTCGACCCGGGCGGCCCGCCGTTCGCGTCGGGTTCGCTCCCCGGCGACGCCAGCCTTGCGCCGCACGATCGACGAGGTCAGCGCCACGCCGGTCGACACGGCGACGAAAGCGGCGGCCAGATCCCGGCCGGCGACGGGCTCGACGAGACGGCCGGTGGCCAGTGCCGCCAACGCCAACAGACCGAACACGATGCGCAGCAGCCACCCGTAGCCGATGCCCACCTCTCGCCGACGGGTGGTGACCCACAGGAAGGCGAGTCCTCCGGTGGCCCATTGGAGCAGCACGGTGGCCGCGTCCAGGCGGATCACAGGGTTCTCACCGGCCGATCACGGCCGGAGTTTCCCACCCCCCGCGGCAGGGAAAGCCCTGAAGGTCCGGCCGAAGCGGGAGAAGACCCCTCAAGGCCACCGACTGATCTGCCGACGAAAGTGCAGGCAGGCGCCGCGACCGAGCTTCGGCCGAAATGGAGGGCGACGATGGATCTGGTACTCGAAGTGGCGGCGTACGCGGCCTTGGGCATCGGCATCGCGCTGCTCACGTACCGCTACCTCGCCCCCGCTCTCCCGCGGGCGATGCGCATCCTCCGCTTCCGTCGCGGCCTCAAGGGTTTCGACCAGGTCTTCGCCACGTGGGCGGCAGTCCACCGTGCCGACATCGTCGACTCCGAGGAGCTCTACCGCCGCCGCCAGTCGATCGACCGGTCGGCGCGCCGTCAGGACCCCGGCGCGCCCGGCGCTCCCGCCGCCTGACCTTCGCTTCGCACCACCTCGGGGCCGTCCCCCGTCGCCCCGGCCAGCCCCTGGCGGGCGTGATAGCTCGACCGGGTGAGGGGCGAGGCTTCCACGTGCGAGAAGCCGAAGGCCCGCGCCGCGGCACCGATCTCGTCGAGCTCCTCCGGCGTCCACCACCGGGCGACGGGCAGGTGGCTGGCCGAGGGCCGCAGGTACTGGCCGATGGTGAGGATCGACACGCCCACGTTGCGTAGGTCGACGGCGGCCGCCAGCACCTCGTCGGGCGTTTCGCCCAGGCCGACCATGAGCCCCGACTTCGTCAGCAGCCCGGCCGTCCGGGCCCGGGCCAGCACCGCGAGGCTGCGGGCGTAGGAGGCGCTGGGCCGCACGACCCGCTGCAGGCGGGCGATGGTCTCCAGGTTGTGGTTGCACACGTCCGGCCGGGCATCGAAGATCGTGGCCAGGGCCTCGGGGTCACCCTTGCAGTCGGGGATCAGGACCTCGATCGTGGTGCCGGGGCGACGCCGCCGCACGGCCTCGATCGTCGCCGCGAAGCCGGCCGCTCCACCGTCGGGCAGGTCGTCGCGGGCCACCGCGGTGATCACGGCGTGGGCCAGGCCCATGCGAGCCACCGCCTCGGCCACGCGACCCGGCTCGTCGGGATCGGCCGCCAGCGGCCGGCGGGTGTCCACCAGGCAGAACCCGCACGCCCGGGTGCAGCGGTCGCCGTTGATCATGAACGTGGCGGTGCCGTCGTTCCAGCACTCGGAGCGGTTGGGGCAGCCGGCCTCCTCGCAGACCGTCACCAGCCCGAGGTCGCGGACGGTGGCCTCCGTCCGGCGGTAGCCCTCTTCGGCACGGAGGCGGGCGCGCAACCACGCCGGTCTGCGGGCGTCGAGGGCGACGACCATGGGACCCGCCGACTCCCGTGCCGCCGGCGGCCGTGCGGCCTCCGTCGCCGGCTCGGGGGTGCCGCCCCGCGACGGCGCGGCTTCGGCCCGCTCGACGCCCCCCAGGCCCCACCGGGCGACGGCGCGGCGCACCAGGCCGTCAACGACCGAGGTCATCGGCACGGCCACGCCCTCGGCGGCCAGCGAGGTGACGCCCTTGTCGACCAGGCCGCAGGGAACGATGCGCTCGAACCACGACAGGTCGGGATCGACGTTGAGGGCGAAGCCGTGCATAGTGCGGCCGCGGCTGCGCCGGACGCCGACCGCGCAGAGCTTGCGAGGCGTACCGCGGCCGGCGTCGACCCACACGCCCGGCGCCCCTTCGATCCGGCCCAAGCCGCTCAGGCCGAGATCCGCACACGTGTCGATCACCAGCTGCTCGACGGCGTGCACATAGCCGGGGGTGGCGCCGGGCGCCGTGGGCACCGACAGGAT
>Ga0187892_10001440_pt1 | contig 54258 bp, 52 predicted proteins | sample MA1701073metaG_FD_139345 | JGI IMG/M metagenome (GOLD analysis project Ga0187892, IMG submission 139345) | Bio-ooze microbial communities from a basaltic lava cave in the Kipuka Kanohina Cave System on the Island of Hawaii, USA - MA170107-3 metaG ...
TACGTTGCTCATGGCGCCGGAGGCTACAATGCCTCGCGGCGACGTCAACGTCCCGGGCGACTACTTCTCATTGGCCGGTTTTGAGGTGTTCATGTATGGCCGCTTTTGGGTGTTCACCGAGGGTATTCGGGATCAATGTCTCGAAGCGAACGTTGCGTTCTTCTTCAAACAATGGGGAGGCTTCCGACCCAAATCTCGCGGTAACGAACTCGACGGTCGGACTTGGTTACAATACCCAAAAGTTCTATCAGCGTGAGGCAATAGCACGGCCCCAGAGGAGATTCTTTTTGACCGTTCCCTCATCGACAATTTGGCAAATCGAACCTCACACGCTGGCGAAGCACGAGATCCTCAGGCTTTACCTCCAAAGATGGTTTCCTATACTCAATACTTATCACGGTCGCATGATCTACATAGATGGGTTTTGCGGACCGGGTCGCTACAAATGCGGAGAACCAGGCTCCCCTTTAGTTGTTCTCAACTTAGCAGCCAATCATATTAAGACGCTTTCGGGTGATATGGTTTTCTGGTTCATAGATGAGCGGAGCGATCGAGTTGATCACTTAAAGTCGGAACTTAATAAGGCATCGCTACCCTCCAATTTCAAAGTAAAGATCGATACAGGCAGATTCCATGAGAAACTTCAAACAGTGCTGGATGAACAGGAAAGTCAGGGAGTTCGTCTCGCGCCCACCTTCATTTTTGTTGATCCGTTCGGTTTTTCTGGTGTGCCCTATTCCTTGGTTAGGCGGGCATTACAAAAGCCACGATGGGAAATACTAGTAACATTTATGGTTGATTCAATTAACCGGTGGCTGGATCATCCAGACAATCAGATTTCAGATCATATAGCTGAGATTTTTGGCACCACGGAGTGCTTCGAAATCAATCGGCAATCTGATGACCGTATCGGTTTATTGCGGGACCTTTATCAAGAGCAACTCAAAAAGGCGGCACAATTTGTCCGATATTTTGAGATGCGGGATCGTAAAGGCCGAGTGGTTTATCTTTGTTCTTTGCGACTAACCATAGGCTTGGTCATAGGAAGATATTAGAGGCAATGTGGGCCGTAGATCCTTATGGAGAATTTCGTTTTTCCGATGCCACTAATAAGGCTCAACAGGTGTTGTTTGAGGGAGATCAAACAGCGTTATTGTGGTCGATTCTTGAGAAGACTCTTGCGGGAAAGACAATAACGACAGATGAGATTCTTGGCTACGTTGAAGATGCTGGCTTTCTTGACAAACACATGAAGGCTGTATTGAAACAGCATGAAGACCTCACTTTACCACCTGCCAAGCAGATACAAGTTAGAGATAGGAAAAGGGATGGAAATAAGCGCAGGAAAGGCACCTTCCCCGAAGGCGTCGTCGTGACCTTCCCAAAGGTTTAATAATCCCAATTCATATCAAGCTCGCTTGACAGTCTTCGTTGATTTTCGCTAATCTTCGCCCACGTTTTAAATCCCAAGTCTCTGGCCCTGTTTCCCTGCTTAGCTTGGAAGATGTTTGCCTGTATTTACAGCGAAAGAGTCGTCGTCGGGGTATCCCTGTCGGAGTTTGCCTATGCTTTCTCCCCTTTGGTGGAAGAGACTGCTGCGGATACGGTGATTATCGACACCGAAGGTTGTGAGCTGCTGTTTGGTTCGGCTTATGAACTGGCGAATGAAATCGCTAAATGTGCGATCAAGGCAGAGGCGGGGGGACTCGGTTGCCAGGTCAATATTGCATTAGCCGACAATCCTGACGCAGCCATTTATGCGGCAAGATTTTTTAAGGGGATTACTTACATTGCCCCTGGTGAAGAGCTTACTGGTCTGGGTGAATTACCGATTACCGAATTATGTCCAAAGTCCAAAGTCCAAAGTCCAAAGTCGGGAAAAATTTCAATATCAAATGAGCAGACGTCGGACATTGGACCTTGGACTTTGGACGATAAGAAGGTCGAGGAAATCCTCGAAACTCTTCGACTCTGGGGTGTTCAGACTTTTCGTGATTTTGCTGCATTGCCAACCGTAGGCGTTTCAGAACGTTTAGGGCAAGCGGGAGTCAGATTACAGAAACTTGCCAGCGGCAAAACTGTACGCCATCTAAATCTCAAACAACCTGCCCCGGTTTTTGACCAATCCCTTGAGTTGGAACACGCGCTCTCGGATCTCGAGCCACTATCTTTTGTCTTTGCTCGCCTACTGAATCAACTCTGCGCCAGTTTGAACGCTTATGCCCTGGCAACCAATGAATTGCGTGTGCAGCTGAAGCTGGAAAATGAAGCTTTACATGAGCGCCGGCTTAATCTGCCGACACCAATGCTCGACTCTAAAGTTTTTTTGAAACTTCTGTTACTCGATACGGAAATGCATCCACCCGAGGCGGCAGTAATTGCTGTGGCGATTGCTTGTGATCCGGTAAAGCCTCGCGTGATCCAGAACGGGCTTTTTATTCCGTTAGCACCGCAGCCTGAGAAATTGGAATTGACACTTGCCAGGCTGGCCAAGCTTGTTGGTCCCGGAAACCTTGGCTCGGCCGAACTGATTGATACTCACCGACCGGATGCGTTTCGCATGAAAAGATTTGCTTTGAAAGAAAGAATTGCCAGTCGGAGAAATAACAGGAGACAAAAAAATTCGAAATTCGAAATTCGAAATTCGAAATTTATTTTAGGCTTCAGAATGTTTAGGCCGCCTTTACGGGCCCTGGTAGAAGCCGCTCGAGGTTATCCCACGCAAATCAGCGCCTGGAGCAGAAAGACCAGTGTTTACGGGAAGGTGGTGCGGCTAAGTGGTCCATGGCGCACGACCGGTGATTGGTGGCGCTCCGATCTTTGGGCGCGCGATGAGTGGGATGTGTCGGTTGAAAATGGATCGGTGGTTAGAGGTGAACATACAGGATCTCTCCCAACTGTTTGTCGGATTTATCGTGAATTGGGAAGCGGGTTCTGGTTCGTGGAAGGGATTTATGACTGAAGTCATTGCCGATTGCCAATTGCCAATTGGCTTTTTGATTAGCGGCATTTAATAGCATTGTTGAAAACGACGCGAAGGAGATAAAGCCAATCGGCAATTGGCAATCGGCAATCGGCAATGACCTACGTTGAACTACACGCACGGTCCGCATTCAGCTTTCTGGAAGGAGCTTCGGTTCCGGAAGAGTTAATCGCGGCGGCGCATGAACTGAAGATGCCGGCGATGGCTCTGCTGGATCGAAATGGCGTGTACGGAAGTCCACGTTTTCATCTGGCAGCTAAGAAGAATGACATTAAAGCTCATATTGGCGCAGAAATAGCGGTTCAAGGTCCTCACCCCGTCCAAAGTCCAACGTCCAAAGTCCAACGTCGAAAAGACTCTGGGCGTTGGACATTGGACGTTGGACAAGACCACCCTCTTCAAAATCAAGTTGTTTCTATTCCAGTCCTCGTCACCAACCGCACCGGATATCAAAACCTCTGTCGACTGATCACCTTAATGAAACTGCGTGTGCCGAAGCATGCCAAGCCAGGCGAATGCTCGGTTACTGCCAATGAATTGATGGCACATGCAGAAGGATTGATCTGTTTGACGGGCGGAGAGGATGGGCCGTTAACGAAAGACACGGAGACGGGGGGACGGGGAGATGGAGAGAGAAAAGCAGTTGAATGGTTGATTGATATTTTCGGGAAAGCAAATGTCTATGTGGAATTGCAAAGGCATTTCAATCGCCAAGAGGAAGCACGAAACCAGGCGCTCGTGGAGTTAGCCCGACGATTGAAACTGCCATTACTTGCCACCAATGGCGTTTGCCATGCCACTCCGGCACAGCGCGAGGTTGCCGACGTATTTACCTGCCTGAGAAATCACGTGCGGCTGGAGAATGCCGGCCAGCTGCTGGCAAAGAATTCCGAGCGTTATCTGAAATCTGCCGGGACGATGCTGAAACTCTTTGCCGATTTGCCCGAAGCCATTGCGAACACACTGGAGCTTTCATCGCGTCTCCGGTTTACGCTCGAGGATCTCGGTTATGAGTTTCCCAAATATCCGGTGCCCCAGGGCGAAACCATGACTTCGTTTCTTCGCCAGCGCACGGAAGAAGGTGCGCGACTGCGTTACACGGGCCGGAACGGAGCGCCGGCTTACGAATGCGCCCGCCCACAAATTGAACGCGAGTTGACCCTGATTCAGAAGCTGAAACTCGAGGGCTATTTTTTGATCGTCTGGGACATCGTCCAGTTTTGTAAGCGTCAGGGGATCTTGATTCAAGGACGCGGTTCAGCGGCCAATAGCTCTGTTTGCTACAGCCTGGGGATTACCGCGGTTGATCCTATCGGCATGGAATTGCTTTTCGAGAGATTTCTTTCTGAAGAGCGTGGTGAATGGCCGGATATCGATCTGGACCTGCCGAGCGGCGATCAGCGCGAGCGCGCTATCCAATATGTTTATGAGCGCTACGGGAAACTGGGCGCCGCGATGACCGCGAATGTAATCACCTATCGTGGGCGATCCGCCGCGCGCGAAGTGGGCAAAGTACTTGGCTTTGATGAAGAAACACTCGGCTGTCTTTCCGGTCTGGTACACACCTGGGAATGGAAGGATCCAAATGATTCATCAGAGCGGCAGTTTCGCGATGCGGGGCTGGATCTCCGCAACCCGCGCATCAAAAAGTTCTTTCAACTTTATCAGGCCGTACAAGATCTACCGCGGCATCTGGGCCAACATTCCGGGGGCATGGTGATTTGCCAGGGACAGCTCGATTCGGTGGTCCCGCTGGAACCCGCCGCCATGCCCGGTCGGGTGGTTGTGCAATGGGACAAAGAAGACTGTGCTGACCTGGGTTTGATCAAAGTCGACTTACTTGGGCTGGGCATGATGGCGGTGCTGGAGGAGTCGATCCACTTGATACGCGATGTTTATGGAGAGCAGGTTGAACTGTCCCGTCTCCCGCAGGATGACCCGGCAGTTTATTCCGCCTTACAGCAGGCGGATACGATCGGAATGTTCCAGGTTGAGAGTCGGGCGCAGATGTCTTGTCTGCCGCGTCTACGGCCGAAAAAGTTTTACGACATCGTAGTGCAGGTAGCAATCATTCGTCCTGGTCCCATTGTGGGCAACATGGTGCATCCTTATTTGAAACGCCGGCAGGGTCGGGAAGTTGTGAAGTATCCACATCCTCTGCTTGAGACGGTTTTGAAACGCACGCTGGGAGTGCCCCTGTTTCAAGAACAGTTATTGAAGATGGCGATGCTCTGTGCGGGCTTTTCCGGCGGCGAGGCTGAAGAGCTGCGGCGGGCGTTTGGTTTCAAACGATCAGAAGCACGCATGAAGGAAGTAGAAGTCAAACTTCGTCGAGGGATGACACTCAATGGCATAAACGGCAAGACTCAGGATGAAATCGTCCAGTCGATCACTTCGTTTGCGCTTTATGGTTTTCCTGAATCCCATGCCGCCAGCTTTGCTTTGATTGCCTATGCCAGTGCTTATCTCAAATGTCATTACCTCGCGGCTTTCACGACCGCGATTTTGAACAATCAACCCATGGGCTTCTATCAGCCTTTCACGCTCATAAAAGATGCGCAGCGCCATGGCTTGAAGGTGAAGCCCATTGATATATCGCGTTCTGATTGGTTGTGCACGATCGAGGAGGAGCCCGAAGAAGGGGAGACGGGGAGACACGGGGAAGGGGAGACGGGGAGACGCGGGGATACGGAGACGGGGAGACGCGGGGATACGGAGACGGGGAGACGGGGAGCCGGGGAGAAGAAGTGGATCCGTTCGTCTCCCAATCCCCGCGTCCCCGCGTCCCCCCGTCTGGCGTTACGTCTGGGTTTGCGATACGTAAAGGGTCTTAGTGAGCAATCGGGAAGAGCAATTCAGAGCGAGCGCTTGAAGTGCGATTTTGCCAGCTTCGATGATCTTCATACTCGATTGCCCGAGTTGCGTAAGGATGAACTCAGGAAACTGGCTGCAGTTGGGGCGTTGAATTTCATTGAAGCCGATATCCGGCACACGTCAGTTTCTCGGCCGCGAAAACAATTGAGCACTGACGACAAACTTAAGTTTGTCGGGCATCAAGTCAATCGTCGTGATGCGTTGTGGCAAGTCGAGAGAATCTCGCGACCAACCGGCCCGCTTTACCAGGAGCTGCAGGAAATGGACAATCACTCGCCTCTCGTGGCTATGACGTTGCCGGAAAGGATAGCGGCAGACTTTCGGGGCACTGGATTAACTATCGGGCGTCATCCCGTGGCCTATCATCGTTCGGAGTTAAATAAGCTGGGAGCTTTGCGTGCGATCGATATGAAGGAAGTTGTCGACGGCAGTCGCGTACGCGTGGGCGGCTGGGTAATTGTTCGTCAACGCCCGGGGACAGCGAAAGGATTTGTATTTCTGACTTTGGAAGACGAAACGGGAGTAGCTAACATCATCATCACACCACAGCTTTTTGACAAAAACCGACTGGTATTGGTCAACCAACCATTTCTATTGATCGATGGGACTCTTCAAAATCAGGACAATGTGGTGTCAGTAAAAGCGAAACGCGTCAGGCCGCTCTCTTTTCAGGTGGCCGCCGCACCTTCGCACGACTTTCATTAAACTGTCGATCCCGGCCAGTTGCCAACTGATTGACTTCAGCTATTCACGTTCTAGAATTCCCGCATTGCTAACGCCAGCCAGCAATTGCCTGATTCAGGAACCAACCCGGGGTCATTTTGGCAATTTTCGAGAAGCACTGATGATCGTTAGGCCCTAGTATTCAGAATACAAGGTCAGCATTGTTCAGGAAACTCGCAATCCTCCGAGTTTCAAACACAACAATAAGGAGCCCCCATGAAAATAAACTACCCGGCTGTGATTGTGACTGCTTTGGTCCACTTCATTATCGGTGGCCTTTGGTATGGGCTGATTTTTGGTAACAAGTTTCTGGAGATAATGCCTGGACGCCGGCGCAGGTGGAACAAATCACGGCGCAAAGCCACTGGAGCCAATACCTTTTTGCGTTTCTGACGTCGCTGGTGCTTGTCTACATCCTGGCCCACTTCGTTCAGTATACGAAGGCGAAAGGCGTCGCCGACGGCATGCAAACCGCCTTTTGGCTCTGGCTCGGTTTCGTTGCCACCACGCAGCTCGCCACGGTCATCTTCGAACAGAGAAAACTAGGACTGTACTTGCTGAACGTTGGATACCAGCTGGTGGCCGGTTTGATTGCCGGAGCCATTCTCGCCAGTTGGAAACCACGCCAAGCGACAAACTCTGCTTCTAAACCTGGCTAAAAACTATCGCGCGAATCGGCGGCGGCTAACCACATCGAGGTTGGCCGCCTCACCCGATGTGTCTTGCGATCTCTCTGCGGTCTGCCTCGGTTCGAAACCCCAGCATGAGGATCGGAAAAAGTGTCTTGCAAGCTAAGCTAAATCAAGTAAACTTCGTGCGAAATGTCGAAGTCGATCATCGGCGAGCATTTATGGGCCGAGATGACCGAGGTCCAAAAGGTTGAAGCTGTCTGTAATGGTCGCGCAACGCTGAAACAGATGACTGAAGGCTTGCTGGATGGTTCAGATGCTTTGCGCAGAGCCTGCAGAGACTTTCTCTCTCATACGGATGCCTCTTTGGGAGAGATTTCGACCGACACGAGTCCGGAAATCCTTGCCGACAACGTAGGTTTAGATATCCACGACGAAATTCTGGCTAGCCTCGTCCCAAAAGCCGCGCCTGAGGGTTCCAGAACCAGAAAATCTAAACAAAGATTTGGCTTGCCTGAGGGCTTTACTCCTCGCCTACAACGCTGCGGCAGAAGCGTTCTTCTCAAAGACAACGTCTATCGCCTTCCCGACAAACAGGAATTCATACCTCAACATCCCAGCGGAACGCTCGGGAAACTGCGTCACCTTTATGCCCTGTTGACGCCGGAACAATTTGGGGGAAACCGGCGAGGGTCAGTCTATGTGCGTACCGATGGACGGATTTTCGATTACAGCGTTGACCATGGCGATCCAGCGCGAGAGATGTTCGACACGGGATACACGATTCATGATCTGGAACGAACGGGTCGTTACGCAGTTCGAGTTTTGAAGAAACGGAAGGCAGCGAGCCCGAAGCTTCGACAGGCAGCCCGCGCCGGCTGATCAGCATGAATGCCCCGCCACTGGCACACCGAAACCAACTCTTAATTTTAGGAAAGTAAAACCAGGCTGGCTAAGCTAGTTTTGCGGCTTTTTTCGCGGGAGACTCGATTAGGCCCTGGACTACCTGGGCCACTTGCGAAAGAGGTTTTGGTTTTCTTAGGAATGCATTAGCGCCGCAACGCAGGGCCTCGTCTTCCATTTCGGTCGAACCATAGGCGGTGAGAACAATGATCCGCGTTTCCGGAGAACGTTGATGCGCCAGTTTGATGATCTCCAGCCCGTCCGGGTTCCGGGTGGTCCCGAGACGAAGGTCCTGAATGATTACGTTGTACGGAGTGCTCTCTACCAGCCGGACAGCTTCCTCCGCATCGCTCGCGGTATCAACCTTGTAACCGTGAAGCGAAAAGTACTCGCTCATCGAAAAGCATATCGATTCTTCATCATCAACGACCAAGAGCCGCGGCATCGGCGGTTCCTCTCTCACAGGCTCGTCGTGTTTTCCCAACATGCGTCTCAAGCGACCCGAAACTCTTCTTAGATGTCCGAATGGACTTTGCTTTGCCATCGTTCGTGGGGGCAGCGTTGCGCAACTCGTCGGCGAAACTAGTGCCACTTGCCGAATCGAGCCTTCAAGATCTCTCTCAAACCGTTTATCGAGAGTCTCGAAAGCGTTTCTAAAAGAACATTCCAAGAACAGCCAGTTGCTAAACCCCACTCCGTGGTCGGAAAATAGATTCAAATCAGTAGAAGTTAAAGAACTATAGTATGCATTCTTCCGTTTACGTCCTCCGATGCATCTCAAGTCGCGTCCTTGCCAGCGAGCGCAACGACGGAGGCATATCCACAGACTGATACTGATCCGCTGGCCCATACGCGACAGGAAACCTGAATTCGGCCGCGCAGAAATCGCACCCTACGAGGTGATCCTTGATTGTTACTGCCCAGTTAGGAGGAAAGTCGGTGAGCTGACTTCGAGAAGTGGCTGTTGACGATTGGCACTCGCGTGTTCTGGTGTCTCCTCGTCCTGAACTCATCTTAATCCTCCAAACGCAACTCAGATGAGGCCAGGGCAGAGGATTCGGGTAAAGAGAGCGAGGTTTTTCTAAATAGCTGCCCGGCCTGGTGCTATATCGCTATAGCAGCCCGCACATTGGGCCTCTGCGGGATCAGTAGTGAAGCATTGCCTGACACACTAGGGGAGCGAGGCTTGGTGATGATGTATAGCAATACTTCGCACACCTCGCGCGTACCTGTCCCTATTGTGTTTCCTCCCTCATCCTGCAGGGCATAAATCTTACCCTCGACATCTAGAGGAAGGATCATTGGCTTCGTATACATGAGGAGTCCTCAGCCGCCTACGGGAGCAATAGCGTAGGCGGATTAGCACCCGCAATGGCAAACCTTGGCTGCCGTGGCGGAGTTCTAGCTGCGACCGTTCAACCTTCGCCGAACCGCACCGGCAACACCGACAAGCCCCGTTCCGAGCAATAGCATGGTAGTCGGCTCGGGAACAGGATTATTTGTTATCCGGGCTTGAATTGAGGTGACACCGTTATTTGTGGACGGAGGCACCAGAGCCAACGGGTTATTCTGAACATCGTATGTAACGCTACCAATTGTGACGTTTGTGATGGTAAAGAGAATTTGGCCGCTGCTGCTGGTTCCGCTAATAGTTCCGGAAAGAATGGCACTAAAATCGCCAGCCCCACCGCTCGGAACAGTTTGCGTAACGCGGATCGCAAATGTGGTTCCAGGTGTAATCGTGGCACCGGTCCCAGTTACCGCGGTCTGTATCTCACCCAGACTCGCAAAAGTGAAACTGCCGCCGGGTTCTACCGTCGCATTCGTAACGCCGGTGAAGGTCAGACTCAACTGATTTCCCATGCCACCAAAGACAATGGCGTTAGGACTTGAGAACGCTCCACCGTTAAACGATGCAGTCGTGCTAAAAGTGACCGGATCCGCCTTGGTCACTGCCGCGGTAACCGCCATCACGGATGCAATTACTGCGAACATTAGTGAAGTTTTGAGAAGACTTCTCATTTTAACTCTCCTTGGATTGTTCCTTGATATCCCTTGAAAATGCTTCGAGTCCACCTGTTGGCACCGAAAAGTTCAGCTACCAGCCGTCTTCTGATTTCTCGAGTGGACCCCTAAACAAAAGTCGCATTGAACGCGTGGACTCGTGTGAGCCTTGCGGGGCAATGCAAGACTCAAATCGACTCCGCTCGCTTTGCGCGTTGCGAGCTACATGTAGATTGGCACGCCGCTATTAGAGCAAACCTGGGGCCACACAGACGGAATGTGGGCGACATGCAAAAGCATTTCGTTTATTTGAGTTTTCGGCTTTCTGGATACTAAATGCTTGTAGGTCGTCTGAGATTCAGACCGCATTCTAGACTCTAGACGAGGTGAGCTGGTATTTCTTGATCTTCTGATAAAGGGAACTGCGCGGGATACCTAGCCTGACCGCAGCCTTCTCAACCCGCCCCTGCTCCTCCTGGAGCACTCTTTGAATGTGTTGCTTCTCGAGTTCAGTGAGGGTAAGACTTGAGTCAAGATATGAAGCTCGATTTCCCGAATGGCCGTCGAAGCGAAGATCCTGGAAGCGAATTGTTTTTTGTTCGCTTAAGAGCACCGCGCGCTCAATTACATTCCGCAGTTCTCTGACGTTGCCGGGCCAGGAGTACGATTGAAGAGCCTTGATCGAATCCGGCGCCAGTTGGATCTCACCCCTGCCCAGGTCGGCTGCAAGTTTATCAAGAAGATACTCAGCCATGATGGGAATGTCTTCTACTCGTTCGCGCAACGATGGAAACGCAAGCGGGATGGTACTTACACGGAAGTAAAGGTCATCTCTAAATTTCTTGGCGCGAACCAGTTCACTAATGTCCTGATGAGTAGCCGCAATCAGTCGGACATCAACCTGCCTGTCTCTCACGTCCCCCACGCGGCGGAATCGTTTGTCTTCAAGGACCTTTAGCAGCTTAGGCTGGATTTGGAGGTCCACATCGCCAATCTCGTCGAGGAATATTGTTCCACGATGCGCGACTTCAAATAGCCCCTGCTTTGAGGAGGTGGCGCTGGTGAACGCCCCCTTCTCATGGCCGAAGAGTTCCGTTTCGAGCAACTCGCGAGATAAGCCTGCACAATTCAAGTCGACGAATGCTTCTTCAGCTCTCGGACTATTCTCGTGGAGCCAGCGAGCCAGCACGCCCTTCCCAGTTCCTGTTTCTCCCAGAATCAACACAGGACTCTCGGTGGCCAGGACTTTCTTGGCTTGTTCGGCCAGGGCCTGAATGCTCGCGCTGACTCCGATGAACGGGTCAATGGCTTTTCTTACTTGACGTGATTTGCTGGCGAGCTGTTTGTGATGGTTTCGCTGGTTCTCGAGCAGGCGTTTCAAAATGACCATCAGCGCCGGCAATTCCAGGGGTTTAGTTAGAAACTGTTCTGCACCTTCCTTGATCGCCCTTACTGCGAGATCAATGGAGCCATGAGCAGTGAGAATTAGCAGAGGAATATCAGGATTAATTTCTTTTAAGCGCGGCAGCAGGTCGAGAGCGGTGCCGTCGGGTAGCATGTAATCCGCAATGACAATGTCAGGTCTCGAACCTCGAAAAATCTCTTGCGCATCGCGACAACTTTCAGCTTCATCAATTTCGTAGCCCTGGAGCTCGAGAAAGTCTCGGATGCCGAAGCGCAGGCCAGGCTCGTCATCTACGATCAGTATTCGATTTCTACCCATCCACAATCTCCGCTTGTTCAGACACTCGGAATCTCGCAATCAAGCAAGCGCCACCTTCAGGGTTATTGCTCGCGATTATTTTTCCCCCATGCTCGGACATAATTCTATCTGCGATTGCCAGTCCGAGGCCTGTGCCACCCCGTCGTTTCGAAAAGAACGGCTCGAAAATCTTCGGATAATCTTCCGGCAGAATGCCCGGTCCGCTGTCCTTTACGACACAGTCGATCCAGCGTTGGTTTCCGTCCTCGATCTCGTGTGCTTCGACACTTACCTCTGCTCCGGCCGGTGAGTGCTGGATGGCATTTTCGATTAGATTGACAAATACCTTAGACAATCGGCGCCGATCAATAAGCACCTTCGGAAGAGTGTTCTTAACTCTATTCGACAGAACAACTTTGGCGACCTCAGCCGCGGGATTGCAAGACCGTAATGACTTCGCGATTACCTCGTCAACTGAAACCAGATAGAAGTCTCCCTTGAACGGCTTTCCGTATTCCAGCAACTCCTCCATCAGCTGCGTAAGCCGGCCTACCTCGTCGCGAAGCACGTTCGTATATCTGAGGTAGTCGGTCCTATCGCTAAAGCGTGTTTCAAAAGCATCAAGGATCGAGGAAATACCAAACAGAGGATTTCTGACCTCGTGGGCCACACCCGCGACCAGGGAGCCCAACAACAACATCCTTTCGTTCTGTCGTAACGAGGCCTCCAATTCGGTTCGCTTCGTGATGTCCTGCGCGACCAGGATCGCGCGCTCGCCAACGGAGCCGAACTCATGAATCAGGTAGAGCGTTATCGCCCAGGTTTTGTTTGTCGCCGCATCTTTAACTTCGACCGTGCTCGAGCCCCCATTGTTCCTCACGCCTTTTATTAGTTCTGACGCCTTGGCCCAGGGCTGAACATCTCCGAGTTCGGCAAGGTTACGGCCCAGAATCTCTTCAGTTTCCAGGCCCGCAATGACTTCTGCGGCCTGGTTTAGCCGGCTGATTCGCCCCTCGAGGTCAACGATCAGAACCGGAAACTCTATCGCGTTGAACGTCTGCCGCCACTCCATTGCTGACTGCTGCAATGACGCATGCATACTGAGCTGCTTTTCATCAGAGAGCTTGCGCTCGCTGACGTCACTGGCAATCACCAGACGTGCCTGGTTTCCGTTGAAGACCAGGGGATGAGAAGTCAACTCGACATAAATCGGGCTCTTGTCCTTTCGCCGGTGGCGCCAGGGACTCGAGATCAGTGGTTCACCGTTGCCGCCGGGCGCCTTAATGAGCAGGGCCGGAAGTTCTTCCGGGGACCGCAAGTCGCTAATTGTCATCGACAGAAACTCGTCGCGAGAGTATCCGTAGGTGCTCAGCGCAGCCTCGTTCACCGCCAGAAAACCCAGGGTGTCTTCGTCATAAACCCATATCGGCTGCGGTGTGGATTCAAACAGGAGACGATATCGTTCTTGAGATTCTCGAAGGATGGCTTCGTTACGAGAGCGTTCGAGCAAACGCGAGACTTTAGCTATCAAGGTTGCCGCATCGAACGGGACTTCCAAATAGTCGTCGGCGCCAGATTCAAGTCCTTCTACGACGCTTTCGGCATCCCTGCGATGAGCACTGATGAGGAGAATCGGGGTGGATTTCAACTCCGGGCTCTGGCGCATGCGGCGGCAAAACTCTATCCCGTTCAACCGCGGCATGGTAACGTCGCTGATTACCATATCTGGTCGATTGGTCTGAGCGACATCAAACCCTTCCAAACCGTCTACTGCCGTAAGCACTGAATAGCCAGCTTTGCGAAGGAGTGCATCCATCAAACCCAACTGCTCAGGCATGTCGTTGACAATCAGGACCATGTCGTCCTGATGTCCATTGTTAGAATAGTGTGCCCGATGCATCGAAGGATTTACCCCCGGCAGCTTCTCTTTGTTGAGTGTTAGGCTAAAACTAGAGATTCAAACTCTAAACTGCGGATGGGAGATGACGCCCACGCGAATTCAGCGCGAGAGATCCGACTCGAACTTTGATTGGGTTTTCGAACGCGCGGAGTATAGCATAGGCATCCTCCCTGGAAAGAAAGAGTTTTGGGAAGGGAAATACCCCTCCCCGCCTGGTCTTTTTTCAAGACGCGCCGAGCCCCTTCAGAATTTATCCGCTAGGTCTAAGCAGTTCTAATACCCGTCGTTTTCCGGCATAACTTCAACTATTTGTGGCTTTTTGGTAATTTACTGCTGATCGTCAATGAAGACTAAAAGTCGATAGGACCCAAACTCACGGGGTGGTGCTACAGGATGACGGAACAAGTGGAAAAATCTCCCCAATTCGATCGACGGCCTTGGGGTTCGTTCACCGTCCTTGACGAAGGTCACGGATACAAGGTCAAACGCATTGAAGTTCTTCCGGGAAAACGCTTGAGTTATCAAAAACACTCGCAGCGCGCCGAACACTGGGCCGTGGTGCAGGGAACAGCCAAGGTCACGATTGATGGTCACGAGACTCTGGTCGGACCCGGAGAAGCGATCGATATTGCAATCGGCGCGGCGCACCGGGTAGAGAATCCGGGTGTTGAAACACTTCTCTTCATCGAGGTCCAGCGCGGCACCTATCTCGGTGAAGACGACATTGTTCGACTCCAGGATGACTTTGGCCGAGCTGAACAGCGGAGTTAGCGATTACTTAAGTGCCTCCGAGGGCGGCGAAATCCAACTGAACTCTTTCGCGATTCTCGGCCCAGCGCCTGAGCATTTCTCTTCTTACAATCCGCACCGCAAAGCAATGCTGCTCGACACCGAATCCTGAATTCGTTTCCACACAGGACCAGGATCACGACAACCTAAATCTCGTTACACTTTCGTTCGCAAAACTTTCTACGGCGATTCTGCGTAATGCAAAGACCCGACAGTAAATCAACTAACCAAGGCGCGAAACGAGATGTCAGACTCCCCAGAGGCTTTGCCCGTTCAACCCGAGGAAGTGGTTAGGCCATCGGCGCTCGATGGCGCGGAGCAAGAAACCTCTGCTGAATCGCAGACCTTGTGGCAAGCGATCCGCGACTCCCTTCGCGGCACACATCGCGACTACACCAAAGGGCCGATTGGCCGTTCAATAATTCTGCTTGCCATTCCCATGGTCCTCGAGATGCTCATGGAGAGCGTCTTTGCTGTGGTGGACATTTTCTGGGTTGCGCACCTGGGAGCGGACGCAATCGCCACGGTTGGGCTGACTGAGTCGATGCTGACTTTGATGTACGCCGTCGCGATCGGTCTAGGCATTGGAGCGACAGCGATGGTGGCCCGGCGCATCGGCGAGAAGAATCCTGAAGGCGCGGCGCGCGCGGCAGTGCAGGCGATAGCGCTTGGATTGATTGTCTCCGTGGTATTTGCCGTTATCGGCGTATCTCTCGCACCCAAACTGCTGACAATCATGGGTGGCTCACCGTGGGTGATTCAGCAGGGTTCCACCTTTACTCGAATCATGTTCGCGGGCAACGCGAGCATTCTCTTGCTGTTTCTGATCAATGCCGTATTTCGCGGCGCCGGCGACGCGGCGATTGCGATGCGCGTGTTGTGGTTGGCAAACGCCATTAACATTCTTCTTGGACCGTGCTTCATCTTCGGACTGGGTCCATTCCCGGAGATGGGAGTCGCGGGCGCCGCGGTGGCTACAACCATCGGACGTAGCACGGGAGTCCTCTACGCGCTGAGTCGCTTGATCAGGAGCGGCGGAAGGTTTGACATACGCCGGCGCCATCTAAAACTTGAACCGGCGATCATGGCGCGTCTGATCCGGTTGTCTGGGACGGCCACTTTTCAGGTATTCATCGGCATGGCGAGCTGGATAGGGCTGGTTTCGATAGTCGCGCGCTTCGGTAGCGAAGCCCTGGCCGGTTACCAGATTGGCATCCGGGTGATTATCTTCGCGCTACTGCCGTCATGGGGAATGGCTAATGCCGCTGCCACGCTCGTTGGTCAGGGGCTCGGGGCTGGCAATCCAGATCGAGCTGAACGCGCGGTTTGGCGTGCAAGCTTCTACAACATGATCTGCCTCGGCATTGTCGGCCTCGTATTCGTGTTGTTTGCCCCGCAGATCATTCATATCTTTACGGAGGATCCGAAGATAGTGCCTTACGGGATTGATTGTCTGCGGACCATTTCTTATGGATTCCTTTTCTATGCGTACGGAATGGTGATCACGCAGTCGTTCAATGGTGCAGGCGACACCTGGACCCCTACTATCATCAATCTTTTTGTCTTCTGGTTATGGGAACTGCCGTTGGCCTATGTGCTGGCAATAACTCTTGGACTCGGCCCGCGCGGTGTGTTCCTTGCCATCATGATTGCATTTTCAACCCTCGCCGTAGTAAGTGCACTTTTCTTTCGTCGCGGCAAATGGAAGACGCGCGTTGTCTGAAACACGCTTCTCACAAGTTAAAAGCGCACCATTTCCTACACTCACGACATCCCTTGCACCATTGCGGATTGACCGCGAAAGTGCGATGACGCGGATGCAATATCATCGCAACAGTATGGTCACAGCGACATCATCTAACGAGCAACACTTGCACTTATGAGCGCGTCCTAACCACTCGCGCTCTCAATCCCCGTCACAATTTGGTGGCACTCGGAGTTTTTCCAGTTCCGGGCGCAGATCTTGCCTTTAGTTAAGGCTAGAAATAGTTTGCCAAGAAAACGGAAATGAGAATTCCGCAGCGAAGTGCAAGGAGGATTTGAATTCATGCGTACATTGAAACCGTGGCCGCACCTGACAGTAATAGCAATCGTGTTTGGTCTGGCTGGAGGCATTGTGGCGGCCTTGTGGGTGAAACATCAGCAGACCGCCGAAGCCAAAACATTGCCGACCGCAGCGCGAGTCGAGCGTGTTGAAGGTGACGTGAGTCTGAATAGTGACCTTACAACTGGAACTAATGATGAATGGACCGAGGTAACTCAAAACACGCCTTTATCGGTAGGCGATCGTATCTACACACGAGACAAGTCTCGCGCAGCAATCGCATTTACCGGACGTAACTTCGCGCGATTGAATGAAGGCTCTGCGTTGGATGTCTTGTCATTGTCTGACGGTCAAACACAACTAGCTTTGCGAGACGGCTCGGCGCTCTTCGATGTCGGGTACCTGGATCAAGGCGATCTTTTCGAAGTGGCTACGCCCTACGGCGCAGTCGACTTCAATCAACCGGGACTTTATGAAGTCGGTATTAACGACAACGGCAGCGCGTGGGTTTCCGTCCTGACCGGGTTGGCTCAAGTAGCCGGACTTGCCGGTTCCGGAGAAGTCAGCAAAGGTGAGATGTTGACCTTGTTGGGCCAGACAGCCGCGGAAGTAGCTTTGTCTCGTCTCAATCCCAATTACGCCGGCGCTCTGGCAGATGACTATTATGCCTATCGCTATCCGGATGTTTATGACGGTCGCTATCGTGACTACAACGCCTATTTAGATGATCCCTACTATTACGATCCGTATCGGCGTTACTCCAGCTACCAGTATGCGAGCGATTCGATACCAGGACTTTACGACCTGGATTCTTACGGCGATTGGCAAAGCGTGAATGGGTACGGACAGGTCTGGCGACCACGTGTCGACGAAGGGTGGGCGCCGTACCAGTCAGGTTACTGGGTCAACGACTATCCGCACGGACTGACCTGGGTCTCGAATGAACCCTGGGGCTACGCTCCGTATCACTATGGCCGATGGGCCAATGCGGACAATCAATGGTTCTGGGTACCCGAAAGAGCGAGAACTCAACCACTCTACTCGCCGGCTCTCGTAGCGTTTCTACCGTTGACTCAGGATAACGGCATCGGCTGGGTGCCCCTGGCTCCCGGCGATCAATACGCTTACCGTTACTACAACGAAAACTGGCAGCCGCAATACCTGACGCGGACGCAGGTGGTTCCCGCGCAGGTGGTCAATCTCAATGTTCCAGGGGCAGTGACGATTGTGCCGTGGCAAGAGTTCGACCAGGACATCGACCGGAGAAAACTCCGCCGAGGTGATCGCCAGACGTTCACCAATGTCACACCGTTACTGGATCCACTCCGTGAAGGAGCGATACGTAATGTGGCCCTGCGTTCCGGCTGGGGCCGCCGAAAAACCGATCTCCCGCGTGGTATCGCCAAACGCCTCGACGACACCAGGGTTGTTACCGACGCTGCGGTCGTGGCGCCGCCATTCAGACGGGATCTGGCAAGGCGCCTTCGGGTTGAACAGATCTCCGAAAACGCCAAGCGGTCGCGGTTCAGAGTAAGGGATGAACGCCACTTCGAAACTGGCCAGCGAGTTGAGAACCGCAAAGGGATCGACAATCTTCTCGACCGGGCGGCTCGAGGAGAAAAACAGGCTCGACGTCAAATGGAGCAGAATGAGCAGCAACAAAGGCGTGAGCAACGAGAGAAACGGCAGGTAGAGCAGACGCATGGTCAACGCGTTTCGCTGAGGGCCCAACAGCAGTCGCAACGTGAGGCCGTGCATCAACAGCAGGTTCAGCAGAGCGAGGCCCAGAGACATCAGCGGGTCGAAGGCCAGCGTGTGGCGAGGCAACGAGCTTTCGCCGAGCGCGAGGCGCGGGAGGCTGCTCGGCAGTCGCGGCGAAACCAGGACCGGCAATCGCAACCTAAATCATCGCGCGGTCAATTTCTGGGTCCGCCCGTGCGGGTGAAGGAAGCGCAAAGACCGGAATCTCGTCGAGATGTGAGGTCGCAATCGGAGCATCAAGCGCGGAGGCAGGCTGACCAACAGCAACAGCAACCGCGACCCGAGCGTCAGCAGCGCAGGGCTGAGCCGCGCCAACCTGCGTTGATTCGTCACGCGGAGAAGGCCGATCGGAAACAGGGCACTTCAGCCGCGCCTCAGCAACAGTCGGAAGAGGGGAGGAAGGGTAAGGGTCGGCCCTAGTCTTTGTTTCACGAAAGTCAAACTGCATCAGTGCCCGCAGAATAGAAGTTCTTGACAGTCTCTCGAATCACGTCCTAAAGTCGCAGAGGATTACGAACAAGCGGTGCCTGACCCATCTGACGAGCCTTACTCGCAGCTTGTCAGTCACTCAACCCAAAACTCTTGGCGTGCGGCGAGACATTCCAATTTCTCACTAACGTGGATCGGGAATTCCTGGCCCATGCCACCACTCACAAAAGGAAAATCACCATGGCAACAGCTAAAAAGGCAGCCAAGAAGGTTCCGACTCGCAGTCGAACCGTGACACTCACGACCGGACGCAATGCGAAAGCGACGTCACTCATAAATGACATTAGAAAAGCCTTAGGCAAACTCGGCTGTTTGGAGTGTCGCTCCGGAATCGACCGCTTTGTCTACAAGGATAAGGTATTGCCAGGGCGTTAATTGATGGCATCTGCAGAACAGTAATTCCTTTCCTCTTCAAGCGGGCGGCTTTGCGCCGCTCGCTTGAAGAGGACATTCCAGAAGAATCCTGTCGATAACAATCGTCGGCCTTAACGGAGTCAAAAGTGTCGCTTGTGCCCAAACTGGGTATCGGATTGCTGCACCAGGAAGAACTGCGTCCTTTTATCGAGCAACGGCACGGACTCTTCGATTTCATCGAGGTGATACCCGATCTCTATTGGACCGATCTGGGCTGGGGCAAGCACGATCGATACGTTGAGAACCATAAGCGAATAGCTAAGCTACGGCAGTTGGGCTCTGAAGTTCCGATTGTGTTGCACAGCATCGGGCTCTCGATTGGTAGTGCCTATCGGTTTGATCGCGAACACGTTTCTCAAATCGCTCGTTGGCGAGACTGGGTGAAGTTTCCCTGGCACAGTGATCACCTTGCTTACCTGATGGCTGAATACGAGAACGGCGAAACAAATGTTGGCGTCACAATGCCGCTGCCATTTGATCAAGAATCTGTCGACCTGCTCGCATCGCGGGTGCGTGAAGTTCGGGCGCAAATTCCCACTCCGTTTCTACTCGAGACTAACGTTTACTTTTTCAAATATCCGCGGCCGGAAATGGACGAAGCGGAGTTCTTGAATCGACTGTGCGAGCAAAGCCGTGGTCATCTATTACTCGACTTGCACAATCTCTACACCAACAGTCGCAATCTCAAGACCGACCCGTATGCATTCCTCGAGAAGCTGAATCTGGCGAACGTCGTCGAGATACACATGGCAGGAGGTTTTGCGATCGACGGCTTCTACCAGGATGCTCATTCCAATACGAGTCCAAGGGCTGTATGGAACCTGCTCGATTGGGTACTGCCGAAGTGTCCGAACCTCGGCGGTGTTGTATTTGAGTTATTAGGATCCTGGTACGTTGATGTGGGAGAGGATCGACTTCTAAGACAGCTGTCACGGATGAAAGAGATGTGGGCGCGCTATCAGCCAACTCCGCGCGTGGAGGTAGCGGCATGAGCCAGCGGACTTTCCAGGCCGCAGTTGCACGTCTGGTTATCGAACCGGATTTTCGCGACTCCGTGCGCAACGGGGAACCACTCGCGCCCGCCAACGATTTGACTGAACTCGAGCAGCAACGTCTGGTCGCAATTGCTTCTGACAGAGGTGTTGACGCTGCCAGGATGCTCCACGAGAGTTTTCGTCTGAGCAAGATCTACAAAACACTTCCGCTCACGCGAGCCTTGCTTGGCAGAGCTCGGCTTACCCGCGAGATTAGTGAATTTTGGCGAGAGCGCCCTCCGGTGAGCCATTATTTTTTCGAAGAGGCGACTGCCTTTTGCGAGTTTCTGCAGAGGCGTGTTCAATCGGGCTTGCGTGTGAAGTATCTGAGAGAAGTCCTCACCTATGAAAGAGCCCATCTTGAATTGCAGCGACCGCGAACAGATGGAGAACGTTCTCCTCGCCCAGAGGTGGTCAATTTCAGTTGCGACGCAGAGGTTTTGTTTGAACAACTGCTGCGTGGCGTCCGTCCTCGCAATGTCCCTGCGATGTCGTGTGTGCTGACTGGAAGGTTGGGCAAGGACGGAGAGCCTCACTGGCGAGTTGTCAAAAACGCCCAAGGTTGATTTATCTCCGGACCTTTCGTCACTTCCCAGGGCCGTCCTATCACAAACCTTTTCATACTCCCACGCTTTCTCCACTAACCCACACGAACTAACACGAACTGATTAGTTCGAAACTCTAAAAGGAAAACGCCAATAGTAGCCCGCGGCTGATATACTCATCTCCTTTCATAAGGACGAAAACAAATGGACCAACTGGGTTGTCCCAAATGTGATTTCGAAACGTATGAGCCTTTGGCCAAGTGTCCAAACTGCGGCCGTCGCCTCCAATCGGTGAGGAAGGTGCGCATCCTCGGCTGGGTGTTGCTACTTCTGGGTGCGTTCCTGGTAGTTTTCATGGGAGGGCTGGGGATCGTGATAGCGGGAATCATCGCAGGTACCGGTGAATTAGGGGCGTCGTCGAAGTTCACCGGTGGTCAAGAGATGGTTCTCTTCATCATTGCCATCTTTGGATTGGTAATCGCTTTAGGATTCGCCAGCATCGCGGGTGGCGCATGGCAAATCTGGTATGGCAAACCGAATCGGAAGGTGATGGTTGTCATGTTTGCGGTCGCCGGCGTGCTGTTCTTGATCGCAAACGCGGTCAGGCTTTTGGATTGAACTGTAGGGGAGTCCCTCCGTGGGCGCCCCTGGTGGCGGCGACTCGGGGCGCCCACGGAGGGACTCCCCTACAGTTAGACCGCAGACACTCCCGACATTCGGAGGCTCAGAGTGAAAACAATCAAGTCAGTTCCTTTCCTGCTGTTACTCACAATTGCATCAGTTCCAGCGCAGCAAGCCGTTCCCCCCATAAGGAACTTCATTCGCATGAACGAGCAGTTCTGCACAGGGGCACAGCCGAGACTCGAACATCTCGAGCAGCTCAAGGCTGAAGGCGTCAAGGCGATTATCAATTTGAGGCCACCGAGTGAACACCGAGCCGCTGAGGAAGAGGCGAAGGCGAAAGAATTGGGCCTGCGCTACTTCAATATTCCATTCGTGTTCGGCGAGCCGAAAGAAGAACAGGCGACAGAGTTTTTAAAGATTACCGATGACCCGAAGAACCGGCCTGCCTTCATACACTGCGCCGCGGGCATTCGGGTCGGAGCCTTCTGGATGATACGCAGGGTATTGCGTGACGGCTGGAAGATAGCGGCGGCTGAAGAAGAAGCGAAGAAGATCGGACTGCGTGAAAGCCCACACCTGACGGAATTCGCACGCAAGTACATTGAGACACATCGTGAGTAATAGTTTTCAACGAAAATTCTCGACCATCATGAGACTGATGGTCGGATGAACACGTGCAGCCGATAGGTCGAACCATTTGTAGTCCACAGTGCAATAACTTCAAGCCCGTAGTTCGCTAGTCAGGTTGACTCTTACAGGCACAGGCGAGTTAAAAAAAAGGTGGCGGGATGATCCCGCCACCTTGTTAAGTTTCATGGAAACCACGAAACGAAATTAGAAGTCAAACCGCAACGCCAATTGGATAACCCGCGGGTTACTTGGAAACACGCGGTCAGCCCGATTGAAGGTGGCGAGTGCTGGATTAGCCAAACTCAGATTCGCCGCAGTGACCGTGTTCACTTGACCCACTCCTTGTGTGGGAACCGGCTGAACGTCGTTTGGTGAACCCGGAATGTACTGCGGATGGTTGAAGGCATTGAAGAAGTCTGCTCTCAACTGAATCCTGCGCGTTTCTCCCAGTCGGAAGTTCTTGAACAGAGAGAAGTCGAGGTTGTTGATTCCCGGAAGCGGGAGTGTGTTGCGGGCTGAATTAGATATCGCACCGGCTCCGGCGCGGATGTATTCCGCGTTCGGGTTGTCGGCCAGGTACCCAACGATCTGCCCGTCGGTTCTGGTTAATGCGGTCACGGTGCTGCCGGTGCCTCGCACGCCATTCGGATTGCGAATGGTGCGGTCGGCCGCGGCATCGCCGTTCCCGTTCGAGTCGATACCTGAAAGCACTGTTGCTCTCTGGCCAGACTCCCTGGTGTAAGTGCCGGCGAAGTTAAACCCGCCGAACACTGTCCGCACAAAATCATTCGAGTGATTGCGGAACATAGGAATCTCGTAGATGAACGCCGTGACGAACCGATGCCTGCGATCCAGAGCTGAATCAGCGCGGTCGCGACTCAGGTTCTGGAAGTCCTCGACGCGTCGTGGACTCAGGACGGTCGAGAAAACTTCAGCCGTCGTATCGTCAATCAGGTGACTCCAGGTATAAGCCGCAGTCATCTGGAAGCCGTTTGAAAAACGACGGATTAGCTGGCCAGACGCTCCATGGTAGGTAGAGTTGCCGTTTGACAGGAACCCCACCACGCTGCCCGGATTGGTGAATCCGGCAGCTTCCCAGTTCGGCAGGAAGTTCGAACGCGCATTGATCGCGGTCAAGGTTAAGGACATGGCATCAAGCTGTGCCTGACTTGGCCTGGCCATGAAAGTAGGCAGACCAGGACGTCCTTGTTCCGGCGCCACACGTGCTGACCGGTTGATCCGATTTTGCGTCAGCAGATGGATACCGCGCGTCCCCAGGTAGCGAGCTTCAACTGCCCAGTTTGATCCAAACTGTCTCTGGAAGCTGCCGGTCCAGGTAAGCGAGTAAGGTACTTCCTGATCGTCTATGAACGCACTCGTGGCCGCTCGTGCCGCAGCTGCATTGTTTCCAGCCGGGATTAACACGTTCGGGATGCCACCGGCGGCGAGGAAACCCGGTGTGTAGAGAAAAGCATTGCCTGCTGCATCCGCGCCGCCCACTGTGACGTCGATCGTCTGCTGGGCCTGCGGCGGCAGAGACAAGATGTAAACGTTGTCAAAGATGTAGTCGTAAGCCATCGAGAAGCCACCTCGGATGGAGCTCTTGCCGCTGCTTCCGAAGAGACTACCAAGCAAACCCGAGTTGTAGTCAGGAGACCAGGCAAAACCAACTCTGGGTCCAAAGTTCTTCTTCTGGGCGATGGGCGCGTGGAAGTCAACCAGACCAGGGACTGAAGCAATTGCATTCAACGCCTGAAGCTGGGTGCCCTTGGGTGGTTCCTGGTACGCCCAGTTAACGCCGAGGTTAAGGGTCAAGTTTGGACGTACTCGCCAGTCGTCCTGTGCATAGAGATACAAGACCTTCTGGGTGCCGTAGTACACCACATCTCCCACACTCCGTTGAGCTGTGAAGTCTGGTCTCAGGTCGTAGAAGTAAAACTGCGACTCTGAGTACTGGTAGTCGCCACGACCACGTTGTGTGAATGTCTGAGGCGAGATCAGTTGGCGGAAGTCTCCACCAAACTTGAACGAATGGTTTCCTTTCAGCCAGGTCAGATTGTCAACTACCTGGTAGTTGTTCTCGATGCCTGTCTGAGGGAAATTTCCATTCGGTCCAATATCCACACCCAGGTCGAGCAATCCAACGTTCGGGAACGTAGTGTCAGCCAGACCCGGAAAGCGGAACACAGTAGTAACCGGGAACGACGCGTCGGAACGCCGCCATCCCAACCGCATTTCATTGGTGAGATTCGAAGTGAAGTTGTGAAGCAGCGTGTACGAGGCCAGGCGATTCGTGAACGGTACAGGTTCGTTGAAGACTGGAAGTCCAGCCAAACCGACACCGATGTTGTTCGTGTAGTTGAATCGCACCCGATGCTGTGTCTTCGGACTCTGCGTGAAGTCAACATTGAGAACGAAATTGTTCTGTTTGTTGAACTGTGGCTGAGGCGGCAACTCGACTGTGCCAATAGGCAGCCCTTGCACGGCTCCCGGGCACGTACCGTCCAGATTTGGACGAACGCTACAGAACTGGATCGTTCCAGCATTGTTGGCCGCCGCGAGCGGCACAAAATTCCGATACACAGCCAGGTTCGTCGCGGACACGCCGGGGGTAGCCGCAACTGAAGCCAAACCGGCGCTGGTCAGAGCTGTCACGCCGGCAGGAACGGCGGCAGTGCCGACGTGCAACCGCTCGTAAGACGTGAAGAAGAACAGTCGGTTCCTACCGTTGTAAATGGATGGTCCACCCTCGCCGAACTTCGGCAGATGCAGTGGTCCACCGAGGTTTACGCCGCCACGGAAGAAATCGAACCGGGGCAGAAACTGCGTTCCCGGAACGTCGCGCTCCCGCACGAAGCCGTCTTCGATTTGCCGCGTATCAAGCGCGTTCAAGAAGCGGTTACGAACAAAACCGTAGGCTGAACCATGATAATCGTTGGTCCCGGTCTTGGTGACGGTTATGAACTGTCCGCCGTTTGAACGGCCATACTCCGCCGAAAACTGATTCTGGACTAACGAGAACTCAGCTACGACTTCCGGCGAAATGTACGCCTGCGGACCGGTAACAGACTTGTCGTTGTTATCGACGCCATCAACCATGAAGTTGTTGTTGCGTGGGCGCTGACCACCGACCGAACCGCCGGCGCCGACGCCAACGCCACCCGAACTCGATACGTTCGGAGAGATCAAGGCGAGATTGTTAACGCCTCCACCGAAGGCGCCTCCCACGTTTGTCTGCGCGAGTTCCACCACCTGTCTCTCATTAAAACTCTTTGAGAGAGTAGTGGTCGTCGTGTCCACCAGTTCAGTTCCACCTGAGGTGACGACGACTGTTTCGCCCACGCCACCGACCGTTAGTTGCGCCGGGAGGTCTGTGACCTGGTTCAGACTTACGCCGACGTCCGTGAGCGTCAGGGCTTTAAAATTCGGAGCTTCAACTTGCACCTGGTAGTCGGCGCCGGGAACCAGGTTGTTAAATTCGTAAATGCCCGAATCGTTTGTTTGTGTAGTTCTCGCCTCAGTGGTTGTTTTTCTAGTCAGGGTTACCTTTGCGCCGACCACAACTGCATTGTTGGGATCAACGACGGACCCTCGCACGCTCCCGGTGGTAGCTTGAGCGCTCACTGATGCTACACAGGCAAGCGTGAACATGAGCACGCTCAGATACTGTGTGATCTTGCGAAAGCTTTGCATACTAAATCTCCTGTTTGATTTTCGCTGTTTCTGCGGGGAGTAACTTGACGGGTTCGAGGCTAAAGTTCACTTCCGAAATCTTGGATGTCGTACCGCTCCTCAAACCAAACGCACTATCTGGATGTGCAACGATCGTGCCTGCCCTGAGGTAGTTAGTGGCAGGCCGTCTCATCACTCGGCCCGGCCAATTCAACCCATGCGCACAGAAATCAAACTGCGAAATTTGGATTAACGTGAGCAGGCTTTCGGGTTTATTGGAGATTGTGAATGGCCCATGTGGTGAGCGACCGGCACAGCGTTAGTTTTTTCGGATTTTGATTCGAGATTGTGGTTGGAGTGGGTGAAGATTCCATGTCCGACAAATTTCAGGAAGCTCTGATCAAGTAAATCAGGCAACAGCGCCTCAGTCGCGACAAAGGTAGCCAGGGTGGACAAGGCAAGTCACATAAGCTTGTGTTGGGAAGGGGGCAAGCGAAGCGCGCCCCCGCTGAAGCGTTAGCGCATCCATCTCCTGAATTGGACACAGAGTGTGTTGCGGACGGTCTCCATTCGATCTGAATTGAGTGTAATCAAACTTTTGCGCTAACGCTTCAGCGGGGGCGCGCTTCGCTTGCCCCCTTCCCAACACAAGCTTATGTAGATTGATGTGTCTCCGCTTACCTTCCCAAGCTGCGGAACGATTCCCACTCCTTGATCAGAGCTTCCTTCCAGTTTGTTTTGTGCGTAGCAGCAATTCTTCTTTCGAAGGTCATCGTCACGGTGCGTCATCGACAAGCTAAAAAAGCATGTCGGACATAGACAAAATCACCCAGCCCGCTGGCGCGAACTGGGTGATCTGAGCTCCCCTCTCAGTTATCGAATCAGGCGTACTGCCGATTGTCGAGTTTGGCTTTCATAAGAAGCGGAAACGCGTTCTCGAAATCAGCCATGTTGATCTTGTAGTGCTTGATCTTTGAGTTCAGGGTCGTGACTTTCAAGTTCAACAGCTTGGCCGCCCGCCGCTGATGTCCGCCGGTTTGAAGGAGCGCGAGTCTGATCAAATCAATTTCGAAGCGGCTGACTTCTTCATAGAAGTCGAAGCCGCTGTCCAGACCCGGCATTTGGCCTTCGGCGATGGTTTGGACCTCGCGAATCAAACGGAGGGTCAGATCCTTAAGACTTGTAACATTGCCACGCGAGAGCCTGGGCTGCTCTTCATTTTCCGTGGCGTGGCCCCGCAGTTCCAATCCTTCACCGTCAGAAGTGGTTGTTGATTTCATGTTTCTCTACTCCTTGTTTTCGCCAATCATTTTTCTTGCGGTTGCCGTGTTGGCCAAACTCTCCGCTTTACCGAGATCTCTGATTTGATCTTTGCAAACACGCTCAATCTTGCTGGTGTTGGATTTGCTCAATTCAGCATCCCTTCCGTCATCGGGCAGCAACCAATCTCCATCGTCTCCCCTGACGGCGTGGCCCAATTCGTGCAGTAACATCAGCACTCGAGCTTCCCTCGTGTTCGGCTCGAATCTTCCAACCGGTGACATCGAAAGCTCCCAGTTAGAAAACTTTCGTCGATAGAAAGGGCCATTCGTGTTTATCGACATTCTTTCAAACACTCGGTACGCCTTCTTCGAATCACTGTTGAAAACGTTAATCGTGGATCCGGACAACTGCATGCCGATGTTTCTGGGAAAATGTTCCTTCCGCGCTTTGCTGATCAGTTGGTCGAAGATGTCGACGACGCCAGGTCCACCAAAAAAATCGCTGCAAGCGTTGTTTGATGTAAGTATGCTGACCGTGTCGTAATATGCCGTCCTTAAGACTCTGTCTTTAGCAATCAGCGGCAATGCCGCAGTCGGCGCTTCCACCTTCGCTTTTGGCGCAACGTTCGCGTCCCGATCCTTCCCGGCCAGTAAGCCCGAGAAAGAACCCCCGTTCACTGTGGTCAAAGCAAAGGACATCAAGGTTGTACCAATTACAACGTCGCGCAGCCTCATAGGAGTGCCTCCTACCGAAAACGTCAATTAGTATTCGGGTCCTGATGGCTCGCTGGAGATCGAGCACTTGGACATGAGCAACGCGGAGAAAATATCTTTTGAAAAACCGGGGCCAGATCGGCCCGCCGTTTAACTAACCGGACTTAACACATAGAGTTATACGTGGGGATCGTCGGCTAAGATCTGATTTTGTGACGGAAAGGCAAGCGCTTGTGACTAGTAGGCTTGAGACGGTGACAGCTACGCCTATGGAAGTTTGCCCAGAGCTTCCTGAAGCCGATCGCGGTAGTTGCGTGAGAGGGTTAACTGCGTGCCGTCAAGCAGGATGATGCGATATTCGCCGTGAAACCAGGGTTTCAACTCCTTGATGCGATCAAGACGAACAATTGACGAGCGGTGGATCCGGACAAATTTTTTGGGATCGAGTTGCTGCTCCAGACTGGTGATGGTTTCGCGCAACAGATGAGCCTTCTTGCTGCTGTGCACCGACACATAATTGCCGTCAGCTTCCACCCAGTCGATCTCATTGGTTTCAAGGAAATAGATGCGCCCGCTCGCCTTAATAACCAGACGCTCGAGATACTTGTTGCCCGCTTTCAGGTCCTCCAAAAGGGCGAGGATGCGCTGATTGGTACCGCCATTTCGATCCCGCAGGATTTGCTCTCGCGCCCGTTCCCACGAGCGCTCGAATCGTTCTCGATCAAAAGGCTTCAGAATGTAATCGAGAGCGTGGACCTCAAACGCCCTGATTGCATACTGGTCATATGCCGTGACGAAAATGACGTAAGGAATATTCCCTTTGCCCAGCCCCTCGATTACTTCGAACCCGCCCAAATCGGGCATTTGCACGTCCAGGAAAACAAGATCAGGTGATTGAGCAGTGATTGCGTCAACTGCTTCCCGGCCGTTGCCGCATTCTCCGACTATGGTTGCGTGAGGATCGCCCTGGAGCATTTCGCGCAGCATTTCGCGCGCAAGTGGCTCGTCGTCCACCAACAACACACGAATGGGGAGAACCTCAGTCATGTCATTTTTGGGAATTCGAGTTTTGGGGAGACCCGCTGATTGTGTTACACCGCCGGTCAGACTTATCTAACAATAAATTTCGGCTTTTCGGATTTATTGTCGAAACGACCGAGGCTAGGCGATTTCTGATCGGATGTCGGAATCACCATTTCTGTGAAAAGGAATTTCCAACGTTACAACCAAGCCGCCACCCTCGTTATTAGTCAGATCCAAGCGATGAGCCGCCCCGTACATTCGCTCGAGACGAGTCTCGGTATTCGCCAGTCCCAGACCCTTCTTGAACAAATTCTCGTACGTCCGATGAGTGGGAAGCCCCGGGCCGTTGTCCCGAATCTGAATTCTAAGCATGCCATTTCGCTGTTTGGCCTCAATTTCGATGATGCCTGCAGTCGAGCGCGGCGCGATCCCGTGCCTGATAGCATTCTCAACGATAGGTTGCAGAATTAAGTTCGGAACTTTTGCTTCGAGGAGTGGTGGGGATACATCGATTCGGGTCTCGAGACGATCTTGGAACCGGACGCGTTCGATCTCGAGGTAGCAACTGAGAAACTCCATCTCCTGCTCAAGTGTCACTTCCTGCGAACCGGAGTTTTCCAGGGTGAGCCGGAGGAAGTCGCCCAGCCGCGTAATCATCTTGCGGGCCGCCTCGGTGTCTTTGTTAAGCAGCGCTGAGATTGAATGGAGGGTGTTGAAGAGGAAATGAGGATGAAGCTGCATCTTCAATGCTTGCAGTTGGGCGGTTGAGAGTTGGCTTTCAAGCTGAAGCGTTCTAAGTTGACCGGCTCGAAACCGACTGTAGTAGCTAAAGCTATAGGCAATAAGGGCAATCAGCATGTAAATGCTAATGGCCTCGGTAAAGTTGCCGATCACGAATCGGATGACGCTTTCCATGGTCAAAGGTCTGCCGACTGCCCGGCCGAGGTACAGCCAGATGACCACACGCCCGAGGCCGGTTACGAGCACGCTTAGCACGATGCTAATCGGCAGATGAATCAAGACGCTGCGAATCCAGTTGTTTCGTTCGATAGGGAGACGTGATGCGGCCCAGAGTATCAGTGGCGTGGCCAGGGCAAAGAGATACGCCCAGGACATCTGCATATAAAGAGAATCGAATAGCGGCACCGGCCGTTCAGAACGATAAGAGGTGAAGTAGCCTTGCAGGGTGAAAACAATTCCGATGAAGGTCCAGATGCCCCAGATTAAGACGAGACGCATCCAGCGGCGTGACCAGAACGAACTTCTTGAGGCTTCGATATCAGGTTTTTCTTTATTCATGGCTGGCGAGGGGCGAACACACCTTGCGTCGTTAAATGTCGCAACGGTCGACTGATAATAAACCTTCACAGGGTGATACGCACAACGACCGGCTCTTGGTTTGTCGAAGAGGCTAAAATCAGTGCGTCAGTCCGGCCTTGCACAAAAAGTGGTTGTCAGTCCGCGCTAAGCGGACGCATGACACTGCGCTTAGATTGTTTTGAGACTCGCATAGTGCCGACATTATCTGTAAGGCTCTGTTTGACTAAATGCAACGAATTATTACAGCGAGCGCACTGTAGCAATGAGTATGTGATGGAAAGGCCTGTTCGCATTACGAGGCGGCTTGACGCTAAACAGAAACCAGGATTTCAGACGTTAACCAACCGGCAGGACGCGAAAACGTTTGCCGGTAAGCTTGCTGAGCGAATTAATGATTGCCAGTGAGATTACCGGAACCGGTGGGCCACAGCATCCGGTCGGCGCTTCGGCACTCATGGCACGATATGAAGGTCCACCGCCACCGGAACATCGGCAATGAAAGGAGGAACGAAACCGTCAAAGTTCCTTCGTTCCACCAAGGCCGTCCTTGAGCGTGATCGCTCCCTCGCCATAAGTTGCGTCAAACCAAACCCAGCAAAACTAAAACTTTTCGAATGATATACTCGTTTTGAATAATATGTTTTGCCCTAGATGCGGAAACCCCGAACAGCGCCCTGAGTCTTACTGCCGTCACTGCGGTCTTTTTCTACCTGATCTGTCGAAAGTGAAGCCCGAGCTTCCGCCCGAAGACCATCTGGCAGCCAACGCCGTCCTGAGTGCCCTGACCATTGCTGCAAGTTTTACCTTATCAACTTTGCTGTTTGCTATGTTGGGATTCAGGGCGGACACGCATCCGCTGGTTTATTGTACGGCCGGTCTCTTGATCGGCATCGGGGCCTGGCACATTCAGAGCCTCATCAGAACCCAGAAGCTCAAAAAGCAGTGGAAACGAAGGGCTCCGCTGGCTGAAACCAAATCACCCTTGCCTGAAACAGCGCCAGCACTCGCATCCGCCTCCACCACCGGAAAGTTACTAGAGCCGGCAGACCTCTCGGGCGCGATTCCAGCGAGTGTGACGGAAGACACCACCAGGCATCTGGCTGAAAGACCTCGGCCAAAGGTTTCGTGAGTGTTCGTGTAGTCGGCGATCCTAAGCCTTCGAGACGGTAAGATTGTTGTTACTTTCTCTTGAAGCCAGGGTGCGTCTGTACTGAGCCGCGACTTAGCGTTCTTTTACTTCCGTGAAGGGCGTGGGTTGAATCCAGGCGGCAAACCGTCCGATGTCGTTGCTCCCGTAGCCCACCCAACCAAAACCCTTCTCGCCCCATTCCTCGCCCCAGGAATTCTTGATGAGCCACGCCTGTTTCTCATCGTCCCAGCCGATCAAAACCATGACGTGGTTGGGATAGCCCTTGCGATTCCCGTTGAAGACTCCGGCCTGATAGACGCTGAAACAAGCGTCACCCTGAATTGGCATGGCGAGAGGCCCATGTTCAATGAGCGCGTCTTTGAGCTGGGCCACAGGCGGGAGTTCGAGCGGACTCTTCTCGTTGACGTAGCCCCAGGAGAGAGCGCGATCAAAATTCGTGGTTTTACGATCGGTCCCTTGCTGGAGACTCACAGAGGCAGTTCCTGCGTTGTCCAACACAATCGTCTTCCCGCCCCTTCTTACGAGTCGCTGACGAAAAGGATTAACGCAGGGAGACTTTTGGCCCGTGTAGCCTTCGGCTTCAATTTTGTCGATCGCGCCTCTCGGATCATTTACCAGGAGCGGATTGGTGATGCGGCGCTCCACCACACTGTCTGGTATATGCGGAACGTGAGAATCAACCATGAACGCAAACGCAGACGCGTGCCAGCCACCGCTTTCGCAGTTACCTTTCTCTTTCGCAATACAGTTAAGTAACTGCTGAACGGAGCCAAACCTATCCAGCAATCCATAGGGCTCATCCGAGCTTAATACATCACTCCAATATTTCCCGGTTAGGATTTTTTCCAGGTTCCAAACGCTTTGGTAGACAGAGACGGCAGTAAACGCCCAGCAACTTTCGCAAGCACCCTGTTGCATGACCGAACCCACGTCGAGACCCTGTTCCCGCCAATCAAACCTCAGCCAGCTCGTTGCCGGTCCACTGAGACTGCGGACTCGGCTGAGTCGTTGATACTCACGTTCCAGAGCAGCAAACTGATGACCACGTTTTCGGAGATAGTCTAGAACTTCCGCATAGACTTCCGGCTTGAGGTATTCCTGCGGATCTCCTTTGAGCGGCTCGGCTTTGAAAAATTCTTCCGGGCTATTTAAGTACCCGCGCCTTTCGATCTCGAGTATGAAAGACTGCCGATAAGTGCTGAACCAACCCTTCTCTACGTTGTTCCATGCCACGGCTCTGGCGCTCAAAACCCTTTGCCGCAAACCCACGACTTCGGGCGATCGCAAATCCTTTTGGTCAGGTACTTCCAGACCCTCATACAAACTCTCTGCTTCGGACTGCGTTTGACTGCGTCGCCCACGGGCCCGGGCCGAGCTGCCCACGCGCAACGCGGCAGGGCGGCCAAAAGGTGCTGCGCCCACGCGGTACGTGGGTTTGTTCTGCGCAGTGGATTGCGCGCACCGGCAAGTGACCAACTGCTTTTCCTTGAAAGTCTTTCCCGCCGTCTGATTTTCAGGGCAAGGTGGATCCTGCTGAGAGGCGACGCGGTGCGGCACTGTTAGGAATGTTGTCGCGATGAGTGTGACTGCGACTGCGGAAAACAGATTCCTATCACGTGGTTTGGTCATGATCTGGGGGTCCTGTGTTAGTCGCCAGCGCAGGATTGGGAATACCACTGACCATGGGAGAGCCTATCACCATTTGCTTCTCGCGTCTTTCATCTCGTAACCTTGTGACCTCGCAAGTAACCAATAGAGGATGAAGGCATATGATTCATCACGCGACATCAGTCGCGGGGTTCATAGTTTTCGCAGGAATAGCGTGGTTGCTTTCCACCAATCGTCGCAAGGTTGCGTGGAAAACAATTGCCTGGGGTGTTTCCTTGCAACTCCTGATTGGTGTGATCATTTTTCGCCTTCCGGTTTCGCATCGAATCTTCCTTTGGCTTAACGACGCGGTCCTGGCCTTACTCAACGCTTCGAAGAGCGGTACGGCATTCTTGTTCGGGCCACTTGCGGCCAGCCCCGGAGAGTCGGGTTCGGTCGGCTTCATTCTCATCTTTCAAGTTCTCCCGGTCGTAATCTTCTTTGCCGCGTTCACCGCGATGCTTTATCACCTGCGCGTGTTGCAGGTTTTCGTGCGGCTATTCGCCAGGCTCTTCCACCGGACGATGAAAATCAGCGGCGCAGAATCATTGGCCGGGGCCGCAAACATTTTCGTCGGAGTTGAATCGGCGCTCGTAGTCCGACCCTATCTGGAGAAGATGACGCGCTCCGAGTTGTTGATAGTCTTGACTACCGGCATGGCTACGGTCGCATCAAGTTCGCTGGGAATCTACGTGGCCTTTCTCAACGGGGTGTTTCCTGAGATCGCCGGCCACCTGATTTCGGCATCTGTTTTGGCGATTCCTGCTTCCGTAGTTGTAGCCAAGCTGCTTATTCCGGAAACTGAAACGCCGGAGACGCTGACCGGGGTTCCTCCCGAAGACGAGTCGGGCCGATCAAAAAATCTTATAAGCGCAATTATCCAGGGCGCGATGGATGGGCTGAAACTAGCCGCCGGCATTTCAGCATTACTCATCGCAATTCTGGGTTTGGTCGCGCTGGTCGACAAACTCCTCGGCGTCGCCAGTTCGTGGTTTGGGATGAGTGAGCCGCTATCGTTTGTGAGAATCCTGAGCTGGTTGTTCTACCCATTCGCCTTTTTGCTGGGAGTGCAATTGAGCGATGTACCCATAGCCGCTCGTCTCTTGGGCGAGCGAGTCATCCTGACCGAGGTTTTCTCGTACAACCATCTCGCGCAGCTAATCTCCAGCGGTCAAGTAACCGATCCGCGGACCATAGTGATTCTGAGTTACGCGCTATGCGGATTCGCCCACGTGGCAGCGATCGCAGTCTTTGTTGGCGGCACAGCGGCGCTGGCCCCTTCTCGTCGCGATGACCTCGCGAGCCTGGGTTTACGAGCGTTGCTGGCAGCCACGCTGGCGACGTTGATGTCAGGATGCGTAGCGGGGATGTTCAGCAGCGGTGAGGCGATCTCGATTTTGCGAACCGGATGAGGAGCCAATTATGAGCGCACCAAGTGAGCTTGCCTTATGGATGAATGCCAATCGACATAAGGATAAGAATCTGCACCATGTTTATCTCTATCATTCACGCAGTGATGCGCATTCGGTTGAGCTTAGCGAACTGATAACTCGGGACCTATTAAGGAGTTGTTCAGCTCTGCGACAGCATGCAGCCAACGGCCAAATCGCTTACGGAGTGAATGTTGAGCACTTCTGGAAGACTTCAGGAAAAGCAAAAGGGCTTGATCTCGCAATTGGAGTTCCCTTAGACAAGTCTTTACCAGCCAGTGAAATCTCGCGAGTTTTCAGCAATAGAAGAAGGACAGGAGAAGCCCCATCTGAGGCTCGGAATGTTTTCTCAAGAGTACTTGTCGCTTGTGAAGCGAAAGCGGTTATGACTGAGCACACAAAGTCTCAGCCTCGACTCTTTGATGAATTAAGTTCGTCACACGACATTGTACACAAAGGCGATCCTACGACTATTGCGGTTGGGATTGTGATGGTGAATATCGCATCGACCTTTGCATCGCCGCTTCGACAAAGAGATTCTTCGCACGTACTAGTTTCAAAGCACAGACAGCCATTGGTTACGGCGAGAATGATAAATCATTTACGGGGCCTGCGGATTAGAGACAGTATTGAGGAAGTGGGATTTGACGCGTTCTGCACGTTTGTTGTTGACTGTGATAATCAGACTAACTGCGTCTTATTTCGGGATGAACCAGCACCACAACCGGGGGAGCGAGACCACTACGATACTTTCATCGACAGAATCAGCCGCTACTATGCCGAGCGATTTTCAATCCTGCCTGAATGATAATCTCGGGTTCCTCTGAAGCTTCAAACAAACCGTGGAGTCTGTTTACCTCAAGGCGAACGCGTTTTTCCCCTTGTCGGAAGTAAAGAGAGTCAATCTCATTGCTTAGACTGTTTCGCTTTGCGCGCACCGAGGCAACAGCTGTCGAAAATGTGCCGGCAAACGGATCGAGAACTGTATCACCGACGAATGAAAACATGCGGATGAGTCGGTATGCCAGCTCAATGGGAAATGGTGCGGGGTGATCTCTGTTCGACTGTCCAGGGACGTCAGTCCAGAAAGAGCGAAACCATTTGGAGTGCTCCTCCTTGGTGAGTTTCGAGAGTATGCGTTGCTCATCTGTCGGTTTTCGGTAACCGCCGCTCTTACGGAGCATTAACAGGTATTCTATATCGTTCTTAACGATCGCGTTCGGTTCATATGGCTTGCCCAAAAAGCTAGAACCATTTTCAACTTCATAGCTGGCGCTCGAGATTTTGTGCCATAAAATTGGCGTTAGATAGTCAAAACCGATGCGACGAGCGCGAACCGAGATGTCCGCATGAAGCGGAACAACCATGTGCCGACCTTTATTTCGTCTTCGCGCTAAGCAGACATCACCGACAACACAAACTAATCGTCCCCCAGGCACGAGAGTTCTATAACAGTGCTCCCAGACCTTGTCGAGCTGATCCATGAAGTCTTCATACTCAGTTACAGCACCTAGCTGATTTTTGTTTTCGTTATACTTCTTGAGTGTCCAATAAGGCGGGGAAGTAACGACCAAGTGCACTGATTCGTCAGGGACCCAGTCTAGCGTGCGTGCATCACCCAAACAAAGCGTGTGAGATGTTTTTAGTTGGCTGAGAGCTCTTCCGTTATCTGCAACATCTGTAACTGGTCTGCTCAAATCATTCACGCGTTTCTCATCTCATGTTTGATCACAACTTTTGCGCGTATTATAACTGACCCTCAGCGCAATGCTACTAAGTCGAAAAAACAGAGTGATTCGCCTAGTAGCACATCTCAGCAGTTTTCAAACGAATCATTCAAAGCGTAGCGTCATTCAAAGCGCCATTCACGAAAACAGCTACCCAGTCAGAGTAGCTGTAAGTCGTTGAATACAGACAAAATATTTGGCTCCCCACAGTGGACACTCTTCGCAACTTGTTCTGTGCACCTACCGTGGAGATGAAAATAACCTTTGACCTTCTGCGGCAAGATAGTATGCCATGTGCTGAAATGGTAGACTGACTCTGTCGATTTTTCACTGCGTTGTAGGGAATAGCCAATGAACCAGCAAAACTTGATCGAAGTGAATCCGAACAAGATGAGCGGCACGCCAGTCTTTCGCGACACCAGGGTTCCAATTAAGAACCTGTTCGACTGCATTGAAGAAGGCGAAACGATCGATCAGTTTCTCGACCAGTTTCCCACCGTCTCCCGCGAACAGGTTAATGGGATTTTAGAACTCTCCAGGGAAAGGCTGCTCGAAAGTGAAGTTGCTGCTTGACGAGTGCGTAACCCGCCATCTCAAGCGCGATTTGCCCGGCCACCAAGTGCACTCCGTCGAAGATGCAGGATTCAAAGGACTGGAAAATGGCGAGCTCTTGAAAGCTGCATCCGGCGTCTACGAAGTCCTGATCACCGTTGACCGCAACATTCCTTACCAACAGAACATTGTAGCTCTGAATATTGCCATTCTGATTCTTGCTGCGAAGAGAAACAGCTATGTGCGTTTGAAGCCTCTTATCCCGAGAGCTTTGAGCGCGCTGGAAACTATGAAGGTAGGCGACGTTATTCGGATTGAAGAATGAAGTTTGTGCACAGAGGGAACCGGCAACTTTGTGGCTTACCTTCCGCCGCCCATGTTCTTGAGGGCGTCTAGTTTCTCCATGATGGCTTCGTGTTCTGCCAGGTAATCGTAATGGGCCTGGACGTCCGCCAAATTATCATTGTCAACCTGTAACGCCTCAGCAGGGTATTTCTCATTCGCCTTCGCGATAGCTTTGTTGATGCTCTTGCCCCTGCGCAGCCATCGTATGACCTCACCGTCATACTTCTGCTCTTCCTGCGTGCGCTCTCCGATGATCTCGTTGGCTCGGTCAGTGTATTGTTTCAGAATATCCACGCTATTTCTTCCGCTTCGGTTCACGGGCACCATCAGGACTGAGCGTAAGGAGTGGCGTAACCGTTCGCTGGACCCTATTCGCCACTCACTTCCGATGCAGCTGAATCACATTTGTCGAAGGGTTGTCGGCACTCTGAGGGCTATTCACGCGGCGTAGCAATCCGGGAGCAACGTTCCAGTGCTCCCCGCTTTCAGTGATAACTGTAACAGTCTTTTTGTTGTAGCGCGTGAGCATGCCAACCTGAAGGGGCCGGCCTTCCGGCTGAAACGAAACACGATCGCCAATACTGAACTCCAGCATTTGGGAGTGAGCCCGCATATGCCTCAAGAATTTCAACCGCTCGACAACTCGGTTGTTGAGATCAATCAGTTCAGCTTCGGTAAGCCCGTCAATGTCGATCCTCATGATTACTCCAGATCTCACAGAAATGCTGCTGCCGTCAATATCCAGGATTCATTTTACAAAGGCAGGTAGACCACTCGGTCACTCCATTCCGGTTGCTCACTGACCGCAATTATTAGCAGGAGCTCCCGAGTCGCTTCGCCGATTGGGAACCGATCATTTAGGACGAAGACACCCGGCATCTTTTCGGCAGCGGCCAGGCGCTTATACGCGTAATCAGGTAAAGTCGCACGGTCGTGCGTAAGAATAATTCGATGGTTCGCGGCTGCCCATGCCAGTATCTCGGGGTCACCTACACCAGCAAGGCCAACGTCTTGAACGCGAACAATGTCGAGATCCGGTTGGCGCAAGAGCAATGCGCGCACGATGTCGCCGTTGAAGTTCTCATCGGCAAGCAGCCGCAGCATCTCTGGTCCTCACGCCCGTCGCTGTGTAAGCAAGCGGGCGCGGATGTCGCTTAAGTCGCCCTGCTGACTTTCGATTCGCTGCTGAACTTCTTCGGCCTTCTGCTCGCGTTTGGCGACGTACTCCTCGACCTCTTTCGGATGGCGTAAATAGTAGGCAAGGACGGCGTAAACGTCTGGGAGTGCCAACGTAGAGTATCGCTGCACGATTGTCTCCGGCGTTGCTCCGTCCTGGAACGCGCGAACGACTATTTCCAGCAGAACACGCGAATTGCCGACTCGCAGAGCGCCTGTCGCATCTTCACTGAGTGGCGGCGCTTCAGTTTGAACGTTGAAAGCCACAGCGCGGTCCTCCTATCGATTTAGCGCCCCATAGAGGTAATGATCAAGATTGATCGACCCGTCGGTGGGTACGTTCTCCCAGGTGTCTGCGGGTAACGAAGCATTGATCTCGTCAACGACCTCCCAAATGGGTCTGCGAGCCACGCCCGTTCCGTTAGGTTCTGAACCTGTCCCACTAGCAAGAGTATCAAGGAGTCTTAGCGCTTCCTGTTGTTTGTCGGGCGGTAGCGCTCGCACCCTATCAATCAGTTCGTCTTCCAGATTTGCGGCCACGATCATTCTCCTGTTTCCTCTCAGCGTTCGAGGAGTATAGCATTGCTAAAGGGACTTTTTGATTCACCCGCAAGACGGAGAACCTGCAATCACTCCGAAGCGTACTCGTCACCTCCAAGTAGAATCGGATCTCTCGTCAGGGACTTCCTCAGCCACGTGATGCAAAGTGCCCGTGTTTGGCGATACTATTGAGCAGTTTTGATAGATACTTAGTATGTTGGATTGCTCTCTATGCCTATGAACAAGCCTGTTAGCGAAAGACTTTTTGAGCAGTACCTGCTTTCGCAAGGATTGACGGACTACGATTACGAAAAACCTTGGGACGGCATTCCGATGCGCCCTGATTATTCCGTCTATCTCCAAGATACCACCTACATCTTTGACGTTAAGGAGTTCGATGAACAACCAATCCCAACAGGCCTTTTCTTTCGCGATCCGTACGCTCGAATACGTCAGAAAATCAATCACGTCAGAAACCAGTTCAAATACTTCAAAGACAAATCATGCTGCCTTGTACTTTGCTCCTTCGATCCATTGGTTGACCTGTATGATTCGATAATTGTGTTTGGTGCAATGTATGGCGATCTTGGTTTGTCCATACCGTTTGACATGGAAAAGGGTTCGGCCATTGAGGATGCCTCAAAGCAAACTTTTCTCAATCGTGGAAAAATGTTTCGACTTGAGTCTTCTCAACCTCAGAATACTACTATCAGCGCGCTTATAACCCTCCGCAATCTTCAAGTTGGCCGAATCCGTCGGGAGGTTCTTGACGACTTGACCGGTGGCGAGGAATCGAACATTGACGAGATGCAGCCATCAGTCATTGTGTGGGAAAACGCATTTGCCAGAGTTCCCTTTCCACGAAATCTCTTTACTGGCCCTTACGATGAGCGGTGGGGCCTAAATGATGGATTTGTGACTCGGGTTTTCGTAGGTAACAGTATTCTGGCGTTTGAGAACAAGCGCGCTTCGCACGCGCAGTAACCGATTGGCGCAATCCAAAGCCTTGCAGCTGACGGCGCGATAGCGTGCTTCTCAAGTAACCTTATTCCTTTAGCTTGAATGCTGATCGCGCGCCGCAGCTGAAGGCCCTCGTTGGGCCGCTATCGAGCGAGGACACACATGAAAGAGACTGAGACTGATAACATAGACCAATATGTTTGCACTGAATGTGGCGGCACCATCATCCATGAAGACAAAGTGTGTCCTCATTGTGGATCTGATACAAGCGAAATCATAGACGGTCCCGAAAACTCCTCAATGAATCCGCCGGAGCCGAAGAGCATTGCGGGGTGGCTAATCATTCCCGCAATCGGTCTTGTCCTCGCGCCCATCATGGCGGCCGCCGGGTTGTTACTGGGGTTGAGCGCGATTCGGAGCTACGCGCGAGAGCGCAGCAACGACCCTCGCTTGTGGGTCTGGGCCTTGATTCAGGTGAGCATGATCGTCGCCACCGTCATTGTGGCGGTGCTGTTCTTCAAGAGGCGTCAGGGCGCTGTTCGAGGGATTATCGGCCTCATGGTCGCGTCAGTCCTGGTCAACCTCGCACTCGCGCACTCAACGCATCGATGTTTGCGAACATGGGTTTGAACATCAAAGCAGACCCTTCACCCGTAATCAGGGCGTCTGTCTTTGCCGCAATCTGGATTCCGTACTTCCTAAAGTCGAAGCGAGTGAAGAATACGTTTACAGTTGGCGGTTCCCAGGCGAGCTAGAAGATCACATTTGCGTGGTTGAAAATTAGCAATGAATGACTCCTTAACATACCTGAATGAATGGCGCTCGGGTCACGACTGCCTCCTAATCATGCGTCTCGCCGACGACCGCTTCGACCTCAGAGGCTAGGTTTCATCAAAGAGCTGACCCGTGATGAGATCATATTGGACTTGGTTGATACCGGAGAGTTCCGCTTACCTATTCTCGGTAACATGACCCTTACCTACCTCGACGCGAGTAACGCAACAGATGATATCAACGAACAAATAAAATGTTCCGTCGTTATCAAGTGGCCCGGCTTCAAGTTTTCACTCAGCCTGCTGCGCAAACAGCCCGTCATAAATTACCCAGCGGATTAAGTGCAACGTTTGAGCGACGGCGTTGAGCGGGCTCGGCAATTATGAACAGCGTTGGAATTCTGATGGAGGTTGGACTGCTTCTGAAATTAAAACTCTGGCTCAAAGTTTAGTTGAACTTTGATCTCCCCCTCGTACACAAACGGGCCAGGCAGCCGCTCGGGTGCTGGCGCCGCCAGATGATCATCTTCCTCACTCGCATAGTAACGATCGAGCGTCCCCCGTGGCGTAATGACGTAATGCAGCACGTGAGATGTGTCACCCGCAAGGCCTCCTGAAAGAACCTTTTTGGGTGCGTACGTTACGAGCAATTCCTCTTCGTTGACGAGGTCAACCAGCTTAGGCTCATCGAAAACGCTCGCCGCAAGCCAGAAATCGTCCCGATGAACAATTGGTAACCTCACGGGCTGACTCAGAATCGGCGACTCCACAAGTAAGTAACCATAGGGTGCGAAGTCACTTAAAGCTTGAAGCTGGTTCTTTGGTCCAATCGTTGTGCCAACACGGTCAAATTCCAGAACTCTGAACAGATGGCGGAGGATGTCAGTCCAAGGGATGTCAGTGCCGATCTTCGGAGAACGCGTGGTCACATCGATGCCTGCCGGCTCTTGGGTTTTGAGTCCGATCGCCCGCTCAACACTCAGGATGGCGTAGAGATCTGGGCAGCATTTTTGACAGTAAGCCATGAACACTTCGTTGTCAGCCTCTTCTAGCTCCTCGTACCTTATGAAGGCTTGTTCACTAGGTATGTTGAGTCCTGCGGCGCGGGCTTCGTCCCATTGCTTCTTGGGAACGGCTGCATACGAACGCTCATACATCTTTCTAAACACGTCCGGGTAGATCGCACCAAGAGCAGCTCCTTCCTCAGCATATCGCCTTACGAGATCCACGGCGGATTCAGGCGCAATCTTGTCGAGGCCGTGCCCAATAAGAAAGCGTGCGGGATCGCCAACATAACCTACGCCTCGACTGACTTCTTCACTCACATAATCGTAGAAGGTCATCGAGTCATCAATCGAACGACTCACAATGTCATTCGCTAGGTCGGTGAACAAGCGTTTTACCGCTCCCGCCTCCCCGGTTGCGCCAAGAAATGCATTTCCAAATGCATCAAGGTTGGCCTGATGCCTCGCGCCGAGCAGCCGGCCAGCTGAAAGAAATAGCCCCCTAAAGATATGCACTGGCCGAGTTTGAGGTAAGGCTTGCCTAGTATTGGCGGGTTTAGCTCCTGATTAACCCTTATCCGCACCATTACGCGCGCGTATCCTGATGGCTTTTCCATGTACAAATGATCCTTTCAGAATGCGAGCCGCCCAACGCTAGGCTTCAGCAAAACGGGATGGCCAGTCGATCGCTGAGTAGCGGAATCCGCCCAGAGTGATCGCTGTAGATCAAAGCATCCCCAGAACGTCATCATTCACTTTACTCCAATTCGGTTTTGACGGATAAGCGCCTTGCATTGTATTCCAGGCGAGAAAAAAGAGCCTCAGTTCAATTCCTTCCCTCTTTCGCTTCGATCGTAAACGACAGCCCATCCGCACAACTCTACGCTGCGCTCCGAGTGCTCCACTACGTTTCGCCCTTCGGTGTGCGGACTGGGCACCCAGTCGTTTTCTTTTTGTTGTTAGGAGGGGAACTCACATTTTCAAAACCGCAAACCCCTATCCTCGCCGATCCGACCGTCGGTAGATTCCCATCGCATATCGCGATCGCGCCAGTAGCGCACCTCTGATGTAGTTGAATGATTGCGAAAGTAGGTGCTACGCACCTGAGATGTTTTTGACACGTCACCCCCTGCATTCGCGGCTGCGATGTTTACGTTCGTAAACGCGGCATGCGTTTTGTTAACACGAGTCGATAGCGAATTTAGAAGCGGCTCGTTAACTTTGTAAACGCCGCCGTTAACATTGTGAACAGCCGCGTTAACATTGCAGACGCCGATCGCGGCAGGGGTATTGAGAAATGAGCGAATCGAGGGAAGCAAAGAAAATCAAAACCATTGCCTTTCGTCTTACGGATGAGGAATACGCGCTAGCTGAGAGCGCGGCGATTGCCGCAGGCGACAAGACGCCGAGCAGCTGGTGCCGGACATTGGTGCTTGCGAAAGCGAACGCGGGCGAAGGCATGACCAAAAACCAGCGACTGATTTACGAGGAGATCGCGCGGATGCGATACCTTGTTGGACATGGATTCAGGATGTTGTTTGGGTCAGAGCCGATCACGACGGCAACATGGAAGAAAATAACAGCAGACGCGGACCAGAGTTCGGAGATCATCGCGAAAGACCTACTCTCCAGAAGGCGATAGTACCGACAGGCAAGCAGAATCACAGCATTATCGCAACGTCCCGTTGATTGCCAATTTATCCTGTTGCGAAATACATACCGCGTTGGATTTCACAACAGGCTTGGGTCTGTAATAACCTCGAAGGCTACTCCCAAATTCACTACTTACCCTTGATTTCAGGTTAATGCCCTAACTTCAGGGCTGGCGTTCGAGTCAATCATCTAATCAATACCTAAGCCGGAATTCCTTAAGGCACGCCGCTTGAGATTGGCCTGTGTGTGAATCAGGCCGCGCCTCAACTGATTGCTCGTACCAAGGAGACGTGGCAGCCGCGTGTCGCTTGTAGTCTTTCGGATGAAGATGCGCGAGAGATCGCCGAGAACGTCACCGGTTTCTTTAAGCTTCTTCTTGAGTGGGATGCTCGCGAGAAAGAACGCACGGCTCGTGAAGCCGACAACTCTCACTATGCAATGTCTGCTTAATTCACTTCTCACGATCCACACCTCTGATACTCCCAGGCACGTTCCGTTTTTGTTGATGAGCCGACAAAAGATCCCGGCTCACAGTTCATACGCTGATGTATAATCCTGCGGCATCGCAAGGCAAGTTATTGATGGGAGTCGGAGAAATGAAGAAGCGGTTTCAATCTCAATCCGAGGACGCGACGATGAGAACAAGAGACGCCGTTAAGTATGGCCGCGTCTCTTCAAAGGAACAGGAAAGAGAAGGCTTCTCCATTCCGGCGCAATGGAGGCTCTTGGACCAATACGCCAAGTCCGAGGGCTTTCGCCTGGTGCGTGAATTCGGCGATGTTGAAACCGCCAAGAAGTCTGGTCGTCAAGGCTTCGATGAGATGGTTAGATTCCTCAAGCGCTCCGCGTCAGTGCGGGTGTTGCTGGTTGAGAAAACGGATCGTCTCTATCGCAACCTCAAGGACTACGTAACGATGGACGAATTGGATCTCGAGATTCACTTTGTGAAAGAGAGCGTAGTTCTGTCCAAGGAGTCTAGATCGTCAGAGAAATTCATGCACGGCATCAAAGTTTTGATGGCTAAGAATTACATCGACAACCTATCCGAAGAGACCAGGAAAGGAATGCTGGAGAAGGCCGAACAATCGATCTATCCCTCGTTCGCGCCGTTGGGCTATCGCAACGTCATGGGGCCTAACGGCAAGAGGATCATTGAGCCTGATCCTGATATTGCTCCCATCATTACCCAAATCTTTCAGTGGTACGCGACCGGGCAATGTTCAATCATCGAAGTTACTGACAGAGCTCGGCAGACCGGCCTAGTTTCGCGCGCGGCTAAGAAGCCTATATCAAAATCAAACATACACAAGCTTCTGCGAAAGCGGGTTTATACGGGCGACTTCGATTGGAATGGCAAAACGTACCGTGGCAGTCATCAGCCGTTGATCTCAACGGAGCTTTTTGATCGTGTACAGGAAATCCTCGACGGGCGCTTCACCACCAAGCAGAAGGCGGCGAAACATGAGTTTGCATTCTCGGGCCTGGTCAGCTGCGGGCATTGTGGTTGTGCGCTCGTAGCCGAAAGGAAGAAAGGCAAATACGTTTACTATCACTGCACAGGCAACAAGGGGAAATGTCAGGAACCTTACGCGCGCGAAGAGGACTTGGAAAAGTGCTTCGCTGATCTACTCAAGGGCCTTGTCTTTGACGATGAGGTTATGGATTGGGTTACTGACGCCTTACATGAGAGCCACGCCGACGAGAAGCGATTCAGGGATGAGGCGATCGCGCGACTCCAAGCCGACCACAGCAAGATTCAGAATCGACTTGATAAACTTTACGAAGATCGGCTCGATGGTTTTATCGATCCAGCGTTTTTTGAACGCAAGGCGCAAGAATGGAAGCAGGCTCAGAAGCGCTTGAGCGATCAAATAGCCGAACACCAAGACTCAAATCATAACTATTTTCAAGACGGCGTTCGTCTACTAGAACTCTCGAAAAAGGCCTATTTCTTGTTTGAAAAACAGAATCCAAGCGAAAAGCGCCGATTGCTCGATTTTGTGTGTTCGAACTCGACGTGGAAGGATCAAACTCTCACTGCTACTTTCCGCCAACCATTTGATCTACTTGCCGTTACCAATACTGCTTGGCAAAGACAGAAGGCCGCCGGAGCTAATTCCAGCGACCTTCGTCCAATCTGGCTCCGCAGGTAGGACTCGAACCTACAACCCTTCGGTTAACAGCCGAATGCTCTGCCATTGAGCTACTGCGGAATAAACGCCCTCACATAGTTCTCGAAAACTATGCGATGGGCGTGAAGCGTTTTTATAACAGACGAGATTGGGAGCGTCAACCGCCGAAGGCGCCGAAGGGCGGGACGCGGAGACGGGGAGACGGGGCGACGGGGAGAAACAGAATTCGCGTCACCGTGCAATGTCAGCCTCTCTCCGCGTCTCCGCTTCGCCCCGTCGCCCCGTCTCCCCGTCTCCGCATCCCCGCGTCTCGCGTCCCGCGCTTGCGCTCCCGTGCGAACTGCGAGAATATCTCGCACTACCAAAACTTCAACAAATCAAGCTCTCTTATCTTCGACCGAGTGAGATTTCACTGAAAGGGTCTGCATGGAACGCCGGACAACAGCGTGGTTTAGTCAGAACTTGAATATGGAGATGCCGCTGGTCGCTTACGGTCACGCGGGTCAGCCGCTCTTGATGCTGCCTACCGCGGCTGCCGACTATCTTGAATACGAGCGCTTCCATCTCGTCGATGCAATTCGCACTCATATCGAAAGCGGCCGCGTGCGAGCTTACTCAATCAACAGTGTCAATCGTTACAGCTTGCTAAATGAGAAGATGCCGCCGCATCTGAAAGCGGAACTGCTTACGCGCTACGACCGTTACATCGTGGATGAAGTATTGCCGTTGATCAGACGAGATAGCGGGCAGGACGATGCACGTCCATTAACGACCGGTGCGAGTTTGGGAGCTTTCCTGGCAGCCAATACTTATTTCAAGCATCCGGATCTGTTTCGCGGGGTGATCGCGATGAGCGGCAGCTACGACGTGCGTTCATATCTAAAGGATTTTTACGACGACAATGTCTACTTCAACAACCCAGCCGACTACCTGCCAAATCTCAGCGACAACTATCATCTTCCGATTCTACAAAAGGCCGACGCGATCCTGATCATGTCGGGCCAGGGTGCATACGAGGCACCCGAACGCAGCCGGCATCTTTCAGACATCCTCAACTCAAAAGGCATTCCAAACACGCTCGATCTCTGGGGACCCGACGTCAATCACGACTGGCCCTGGTGGCGGAAGATGTTGCCGTATGCGTTGGATAAACTCGCATAAGGATGAAGGATGAGGGCGAAAGGATGAAGGATGAAGCATGAAACGTGAAGTGTGAGACTACGTCTTCGCATTTCCTAGAAACTCAAAAAACGCACAACCAAAAACACTCACAACCTCAAAAAGGAGACCTCACCATGGATCGAAATCTCAAAGATCGCACGAAGCAATTTGCCCTTTAGAATAATCAAACTTTATCTGGCGCTTCCCAGTCGCGGTTTGACTCAAGTGCTAGGAACGCAAATCCTTAAGGCGGGAACGTCGGTTGGAGCGCACTATCGAGAAGCTCAGCGCGCAAAATCGAATGCCGACTTCATTAGCAAGGTGGAGGGAGCGCTTCAAGAACTTGATGAGACTAGTTACTGGCTGGAGCTTTTGGCTGATTCCAATGTTGTCTTTCCAAAGAGACTAGAAGGCCTACGTCAGGAAGCAGAGGAATTGACTGCAATCCTGGTAACGATAGTCAAGAAGGTAAAGCATCGACCGAAGGCGACGAAGTCCAGAATCGCAGTGGCCTAAACAGTGTAACGGCCGCCGAAGGTTCATCCTTCCGACTTCATCCTTCATCCCTCGCTTACGGATCGCTCTCGCCTTTCTTGCCTTTCTTCTTTTGCGTCTCGACTTCGCGCGGCCGCGTTACCGGCGGTGGCGCTTCCGTCGCGGGCTCAGCTTTTGCCGGAGGTGGTGGCGGTGCTTCGTCCGTCTTTGGCGGCGGCGGCAGAGTCATCTGTTCCAGCTTTGGTTCAGTAGTAGTCACGGGCGTGGTTGTTTCGGTGCCCTCTTCTTCGTCAGCCTCAGCGGCGAGTTGTGCGCGTTCCGCCGCCAATTCACGCTGGCGTTGACGGAAGAGTTCACGCATGTCTTCCGGCATCGAAGGGGCCTTGTCAAAACTCTCCTTCGGTTTGTCTTTCAGGAAGTCTTTCATAAAGGCGGTGAAGAATGGCAGCGCGCCCACACCACCCGTCATACCGCTCCCAAGATCTTTTTTGCGTCCCGGATATCCCATCCAAACACCGGTGACATAGGTAGGCGTGTACCCGATGAACCAAACATCAGTGTGATCGTTTACCGTTCCCGTTTTGCCGGCCAATGGAACCCCTATCGACTGAGCTGCGGTCGCGGTGCCAAATTCGACCACCCCACGCATCATGGAAACCATCGTCAAAGCGACGTACTCGTTCATCACTTTGTAAGTTGTCTTCTCCCACTCCTGAAGCGTGGCGCCATCGCGATCCAACACACGACGTATCATGTGCGGCTCGACGCGTATGCCCTTGTTAGGAAAAGCCGAATAAGCCGAGACCATTTGATCAAGAGGTACTTCAGTCGCGCCGAGCGCCGAAGGCAGATAGGGAGCCATCGGCACTTTGATACCAAAACGTCGCACCATCTGCGAGCCAGTTTGAATACCAACCGTTTGGAGAAGATGAACGGCGGGAATATTCATCGACTTCGCCAGCGCCATCTTTAAAGGCATGTCTCCATTGCCGGGTGAACCGTCATAGTTGTGTGGATTCCAACCACCAATACTGATGGGCGCGCCACTCACGGCCGTGTCAGGGGTCATGCCCCATTCCACAGCGGCTGTGTAAACAAATGGCTTGAAGCATGAACCAGTCTGACGGTAAGCCTGTGTCGCGTTGTTGAACTTGCTGGTACTGTAGAAGTCGTATCCGCCGACCATCGTTACGATTTCCCCGGTCTTGGCGTTGAGCGTCATCATCGCGCCCTGCACTGCAGGGACCTGCGAGAGCTCGATTTTCAAGCGTCGGTTCTTTTTATCAACCTCCTTGATTTCAAACTCAGCCAGGTAGCCTGCCTTGAATTCATCTTTTGGTTGGCGGTGAGACCAGCCCATATCCGCGGCGGCAACGGTGGCGGTGTAGTTACCGAAGCGCACGGTAGCTTCGTTCTTAACACGATCGATCTTGCTTACAAGGCCAATCAGGAACCGACCTTCCTGATATTCGTTTCCGTACCAGTCCGGATGTTTGTAGCTGTTGAGTTCCTGCTGGGTTGGTGGACCAGCACCACCGTTGTTCGACGTGGGAATAAGGGTGTAGGTTGAACGCCACCCGCGGGAACGATCATAACGTCGGAGTCCGGCGCGTACGACTTCGTAGGCCTTCTTTTGAGCTTCGACATTAATCGTTGTGTAGACTGCCAGTCCGCCCTGGGCCACCCTGGTCGTGTACTTGTCTTCCAGATCTTGCCTAACGTGCTCAACCGGATAGTCAAACGCGCTCGAGCGTGGTTGTGATTGATAGTAAGCCGTGTCGGCTAGTTGAATAGGATTGGCTTTTGCCGCATCGACTTCCGCCTGGGTGGCAAAGCCGTGTTTGGCCATCAAGTCCAGAACCAGATCGCGACGTTCTTTGGCCTTCACCGCATTCGCTGTCGGAGAATATTCGCTGGGCGCTTTGGGAATGCCGGCCAGCAAAGCAGCTTCGCCAATGCTGAGATCCTTCGCCTGCTTTCCGAAGTAAGTTTCCGCTCCGGCTTCGATGCCGTAAGCATTGGCGCCGAGGAAAGTGTGATTGGCATACAACTCCATGATCTGATTCTTGGTGTAGTACCGCTCGATCTGGAGCGCCAGCGCCCATTCGTTTACTTTGCGACTGTATGTCTGTTCTCGGGAAAGAAACAGATTCTTGGCGAGCTGCTGAGTTAGTGTGGAGCCACCCTCTATTTTGTCAGTGGTGATGTTTTTCCAGGCGGCGCCGATAATCCGGATTGGATCGATGCCGACGTGATCGTAGAAGCGTGCGTCTTCAACCGCCAGAATCGCATTCTTCACCACTTGCGGAATCTGGTCATACTTCAGCGGAATTCTTTTTTCGAGAGCAAACTCGCCAATCACCGTCTCGCCGTCGTCGGCGTAGACTCGGGTCACCACACTGGGACGATAAGTCGCAAGGGCTGCAACTTCATTCGCCGCCCTGGAATAATTCAACTGATCTGCGGCTATGATTCCGGTAAGTCCTCCGGCAGCGAGCGCCAACAACAAAACGGCCGGAAGCCAAAACCGACGCAGAAGATATCCGCGTTGACCGGGCGGCGCAGTGATAATTGCTTTTGGAGAATAGGACTTCAATTTCGACCCGGGTGATTTAGCAGCCATAAGCACAACCCTCCCAAAACTAAAGTTGCTTCATAATGCGGGAAATCGACAACGTGGGTATCCACAGTCTGCATAAATCCGCCGAACAACGCGGGAATTATAGCGCAGCATGGGTGTTGACACCGATTCCGGCAGGTGTGACGCTTTGAACAGAAAGGACACGATCACGAAATTACACGAATCAACACCAGGAACTTAGGGATATTTCGTGTGATTTCGTGGATTGTGACCGCGCGCTTAGCGATTTCAATTTCCTTGACTATCTCACGGTTAGAGATGACCCCTTTTCTCGTTTCTGCATCTAAGGCCTTATAATCTCCCATGCAAACGGGGGCGACAGGCTTCGACAGGAACCTGAACGATCGCTTTGGATGTCATGCCGGGCTACTCTATGCAGCTCGTTAAAAAGCGTAGGGAAAAAACAACTGCCAATAACAATGAATTGGCTCTCGCTGCCTAATTAAGCACCGAGCGTCTCACCGCAAGTTGCTCATGCGCGTGGATTGAGATGTCACTCAGATGAGCTGGCCCGCTCCTTCGGTCCGTGGGAGCGGGTGAGACAAAGTCGGACTAGCTTTCACCGAGGTCTTGTCACTTCACTTACTCGGTGCAAAGCGAATTTTTGTCGAGCTTGTCTCGACAGAAAAGAGAAGTGACTAAGCATGTAGAGTCTTTCGACGTTGGCTCTTGGATCCGAGTTCAATTCTCGGCGCCTCCACCATCTCTGAATTTCGAATTTCGAATTTCGGATTGCGAATTTCGAATTTGCCCCCAACTGAAGCTTAAACCGTTGGAATCTGAAATTCGAAATTGGAAATCCGAAATCCGAAATTCTCTTCCCATAGGCATCTTTGATAGCGGCGTCGGCGGACTCACTGTCTATCGTGCATTGCATGAACGTCTGCCCAATGAACATTTCGTCTACCTCGGCGACACCGCGCGCGTACCCTATGGTACAAAATCCCTCAAGACCGTCGAACGCTATGGGGTTGAGAACGCCAAATTTTTGCAAGATCACGGGATTAAGCTTTTGGTAGTCGCCTGTAACACCGCCTCGGCATTGGCATTGCCGGCCATTCGTCAGGGTGTGAGCGTCGACGTGGTGGGCGTCATCGAGCCCGGCGCTCGAGCCGCAGTCAAGAATGCCGGCGGCAAGGCAGTTGGCGTTATTGCCACGGAAGCGACTGTTCAAAGCCGGGCCTACTCACGAGCGATATTCTCAATGAACGGAACTATTGCCGTGATTGAACGAGCTTGCCCGCTTTTCGTGTCGCTGGCGGAAGAGGGATGGGCTGATTCTGAAGTGACGCAGTCGGTTGCCGCGGAGTATTTGGGTGATTTTAAGAAGAGTGGCATCGGCGCTTTAGTACTCGGTTGCACTCATTACCCGATTTTGAGAAATGCTATCAGATCGGCGATTGGCAGCGATATTCCCTTGATTGATTCGGGAGCAGCCACCGCTGTTGAGGTAGAATCCATCCTTCAGTCGCGAGGGCTGGCGCGAACACCGGAAGACAGCGGTGAGCGCGAACGACGGCTGTGCGACGACCTGGATCACTTCTACGTGACTGACGCAGCTGAACGTTTCGCCAAGGTTGCCGAGAGATTTCTGGGGGTTGCACCAACCGTGCTTGAGGCGGTTGAGGTTTGGGGACATGATGAGCTCCGCACGCACTAACAACGTTACGACCTTCGCACGGACCGATGGCCGCACTCCCGATGAAGTGCGCCCGGTCAGGATAACCCCTGGCTACCTGCCTTACGCGGAAGGCTCGGTACTCATCGAAATGGGTCAAACGCGCGTGATTTGTTCCGCCTCGATAGATGATCGCGTGCCACCCTTTCTGAGAAACACCGGTCAGGGTTGGGTTACAGCTGAATACGCGATGCTGCCCCGCTCAACTCAACAAAGAACCCAAAGAGAAACCGGACGCGGCGGACCATCTGGAAGAACGCACGAAATTCAACGCTTGATCGGGCGCAGTTTGCGGGCCGTTACCGATATGAAGATACTTGGTGAGCGAACGATAACGCTGGATTGCGATGTGTTGCAGGCAGATGGTGGCACGCGTACCGCCGCCATCACTGGTTCCTACGTTGCGCTGGCGCTGGCGAGTAAACGCTTGCAGCAGTCGGGAAAGATTTCCAGAACTCTGGTTACGAATCAGGTGGCTGCAATTAGCGTTGGGATAGTTGATAACACTCCATTGCTGGACTTGAAATACGATGAGGACTCAAGGGCCGAAGTCGACATGAATGTGATCTGCACGGGAGATGGCCGGTTCATTGAAGTACAGGGAACGGCCGAGCGTGAACCGTTCACCAGAAAACAGATGGACCAGTTGCTGGATCTTGCTACCCTGGGAATTGGGATATTGACGGGAATTCAACGAGAGGCGATTGCCAGAACTGAAGGCGATTAGGGACAACGAGACCCGTTTGGGAGTCATCTGAGCATTTGTAAAAGCTAGCTTCAGATGATCTCAACAGCCTACCGGAGTGGCGAACCTTTAAAGAAACAATAGGAGCTGAGTTCAAGATGAGAATCCGCTATACGATTTTGGTTTTTGCCTGCGTTGCTCTGGGTTGTGCGATGGCGTCGGCGCAGCAGACATTCTCAAACGATAAGCTCGAGTACACGATTGAGTTCCCGTCCGCCACCTGGCGAGTAATTTCGGAGCCTGACGCCGGGCAACAACATGTGGAATTTGTTTATGGCGATCGTCTCGAGGGCCATCTGCAAATCCGAAGAGAAGTTGTGGAAGCCGGCACCACACCCGCGGATGTGGCGCGACGAGATCTGGATCAGAAGTTACGGTTCCTGCCGGGTTTTGTGGAAGGTAAAGAAGAACCTTTCAAGGGTCGCTTAAGTGGAGTTACCGTTTCATACGAGTTTGTGAAGACCGGAAAACCGATGCTGGGCCGGATCTACTATCTTCAGGCTGACAACCGGACGATTTACGCTCTGCGTTTTTCCGGTTTGCGCGACAAGCTGGCTCGCATTCGAAATCAGACCGACCTAATTGCACGAAGTTTCAGGCTGAAATAATCGAGCGGTGAATTTTGTGGGAGACTGAGCCGCCGCGCTTGCTCAAGCGTGGCGGCTATTTCTCTTCAAGAATTAGCATTTCCAGTCACAGCTGCGATGCTAAAATGCTCCCAAGACTGCTATGAAGCTCAAGCTCGATCCGGGACTGCAAATTAAGGATTCGACTATCGAGGGCAAGGGGTGTTTCTCAAAGTCGCCATTTAAACGCGGCCGGAAGATAGCCGAGTACACGGGCCAGCGGATAACCAACGCGGAAGCCAACCGCAGAGCGGGGAGAAGAAGACTTCGGATCTGCGCTATCAATGATCGCTGGAGCCTGGACGGCAGCCGCGGAGGCAACGGCACGCATTACATCAACCACTCGTGCGAACCCAACAGCTACATGAAAGTAGTCTATGGCCACATCCTCTTTCTGGCACTTCGCGACATTAGTCCAGGTGAGGAGATTACGATCGATTATGAAGCCACGCTTCACTCGAATCGCAAGAGATGCACTTGTGGAGTCCGCTCTTGCCGCGGCACCATTAACAAACCTTGACTGAAAATCTTATCTCACAAGCTTGGTTCAAGCACCCCAGTTGAAGATATTGTCGGCTCAGAGCCAGAGCCCAATTGACCATCGCAGAACATAGGCGTACAGTTCTTATCGTTAACTCATTATACGAAGTCTTCAGATTCCGTTTACACAAAACCCGACATCTAGTCTGAAGGAAGTTCGGACTTCCTAATCCACTAGTTTCAATTTGAACTACAAGCGTGAGAGGTAGGATTCTATGAACCAGCGTTCGTCAAAGACGGTGTTCTTAACGGCTTTGCTTTGTATTGCTGTTTTAGCCTCTATTTTTAGCATCATCAGCCTTGCAAATCGGTCTGCAAAGCCCCAAGACAAGTCCAATGACCCCATTGCGATTCGCGATGCGCTTAGGCGTGGCGGGTTGCGGGAGGCTGCCAAACTGAAAGGCCATTACGTTCGAGAGTTTAGCGGACACTGGGGGCCCGTTGGAATCGAGAGCCTAACAAAAAACAGCACTGCAGTCATTGTCGGTCGTGTGACTAAGCAGCTTGGAACCGAGTTAGTTGAGGATGGTCAAATAATAGTGACTTACTATGAAGTAACCATCGAAGAAACAATTAAAGGCGCTGTCAATCGCGGTAACACGATTCGAATAAGTTTACCTGGCGGACGGGTTGAATTTGAAGACGGTACCAGTGCCGAAGTAATAACCCCTACGTTTGAACACGTGCAAAAGAATGGCGTTTACGCATTGTTTCTGAGTCAAAGTGACGACGCTCCTGACTCATATGCGTTGTTTGCCGGCCCTCAGGGAGTGGTTGAGTTCGATAGCAATTCGCAGGTTCGCTCTCGGGGCCAGTCCACCGACCCAGTGGCCAATGAAACTAAAGGTCGGAGTACTGAGTCTTTCTTGAAAGTAGTGCGTGAATACGCTCGGAAATGGCCTGGTCCTGGAAGGTGTTGCAGCTGAGGGCACCGTTTAGTTCGCCGTTTTGAACCTCGAATGATTCCCTTGGACTTGCGAGAACAGAAAATTGTTTTAAATCGATTTTAAACGTCATAGTTTAACTTACCCCCAACAGTCTTCATTTTGCCCTTCGCGAACCGAAACGAGGACGTACTCTCACCCTGCATTCTGGCTAATCGGAGTGTCGCAATTTCGGGGATCTAGCAGGCTGCTGAAAAAGTAACTTTAGCGCATGGTCCAACGTAATAGTAGCGAGTAGTACAACCTCGCAACCAGGAGAAAGAAAACCAATGCGCGGAGACGATCTTCAGCAAGCGGGAA
>Ga0187892_10001441_pt1 | contig 54258 bp, 50 predicted proteins | sample MA1701073metaG_FD_139345 | JGI IMG/M metagenome (GOLD analysis project Ga0187892, IMG submission 139345) | Bio-ooze microbial communities from a basaltic lava cave in the Kipuka Kanohina Cave System on the Island of Hawaii, USA - MA170107-3 metaG ...
CCAAGTCGATGCCGACCGATGCGCGCCGCCCCGGAGCCCGAAGTGACCACGGCCGATGGCATGCCAAGGAGCCCGGCCAACCCGACCACCTCATGTTGTTGCTGGAGAACCTAGCCGCCTAACTAGAATTCTACGCTCAGCAGCACCTTACCACGACGAGCCAATATCCCGCAAACCGCCACCGCCCCCCCGGACTATAGCTGGCTTCCCGGAATCCGGCGCACCGCCCGCAAACCGTCCGCCGGGCTCCGGACCCCAGGCCCACCACGATTGAGAACATGAGTGTAGATCATGGTCGTGCTCACATCCCGGTGACCCAGAAGCTCCTGCACCGTCCGGATATCGTACCCCGCCTCCAATAGGTGGGTCGCGAAGGAATGCCGCAAGGTGTGGCAAGTCGCCCGCTTCGAGATCCCCGATCGGCGGACCGCCGCAACCACCGCCCGCTGGATGGCGGTCGGATGGACGTGGTGCCGGCGTCGCTCCGCCGTCCCAGCAACTCGATAATGTCTCACCGCCGGAAAGACCCACTGCCAGGCCCAGTCCCGCCCCGCCCCGGGAAGTTTCCGATCCAAAGCTCCAGGCAGTGCGACGGCCCCGTTTCCCTGCCCTAAGTCGCGATCGTGTACTGCCTTGACCCGCTTGAGGTGGGCCCGCAACGGCCCGACCGCTCGGACCGGAAGGATGGTAATCCGATCCTTGGCCCCCTTCGCCTGTCGAATGCTGATCTCGCCCCGCTCCAGGTCGATATCTTTGATCCGCAGCGAGAGCGCCTCCCCCAGCCGAAGCCCCGCCCCGTACAACAGGAGGCCCACCAACCCCACGACCCCACTCAACTCGGCCAGCACCGCCTCGACCTCCTCGGGCGTGAGCACCGTCGGAATCCGGATCGGCTGCTTCGCCCGGACCGCCCCACTCAGGCTGCCGAGCGGCTGCTTGACCACTTCCCGATACAGGAACAACAACGCCCCAAGCGCCTGGGCCTGGGTCGACGCCGCCACCCGCCGCTCAGTAGCAAGCCAGGTCAGGAACCGGGTCACCTCCTCGGCCCCAAGCTCCGCCGGATGGCGGATGCCGTGAAACCGGACGAACTGCTTCGTCCAGCGGATATAGGCAGCTTCGGTCTTCTGGCTATAGTGGGCCAAACGCAGCGCGCCCCGAAGCTGGCTAAGAAGGCGCTGGGGGCGGGTGCCCGATGCCCGAGGAGATGGCAGCGTCATTCCCCAATATCGGTGGGGCGACGCCTGCCCAAGGTACCGAAGAAACGCGATTCGCCGCTCACCAACGGGCTCACCTCCGCTCGCGACTGCACCCCCGTTCCCGGGCCGATGGTCCGACCTATCCGTCCTATCCGCCAGCCTTTGGCCTCCGGCCAACCCGACAGCTATCATACGGGCTCCTATCGGCGAACAGGTCGCTGGACATGCATTGGCCCGGTGCCGCACTCGTGGTCCTCGTGCTCGCCGCGGATACCCTCGGAGCGCAACCCCCCGGTGGCCGTCTCACCCAACGCGTCTCCGGAACGGGAATCGAGCTGACCCTGGTCCCGATCCCCGGGGGCACCTTCCGCATCGGCAGCCCGATCGAAGAGAAAGACCGAGACGACGACGAGGGTCCGACCCGCACCGTCCAGGTCCACTCGTTCTGGATGACCATTCACGAGATCACTCACGATCAATTCGGCCCATTTCGGCATCGGCGGCTCGACTCGAAGGAGGGCTCGTCCGCCGCGATTCCCTTCGACGCCGACGGCGTGACCCGTCCGAGCCCGCCCTACGAAGATCCGGCGCATGGGATGCCGAAGGGCGATCATCCCGTCGTCGGAATGACCCGACTGGCCGCTCTCCGCTATGCCCACTGGCTCTCCGAGAAGACCGGACGGCTCTATCGCCTTCCGACCGAAGCCGAGTGGGAGTACGCCTGCCGGGCGGGGGGGACCACCGCGTTCGGCTTCGGGGACGACCCGGCGGTGGCGCCCGAGCACGGATGGTTCGATGGCAACAGCGGCGGGACCTATCACCGGGTCGGGCTCAAGGCCGCGAATCGGTGGGGCCTTTACGACCTGCACGGGAATGTGGCCGAGTGGGTGATGGACACGTATGATCCAGGGGCGTACGCGGCGCTTCCCCTACGGCCACCCGCGGTCGATCCGATGCTGGGCGACCCGACCCGCGGGCGCGGAGTGGTTCGCGGCGGAGCCTTCGACGATCCACCGGCTCGGCTCAGGTGCGCGGAGCGGTTTCCCGAGGCCGCGGCATGGAAGCGACGAGACCCCCAGATTCCGAAGAGCCGATGGTGGAACACCGATTCTCCGCACGTTGGGTTCCGCTTGGTGAGCCCCGCCCGCGACCAGAGCGTTGCGGAGATCGCCGAGTATTGGCGCAGGGTGCTGGGAACTACTCCCAGGGATTGACCGAGGAGGGAACCATGGATCGACGTGATTTCGTGAAGGTGGGTGCCGGCGCCGCGGTCGGCGGCCTAGCCATCGGATTCCCGGCCACCCTAGCGGCCAAGCCCGCGACCCCGAATGCCATCCGAGTGGGACTGATCGGTTGCGGGGGACGAGGGACCGGGGCGGCGGTCCAGGCGCTGAGCACCTCGGCCGACGTGAAGCTCGTCGCGATGGCCGACGCGTTCGCCGACAACGTCGAAACCAGCCTCGCCACCTTGCGGAGCCCGGAACGCGAGGAGTGGCTCGGCGGCAGCGTGGATCTCCGCCCCCGGATCGACGTGCCGGCCGAGCGCCAGTTCGCCGGATTCGACGCCTATCAGCGGGTCCTCCCGCTCGTCGACGTCGTGATCCTCGCCACGCCGCCGGGCTTCCGGCCGATTCACTTCGAAGCCGCGGTCGCTGCCGGCAAACAGATTTTCATGGAAAAACCCGTCGCGACCGATGCCCCGGGCGTTCGCCGGGTTCTCGCCGCGGCCAAAATCGCCCAAGAGAAGCGTCTCAACGTCGTCGTCGGCCTTCAGCGGCATTACGAAAAAGTCTACCGCAAGTGGGTCGACTGTCTCCAAGCGGGGATGATCGGGGACATCGTCTTGGGACGAGTTTACTGGAACAGCGGTGGGGTCTGGGTTCGGCCCCGGCTTCCCGGCCAGACCGAAATGGAGTACCAGATGCGGAATTGGTACTACTTCAACTGGCTCTGTGGCGATCACATCGTCGAGCAACACATCCACAACATCGACGTCGCCAACTGGGTGATGGCTGGACACCCGGTCAACGCGCAGGGCCAGGGAGGGCGACTGGTCCGAACGGGGAAGGATCATGGCGAAATCTTCGATCACCACTTCGTCGAGTACGAATACCCGGGCGGCCGCCGGCTGCTGAGCCAGTGCCGCCACATGCCTGACACCATGTCCCGGGTCTCGGAGGCTTTCCACGGCACCAACGGCACCGCGCCGAAACCGGGCCTCATCGTCTCGAACACCGGGAAAACGCTGTTCGAGCACGACGCCACCGGTGACCCCAATCCGTATCAGGTGGAACACGACCTGCTTTTCGCGGCGATCGCCGCGGGCGAGCACCGCTACGCCGATGGGGAGTTGGGAGCGGTGGCGACGATGACCGCCATCATGGGCCGAATGGCCACCTACTCGGGCCAAGTCGTCTCCTGGGAGGAGGCGATCAACTCGGACCTCGACCTGATGCCGGCAGCGTTCGCGTGGAACGCGCCCCCCCCGACAGTGCCAAACGCTGAAGGCCGCTACCCGATCCCGGTTCCCGGGGTCACCCGAGCGTACTAACCGGCGTGCGATCGCTCGCCTTGGCCGGGTTGGGCCTCCTTGGCGCCGCCGCCCTGGCCGCCCAGGACGCCCGGCGTTTCGAGTTCGCCGAGGAGCGCATGGGCACGATTTTTCGCGTCGTGCTCTACGCTTTCGACGAGTCCGCCGCCCGCCAGGGGGCAGCGGCTTCGTTCTCCCTGGTGGCGCGGCTCGATTCTTTGTTCAGCGACTATCGGACCGATAGCGAGATCGCTCGGCTGGGCTCCGCGAGCCCGACCGAGCCGGTTTCCGTGAGTACCGAGCTGTGGACCATCCTCCGGATCGCCCAGGAGTGGTCGGTCAGGACCGGCGGGGCGTTCGATGTCACGGTCGGCCCCCTCAGCAAGCTCTGGCGCTGGGCCGCCCGCCGGGGTGAGATCCCCGACGCGGCGAGGATCGCGGCCGCTCGAGCCGCCGTGGGGTTTCGACGACTCGAGGTCGACCCGGCCCGACCAGTGGTCCGGTTTCTCGAGCCGGGAATGGCGCTCGACCTCGGCGCCATCGCCAAGGGTTTTGCGGCTGATGCGGTCGTGGCGGAGCTCGCCCGTCGCGGCATTCGCTCGGTGCTGGTGGATGCCGGCGGAGATCTGGCGTTGGGCGATTCGCCGCCGGGAGAGCCGGGATGGCGGATCGGGTTGCCGGAAGGAGGCTCTGTGGTCGTCGCCCGCGTCGGCGTGGCCACCTCGGGCGCCACCTATCGGTACCGGGAGGTCGCCGGAGTCCGGTACTCGCATGTGATCGATCCCGCCACTGACTTGGGGGTTCGGGACGCCCCGTTCGTGACGGTGATCGCCGCCGACGCGACCTCCGCGGACGTGCTCGCCTCGACCCTGACGGTCTTGGATCCCGAAGCCGGCCGCGCGTTGCTCCGCTCGGTCGAGGGCACCGCCGCCAAGGTCTCGGGACCGTTCGGATACCGGACCGCGAATTTCCCCGGACGCCGGGGAACCCATCTCCACCGAGCGAATCGATGAAGCGACGCCGATTTCTAGGAGCGACCGCCGCCGCCAGCGGCCTTGCCATTGTCGACCCCCGCACCGGCCATGGATCGCCGGGAGAAGGACCGGGTCAGCCGTTCCGGCTCGATTATGCCCCCCACTTCGGGATGTTCAAGGGCCACGGCGGTGGCGACCCCATCGGGGAGTTGCGATTCATGGCCGAGCAGGGGTTCCGGTCGCTCGAAGACAACGACATGAGGAAGCGGCCGGTGAACGAACAGGTCCGGATCGCCGCCGAGATGTCCCGGCTCGATATCAGGATGGGCGTGTTCGTGGCCCACACGATCTATTGGCAAGAGCCGAATCTGACGAGCGGCCGCCAGGACCGTCGCGACGAGTTCCTCTCCGAGATTCGCGGCTCGGTCGAAGTGGCCAAGCGGGTCAACGCGACGTGGATGACCGTCGTGCCGGGACATCTGGACCTCCGGCTCGACCTCGACTACCAGACCGCCAACGTGATCGAGACGCTCAAGCGGGCCTCGGCGATCCTGGAGCCGCACGGATTGGTGATGGTCCTCGAGCCCCTCAACCCGCGCAACCATCCGGGCCTCTTCCTCGAGGGCATTCCCCAGGCGTGGCAGATCTGCCGGGCCGTGGGCAGCCCGGCATGCAAGATCCTCGACGATCTCTATCATCAGCAGATTTCGGAGGGCAACCTGATCCCGAATATCGACGCGGCGTGGAGCGAGATCGCCTACTTCCAAATCGGGGACAACCCGGGGCGAAACGAGCCGACGACGGGTGAGATCAACTACGCCAACGTGTTCCGTCACATCAGGGGAAAGGGGTACGCGGGGATTCTCGGGATGGAGCACGGCAACTCGCGGCCGGACCGCGAGGGCGAGCTGGCCGTCATCAACGCTTACCGCGCCGTCGACCCGAGCTGACGGGCGACGGCGAGTCGCCGAGAACCACATCGTTCGTTACCTTCGAGCGAGGATCCAGGGCTCCCTGAATCGCCGTTGAGCGAATCGCTCACCAGCCACCAGTCACCAGCCATCGAGCGTCGATGATTCCAGCGGACGAAGCACTCGCCCGACTACGAGAGGGAAACGCCCGGTTTGCCGCCAATGTCCGGGACGTCGAGGCCTATTTGACGCGAGCCCAGCGCGCCAAGTTGGCGGCCGGCCAGGAACCGTTCGCGATCATCTTCGGGTGTTCGGATTCGCGGGTGCCGGCGGAGTTGGTGTTCGATCAAGGTCTGGGAGACCTGTTCGTGATTCGAGTCGCGGGCAATATCGTGGCCCCATCGCTCGTCGGCAGCGTCGAGTTCGCCGCCGCCCGCTTCGGCACTCGGCTGGTGGTGGTACTCGGTCATTCCCAGTGCGGCGCCATCCTGGCCACTCTCGACGAGCTGCGAAGACCAACGGAAAACCAGTCCCCCAATCTCCGTGCAATCGTCGATCGGGTTCGGCCCGCGGTCGAGGGTTTGCTCGCGACCGACCTCAGGCAAGATCCGGATGCCCTGGTGACCCAGGCCGTTCGGGCCAACATCCGCGCGTCGGTGAATCACTTGCGACACGGCTCGCAGTTGCTGGAACAGTTGATCCGCGACGACGGCCTGCGCGTGGTAGGCGCTGAGTACTCGCTGGAGACCGGGGTAGTCGATTTTTTCGATGGAGCGTTGCCCGCCGGCTCGCGAGCCTCCTGAACGTGAAGCGGGCGCCCCAATGGTACGGGGCGCCCGCCTCACGAACTGCGAACGAACTGCTTAGGCCGTCAAGGTCGTCGCTGCGAGCTCAAAGCCTTTGACTCGCGGCGCCCCTTCGAGAATGGGGGTGAGCTTCTTGAGAACCTCGGGGTACACCTTCGTCTGATACTCATCGGCGCTGGTCTGGTCTTTCCAGACACTGATGCCGACCGCATGGGCACCATTCGTCATCGCCAACTCGTGCTTGAAACCAGCCTGTTGCTTCAGCACCGGCAGCACATCGTCATTGAACATTTTACGGAACTCGGGAGTCTTCCCGGCCTTGATCTGGAACTCCACGTTGCGAACGTAATTCATGATATATCCGATCTCCTCGCCATGGTCACCCGGCATCTCGGGACCGCGGACGAGGCTTCTCGCGATTCGGAGTCCGCCCTTCTACCACGAGGGACGGCAGTCTACCGGATTGGGGTGCGAGAGGAGGGCCGAATTCAGGTGCCCTCGGGGTCCAGCACCCCATCAACTGTTGTAATGTAACACCATAAGTCGTTATGTGTCAAGTACTTATGTCGTTTCATCCTGTGACGATTTCGAACCGTTTTCGGCCTTCCGGATCGCTCCAACTACCGTCCTTATCCGTGCCTCGACCACCCGATCGCTGGCTTGGGAACCGCTCCGGAGGGAGGTGCCAACGATGAAGCCGTCGGCGAGCGGCACCAACTCGGCGGCGTTGTCCGCGCTCATGCCACTCCCGATGAGCACGGGAACTCCGCCGACGCGGGCCGCGATCAGGTCGACTGGCGTCGGCCCGATCCCGGTCGCGCTGCCAGTGACGATGACGGCGTCTGCGCCAGCGGCGGCCGCTTCGAGCGCCGATCGCTCGATCGGCTTGGGCGCTCCGACCGGGGTGCTGTACTTGACTTGGAGATCGGTGAACAGGAGGAGATGGTCGGCCCGGATCCGGCGCCGGTAGGTGACGACGGCGGCGGGCTCGGGCTCGATCACCCCGAGCTTGCTCCGAACCCGATCGACGAAGAAATCGAGCCGGACGAACCGAGCCCCAGTGGTTGCCGCGACGGCCAAGGATGCCCGCCAATCGTTGAGCAGTACCTCGATCCCGACGGGGACGCGCGCTCGGGCTACCACCTCCCTCGTCACCCGAGTCATTGCCGCGACGACCGCCGGTCCGGCGGTCAGGGTGTGGGGCTGGTCGAAATCGTTCTCGACCAGCACGGCATCGGCGCCGCCCCGTTCCAGGGCCGAGAGGTCGGCCAGCGCCGTTTCGATCATCGCATCGATCGAGGTGAAGGCCGGATAACCCGGCGAGGGTGACAGGGCGATCATCCCGATCAGGGGCTTGCCGTTAGGGAAGAGCGCGTGGAATCGGTTCATGGCAAGGTTCAGCTCCCGGTCGCTCCCAGGTGGCGGATCACCTGGGCCGCCGCCCGGGCGCCCGCGCGGAGCGCCGAGCCGATGTCGCGCCGCCGGAAGTAGTCGACCGTAAAGGCGGCTTGAAAAGCGTCTCCGCAGCCGGTCGTGTCGAGGCGGTGCTCGAGCGGGACCGCCACGGCCGGCTCGAGGTAGCGGCGACCGTGGGCCAACGCGCTGCTCCCGTCCGCTCCGTGGGTCACCACGACGACCGTGGCGCTCTGTCGCGACCGAGCCGTCACTCGCCTAACGGTCTCCTCGTCTCCGCTGATGAATAACAGGTCGAGCCGATCGAGCAACGAGTCGATGCCGGCAAGGTCGGGGCCCAAGTCTTCGCCGTCGAGCAGGTCGGCGACCCGGGTGGCTCCCGGTGCCGCCGCCTCGATGGCCGGCCAGAACAGGTGAGCTATTTGCCTGAACCACGGCACCGCCACGACCTCGAAGTCGCCGATGAAGGCCAGATCGTCCCGATCGAGCCGGTACTGGGCGAGCACGCCGGGGTCGTACCCACCGGGCGGAAAAACCCGCTCGCCGCCCTGGGTGACGCGAATGGCTTGCGAGGCCGTCCGGCCGGGGAGCCGATGGATGCGAGTGGCATCGACGCCTTCCCGGGCCAGCTTGGCTCGGATCGCCTCGCCGGCCGCGTCGGTACCCGCGCAGCTGACGACCGCGGCCTCCTCGGCCCCGCTCCGCCGAGCCATGACGGCGAAGTTGACCGAGATCCCCCCGACGGTCTCGATATCGCGGCCGAGGTAGCGGTCGCGGGTGCATTCACCGACCGCGACGAGCTTCACGGCAGTGCTTCGACGATGGCCGGCATCGTCTCGATCGGTCCGGAGTGGTCACCGCGGGCAATGGTAGCGATCGCCGTTCGTTCCCACCAGCCGGAGGGCGGCGCCGTCGACGGAGCCGGTGCGGCCTACTCGTACGCCAACGCCGCCGCCGTTGTGATCCGGCTCGCTCGGATCGCGGGCCACGTGCATGCCACCACCGACACCAGCACCACTAGCGCAAGCCAGGCAAGCACTCCGGAGACCTCGGGGAGGTAGCGGAGCGGGACTCGAAACATGATCCGCCCGAAGGCTTGGCCGAGCAGAACGCTCATCGGGACCGAGAGCGGGATCGCGATCAGCCAGCTCAGGATCGCCACCACCAGCCCCTCGACCTGGACGATCGCCAGGATCGCGCCGTGGCGGGCGCCAATGGCCCGCATGACGCCGATTTCCCGAGTGCGCTCGAGGACGGACAGGCTCATGGTCGACGCCAGCCCCAAGCCACCCACCACGATCATCACCCACGCCATGACGCCGAGAAAATCGACGACCATCAGCAGGTGGTCCTCGATGACCCGTCGATTTTCCGACAGGAGCTGGCTGCTGGCGACTACCAGTCCCGCCCGATCGAGCTCCCCGCGGAGCCGCTGGATCAGCTCGACCTGCGAGCCGGCGCCCTGGAGGTCGGTGGCCACGGCCACCGAGGACGCCCGCCCCTCCGCCACCAGCGCCCCCAGGGCGTCTCGCGGTGCGAATCCGGTCGCGGTGGGCCCCGACTCGACCACGCCGATCACCGTCCACTCGGCCGCTTGGCCGGCGATGAGGAGGGTGACCTGGCCGCCGACGGCGATCGTGGGCTCTTCCCGGATGACGCTCCGATTGACGACCAAGGCGTTGCGGTCTCCCGCGCTGAGCCAGCGACCCTGGTCGAGCCGGTGTTCCACCAGTCGGGATGCCGGCGGGATCCCGACGATCTGGAAGGCTCTGCCTAACGTTCCATCCGAATGAGTCACCGCGGCCCGGCCGCCGGCCCAGGCCTCGGCCCGCGCGACCCCTGCCACCCCGGCGACCGCCGCCTCGAGGCTGTCGATCGCGTGGGGTTCCGCGAACCGGAGCACGAACTGGTACTTCTGGCCCCCGAAGAGGAGGTCCATCGAGCCCCGAACCGAGGCCCGCAGGTTGATGGCGCCGAGGAAGACGGCACCGCCGGTGGCCAGCGCCAGGAGGGTCAGCGCCAGCCGCTGGCGGCGGCGAAAGGCGTTCCGGAGCGAGAGCAAGATCGGGCGGGCGAGACCGCCCCAGCGGGCGAGGAGGAGGCCGCTCGCCTCGGCACCCGCTCGAGCGCCGCCGATCCCGACGTCGCGCAGCGCCTCGGCCACGGAGATCCGGCAGCCACGACTCACCGGAATGGCCGCGGCGGCCACCGGCGTCAGCGCTCCGACCGCGAACTGGAGCATGATCGCCCAGCGGGGAATCGGATACTCCGCGACCTCGAAGTTGAGCAGCTCGGCCTTGAGGGCGCCGTACTCCCGCCCGATCGCCGCGGCGATCGGCAGGGCGACCGCGGTCGCCACCAGCCCGAGCACCAACGCCAGACCGAGGTACATGGTGGCGAGCTGGCCGGTCCGGCCGCCGATCGCCTTCATGATGCCGATCTCCCGGACCTGGCCCGCCAGCATCGCGGCGATCAGGTTGACGACCAGGAAGCCGGCCAGGAGGAGCGCCAGGAGGCCGAAGGCGCCTTGGACGTAGAGCAGCGAGTCCATCTGGGCGGCGTGGATGTGCTCGCCGGGGACGGGGACGTCGACGTCGGTGACCCGACGGCCAGTGCTCTCCACCAGTGCCTGAACCTCTCGCGCGACCAGCCTAACGTCGGCTTGGCTCGCCCCGACATCCCTGACGACGAACTTGAGCTCGTTGAACGACGAGGGGGCTCCCAGCCGAGCCAGGGTGGCCGGGGTGACGAACCCATAGACGACGTGCTCCATCCAGCCCGGCGCCAGGCCGACGTCGCGAGCGATTCCGGTGACCGGCAGGTCGCGAGGTGGCCCGTCGCCCACGACGACGGCGACCGGCTCGCCGACGACCAGGCCCGAGAAATCCACCGAGGAGCGCTCGATCACGAACGAGCCGTCGGATGGCGGCCAGGTCCCGATTTCGGATTGGAGCCGGCCGATCCGTGAGTCGGCGAACCGCTCGCGGGCGTACAGGACGGCGGTTCGCCAACCGGTGGGAGTCCGAGCCGCGCCGATGACGGTTCGGTGGGCCTCGACGTCCTTGATCGGCCGGAGCGCGCGGACCCTTTCGATCAGGGCCGCGTCGATCGAGTCGGTTCGGATCGTCGCGGACGCCGGGTTGCTGGCTCGGTAGCCCTCGATCGTGGCTCGTTGGACCAGGGCCCAGGTGTTGAGAATCGCCCCGGCCCCGGTGATCCCGATGACGATCGCGAGGACGACCAGCAGGGTGCGCGACCGATGGAGCCAGAGATCTCTTCCGACTTTGCGCCATCGGGGGTCAAGCATCCCAGATCTCGTTCGGAACGACCCGGCCATCGGCCAGGGTGACGGTGCGGGACGCGAAGCGCCGGGCGGCCCGCTCGTGGGTCACCATGACCACGGTCTGGCCCTCTTGCACCAGTCCGGCCATCAGCTCCAGGAGGCTCTCGGAATTGCGGGAGTCGAGGTTCCCGGTCGGTTCGTCGGCGAGGAGGACTGCGGGAGCGTTGGCGAGGGCTCGGGCCACGGCCACCCGCTGCTGTTGGCCGCCGGACATCGTCGCGGGCAGCTTGGTCGCCTGATCGGCCACGCCGAGTTTGTCGAGCAGCGCCAGGGCCCGGTCGCGCCGGTCCCGTCTCGGCCAGGTATCGCAGAAATCCATCGGGAGCATCACGTTCTCGATCGCGGTGAGGGTCGGCAACAGCTGGAAGAACTGGAACACGATTCCGACGGCGCGTCCCCGCCAGGCCGAGGTGGCCCGCTCGCTGAGGGTGTGCACCGCGGTACCCCCCACCAGGACCTCGCCCTCGGTCGGGCGATCGATTCCTGCAACCAGTCCGAGCAGCGTCGATTTGCCGCTGCCCGACTGACCCACGATCACCACGAACTCGCCGCGGTCTATCGTTAGGGTCACGTCGGTCAAAGCGGCGAAGCTCCCGGCGCCGCTCGGGAAGCTCTTGGTGACGCCGCGGAGCGCGATCACCGGTTCGGCTGGGGCGGTCGAGGACTGGCTCATTGTTCCCATCTCCCGAAGACTCTGGCAATATGACTCGGGCCGCGTGGTAGGGTACTCGCGGCCGCGCCACTCAGCCCGCTGGGCGCCCCGTTGGGCGACTCGCGGCGTTCGACCTTCGGGTTCCCGAGGCGGCCGGGGAGCGATAGGTTCTTGACGACCTCCGCCAGGGATTCTCATGGATCCGCTGCAAGCCACTCATCTCGGGACCATCGACCAGATCAAGTTCTACGCCGACCGGGTGCTCCGAGGTGAGCTCACCGACGACGCCCGGTTCTACCAAGTGGCCCCGGAAACGGCGCACATTCATTGGTTGGTGGGTCACATGGCCTTCACGATCGATCGAGTCGCCATGTCGGCTCTCGCGGCGAAGCCTGCGCTGCCCGACGCTCTTCAACCGATCTTCGGATGGAGCACCAAGCCGACCGGCGATCGAACGGCTTACCCCGGGTGGTCCGAAGTGACGGAGGCTCTCACCGGGGCGATTGCCCGGTTGAGGGAGCACGTGGCCGCCATGCCGGAGGAGTTCGGCCAGCCGTTGCCGGAGGGTCACCCGTTCGCCGCGATGATCCCGGCGCGTGGCGGGGTGATTTCGTTTACCGCGATGCATACCAGCTATCACCTGGGCCAGGTCTCGACGCTGCGACGGGCGCAGGGGCTTCCGTCGGGGATGGGGAGGTAACGGCCGGGCTCGGAGACGCCCGCTTCCTAACGTCCCGGCCCGCCCAACGGCCTGGCCACTACGACGGTGATGTTGTCCGTCCCCCCGCCCGCCAACGCGTCATCCACCAACGCCCGACATGCCTGCTCCGCCGACTCCATGTTCAGGAGCCGTTCTCGGATCCGGTCGTCGGACACGTGCTTGGTGAGACCATCGGTGCAGAGCAGGGTCACGTCCCCCGGTCTGATGTCGGTCTTGATCACCACCGGCTTGTGGCTCCCGCCGATGGCGCTCGAGAGGATGTTCGAAAACGGGCTCTTGGCCAGGTCGCTCGGTCGGAGCGCGCCGGCGTCGACCAGGTCCTGGGCCATCGTTTGGTCTCGGGTCATCTGGCGGAGGACCCCGTCGCGGAGTTGGTAGTAGCGGCTGTCCCCGACGTGGAGCGTATAGACGATCGGCCAGACGCCGATGCCCATCGTCAGGGTCGTGGCCATTCCCTCCTTGCCCCGGGCCTTGGCTCGGGCCACGACCGCTTCGTGGCCTTGCTCGGCGGCCTCCGTAAGAGCGGCGAAGAACGCCGCCTCGTCGGCCGGATCGGCTCGGTAATAGCACTGCATCGTATGGGTGATATAAGTCGCGATCGTTTCGAGCGCGGCCCGGCTCGCCTCTTCGCCGCCGGAGGTCCCAGCCACGCCGTCCGCCACCATGATGATCATGGCCAGCCGCTCGCTCGGTAACTCCAGCAGCTCGGGATTCGGCAAGCTCGAGCCCCGAACCTGCATGGTTTTGTGGAGCGAGCAGAGCAGGAAATGATCCTGGTTGTCGGGACGGACCTTGCCCCGATCGGTGAGTCCGAAGGCGTCGACCTGATCGTCGCGGGGTTTCCAAACCAAGCTACCGACGGGGCCGGCCGGAGGAGGCGTTGATGCGAAGGCCATTGGCCAAGATAGTGTGGATCGAAGCCGCCCCGCAAAGCCACTCGGCGCTGCCCGCCGGTCCGTTCGGTTTGGTCGAGTGAACTCCGATCGTTTGCCCGGCTCGATCGCCGACGGACGACTACCAGGCAGGGTTTTGCGGCCATCCGGAACGCGGTATCATCGAGGCGTCCCTTGATGGCGCGGAGAGCGCTGCCGGCATCCATGGAAACGTACCAACGACCCGGCTCTTGCACCCTCGAGGGCCGCCGGGACGCGCTCCGAACCCTGGCGGCCGCGTCGTTCGGCCTGGTCGTCGGAACGGTCCGGTTTCCGGAACGGGCCGTGACCGAGATCTTGATTCGGGGTGGGCAGGTCGTCAACGCTGACGGCGCGGTCGCCGCCGACGTCCGGATCATCGACGAAACGATCGCCGAAGTGGGGCCCGGCCTCCGGCCGGGGTTGCAGGCTCGGGTCATCGAAGCCGGCGGCCGGCTGGTGATGCCGGGAGGGATCGACCCGCACACCCATCTCCACCCCACTTTCGTCGACGATCTCACCACCGGCTCGATGGCCGCGTTGACCGGTGGCATCACCACCGTCGGCACCTTCGTCGGTCCCCAACGAGACGAATCGATCGGGGGCGCCCTCGACCGAATGACGGCGCTGATCGGTCGTCAAGCGATTGCCGATGTCATCCTCCACACCTCCGCCTGGCCCCCGACCGCCGAGTTCGCCGCGGCTATGACGACGCTGGCGGACCGCGGTCAGCCCAGTTTCAAGATCTACATGGTGCAGCCGGACTTCGGCGCCCAGCTGGGTCAGCTGATCCGAGTCCTCGAGGCGGCCCGTGACGCCGGCGTCGTCGCCATGATCCATTGCGAGGACGCCGCGCTGCTCGGCGCCGCGGTTCGCCGACTGGAAGCGGAAGGCCGGACCAGCCTGCGCGACTATTCCGCCAGCCGCCCGGTGATCGCCGAGGTGGCGGCCACCCAGCAAGCGGCCGGGTTGGCGGAGAGCATCGGGGCGCCGATGCACGTGGTCCACTTGTCGTCCGCTCGCGCGCTCGACGCCACCCGCTCGGTCCGCGCGGCGGGAGCGCCGTTCTCGGTCGAGACCCGACCCCTGTATCTCCACCTCACCGAGGAGCGTTTGCTGGGCCCCGATGCGCCGCTGTTCATCGGGCAGCCGCCGCTCCGCGCTGCCGCCGACGCCGAGGCCCTGTGGCGAGGGCTGGCCGACGGCAGCATCGACGTGCTCGCCACCGATCACGCGCCCTGGACCCGAGCCCAGAAACTCGATCCCTCCCTGACGATCACCAAGCTGCGGCCCGGTGTGAGCGACCTGCAGTTCATGTTGCCGATGTACTTCTCGGAGGGGGTCGGCAAACGAGGACTCTCACTCGAGCGATTCGTCGCGACCACCTCGACCAATGCGGCTCGCGTCTTCGGCCTTTATCCCCGCAAGGGCGTCATTCGCCCTGGGTCCGACGCGGACATCGCCATCTGGGATCCGCGGCGGGTCGGTACGGTCCGGGCGGAGGACGACCATTCCAACTCCGACTACAGCCCGTACGAAGGCTGGTCGGTCACCGGGTGGCCGGTGACTACCATCCGGCGGGGCGAAATCGTGGTCGATGATGGTCGCGTGCTGGGACGAGCGGGAGCTGGCAAGCTCCCCCCCCGACGCCGGTGGACCCGGACCCCGTAGCGCTATCTTCTTTGGTTCGTCCCGTTGCCTCGGAGACCCGCCAATGCGCTTCCTGTCCTCGGTCCTCGTGTTGACCACCTTGCCGGCGATCGCTCTCGCCCAGCCGGCGACGGTCGAGTTGGTGCCCGCGAAAGCCACCGTCGTTTCGGGACAGGAGGTGCGTTTTTCAGTGCGCGCGACCGATGCTTCGGGCGCGTCGGTCACGCCGCCCAGCGTCGTCTGGATGGTGGGTCCCTTCGACGTGGCGGCAGTGAGCCAGGCCGGCGTGGTGCGCGGGCTTCGCCGGGGCACCGCCCGACTCCTGGTTCGGGTCGGCGCCAAGACGGCGTCCGCGGAGGTGATCGTCGAGCCCAAGCCGGCGGTGACCGTCGAGCTCGGTGCCGAGACGACCGAGCTGGCGCCCGGCGGGCTGACGGTGGTTCGGGCGGTGGCCCGGACCGAGGACAAGGACCCGTTGACCGGTCACCCGGTAACCTTCCGATCGAGCGCGCCCCAGGTCGCGACCGTCGACCCGGCCGGGGTGGTGGCTGCGCGGGCGGTTGGCGAGGCGACCGTCATCGCCGAGGCGGGCGCGGCCCGCGGCGAGGTCAAGATTCGGGTGGTGCCTAACCGGGTGACGCGCCTGGACGTCTCGGACCAGCCACCGGCTCGGACCGGCGACGTGATCCGCTTCGCCGCCAGGGCGTCCGATGCCCGGGGCCAGCCGACCAACAGCGGGTCGGTCCGCTGGAGCATCGACCAGCCCGGCGCCAACGTCTACCAGGACGGTGGGTTCGTGGCCGAGCGACCGGGAACCTATATCGTGACGGCCACGGTCGGGTCGGTGGCGGCGTCGACGCCCATCACCATCACCCAGCGGGCGCACGATCGGACCTTCGAGCTGGTCGGGTCGGTCACCTATGGCGAGCTCCAGGCGGCCGAGCACTGGGCGATCGGCAACGTCCTCTACGTGTCGACCATCGCAGACCGACTTTATACCTACGACATCTCGGACCCCGCCAGCCCGCGGCTCACCGACTCGCTCATCGTCGACGCTCGGCTCATCAACGACGTCTCGACGAACGCCGCGGGGACAATCGGGCTCATCACCCGGCAACAGGGGTCATCGCGGAAGAACGGGATCGTCTTCCTCGACCTGACCGACCCACTCCATCCCAAGATTCTCTCCGAGTACACCGAGACCGTCTCGGGCGGAGTCCACAGCGCCTTCATCGACGGACATTACGTCTATCTCAACGACGGCAGCACCCAGTCGATGCGGGTCATCAGCTTTGCCGACCCCAAGGCGCCCCGCGAAGTGGGCCGCTGGCAAGTCGAGAACAGCGTGATGCGGTTCACTCCCGATGGGCAAGTGGAAGGCCGGGCTCTTCACGATCTCCAGATCAAGGACGGCTTGGCGTACCTGGCGTACTGGAAGGACGGGTTGATCGTTCTCGACGTCGGCAATGGGATCAAGGGCGGCAGCCCCGAGAACCCGAAATTCGTGAGCCAATTCACCTACAACCACGCCGATTTCTATCCGGCCGGAATGATCGCGGGTACCCATTCGGTCTTCCGTTTCGGCAAATATCTGGTAGTGGGCGACGAAGTCTTTCCGGGATTCTTCAACCTCGAGTCGCGGGAGCGGATCAAGACCTTGGGCCGACTCCACATTCTCGACGTCAGCGACATCGAGCGTCCCAAGAAGGTGGCGGAGTACTCGGTACCGAACGCCGGATCGCACAACATGTGGGTCGAAGACGAGGTGATGTACGTCGGCAACTTCGAGGCGGGAGTCCGGGCTGTCGACATGAGCGGTGAGCTTCGGGGCGATCTCTACGCCCAGGGCCGGGAGATCGGATCGATCTGGACCGGGTCGCCGAACGGCTACCGGCCCAATCTCCCGATGACCTGGGGGGCCCAGCCCCACAAAGGGCACGTCTACGCGTCGGACATCAACAGCGGCGTCTGGATCGGGAAGCTGACCCCGAAGCGGTTGGTGCCCTGAGGGCTAGGGCGCCAGGAACCGCCGGATCGCCTCGACAACCTGGTCGCGGGCCGTGAAGACGAAGTCGACGTGGGTTCCGGGAACGGTGACCACCTCGGGGGACCGCAATTCGCGCTTGACCCGCTCGATCGACTTTTTCCGGAACGGCCCGATGTGCTTCTCCTCCCAGGCGAGCATCCGGGCCCGTTGGGCCGAGTCGCCATTGACCGTGTCGAGGAAGGTGGCGCTGTAAATGGCAAGAGCCGGTGCCTTGACCGTGCGATAGTCGCGTTGGTCGGTGAGCACGGTCGCCGTGAGGGCCTGCGCGATGCTGTCGGGGGCCACCGGGCGGACGGTGCCGTCGGCCTGGAGGTCGATCAAGTCGCGAACGTATCCTTCCAACCGAGTCGGATCGGACACGCCCGGGAAGAAGACGGCGAGATGCCAGGCCCGATACCGGTCCAGCGAGGCCAGCGTCTCGGTCTTCGGAGCCAGGTCGATGGGGAGTTCCTTGAAGGCCGCCGCGAAAGCGGGATCCGACCAGTCGTAGGCCGCGTCGAGATACACCAGCCGGCCGACCCGCTCGGGATACTTTCCCGCCATCATCGTGATCTCGTTCCCCCCCATCGACCATCCGGCCATGTGCGCCCGGGCGATCCCGAGGCTGTCCATCAAGGTTCGGAGGTCTTCGGTGAGGGTGACGGTGTCGAACGGGCCGCTCTTTCCCGAGTGTCCCTGGCCGCGGCGAGCGTAGGCGACGATCCGAAACTGCCCGCCCAGCGCCGGGGCCAGATCGTCGAACACGTGGGGGTTCTGGCCGTTGCCGTGAATCAGAATCAGCGGAGTGCCGGAGCCCCCCCAGTCGAGGTAGTTGAGTGGGTTCCCGTTGACCGGCACGAAGCCGGTCCGGTGGGGCGACGGGTCCGTCCAGGTCGGGGGCGCGTCGGCTAAGGGGGCAGCTTCTTTTGCCTGGCACCCGCCGAGGAGGGCGAGGGCGAGGGTCGACCAGAAAGCGACTGGGGGACGGGACATCGGAGACTCCTCGTTCGCAGGGCTACCCGCTGCTCGGCTCGAAAGTATCCTTCCCAACGGCCGAGCGGGAGATCTCGACGGGGCCCCATTCGGCCCCTCATGAGCACCGTTCGGCGAACGGCGGCTGTCCCAATGTGCCGAGGGGGCGATCGTCATTCGGCGGAGGGCCGGGACCAACCATTCGGAGCTGACCATGACCACGCGTTTCCTGCTGCCCGTCCTCGCGGCGCTCTTTTGGCCGGTCACGGCGGTGGCCCAACCAACCGCTCGGGGGCCGGCGCCGATCCACAGGGCGCCGACGGCGGCGACCGAGTTCGATTTCCTGATCGGGCAGTGGGAGCTGACGGTTCAACCGAAAGTGTCCAGTCTGGCCGCTCGGATTCACGGGGCGCCGAAACTTCTGGGGACCTGGAAGGCCTGGCGAGCGTTCGATGGGTTCGGGATCGAAGACGAGCTTCGAATCGTCGACGGCTCCGGCAATCCGAACTCCCTCAACCACGCCGTTCGGATCTACGATGCTGCGGCTCGGCGATGGGCGATCTCGGGCCTCGACGTCTATCGGGCCCGGTTCACGACCGCGACCGGCGAGTGGAAGGACGGTCAAATGCATCTGGCCGGGAAGGGAACCGACGCCGAGGGAACGGTTTACTTGACGCGGACGCGGTTCATCGACATCACGCCGAGCCGGTTCCGGATGGTCCAGGACCGCTCGACGGACGACGGGCGCACCTGGACCGAGGGGGTTTTGAGAATCGACGCCAAGCGGGTCGCCCCCGCCGCGCCGCGCTGAGGCGTCGGGGGCGTCCCTTGCCGGGGGCGGCCCCGAGCGCAATCGTTCCCGCGATGTCGCGAACCTGGGTCTGGCTCCAGCTGGTGATCGGCTGGCTTCCGGTATGGGCGCTCTACACTACCCTGATCGTCACCGCCCATCCGGGGGCCAACGCGCTCACCGCGGCGTTCGTCGCTTTCCGAGCCATCGGCGCGGCGGCGCTGCTCGGCCTGCTCGTCTTCCGCCTAACGAAACGATTCCGATGGCCCAGCCCGGTACACCCGGGCTTCGTGGCGCTCCACGTCGGGAGCGCCGGCTTGTATGCGTTGACCTGGGTCGCCCTGACCTCCCTGATCGAGAGCATGCTCCGGCTCCGGTTCGTCGTCCTCGTGCCGCCGCCCGGGCTGATTCCCTATCTGGTGTTGGGGGTTTGGCTCTACGTCATGGTTGCCGGGGTCGCCTATGCCACCCAGGCGACCGAGCGGGCCGCTCGGGCCGAGACCGAGGCGGCGCGCTCCCAGCTCGCCGTGCTTCGCTCCCAGTTGAACCCTCATTTCCTCTTCAACGCCCTTCACACGGTGGTTCAGCTGATCCCTCGGGAACCGCGGCGTGCCGCCCAGGCTGCCGAGCAAATCGCCGGTCTCCTCCGAACCTCGCTCGAGGAAGAACGCGACCTGGTGCCGTTGGCGGACGAACTCCGGTTCGTCGAGCGCTACCTCGGGATCGAACGGATTCGGTTTGGCGAGCGGCTCCGGGTGCGGGTCGAGTTGACCGCCGAGGCGCGTGAGGCCTTGATCCCGGCCTTTGCGCTCCAGACCCTGGTCGAGAACGCGGTGCGCCACGGCGCCGCGCCCCGGGTCGAGCCGACCGAGGTGGCGATCGTCGCCCGAGCGACCGATGGCATGCTGACGATCGAGGTGGCCGACAACGGGGCCGGTGCCACTCCGGAACAACTGTTGGCCCCGACCGGCAGCGGCCTCCGCCGCCTCCGCGAGCGGCTCGCCGTCCTCTACGGCGACCGCGCTCGACTGGAGGCCGCGACCGGACCCGCCAGCGGACTCCACGCAAGTCTCGCCATCCCCCTGACCCGTGGCGACTAGCTTGGCTAAGGTCTCAGTCCTCGTCGTCGACGACGAGCCGGTCGCTCGGCGGGGGCTTCGCGACATGCTCGCCGAGATCGACTGGGTCGTCTGGGTCGGTGAGGCCGCCAACGGGCCGGCGGCCCTCGCGGCCATCGATACCCTCCGCCCGGAGCTGGTCCTCCTCGACATCCAGATGCCGGGGCTCCTCGGCGTGGATGTTCTCCGTCAGACGGAGCACCGGCCGTTGGCGATCTTCACGACCGCCCACGCCCAGCACGCGGTCACCGCGTTCGAGCTCGGGGCGCTCGACTACCTCCTCAAGCCGTTCGGGCCGGATCGCCTAACGGCCGCCCTCGACCGGGCCCGAGCCGCGCTCGGCGAGCCCGCCGGGTCGGCTCCGCTCGACCGGCTTCGTGAAGCTCTCGCGCACGGTCCGATGAGTCGGCTTTTCGTGCGGTCCGGCTCGGCCGTGATCCCGGTGGCCGTCGACACGGTGTCGTGGTTCGAGGCCCGGGGGGACTACATCGCGGCCCATGTCGGCGGGTCGCGCCACCTGCTCCATCTGTCGCTCAATCACTTGGAGTCGCGGCTCGATCCCAAGAAGTTTCTCAGGATTCACCGGACTCACATCGTCAACCTCGACCACGTGGCGGCGTTCCGCCGGCTCGGCAAGGGCCGGTTGGTGGCCGAACTGCGAGACGGCACTCGGGTGGCCGTGAGCCGGAGCCGATCGCACGACCTCCGTGGTCTGGGTGCCTGAACTCACCCCAGGGGCCGAAGACCGCCGTGACCTGGATAGACTCGGGTGGCTCCGGCCTCCTTGAGTCGTCGCCAGCTCCGGGCGACCTCGTCGGCGGTTTCCTCGGTGGCAAGGCCCGGAAAGGTGAGGTCGCCCGTGAAGGCTTCGCCGGTGTCGAGGAGCAACGACACGCTGTCGTCGGAGTGACCCGGGGTCGGGATCAGTTGCCCCGCGATGCCGAGAGTGGCAAGCAGCGCCCGGCTCTCGTCGGCACCGATCACGAGGTTGTCGTCGGTCCGGATCTCGGTGTAGTTGTCGGTCGGCTTGATGTGGGCTTTCATCGCGGGAATCGCGGATCGTTGCTCCTCGGTGACGATGAGACGCATGCCGTGGTTCTTGAGATCCTGGGCGGCGCCGGCGTGGTCGATGTGGTAGTGGGTGGCGAGCCCGTGCGTCACCTCCGCGAGAGGAACATCGGCGCGGCGCAGATTGCTGTGGAGGGTGGCGAAGGTGCCGGGCCAGCCCAGGTCCACCAGCAGACGAGATCTTCCGGCGCTGATGACCCAGAAGTTGGTCGACCGGTAGCCGACGTTGAGAATGGTGACGGTGGATGCCATGGTGGAAGTGGCGGAAAACCTAGCGTATCGATGCCGCGCCCGGCCACCCATCGTGGTTCGGCGCGCCTTCGCCGAGGGAGGGCTGAATCGATGACCGATTTCTTTGCTGGGGGAACCCCGGCCGCCGGCATCCGTGCCGAACTGGCCGAACTGCGGGGCGGCAACGCCCGCTGGAACGACCTCCGGAATCTTCGCGCCTCCTACTTTGCCGGCGACGATGTGGTTCAAATTGCCGGCGAGGCCTATTCGGCGTACTTCGGGATGAACGCCCTCTACGGCGCCATTGCCTATCCCAGCCTTCGACGGATCGAGGCCGAGGTGGTGGCGACCCTGCTGCGCCTCTTTCAAGCGCCCGACGGCGCGACCGGGAGCATCACCAGCGGCGGCACCGAAAGCATCTTCATGGCGGTGAAGACCGCTCGCGACTGGGCTCGAGCCCGGCGTCCCGAGATCGCCGCCCCGACCATGGTGGTGCCGCGGACGGCTCATGCCGCGTTCAGCAAGGCGGGCGAGTTACTCGGGGTTGGCGTTAGGAGAATGGCCTCGAGCCCCGGTTTTCGAGCCGACCTCGCCGCGATGACCGCCGCCATCGACGGCAGCACCATCATGATCGTGGGCTCGACGCCCGGGTATGCCTACGGCACCCTCGATCCGGTCGGCGAGATCGCGGCGTTGGCCGAGCGGCACGGCCTCTGGATGCACGTCGACGCCTGCGTCGGCGGGATGGTCCTCCCCTTCGCCCGCGACCTCGGCTCTCCGATCCCGGCGTTCGACTTCGCGGTGCCGAGCGTCACGTCGTTGTCGGTCGATCTCCACAAGTACGGCTACGCCCTTCACGGCTGCTCGGCCCTCATTCTTCGGGATGGCGAGCTCGGCCAGTACCAGCGATATCAGTTCGACCAGTGGCCGGTGGGCGGGTATTCCACCACCAACCTGGTGGGCTCCCGCTCCGGCGGGCCGGTTGCCTCAGCCTGGGCGGTGATGAAGTATCTCGGCGCCGCCGGGTATCGGGAGCGGGTGGGTCGGATGCTCGACGCCAAGCGGCGGCTGACCGAGGGCATCAGGGCGATCGACGGCCTGGCCGTGTTCGGGGAACCCGAGGCGACCCTCCTCGCGTTCGGGTCGGCCCAACTCGACATGGCCGCGATCGGGCAGGAGATGACGAGGTTAGGCTGGAGTTTCGCCCGGGTCGTCGAGCCGCCGGGGATGCTCCTGCTGCTCAACGGCTTCCACGGGGCGATCGTGGCGGAGTTCCTCGACGATCTGCGGCTGACCGCGGTTGCGGTGGCGGAGGGCCGAATCGTCGCCGAGGTCCGGCCGGCCGTCTACACGGTCTGAGCCGACCCTCTCACTTCATACGTCGGAGGGGCTTTGTGACTAAGTTCCCCGCTCTCATCCACCACCCACCGGTCGCCTCCTCATGATCGACGCCGTCATCGTCTCCACCGCGCGAACCGCCATCGGCAAGGCCTATGTCGGCGGACTCAACAACACCCACGGCGCCACCCTCGCCGGTCACGTCATCCGGCATGCGGTCGATCGAGCCAACCTCGAACCGGGCGAAGTCGAGGACGTGCTCCTCGGCTGCGCCATGCCGGAGGGCGCCACCGGCAACAACATTGCGCGGCAAGCCGCCATTCGGGCCGGTCTGCCGGTGACCGTCTCGGGGGCTACCATCAATCGGTTCTGCTCCTCGGGGATGCAGGCGATCGCGATGGCCGCGCACCGGGTAATCGTCGAGGGCGTTCCGGTGATGGTCGCGGGCGGGCTCGACTCGATCAGTTTGGTTCAGAACGAGCACGGCAACACCTATCGGACCCATGACGAATGGCTCGACGCCAACAAGCCCGAGGTGTATCTCCCGATGATCGACACCGCCGAGATCGTGGCGAAGCGGTACGGGATCAGTCGGGAGCGGCAGGACGAGTACGGCCTCCAGAGTCAGCTCCGCAACGGCGCCGCGATCCGGGAAGGTCGGTTCGCCGAGGAGATCGTCCCGTTCACGACCAGGAAGGTCCTCTTTGACAAGAAGACCAAGCAGGTGGCCGGCGAGGCCGAGGTGACGCTCGGGCAGGACGAGGGCGCCCGTCCGGAGACCACGGCCGAAGGTCTCGCCGGGTTGAAGCCGGTCCGCGGCGAGGGGTTCTGCATCACGGCCGGGAACGCCAGCCAGCTGTCGGACGGGGCCTCCGCGTGCGTGGTGATGAACGGGAAACTGGCCGAGCAGCGGGGGCTGGCGCCGTTAGGCGTCTACCGCGGGTTTGCGGTGGCCGGATGCGAGCCGGACGAAATGGGGATCGGACCGGTGTTCGCGGTGCCTCGGCTGCTTCAGCGGGCGGGTCTCCGGGCCAGCGACGTCGGGCTCTGGGAGCTCAACGAGGCGTTCGCCGTCCAGGTGGTCTATTGCCGGGATCGCCTGGGGATCCCGAACGAGATCCTCAACGTCGATGGCGGGGCCATCGCCATCGGTCATCCGTACGGAATGAGCGGTGCCCGGCTGGTCGGTCACGCCTTGATCGAAGGCAAGCGTCGGGGGGTGAAATACGTGGTGGTGACCATGTGCGTCGGGGGCGGGATGGGCGCCGCCGGATTGTTCGAGGTGGCCTGATGCGGACCGCCTCGGCCGCTTTGCTGTTCGGCCTCTCGCTGGCATCGAACGCGCCGGCACAGCTGCGGCTCGTCGCCCTCGACATCCGGGTTCCCAAGCCACCGATGGCGGCGATTTCCAGCGGCCGGGCCCATTTCGTCTACGAGCTGCGGATGACCAACGTCGGTCGCCGCGACGTTGCGCTCCAGCGGCTCGAAGTGTCGACCGGCCGCGGGGCCGTGGTCGCCTGGCAGGGCGATTCTCTTCGGCGGCTGGCCATTCGGGTGGGCGATACCGGCGACGGTCGGGCCATTCCAGCCGGCCGGCAGTCGCTCCTCTACCTCTTGGTCTCCACCGCGGCCGGCGCGATACCCACGTCGCTGGAGCACCGGTTCTTCTTCACCCATCCCGACTCGCTCGCCGGCCCGGCCCGCGATACGTTAGGCGGCTTTCAGGTCTCGGTCGACCCGCGCTCCGCGCCGGTGCTCGCGGCCCCGTTCAAAGGCGGGCCGTGGCTCGCCGCCAACGGACCCGGCAACAACTCCGGGCATCGGAAGACGGTCATCCCGCTGGGAGGCGTCGGTCGGATTGCCCAGCGGTTCGCGACCGACTGGGTCAAGTTCGGGGCCGACGGCCGGCTCTGGCGGGGCGACTCTACCAGCAACGAGAATTGGTACGGGTACCGGGAGCCGTTGGTGGCGGTCGCGGCGGGCACCGTGGTGGCCGTCAAGGACAGCATTCCCGAGAACGTCCCGCTCTCCCCCACCCGAGCCGTCCCGATCACCCTCGAGACGGTCGGCGGCAACCACGTCATCTTCGACATCGGTAACGGGCATTTCGCTTTCTACGCTCACCTGGTCGCCGGGTCGCTCAAGGTCAAACTCGGCGACCGGGTCAAGGCGGGTCAGCCGATCGGCTTGTTAGGCAACTCCGGAAACTCCGACGCGCCCCACCTCCATCTCCACGTCGGCGATGCTCCCTCGCCGCTCGGATCCGAAGGCGTTCCGTTCCTCTTCGATCGGTACTGGGTTCTCGGCCAGGCGGCCAGCTTCATGGCCGCGTGGAAAGCCACCGATTCCGAGACGGCGGAGCGGCGGGCGTTGCCGTTCGAGAACCAGGTCGTCCGGTTCGATCCCTAGCCGATGGCTGACCGCCTCGACGCCAGCTTGGCCGACCCTGCCGGATTCCTCCACTGGACGCCGGTCGGGCTTCGCTTCCGCGATCTCGACCTGCTGGGTCACGTCAACAACGTGAACTTGGCCGGGTGGCTGGAGGACGGGCGGGTTGCGCTCGAGCTGCCGATTCAACCGTGCACCGCGGGCTACGCCGGTCCGGTCATCGTCCTGGCCGATCTCCATATCCACTACCGGGCCGAAATTCACCTCGGCGACGAGGTGCGAGTCGGGACCCGGGTGCAACGGATCGGCGGGACCTCGGTCGTCGTCGGGCAAGCGGTGTTCGCAAACGGCAAGTGCGCCGCGATCGCCGAGGCGGTCGAAGTGCTGATCGGAGCCGAATCGCGCAAGCCGGAGCCGTGGCCGGCCGAGTTTCGCGCTCTTTTCGAGCGTTACTTGAAGCGGGCATAGCCGTGGCCTTCGCACTGCTGATCGCCGCACAGCTGGTCGGGCTTCTGCTGGTGCCGCTCGGGCTGCCCGGGCTCTGGCTGATGGTGGCCGCGGCGGCCGCCCACCAACTCTGGGCCCCCGCGAGCCAGATTGGCTGGATCGCGATCGGCGTGGCGGCGGCGCTGGCAACCATCGCCGAGATTCTCGAGTTCACTCTCTCGGTGAAGTACACCAAGAAGCACGGTGGGTCGAAGCGGGCGGGGTGGGGCGCCTTGCTCGGTGGTCTCGTCGGCGCCTTCATGGGAGTTCCGATCCCGATCGTGGGCTCGGTTATCGGCGCTTTCGCCGGTTCGTTCGCGGGCGCGCTCCTGGCGGAGTATTCCGTGGCCCGGGACGGTGAAGCGGCGGGCCGGGCCGCCTGGGGCTCGCTGATCGGGCGAGTGGTCGCGACCGTGACGAAGACCGGGTTTGGGATCGCGGTCGCGGTAATCGTCGTCGTTCGGGCTTGGCCCTGAGCGGAAAACGCTGATTGGCGAGCCAGATTCCAAAGGCCACCGGAGATCGTCACGTCGTTCAACGGCGACCCCGCGAAAACGCCACGGACACCGATCTCGCACAACTGATTGGCCCCTGCTAGCGGGGTGCTCGAAAAGGGGCCAGAATTCCATCGATGCCGCGCCTCTCCCGATCGTACCGCCGCCTCCTGCTCCTCCTGCTGTCGCTCCCGGTGACCCTGTTCGTTCTAGCCCTCCTCTATCAGGCGGGGATGCGGCGTTTCGAGGGTGAGGAACGGACCCTCCTTGCGAGCCTCGAGTGGGCCGCCGAGACCCTGACCACCACCGGACGCCGGCCGGCGGCGTCACGGCGCCGATGGCCACCAGGGCCACCAACAGGTAGATCGGAATCACGATCAGGAGCGACAGGAACACCGCCCGGGGGACGTTCCGTTTCGGGTCCTCGACTTCCTCGCTCGTCTGGGCGATGATCTCGTACCCTTCGAAGGCGATGAACGTGAGTCCCATGGCGGCGAAGACACCACCCCAGCCATTCGTCATGAAAGTGAACGCGCCTTGCCAGCCCGTCCGCTGGGCCTGGTCCAGAGCCCGGCCACGATGAACGCCCCGATGATGGCGATCTTGCCGATGGTGACCACGTTGCCGGCTTTCCCGGCCTCCGAGGCGCCCCGGTAGTTGATGAAGGCGAACAGCGCGCAGGCTCCCACCGCGAGCCAGATTTCCAACGGGGCGATCGGCGTGTGGACCTCGGTGATCCCAACGACCGCCAGCATTTCCTTGAAGTACGCCCCGAACCCCAACGCATAGAGCGAGCAGGCCACCGCGTGGGCGAACCAATCCATCCAGCCGGCAAGGAACCCGCTAGGATCGGGGAGGGACTGCTTGATCCAGAGGTAGCCGCCGCCGGCCCCGTGGACGGCGCTGCCCAGCTCGGCGTAGGCCATCGCGGTGAGCAAGGCAACGAAGCCGTTGAGGAGGAAGACGAGCAGGAGTGCGGGGCCCGCCACTCCGGCCGCGATCCCGGTCAACACGAAAATGCCGGCGCCGATCATGGCGCCGACGCCGATCATGGTGACATCGATGAGCCGCATCTCGCGGCTGAGGCGGACTTCGACTGACACGGGCCGCCCTTGAGTCAGGTCTGTCGAGTGTACTGGTGGAATCGGGGAACGGCAAGGCGACTGACGTCACCGGCCAGTCCAGGCCGGCCGCTTCGGAATAGTCGCTCGGGCGGGTGGAGGCGACTGCGGTGATCCCCGTGGTTCGGGCCTGGCCCTCGCCGTTATCGTGCGAGGGGATTTTGCCAATCGAGTCCGGGGAACCGGGCGAAATCGCCATCCGTTGAACACAGGGTCAATCCGTGGTCGATCGCCAGCTGGGATCCAGACGACGGGCGAGGTCAGCCAGCGTCCCGCCTGGCGCCACGCTGCCTCCACCGGTGCCGGGTGCGCAAACACTCGCGGGTTCGTTACCAACCGAAGGAAGGCGAGCAGGGTCGGCCACGACAGTCCGACGGGCGCGTTGCCGCTGAGCCGGGCATCGAGCCATGCCCTAGCGCGGGCATGTTGCTCGGTGCTGCTGACGTGGGCATACACCAACAGGTTGGCGTCGACCAAGATCACCGAAAGGTCTCCTCCTCGGCGACAGCAAGAGCCTCGCTCACGTCGTCGATAGCCAACCGGCAGCGACCCAAGTCCACGGTTTCGGTGACGAATGGCTCGCGGTGGGCCGGCGGCTCCGTCATGTGGAGGAGGCCGTAGCGGAGCGCCTCGTTGACGATGGTCTTGAGGCTTCCGTTGTTCTTCCGGCGAAGGCGCTCGATTGCCGTGGCGACATCGCGGTCGAGGGTGAGAGTCGTACGCATGACATCATAACACAAAACCTTGATGTCTTGATGTCAAATGGCCGACGTCACCGACTTCTCAGCGTCTCGGGGGCGGAGTGCCCACCCGGGCCTCCCGCTAGCCCGGTTATCGGGCGTCGAGTCGCCCGTACTTGGCCAAGATCTTCCTTACCTGATCGTGCGGGATGGCCCACGCGCGGCGGTAGTCGGCCCCATCCATGGTCTCCGCCGCCAGCATCGCGTTGACGATCGCTTCCTCGGTCGCCTCCACGGTGGCGGTAAAGAGCGGATCCATGAGGCCGGAGCCGAGTCGTTGCATCGTGGGTGGTGGCAGCGTCGAGGGGCCGCTGTTTCCCCAGTCGACGCCTCGATTGGCGGTCGAGAAAGCGATGAAGATGTCGCCCGAGCCGTTCCCGTTGTTGGATCCCATCCGACCCATGCCTAACGCTACGCGGCGGACCACTCGCTTGAGCTGATCGGGCGAGAGCGGGGCGTCGGTACCCACCGCGATGATGATCGAACCCTGTTCGGGCTCCTCGGCCGGTTGGTCCGAGGGGGCCGGGTTCGATCCGCAAATCGGGATCGGCCGCCCGTCGCCCGCTCGGAGGGGCGGATCGACCACCTGCGTGACGCAGGGATCAACGCCGGTAATTTCCCGACCTACCGGAATGCCGGCGATCCGGAGCTGAGAGCGAGTGCCATAGTTGCACTGGACCAAGACCCCCACGGTGAAGCCGCCGGCCGCGGCCGAGAGGACCCGGGAGGACGACCCGGTGCCGCCCTTGAACCCGTGACAATTCATTCCCGTCCCGCCGCCGACGTTCCCTTCGGCGATCCGACCACCGCGGGCCGCGTCGAGCGCCTGAAAGGCGTGCTCGGGTTTGACGTGGAGGCCCTTCATGTCGTTCAAGCCGCCATCGGACGTCTCGGCGACGACGGGATACCAGAATGGTCCCGGCGCGTTCCGTTTCACCATCCAGTCGACCGCGGCGTCTCGGACCGTGCCGACGCTCAGGGTATTGGTGATCAGGATCGGCGTTTCGAGGACGCCGGTTTCCTCGACCCAGTGGGTTCCGGTCATGTCGCCGTTACCGTTACCGGCATAGAAGGCCGCGAACACCGGCTCGAGCGTGGCCTTGCCGCGGGGGAGGATCGCGGTGACGCCGGTGCGGATCGGGCCTTGGCCGAGGATCCGCTTGCCCTCGCCCTTGATGAGCGTGACGTACCCGACCTCGACCCCGGCGACGTCGGTAATGGCGTTGTTCGGTCCGGGCGTGCCGTCGAGCGGAATGCCGAGGTCGCGGGCCCGCGGTTTCGGCTGGGCCTCGGCCACGGAGCCGAGGAGCGCGATCAGAAAGAAGCAACGGAACATGGTGGGTAATCCGCAGGGGTGATGCTAGCTTAGCCTCCGGGGTTCGAAAGAGCCAATTCGGCGGCCGGGGCCGTGGTCACCAGCACCACCTTCCCGATCGCTTTCCGGTCGTGCAGGTACTGGTGGGCGGCCGCCGCGCCCTCTCGGTCGAGCGAGAAGGTTCGATCGACGATTGGCCGAAGTTGGCCGGCTGCGACGGCGTCGTAAATCTCCGCCAGGGCGGGGCGGAGGAGCGCTTCCTTCTGGCGGAGATGAAGGAGGTGAATGCCGAACACGCCGACGTTAGGTTCGATCAAATCGAGTGGGTGGAACCTGGGGGTGGCGAGCCAGGCGCGAGCCAGGGCCAGCCAGCGTTTCCGAGCGGCAGGCATGGCGTCGCTCAAGCCGTAGAAGACCAGGCGGCCCAGCGGGGCCAGGAGCCGCCGGCATTTCTTGGTGGCCGCTCCGCCGACGGCGTCGAGCGCCAGGTCGACCGGGCGGGTGCCGAGGAGCCCCTCGACCTCGCCCGCCCAATCGCCCGAGGAATCGAAGCACGCCTCGGCCCCGAGGTCGTTCACCACGAACTCGCGCTTGCGAGCCGCCCCAGCCGTGCCGACCACCCGGATCCCACGCCAGGTGGCGAGCTGGACCGCGGCGGTCCCCACGCCGCCGGCCGCGTTCAGGATCAACGCGGTCTCGCCCGCGCGCGCCCGAGCGGCCTCGAACAGCGCCACCCAGGCCGTCAGGAACGCCACCGGCGCCGCCGCGGCCTCGACCGCCGAGAGCGCCGCCGGGTACCGGAAGAGGTTGTTGGCCGGAACGACCACGTCCCCCGGCTAGCCGCCATACCGGAGCAGGCCAACCGCGCGGTCGCCGGGCGCCCAACCCGAGATCCCGGGGCCGACGCGCCTAACGATTCCCGACACTTCGAAACCGGGGCTGTAGGGGAGCGGCGGGACGGTGGCGTAGATCCCGGCCCGCATCAGCAGGTCGGCGAAGTTGACGCCCGCCGCGGCGACCTCGAGATGGACCTCGCCGGCGCCGGGGTCTCGCACCGGCACGGTCCGTTCCACCAGGACCTCGGGATCGCCGTGCCGTTCGATCAGCACCGCCTGGGTGGCGGTCACTGCAACGGCGGGACCGAGGTCGGGGGACGGCGATGATGGGTCGCCTGTTCGAAGCCGGAGGCCAGCCGAATCAGCACCCGCTCCTCCCACGGCCGTCCAAAGAACTGGAGCCCCGCGGGCAAGACGCCGCCCCGGAGATAGCCCATCGGCACGGTGACGGCGGGAAACCCGGTGCTCGGGCTGAACAGTTGGTTGTTGTCCCCATGAGGGGTATTCAGGTCGCCGATCTTCCGGGGCGGGTTGCTCCAGGTCGGATAGACCAATGCGTCGAGGCGCCCGCGGTCCATGACGCCGAGCACGGCTTGTCGCAAATTGGCGCGGAACTCGTCACGACCCTTGCACGCGGGGCTCTCGTCGGGATTGCCCTCCGGGGCCTCTTGACCGGCTCGGAGCCGGGCTTCGATCGAGGGATGAAACTTCCGCGACTTGATGACCTCGTCGAGAGTTTTCACTGGAATGCGATTGCCGTGGCTCGCGAGCCAGGCATTCAGGTCGCGCTTGAACGGAAAGCAGCTGCCGGTCTGGGCCCGCCGCCAACTGTCGAGGCTGTCAATCGTCACCGAGCTGACAATCACCGCGCCCTGATTGCGCAAGGCCTCTAGCGCCGCGTCGAACAATCGGACCACCTCGGGGTCGGTGGTGGCCGATTCGTAGGCCTGTCGAAGGACCCCGATCCTGGCGCCCCGAAGTCCGCCGCCCACGAGGGCCGGGGTGTAGTCGACCATTGGATGATCGCGGGCCGCCGCGGTCACCGGATCGGCGGGGTCCTCGCCGACGATCACCTGGAACACCGCGACCGCGTCGGCCACGGTGCGGGCCATCGGCCCGGCGATATCGGCGGCGAGGTTCAGCGGGACCACCCCGCCGCGGCTCGTCAGGCCCATGGTCGAGCGGATCCCGACCAGCGCCTGGTGAGCTGAGGGCCCGCGAATCGAGTTACCGGTATCGGTACCAAGGCCCACCAGTCCGAAATTCGCTGCGACTGCCGCCGCCGTGCCGCCGCTGGAGCCCGCGGTCACTCGGTCGAGCGCGTAGGGGTTCTTGCTGTACCCCGGCGAGATCGAGCTCACGGTTTCGTAGGGGCTGAACGCGAACTCCGCCATGTTCGACTTGGCGAGGACGATGGCTCCCGCCGCCTTGATCCGTCCGACCTGGAAGGCGTCCTTCAACGAGACGAAGCCTGCCAGTGCCAGCGAGCCGGCGGTTACCGGCAGCTCGGTCGTCTCGAAGTTGTCCTTGACGATCATCGGCACGCAGTGGAGCGGTCCGGTCAACCCGTGAGCGGCGAACCGCCGATCGAGCGAGTCAGCGACGGTCAGGGCGTGGGGATTCACTACCACCAGGGCGTTGAGAGCGGGGCCGTTCTTGTCGTAAGCGTCGATCCGCCGGAGGTATTGCTCGACCAACCCGCGGCAGGTCACCGTCCGGGCGCGGAACGCGGCGTGCACCTCGGCGATCGTGGTTTCCTCGATCCGAAACGGTTGTTGCAGGGCGGTGAGCGCGGTGACCAGCAAAGCGACGTGGGGCATGACGTTAAGGTCATGCCCCACGAAAAGTTCCGCAACCTCGGCGAAGACCGCTACGGGTTGGCGGGGGGATCCTGCCACATGATTTGGCGGATCATCCATCGCCCATCGTACCGGGCCAGGAGGAAATAGTCAGTGCCCCAATACGCTCGCAACTTGGCCGCGGCGGTCTGATCCTGGACATCGAGGATCGTCACTTCTTTGGCTGCGTTGGCTGGGGTTTTCGTCTTGCCATCCCGCACCCGGCCCGCAAATTCGAAGAATCGCGACCAGGGGAATCCGCCGCTTTGATAGGCCCCCTTGTCTTTCTTCCAGAAGCCGAACTTGTCGACTTCCGGCCGAACGCTTCTCAGAAACTTGGTGGTATCTCCCTCGTAGAACCCCTCGACGTAATCGAGAACCGCCCGCCGAACCCCGTCTTGGTCGGCCTTGCCTTGCGCTGGCGCCAGCGCCGGCAACGTGAACAGTGCCAAGCCGGCCACCGCGATGGCGTGATGGTATTTCATTCGTCGATCCTCCCTGGTTGATCGGGCCCTACGAAACCGCAAGACCGGTGGTTTCCCTACAGGAAACCAGTTTACCGTGCCGACCGTAGGTCCGCCATGACCGTTCGCCGTCGCGACTTCGTGGTCTCGTCTCTCCTGGCCGCGGCTGCGAGCTCCTTGCTAGGGGCGCGCCGACGGGCTGGCCAAGATCGAGCGTGGATCCCACCGGATGATCTCCTGGCCGACCTCCCCCGCCTCATGGACCTGGCCTCGGTGCCGGGCGTCTCGATTTCCGTGGTCGAGGACGGCGCGGTGGCCTGGACTCGCTCGTTTGGGTTCGCCAATGCCGACACCCAGGCGCCGGTCACCGCCAACCACGTTTTCGCGGCCGCCTCGCTCGGAAAACCGGTTTTCGCGTTCGTCGTGCTCAAGCTGGTCGAGGAAGGCAAGCTCGATCTCGACCGGCCCTTGGTCGAGTTCCATCGGCCAGCCGACTTGCCGGCCGAAGCCGACAGGATCACCGCTACCCACGTCCTGAGCCACACCTCCGGCCTGCGCAACTGGCGCAACCGGGCCGATCAAAAGCTGATGACAGACTTCCCGCCAGGCGGCCGATTTCAGTACTCGGGTGAAGGGTACTATTGGCTCTCCCAGGCGGTCGAAGCGGTGACTGGGCAGGGGATCGACCGAGTGATGCGAGAACGGCTGTTCGGACCGGCCGCGATGCCGCGCGCGACCTACGGCTGGTCGCGTAATCACTCGGCATGGACGGTCGCGGGACACGGGAACCGGGGCGCGGTCGGCAACCATTTCAGCCGCTCGCTCGGCGACAAACTGGTGACCGCGACCGAGCCGGCCGGCAAGCCAATGAGCGATTGGACTTCGGCCCAGGTGTTCCGAGCAGTGGCCCAAGTCGATCCAAGCTTGCCCTTGCTTCCCAACTTCGTCATCCCCAATGTCGCCGGAAGCCTGCTCTGTACCGCCCCGGAATACGCCGCGTTCGTGACCCTGATGATGTCGGGTCGTCGCCGAGCCGATTGGGAGATCGGCGAGGCGAGCCGCCGTTCGATGCTCGCCGGGCGGATCGACCTGAAGCCATCGCTCTCCTGGGGCCTGGGGTGGGGGCTCGAGCGACGGGCCGAAGGAACGTTCTTCTGGCATTGGGGTGACAACGGCATTTTCAAAGCCTTTACCGTTGGCGACCCCGCCCGCGGTCGGGCCATCGTGGTGTTTACCAACGCCGAGGGCGGCCCGAAGGTCTATCAGCGAATCGTCCGAGCGGCGACCGCTCTCGACCTCAACGCGTTCCTCTGGGTCTAGTGCTTCCGGGGGGCCACTGAGTGCGACGCCCCGGGTGAGGGTGCCGTTACTCGGTCGAAATCGCCTCGATCGGATGGATCCGGGCCGCCGCCCGACCGGGCAGCCAGCACGCGATACCCGCCGTAGCGAGCAAGAGCGCCGCGACCGCCACCACCGTCGTCGGGTCCGCGGGCTCCACCTCAAACAAGAATGCCGCGATCCACCGGCCCCCCAGCAACGTCAACCCGATCCCCACCGCCGAGCCCGCGAGGGCATAGCCGACTCCCCGGCGGATTACCATGGCGACAACCGACCCGGGCGCCGCACCTAACGCCAGCCGCACGCCGATCTCCCGGCGCCGCTGCCGGACCGCGTAGGACATCAGCCCGAACACCCCGATCGCCGCGAGAATTACCGCGGCGGTCGCGAAGCCCCCGAGGACGGTAGTCCAGCGGAACGGGTCTTCCAGCGATCGTTCGAGCCGACTCGCCAGGGTCGACTCCACCACCGGGAGCTCGGGGTCGAGCCCCGCGACTACTGCCCGGAGCTGCTGAAAGGTTGCCGCCGGGCTACTGGTGGTCCGGACGACCAGGCTCAGCGTCTGGTTCCGGGATTGAAGTAACGGGTCGTAAACCCCGTCGGCCTCCCGGGCGAGCCCCAAATACTTCACGTCGCCAACGACGCCGACCACCGTGGTTGGAGGACAGGTGGTACAGCCGCCTGAGACCATCTGCTTCCCGATCGCGGTGCCGCTGAGATAGTAGCGCCGGGCCCATGATCGGCTCACCACCACCACGGGCGGCGCCTCGGCAGAGTCGGCCTCGGTAAAGGTCCGACCCTCGATCAGCGGAATCCCCATCGCCCGGAAGTACCCCGGGGTGACCGTTGACCACGGTGCGATGTGCTCCGTGCCGCCAGGAGCGACCGGCTGGTCGATCAGGTCGAAGTTGTTCTCATCGAGCGGCTCATCCGGCGGCAAATTCAAGGCGAGGCCAGCGGCGACCACGCCGGGGATCTCGCTGGCTCGCTGCTCGAGCTGGCGCCAGAACCGCTGGACGTCCGGGTAGTCGGGATACCGGACGCTCGGCAGCGAAAGCGTCACGCTCACGGCGCCAGCTGGGTCGAATCCCGGGTCCACCTTCTGGAGCCGGACAAAGCTCTGGAGCAGGAGACCCGCGCCGACGAGCAACGGCAAGGCCAGCGCAAACTCGGCCGTCACCAGTGCTCCCCGGACCGCGTTCGAGCGCTGCCCGGCGCCGACCCGGCGGGTGTCGAGCCGGAGCGACGTTGTTCCCCGACCGGCGAGGCCGGCGATCACCGCGGGCGTGCTGGCCAGAAGGCCGCTCACGGCGGCGATCAGCACCGTGAAGCCGATCGACCGACCGTCGAGAGCGACTTGTTGGATCCGTGGCAGGTTGAACGCAATCGCCGCCACGGCCTGAAGCAACAACCAGCCGATGGCGAGGCCGACGATCCCGGCGAGCGTGGTCACCACCAGGCTGTCGGTGATCAACAGCATGGCGAGACGCGACCGGCCGGCCCCCAACGCGGCCCGGACGGACAGCTCTTGCTCGCGAGACGAGGCCCGGACCAACATCAGCGTGGCGACGTTGGCGATCGCGACCAGGAGGACCAGCCCAACGGCCGCGGCGAACAACTCGACCGGGCGGCGAGCTCTCCCGACGATCGTTTCCCGTAATGGCATCGGTCCGAGTGTCGCCGTCTGGTCCCGAAAGCTGGAGGCCCAGATCGGGAACAGCCGATCGGAGATCCCGGCCAGGTCTCGAGCCGCATCGTGGAGCGTCGCCCCCGGCCGGAGTCGGCCGATTCCCTGAAGAAAGAATGGGCCGCGCCGAGTGGGCGTCGGCAACTTGAGCTGCAGCCACACGCCGGTTCGAATCGCGGCCAGCTCGTCGACGCCGGGCGGCAAGACGCCAACCACTACGTAGCCGATGCCATCGACGGTGACCGAGCGGCCCACCGCCTGCAGCGATCCACCGAGCCGCTCGCGGGCGAACCTGTCGGAAACCACCGCCACCCCGGGGGCGTCCGGTGTCTCGTCGGCCAGGCGGACCATTCGACCGACAGCCGGCGCAACGCTCAACGCGTCGAAGAATCCCGCCGTTGCCCGTCCTACCACGACTTGCTCCGGGGGACCGATGCCCGAGATCGCCGCCTCGCCCCACCTGACGAGGCCGAACGCGTCGAAGACCCGTTGCTGCTCTCGGATGCCGAGGGCGTCCACGGCCGAGAGGTGCTGCCACAGGACGGCCCCGGCCTTGGTGTGGTAGACCCGGACTAGCCGATCGGCCTCGGGATAGGGCAACCTCGCCAGGATCGTTCGATCGGCAACGGTGAACACCGCGGTAGCAGCGCCGAGGCCCAACCCGAGCACCAGGATCGCGGCGGTGGCAAAGACGGGGCTCGCTCGCAAACCACGCAACGCGTACCGGACATCGGCGGCCAAGTCCTCGAGCGGCCGGACGCCGCGGGCATCTCGCACTTCCTCTTTGAAGCGCTCCACTCCCCCAAAAGCGATCAGCGAGGCCCGCCGCGCCGCTGCCGGGTCGGCTCCCTGCCGAATGCGCTCCTCGACCTCGCGCTCGAGGTGAAATCGGAGCTCCTCGTCGAGCTCCCGCTCCCGTTGCCCGCCGCCGAACAACGCTTTCAACCGCTCGGTGAGATCGGACCAGAGGCTCATCGGGCGTGCTCCGCCAGCCGGAACGCGAGGATCTCGTTCACCGCCGCCGAGACTCGCTGCCACGAGGCGATCTCGGCATCGAGCTGCCGGCGGCCCGCTGGGGTGATGAGATAGTAGCGGGCCCGCCGGTTGTTCTCGGTGACCCGCCACTCCGCCCGGATCGATCCCTTTCGCAGCATCCGCTGCAGGGCGGGGTAGAGGGAACCCTGGGCGACGAAGAAGACGTCGTCCGACATCTGGCCGATGCGGTGTCCAATCCCCCAGCCGTGCATCGGCTCGAGGGAAAGGGCCTTGAGCACCAGCAACTCGAGGGTTCCCTGCAACAGCTCGGTCGTTTCACTCATGGTGGTCTTCTCCAGATGGTCTGGAGAAACGATATCGAGTCTCCTCCAGGCCGTCAAGAGGAGCGTCTCAGACGCGGTTGGTCAACTCGGACCCGATAAAACAAAGTCTCGCTACGGTCCTGGTGGGCAGTGAGAAACACGTACTGTTCGAGGGGACTCGGCTTGCTTCGGAAGTTTCGGAGCACTCGCTCCGCTTGCTGGTCGATCGTGAAGATTCGTGGGGGGAGCAGACCCCGAAGTCCGAACGCCTCCCGTTCGGCGTCGGTGAACGCGGTGCCCTTTGTGTAGCGGGGATCGTGCAATAACGCTGCCCCTCGGAGAGTCGGAGGGATCTGACGACGCGGGGTGGTCATGGTTGGAATCTATTCGGAGGGATGGGCCCGGGGCCCGAGCAGCGTGCCCAAGGGTCCCAAAACGGTCGTACCTTCCAGACATGCGAGTCCACCTGATCGACGGGACCTATGAGCTCTACCGCCATCACTACGGGATGCCCGGCGCCATCGACCGGGACGGCCGCGAAGTGGGCGCCGTGATCGGCGTGTTGGGCTCGATCTTGGCGATGATTCAGGATGGTGCCACCCATCTGGGCGTCGCGACCGACCATGTGATCGAGTCGTTTCGGAACGAGTTGTGGCCGGGGTACAAGACCGGTGAGGGAATCGAGCCGGCGCTGTGGTCGCAGTTCCACCGGTTGGAGGAAGCCCTCGGTGTCATGGGTGTCGTGGTCTGGCCGATGGTCGAGTTGGAGGCCGATGACGCCTTGGCGTCGGCGGCGGGATTGGCGGCCGGGGACCAGCGGGTCGAGCGGGTTTTGATCTGCACCCCGGACAAGGACCTCAGTCAGTGCGTCATCGGGGACCGGGTGATTCAGTTCGACCGGCGAAAGCGAGAGCTGCGCGACGAGGCTGGCGTGGTGGCGAAGTTCGGGGTTCCTCCCAGCTCGATTCCGGATTATCTGGCCTTGGTGGGCGACTCGGCCGATGGGTTTCCCGGGGTTCCGGGGTGGGGGGCGAAGTCGGCCTCGGCCGTGCTGGCGCGATACCGCCGCCTCGAGGCCATTCCGCCGAGTCACACGGCGTGGGACGTGGAGGTTCGTGGGGCCGCCCGCTTGGCTGAGAGCCTCGAGGCCAACCGTGATCGCAGCCGGCTGTTCCGGCGGCTCGCCACCCTTCGAACGGATGCGGCTCTTTTTCAGTCAGTGGACGAGCTGCGGTGGGCGGGCCCGACGGTCGGGTTCGAGGCGGAGGCTGGTCGGCTCGGAGCCCCGCAGCTGTGGGCCCGGGCGTCCCAGTTGGCACGTTGAGGTGGCCGAAGTAATTTTTTCGACCCTCAACGGACTCCACCGATGATCAGACTCGTCGTTGCCGCGATCGTGACTGCGGCGTGGCTGACCGGCTGCGCCGAGAAGCCCGCCACCGACCAAGCGCGCCACCCGCCGCGGCCCCGCCCGTCGTCGAGATCAACGCAGTCGACTTCGCGTACCAGGCTCCCGATACGATTCCCGGCGGCTGGGTGACTTTGCGGATTCACAACCAGGGGCAGGAGCTGCATCACGGGGCGGTGTACCGGCTCGATCAGGGCAAGACGCTCGCGGATCTCATGAAGGTGTCCGGGGAGTCGCCCGATTGGCTGGTGGCGGCGGGTGGACCGAGCGCGCCTGGGCCGGGCGGCACGCTGGAGACCACGTTGAAGTTGGTGCCGGGCAACTACGTTCTCATCTGCGAGGTTCCCTCGCCGGACGGTAAGCTCCATTTCATGAAGGGCATGGTGAAAGCGATAACGGTCGTTGCGCCGGCCGGGGAGGCCGAGCCGGCGATGGCCGACATCACGATCAAGCTCTCGGACTTCGCGTTCGAGTTCTCGAAGGAGCTGACCGCCGGGAAACACACGTTCCGGGTCGAGACGGCCCCCGGTCAGCCGCACGAGGTGGTCGTCGCGCGCTTGTTGCCTGGGAAGAAGGCGGAAGACCTCCTGGCTTGGGTCGAGAAGATGAGCGGTCCACCGCCGATGGAGGGGGTGGTGGGATGGACGACCGCGTTAGGCCAAGGCGAGGTGAACGTCTTCCATGCCGAGCTGACGCCCGGGGATTACGCCATCATTTGCTTCATTCCGGACGTCAAGGACATGAAGCCCCACGCCGTCCACGGGATGATGAAGACGATTCGAGTCTTGTAGCGATTGGTGGGGCAGCTCGGAATCGTCGCGCCGGGCCGTCAGTAGCGGATGGCGGTGCCATTCCTGGTTTCCAATTGCCCGTTTCGGTAGGCGACCTTGCCGTTCACGACCACCAGCTCGATGCCCGAGGAAACCTGATTGGGGTTCTCGAGGGTCGCGTTCCCGCGAATGGTCGGTGGATCGAACACCACGAGATCGGCGATCACGCCCTCCTCGAGGACCCCGCGACCATCCAGGGCCGGCCGGACGAGGCTCGTCGGCAGCGACGTCATCTTGGCGAGGATCCGCTCGAGCGGGAGCCCGATCTCCAATCCTTGACGAACTGCGGTTGCGAAACAGCCGGCCCCCCGCGGGTGCGAATTCGCCCGAGGCTCCGACTGGATCCCCCCGTCGGAGGCGATCATGCAAAAGTCTTCTCGGAGAGCGAGACCGTAGGTCGTGTCGCGCGGCATGGTCCCTTCCGGCACTGCCACGAGTGTCACGGTCTGGCGGTATCGGGCGAAGCTCTCTGCGGTTAGGCGTTCGCCGGTCCCCACGACGCGCAGATCCCCGTAGCCGATCCCATAGCGCTGCTGCCAGCCGGGATTGAAACGTCGGGAATAGAGGTACGTCGCCCAGTAGGTGTAGGGGTAGACGCAGGTGGTGATCGAGCAGCCGGCAGCGTTGGCGGTCCGGATCATCGTCAGGGCCTCCTCCATGTGCCAGGTCCCGCCGGTGGAGTGGAGGTGATCGATGTGAACCCGAGCGCCGCTTTCCGTCGCGAGCCGCACCGCTTCGGCGACCCCGGCGAGCTCCTGCTCGGCGGATGAGTAGCGGAGGTGGAGAAACATGGGCCGATCGCGGTTCCGGGCGATCTTGGCGTACTCGAGGACTTCCCCGAACGGGGTTGGCTGGTACTCGAGGCTGTGCGAGACCCCGAGCGCGCCTTCCGCCAGGTTCCGTTCGACCGCCGTCTTGCGGCTGTTGAGGCTCGAGGTTTTGCCGCGGATGGTCATCACCGCCGTCGACACGCCATGGTTGATGGCGTGGCGCGAGGCCGCCGCGCTGGCGTAGTAGCCGGCGCAATCGGCGCTCCCACCGTGCATCTGGAGGGCGGTGGTGACTCCGTCAGTGACTTTGTACTTCTCGAAGATCGGGACCGCTCGGGGGTGATTGGCGCCGTTGTCGGCGAGAATATCGATGAACCCCGGTGCGACGACCTTGTTGGTGACGGCAATGACCTCGGGCGCCTGCAGGTTGGTTCCGAACCTCAGCTTGCCGCCCGCGTCGATGGCGACGTCGTCGGTTCGCCACTCGCCTTGGCGGTAGGAGCGGCCGCCCCGCAGGATCAGCACCAGGTCCGGCGCCGCGGCGCGATCGGGGCTCAGCCCCCGCCATCGGGCCGCGACGAGCGGCATCGCCATGCCAACGAAGACCCGTCGCTTCATGGCGGCAATCTAGCGAATTCGGGGGGTCGGCCTGGCCGGCCCGCCGATTGGTCAGCGGGGCGCCTCCCGAAGACGGAGCACGTGCCCGCGCGCGATGGCGCTGCCCGCGGGCGCCTTGGCCGTGCTGAATTGCTCCAGCACCCGCTCGACCACGATGGTGGCGACGAGGGCCTCCGGCGCGCCTAACACTTTCCCGGTCGAGGGATCGACCAACGCCTCGCCCGCTTCGAACACCTCGAGCTCGAGCCCGGGCCGCATCCCATCCGCGGCGGAGGCGCCGAGGTAGACGACCCCCTGCCGGACATCCACCACCCGCGCGCTCCACCGGACCCTCGGCATTCCGGTGAGGATCGCGACGACCGCGTTCTGGATCGCCTGCCTGGAGGCTTGACCCAGCGGCGTGGTGAACTGGGCATCGGCGGAGTAGCTCTTCTCGCCTCGAATCAAATCGGCGGCAACCCCGGTCTGACTGGCCTTGCCCTTGCCTTTGGTCGAGTAGATCACCTCGCCCGTGGTGGCGTCGATCAGCCGGAGGTCGATGACCACTTCGGCGGTGACTCGCTCGCTGGCCACGCTCAGCCCGGCAATCACGTTGGTGAGCTGACCCCCGACGCTCGACTTCTCGAAGGTGAACCCGGTGATATCGCCGGTAATGAGCGCCTGGGCGCCAAGCATCGCTCCTTGCTGGGCCCCACTTTCCTTGGTGACCTTTCCGGTCGCGCCGAGCGCCTGCTCCTGGTCGATTTGCTGCATTGCGGTCCGCTCCAGCACTACGAAACGCCCGGTCCGGACCAACACCGACGTCAGCATCTCGGTCAGGCCGCGAGCAAACTCCGAGGGCGGTGGGATCGCGATGGTGACCGTGGTCTGCTGGCCCTGGCCCGGCTGGGCGTACGGCTGCGGCATCGGCATCGGCTGGCCGGCCATCGGCATCTGGGTCGTCTGCATTCTCAGCGCGCTGCCCGAGAGATCCATCACGGCCAACCGGAGCCGCTGGGCTCCGGGGCCGGCCGCTCCCTGGCCAATCGCCCGATCCGGCGAGACGATGGCCACCGCGAGCAGACCGGCCGCCCGGAGGGCGATCGTCGAGGTCATTGTTTCGGCTCCGCTGGCTTCCGGAGGATCTCGACTTTCGCCTCGCCCGGCTTGGGGGCCTTCTTCTTGGGATCGAGGCCTGGCGAGTGACTTTCGAGGGCGAGGCGACCCTCGGCGATTCCCACCACCGCGAGCTGGGCGCTCAACTTTTCGAGCCGACGGCGTGCCATCACGGTGTCGGGCTCAGCGTCGTCGTCCACCTCGGCGGGAATGTTGAGGATGAAGTCGCCCTCGATCGCTTGGAGGGCTTCGGCCAGCGCGGCGAGATCGTCGTCGAACCCTTCCTCGAGCGCGTCACTCGCGCCGATGAACTTGACACCCTTCAGCTCCAAGCGACCCTTGGAGAGATCCTTGATCATGCTCTCCTTGTTCTGGCCCTTTCCGAACAGGCCTCCCAACGCCTTGACGCCCTTCATCGCCACTGGCGCGGCGACTACCGCCATGCCGACCGGCGTTGCCGCGGCCAGGGCTTTCGCGGCGCCACCCGACATCGCCCCGCCCGCGGCGGCCTGGCTGGCGAGCCCGGCCGCTGTTTGCGCCGCCATCGCGGCCGACGCCTGTTGCGCCGCCGCCTGTTGGGCCGCGACTTGCGCCTGCAGCATCGCGGCTTGTGCGGCCGGGTTGGGGATGCAGGTCGGAGCGGGCTGGACGGCGGCTTTCTTCCCCCCGGCGATTTGCTTCTTGAGTTTACCGACCACTTCGTCGCCGACGGTGTTGTCGGCCCCGCCAGCCGGGGTCGTTCCCGGCGGGCACGGGTGGCCGCCAACGAGTTGGGTATCCCCGGTGCCGAGGAGCGAGTCCACGGTCGCCGAGGCGGCTTGAGTGGCTGCGCTGTCGACCGCGCCCTTGAGGGCTCCCTTGAGCTTGCCGCCGAGGGACGACTTTGGCCGTTGAGGCTGAGCCTCGCCGACGCCGGCGCAAACGAGGAGGGCGACTGTCACCAAAGAAAGAGCTTTCATCGGGCACCACCTTTCCCAGGGTTCTGGAACTAGTCGATTTTCAATAACTCGATCCGCGCGTGACCCGGAGCCACCGGCTCGACCAGGGCCGGGCCGTGGTTCCTGCTCGATCGCGATTCGATCAGGCGATTGGGGTTGGATCCAGCCGCGATCAGTCGTCGCAGGGCGGTCAGCGTTCGTCGCCGGCTTAGGACCGTGTCGGGGGGGAATCGAGGGTCGTGCTCGATCGGGACGAATACCAGGAAGCGCCCCTCGGTTCGGCTCAGGGCACGGGCGGTTTGTTGGAGTGCTGGCTCGACGCCCTCGACCAACTGGTCGTCGGCCGGTCGGAACCGGGCCTGGTCGATCACCAGGTGACCCCGGTTCAACGCTTCGACGAGGGCCGCGACGGCCGGCGGCTGAGCGGTGTCCGCGGCCCACGCGGCGGGGGTGTCCGTCCCGATTTGGATCGCCAGTACCAGCCCGATGACTTGGAGCACTGATCCCTCCTTGGGAGCCGCGAGCCCCTCGCTCGCCGACCTTGCGAGCGCTAGTTTATGAGAGAGCCGTCAGTCTCCGTTCAGCGAACCGTCAACGCTCCATCAGTCGGGCGTAACCCGTTGCAAGTCATAGATGTTGACGGGGGTGGTAGGGGCGACGGCGCCCTGTCTCTGGCGAGGAACACCGGTGGAACTCGGGCAGCTGAGGGACTCCCTGGCTCGCGATTTGGGCGACCGCTACACCCTCGACCCGGCCGAGCTGGGTGCGGGCGGGATGGCCGTCGTCTATGGCGCCCGGGACCTCCGCCACGGCCGGCGAGTGGCCGTCAAGCTGATGAGGCCCGACCAAGCCATCGTCTTCGGCGCCGAGCGGTTCCTCCGCGAGATCAACCTGACGGCGGGTCTGCAGCATCCCCACATCCTGCCGTTGCTCGACTCGGGATCGGTGAACGCCGATGGAGTCGCCGTTCCCTACTACGTCATGCCGATGGTCGCCGGGCAAAGCCTCCGAACCAAGCTCGACGTCGAAGGCCGACTCGGATTGGCGGAGACGCTGGCAATCGCCCGGGACGTCGGTGAGGGGCTCCAGTACGCTCACGATCGGGGCGTCGTCGATCGCGACATCAAGCCCGAGAACATCCTGTTGAACGAGTCGGGGGCGGCCTTGATCGCCGATTTCGGGGTCGCCAGGGCCACCGGCGCCGACGGCAACAGGGCCATCACCGAGAGCGGAACCACGGTCGGGACGCCAGCCTACATGAGTCCCGAGCAGCTAACGGGAATGCCCATCGACCATCGATCCGATCAGTTCAGCCTCGCCGGGACGATCTTCGAAATGCTGGCCGGCCGACCCCCGTACAAGGGCGCTACCCGCGAGGCGATGTTGGGTCGGCGGTTCGCGGGTCCACCCGATTCGCTCCGGGACGTGCGGCCCGATCTCCAGGCATCGATCGCCGACGTCGTGGCCAAGGGGCTCGAGCTCAAGCCGGCCGATCGATATCCCTCGGTCCGAGAGCTGACCGATGCTTTCGGTGCCGCGGTCGGTGGATCGGGGGCGGCGCCGGTTCATCGGCCGGCTCGGGGCTTCCGTCGTCCACTGGCCATCGCGGCTCTCACGGTGGTGTTGGCCGTTTCGGCCGCGGCTTGGTACCAGCGCCGCCCGGTCCGAACCCTGACGGACGGGGCGATGGTGGTGCTCGCCGACGTCGAGAACCTCACTTCGGATTCCTCGTTGGGACCGGCGCTCCGGGTGGCGGCGACGGTCGGTCTGCAGCAGTCGTCGTCGTTTTCGCTCTACCCGCGGGCCCGGCTTCGTTCGAGCCTCGCCCGGATGGGCCGGACCATTACCGACACGGTGCTGAGCGAGTCGTTGGCCCGGGAAATCGCCTATCGCGAAGCCGGTCGCGCGGTCATCGTGCTGAACGTGGCGGAGGTCGGGGGTCGGTTCACGATCTCGGGCCGAGTGCTCGATCCGGATACCGGGAAGGATCTGGCCGCTCACAATATCACCGCCGACCAGGCCGGCGATCTCCTCGGCGGGCTCGACCGGATGGTGGCCTGGGTCCGCCGCCGACTCGGCGACACCAAGTGGGAGCAGGCGGTGCCGCTCCCGCTGGTCACGACGACGTCGTTACCGGCACTCAGGGCGTATGCCGGCGGCCGCGCCGCCTATGGTCGGTCGGATTGGGGGGTGACGCGGAAGCTGCTCGAGCGCGCAATCGAGCTGGATACCGGATTCGCGATGGCCCAAGTGCTCTTGGGTCAGTACCACGTCGTCAACAACCAAATCCCCGAGGGGCTCAAGTGGCTTCGGGCCGCCGAACAACGGGTCGGTCGGCTCACCGAAGCGGAGCAGCTCAACGTCAAAGCGCTGGTGGCGGCGGCCGAGGGCCGCCGCGACGACCAGATCGGGTTTGCCCACAGTCTCGCGACGGGATTTCCGTCCGCGGCCAACTGGCGGCTCTACGGCGATGCCCTCCGGATGGCCCGCCGTTACCCGGAGGCGATCGCGGCCTTCGAGCGCGCCGTGGCGATCGACTCGACTGACGTCTTTGCGTATCACAACTTGGCCCTGGCCCACAAGGCGAGCGGAAACAACCGGACGGCGCTCGACTATTTCAGTCGGGTCGATCGGCTCGATTCGACTCTCCTCCTGGTCGACTTTCGGAATCAGCAATGGGGCGAGACGTATGTCGCGATCGGGGATCTCGCCGCGGCCGAGGCGGTTTTCCGGCGGATGGTGGCGCGCCCGGCGCGGCGCGATCAGGCGCGGGGGCATCGGTCACTGGCCTACCTGGCGCTCTACCGGGGGCGGTTTGCCGAGGGGGTGGCTTCCCTGCGGCGGAGCATCCCGCTGCAAACCGCCGGTGATTTATCCGAGTACCGTGACCTGCTCTTGTTGGCCGATGCCGAGCTGACCCGCGGTAACGGCCCTGCCGCCCGGGCCGCGCTCGATCGAGCGTTCGAGACTTTCCGTCGCATCAACCTCCAGGCCGCGGCCGTGATGTTCGGCGGGCACCAGTTCATCCGAGCCGGGCAATTGGCGCGGGGGCGGCTGTTATTGGATTCCTTGATCGCGCGGGCCGCTCTTCGGCCCAACGACGTTCAGGATCAAGCGGTGTTGGCGATTCTCACGGCGGACCTCGCCATCGCTCGCGGGCGATTCGACCAGGCTCGGCCGGCCCTGGCGCGGACTCGTTTCGAAGGGTACGACCCGTTAGGCCTGACCCTCCGCGCCGAACTCTTCGCCCAGGACGGTCGACTCGATTCGGCGGTGGCGATGGCGAAGGCCGCGACCGAGAGCCGGATCTTCGGGCTCGAGACCCAGCAGGACTGGCTCCGGAGCTTCGGGCATTTGGCTCGGTTGGCCGAAGCCGCGGGTGATTTGGCTACGGCGCGGGCGGCCTATTCTTCGCTGATCGAGCAGTGGCGCGACGGAGATCCGGACTTGCCGCCCTTGGTCGCCGCTCGCCGGGAACTGGCCCGGCTTCAGGCTGCCACCGGCCGCTGAGGTTCGCCATCGCTTGCGACTGGTCCCAAAAGAGAGCATCATCCTACCCGCCGTCCCAACGCTTCCGCCATTGCCAATCAGGATGTTCTCGATGCCTCGCCAAGCCCTCTTCGTCGCCGTCGCGCTCGCCGCTGGTTGGCCGGCGCCCGTTCCATCTCAAACCAAGGTCGACACCACCGCCTTCGGGGCGCTTTCCTGGCGCAACCTCGGTCCCCAACGGGGCGGCCGGTCGGTGGCGGTGGCCGGGTCGAGCAGCCGTCCGCAGGAGTACTACATGGGAACCACCGGCGGCGGCGTCTTCAAGAGCACCGACGGCGGCGGCGACTGGGTCCCGGTCACCGACCGTTACTTCGGGGGAACCATCGGGGCCATCGCGGTCAGCGAGTCGAATCCCGACGTGGTCTACGTCGGCGGCGGTGAGTACCCGATCCGCGGCAACACGTCCCATGGCGACGGGGTCTACAAGACGACCGATGGCGGGAAGACGTGGACGTACGTCGGTCTCGTCGAGACCCGCCACATCTCCAAGATCAAGGTCCACCCGAAGAACCCGGAAATCGTCTACGTAGGGGCGTTAGGCCCGGTTTTCAGCACCACCAGCCCGCACCGCGGGGTCTATAAGTCCGCCGACGGCGGCAAGACCTGGAAAAATATCTTGAAACGCGCCGGAAACGACTCGACCGGCGTGGTGGAGCTGGTGATGGACCCGAGCAACCCGGAGGTCCTTTACGCCGGACTATGGGAGGCCTATCGAAAGCCGTGGCTGATGAACAGCGGCGGACCGGGGAGCGGGATCTTCAAGACGACCGACGGCGGCAACACCTGGAAGGAGATCACTCGGAACCCGGGGCTACCCAAGGGTCTGATCGGCAATGTCGGGATCACTGTCTCCCCGGCCAACCCCAAGCGGGTCTGGGCCATCGTCGAGGCCGACGACGGGGGAGTGTTCCGGTCCGAGGATGGCGGCGATACCTGGGCCAAGGTCAACGACGACCGCAAGCTCCGCCAGCGGGCCTGGTACTACAGTCGAATCTTCGCCGATCCCAAGGACGAGAACGCGGTCTACGTTCTCAACGTCCAGTTCTGGAAGTCGACCGACGGCGGAAAGACCTTCCCACGCCCGATCCGGACCTATCACGGCGACTACCACGACCTATGGATCGCGCCGAACGACCCACTCCGGATGGTCGTCGGCGACGACGGCGGGGCGGAGGTCTCCTTCAACGGCGGGCGGAGTTGGACGGACATCGACTTTCCGACCGCCCAGTTCTACCACGTGTCGACCACCAACCATTTCCCCTATCGGGTCTGCGGGGCTCAGCAGGATAACAGCACGGTCTGCATGTCGAGCCAACCCGATGGCGGAAGCCATTTCGCCGAGTTCTATGACGCCGGCGGCGGCGAGTCCGGGTATGTCACCGCCCATCCCACCAACCCCGACATCATCTTCGCCGGCAGCTACGGCGGCCACCTGACGCGGAAGGACACCAAGAGCGGCTTCGAGCGGAACATCAACCCCTGGCCGCTGAACCCGATGGGCCACTCGGCCATCGACTCGAAGTACCGGATGCAGTGGACCTTTCCGATCGTGATCTCGCCCCACGACCCGAGCACCCTCTACGTCGGCTCGAGCGTGGTGTTCAAGTCGACCAACGAGGGCGAGAGCTTCACGGCGATCAGTCCCGACTTGACCCGAAGCGATCCCCGGACCCTTGGTCCCTCTGGCGGCCCGATCACCAAGGACCAGACCAGCGTCGAGTATTACGCCACGGTGTTCACGATTTCGGAGTCGCCGGTGGAGCGAGGCGTCATTTGGACTGGGTCGGACGACGGGATCATCGCGGTGACCCGGAACAACGGTCAGAGCTGGGAGCGGGTCACTCCGCCGGGTCTTCCGGAATGGGCTCGGATCTCGATGATCGAAGCTTCGAATCACGCCAAAGGGACCGCCTACTTCGCAGCCAATCGGTTCCAACTCAACGATTTCGCGCCCTACCTGTACAAGACCACAGACTACGGTAAGACCTGGGCCAAGATCACGACCGGGATCACCGGCGGCGAGTTTACCCGGGTGATTCGCGAGGACCCGGTTCGCCCGGGCCTCTTGTTCGCGGGCACCGAGCGGGGTGTCTGGGTCTCCTTCGACGATGGGAGCAACTGGCAGAGTCTCCGTCGCAACCTTCCCCCGGTGCCGATCGCCGATCTCGTCGTCAAGGGCAACGACGTGGTGCTCGGAACTCACGGCCGGGCTTTCTGGATCATGGACGACATTTCGTCTCTCCGGCAGATCCGAAGCGAGGTGCTCGCCAAGGACTTCCATCTCTTTCAGCCGAGCGACGGGTACCGGACCATGGGCGGGATCGCCATCCAGTACTGGCTCAAGCGCGGGGGCCAGCGGGTTGCGCTCGATTTCCTCGATGCCAAGGGCCAGGTGATCCGCAGCTACTCCAGCGATCCCGACCCGATCTGGGTCACCGACAGCCTTCGACTGATGGCGGCGGAACTGGCCCGACTCGACAGCCTGGCGGCGTTGGGTGTCTTGCCCGAAAGCGCTCGCGAACCGGCGGCCGTCCAACGTCCGACGCCGTTCGGCAACTTCGAGGGCGGCTACCGCTACGTGCCCCAACCGAGCGTCGCGAACCGAGCGGGCGCGAACAGTTTCCAGTGGAACCTCCGATACCCCGATGCGGTCGGATTCCGGGGCATGATCTTCTGGGCCGCAGGGACCCAGGGCCCGGTCGCCCGCCCTGGGGCCTATTCGGTCCGCCTGACCGTTGGCGACAAGAGCGAGACCCAGTCCTTCAAACTGGTCAAGGACCCGCGGTCTCAGGGCTCCGACTCGGATCTCGACGAACAATTCGCGTTCGCGATCCAAGTGCGTGACAAGACCTCGGATGCCAACAACGCGGTCAGGACGATTCGGAACCTGAAGGCCCAGCTCAAGGATCGGACCCGGCAGGCGCCCGCCCCGCGGGGCGCGGCGCTCGAGCGACTGGCGACCGCCTTGGTCGACCAGCTATCGGCGGTGGAGGCCGAGATTTACCAAGTCAAGAATCGCTCCGGGCAGGATCCCCTCAACTACCCGATCAAGCTCAACAACCAGATCGCGGCGCTCCTCGGTGTGGTGACGAGCGCCGAGGCCAAACCGACCGCCCAGTCGTACGAAGTGTTCAAGGTCCTTTCGGCCGAGCTCGAGGCTCAAATGACCAAGCTGAGGGGACTCTTGGACAGCGGACTGGCCGGGGTCAATGGGGAGCTCCAGCGGCTCGGATTGAGCCCGATTACGCCCAGCAGCGTGGAGCTGGAGGAGCAGGGCGGGACATGAACCAGCACTGGCGGTGGGCGATCGGCCTTGCCGGACTGGCGGCCCTCGGCTGCGGAGAGCCTCGGGATCGGAGAGCGGAGACGGTGCCGGACGAGCCGTTGCCGATCGCGGCCGACACGGTCGTTCTCCCGTGGTCGGCGGTCCCCGAGGCGGCCTCGTTGGGGGGTCGGCGATGGGTCGTCGTCGGCGCCGATTACAACGCCGCGGTCATCGTCGATTTTTCCACCAAGACGGCGAGCCCGGTCGGAGGCAAGAACAACCCCGAGATCGCCAACCCGTTCGGAGTCTTCGCGATCGGCGACACGGCTTTCATCGCCGATTGGGGGAAGCGTCGGATCTCCATCTGGTCGGGCGACAAGCTGGTCGGATCGATTCCGGGGCCCGATCAGCTTCGGGGCGTTCTCCCTCGGGCCCGCGACGCAGCCGGCAACCTGTACTTCGAGATTCCGCCGATCGCCGGCCCCGACGGGAGCGGGCTCCGCGAACCCCCCGTCATCGTCCGCGCCAACCCGGCGATGACGAAGTTCGATACGGTGACCCGCTTGAGCCCGCTCGACGTGGCGGAGACCAACGACCAGGGGCGGAAGCGATACGAGCGGCTGGTGTTCGGGGGCCAAGATTGGTGGGGCGTTCGTCCGGATGGTCGGCTCTGGGTGGCCCGGGTCCGCATCGGTCTGGTGACGACGATCGACGGGGGGAGTGAGAAACGTGGAGAGCGACTCCCCGATCCGGTGCTCGAGGTCTCCCGGAACGACCGGATTCTGCACATCAACAGCTTCCCCGAGGATCTTCGCGGCATGGCGGAGAAGCTGCCCTTCGCGGCCTACTGGCCCAACTTCGAGCGGGCGTTCGGAGTTGCCGGCGGCTCAGTGTGGATCCGGAAGGCCAAGACGGCCTCCGATTCGATCCGGCGCTATCAGGTGGTGGACACCACCCGGACTCTCACCCGGGTTTTCACCACGGTGGGCAACGGGGTCATCGTCGCGGCGTCGCCGGAGGCGGCCTTGTTGATCGAGCGGTTCAAGGAAGGGCTTCGGGTCATGGAGCTTCGGCTGCCGGCTGCCCCGGTCGGTGCCGTCCCCACCCGCGTTCGTTAGGCCCGGATGGTCGAATCACCTAACGCCGAGGAGATCGCGCTTCACCCGGCGACCAGGATCCTGGCGCGTTGGCGCGCGGGGATCGTGTTCGCGGCATTGATTGGGGTCGGTCCGCTGGCGTCGCTGCTTTTCCGCCACTGGCTCTGGTTGGTGGTCGGGGTGGTCGGGGTCGGGATTCTGACGTGGGCGATCTATCGGTATCAGCTCGCGTATCTGCACGATTTCGCTGCCAGCTGCTGCCCGACGGGCTCAAAGTGACCCGGGGGGTCTGGTGGCGGAACGAGAGCTTCGTGCCCCGATCGCGGATCCAACACACCGACGTGAACCAGGGTCCGCTGGCCCGCCGGTTGGGGATCGCCTCGTTGCTGGTCCACACGGCGGGCACCCATCTGGCCCACCTCGGTGTGAACGGCCTACCCCACGAGGCCGCCATCGAGCTCCGAGACCGCCTGCTGAATCGCGATGGACGAGACGCCGTCTAGCTCATCCCTGGCCGGAACGGCGGGACGGCGGCTCCATCCACTTTCGTGGGCCTTCGTGCTCGTCAACCAGCTCAAGGAAGTCGCCCTCCCGCTGGTTCTGCTGCTGGTCTTTGGGCGGGGCGGATGGCTCGAGTTCACCGGGATCGTGGGCGCGATCTTGCTGGCGGGGTATGCGTTCCTCTACAGCCTCTCGTTTCGGTATTGGCTGGGGGTTGACGAGTTGATCGTCAAGAAGGGGCTGATCGGTCGAACCGAGCGCCACGTGCCCTATGCCCGGATCCAGAACGTAGTCCAGCGGCGGAACATTCTCCATCGATTGTTCGACGTCACCGAGCTTCGGCTCGAATCGGCCGGCGGGGTTCGTCCCGAGGCGATCATGAACGTGATCACGGTCGCCGAAGCCGACCGGATCGAGGCCGCTCTGCGGGGGGCGGTCGCGGCGGTCCCGGCGACGGCGGACCCGGCGGTTGAGCCGCTCGTCACGATGGCACCCGCCGACGTCGTCAAGCTGGGTCTCTCGTCCAATCGGAGTATCGTGTGGGTCGGTGGCGCCGTTCTGGTAAGCCTCCAGACGGATCTCTGGCGCGAGGGGCCGGCGGCGGATCTGATCGGGGCGATCACCGCCACCGTCTCTGACCGCCTCCAACACCTGGCGGGACCGATCGCGATCGTCACCACCGTCGGCGCGGCCGTCGTGGTCGGGTTCGTCGCGCTCAAGGTTCTCTCGGTGGCACTTTCGTTTCTCACCTTCCACGGGTTCGTGTTGCGGCGGCAGGGAGATCGGGTCTCGACCGGCACCGGGCTGATCACTTGGAACGCGGCCAGCGCCCGGATCGACAAGGTTCAGCGCCTCATCGTCGAGGAGAGTTGGCTCGCTCGGTTGCTGGGCCGGCGGGCGGTGCAGTGCGATATCGCCACGGGAGTGCAGGAAGCCAGCGAGGGGGCCGGCGGTCAACTCCGGTGGCTGGCGCCGCTGGCCCCGGTTCGGCTGGCGAGCGAGGTGATCGAGAGCGTCCTGCCGGGCGCCGACGTCGATCGGCTGCCGTGGCGGCCTCTCCATCCGAAGGCCTGGCGACGACAATGGACTCCGGTGGTCGTTCTTGCGACGATCGCCGCGGGGGTAGCGGCGTTTTGGATCGGGGTTGCCTCGATCCCGGCATGGATCGGGATCGTCTCGGGTGCCCTCCTCTGGGCGCGGGGTTGGGCCCAATTCTCGGCCTACGCCTTCGATGGTGGGACCCTGGCCGTCCGGTCCGGTTGGTTGGCGCGTCGATGGATCGTCGCCCGCGTGAAGAAGGGGCAAGGTGTGGCTGTGAGCGAGTCGCCGTTCGACCGGCGCCACTCGATGGCGAACGTCTCGCTCGACACCGCTGGGGCCTCATACACCGGGCCGCAGCTCGAGATTCCCTACCTCGATGCCGGGGAGGCGCGCGCCTTGGCCACGGCGCTGGCCGGCGGGATCGGGGGCGGGCCCAACTTGAAAGGAAGCATGGAATGAGACGAACGTTAGGATGGACCGCGGCTGGGCTCGTGGCGCTGGCCGGCTGTGGCCGGTCCGAGCCGGCGATCCTCCTCCACAACGGCGAGGTTTTCACGGCGATCCGCGATCAGCCCCGGGCTCAGGCGGTCTTGATCGTCGGCGACCGGATCACCGCCGTGGGGACCGACGAGGAGGTCGCCGCGGCAGCCCCGAGAGGGGCCACCAAGATCGACCTCGGCGGCCGGCTGGTGGTGCCCGGGTTCAACGACGCCCACGACCACATCTCGCCCGCGTTGCCCAGTCTCGAAGTTGTCACCACCACCGACCCGCTCCCCGATCCGACCTTCGCGCTGTTGGCGGACAGCCTTCGGGCCGCCGCCGGGCGAGCGCCGGCGGGCACTCGGCTCCAGTCCTTCGTTGGGGAACGGGTCCTGTCCGACCCACGCGCCCGCCGCACGGCCCTGGACGCGATCGCCCCTCGGCATCCGGTCGTGATTTGGGCCTGGACCGGCCACGGGGCGATTCTCAACAGCGCCGCGCTCGCGGCCGCCGGGCTCACCGATACCACGCCGGATCCGTTAGGCGGCCGGCTCGATCGTGATGCTCGGGGCCGGTTGACGGGCCTGCTCGAGGAATACGCGCTCTTCAACGCCTGGGAGCGCCTCACCCCGAGGACCGATTCGGCCGTCATCGCCGCCCTCCACGCCCGGGCGGCCCAAGCCGTCACGTGGGGGATCACCAGCATTCAGAACATGACGACCGGGGTCTCTCCGGCGGCGGTCGCTCGAATCACCGACTCCCTCGACCTGCCGGTCCGAATCCGATTCATCCGGTTCCCGCTCACCGATCGACGCGGTCGCCTCACGGAGGCGTGGAAGTCCCTCGGTACCCGAAGAGATGCCCGGGTCGATGGTTCCGGCACCAAGTACATCCTCGACGGGACGCCGGTCGAACGCCTCGCCATCATGCGGCAGCCCTATTCGGACCGGCCGGGCTACCGCGGGCGCCTCAACCTTCCGCCGGACACCCTCCGTGTCATCTTCGAGGAGGCGGTTCGCGCCAACGACCAACCGATGATTCACGCGGTCGGCGACAGCGCCGTCAGCCTGGTGCTGTCCACCCTGGCGGCCGTCGCGCCCGATTCGGTGTGGCAGCGACTCCGGCCGCGGATCGAGCATGGCGAAGGCCTTTCCCCCGATCAATTCGCCCTCGCCAAACGACTCGGGGTGATCGTGGTCCAGAATCCCACCCATTTCGCCATGGGGCCCTTGGTGGCTGCCCGGTACGGTGCCGAGCGACTGGCCATCCTCCAGCCCGCCAAGAGCCTGTTGGCCAACGGCATCGCTTTCGCCATTGCGTCCGATGGCCCCCAGAACCCGTTTCTCAACCTGATGCTCGCGGTGCTCCATCCCAACAATCCGGGCGAGGCGCTCTCGATGGAGCAAGCCGTGTGGGCCTACACCGCGGGGTCGGCCTTCGCCGAGGGGCGGGAGCGCGAGAAGGGCACCCTGGCTCCGGGAATGTTCGCGGATCTCGCGGTATTGTCGCAGGACATCTTTTCGGTCCCTCCCGACGCGCTGCCGGCGACGGTGAGTGTTTTCACGTTGGTGGGTGGCCGGGCGGTTCACGACCCCGAAGGCTGGCTTGGCGCCGGAGCTGGGGTTGCCCTTGCGACCGTGGCTCAGGCGCCGGCCCCGCCGCCCTTGCCCTCGGTCCAGTTGCCACCGGCCCTCGACCGAGTACAGGCGTCAGGGCGGGAGGGGCGAGCGAGTGGCCCGACGCCACGCTCTCGTCCAGGTCGGCCACCACGCGCGGTGGACATCTCCTCCACTGTCGAGGCCCCATTCGACGGGGCGGTCGACTAGAGGTGAAAGTCTCGGTCGGCCGCCAGAGCAGGGGAGGCGTCCAAGTGAAGGCATCTAGGGCCGTGTAGCTGACGGCCTCAAATTGTACAGAAATCACGGAGATAATTGCACACTCGGGTCGATCCCCTGGTCGACCCGTTCCTGACGTCGGATTCGCAGGCCGACCCGATCAGTACCAAGCTAGA
>Ga0187892_10001442_pt1 | contig 54251 bp, 66 predicted proteins | sample MA1701073metaG_FD_139345 | JGI IMG/M metagenome (GOLD analysis project Ga0187892, IMG submission 139345) | Bio-ooze microbial communities from a basaltic lava cave in the Kipuka Kanohina Cave System on the Island of Hawaii, USA - MA170107-3 metaG ...
ACTGCGGGGCGTACTGCAGCCACAGCAGCGACTTGCGCACGGCACTGGCGGCCAGGGCGTTCTGCTTCGACGGCGAAGCCAGCAGATGGCTGAACCAGTCGGCATAGGCCAGCGTGAGCGACGCCGGCGAAATGCCGTGCGCCAGCCGAGCCAGCCAGAGCTTGGGCGCAAGGTCCGTCGGGACCGCAGCGTGCCCCTTAGGACGGGAGTCGGGAAGCGCCATTGGAACAAACCCCTTCGATGGCGACGGCCGCCACAAGCTGCATCGTCGTCGGAGTGCCGGTGATCCGTTGTCGCTTCGCGAACCCGGCGATCTTCGCGATCGGGTTGTCGCGCTCCACCGCATTGGTGGCCATGACCAGATGGTTCCGCATCAAGCCCGAGTCCCCGTGCTCCAGCATGTGGCAGTGGTACAGGAACGGCCCCGGGTAGTCCGCAAAGCCGAGCAGGATGCGCACGCGCTCCCCCGGCATCACGAGCACTGTGTCCTTCCAGCCTTTGTCGACCAGGCCGGCCTTGACCTTGTCGTGACCCCTGGCGAACCGGCTTGCGACCGAGCGCCCGATCACCCGGAACTGCAACCCGCGCACGTGCATCGAGTGGGGCATCGCCATGCGCACCATCCCGGCCCGGCCCTCGTTGCGGAACTCCCAGACCTCGTGAGTCCCCAGCTTGACGGTCTCGAGGGGGCTCGCGCCGAGCATGTCGAAGCCCACGCCGTTGATGCCCCAGACCCTCATGCCCATCGTGAGCTCGGACACCTTGGGGCGGTCGAAGTTGACGGCGACTCGCGGCTGCGGGGCTGCAGCGTCGACAGGCGCTGCGGCGGCGGAACGGATCAGGATGCGGCGCCTGTGGGGTTTCATGTGATTGGACTCCGATCTGGCGTGGGTGCGAGGAATGGGGCCTGTCAGCAGTGCAGGCGACCCATCATCCCGGCACGCATCAGCGCCATGCCGATGAGGCCCGGCAGCGCTATGTCGCCAACGACCGCCAGCACGACCACCGCGGCCTTCAGTTTCTTCTCTTCTTCTTGTTGGAGTTACTCATGGGTCGCTCCGTTCCTCGCGATCTGCGCCCAGGTCCGGCCCTGGTCTTTGCTCACAAAGACGTTTCGATTGAAGGTCGCGATCGCGATCTCGCTGCGCCGCACAGGGTTCTGCGCGATGTACGCGACCGCGTCTTCGGTCAGGGCCGCGATCGGCAGCTCTTCGGCCTTGGCGCCGGCCTTCAACGCGATCCGCGCCAACGCCGCTTTGCCCGCATACGTGCCGAACCACAGATGCTGCCCATCGAGGTCGAAGGTCCCCGCGAGCACGCGCTGGCCGCCCGCCAGCCGCTCGAAGCTCTCGGCCGAATTCCGGGACAGGTACAGCCCGTCGGTGGTGCCGGCGGCGACGACGCCGGCGTCGCTGGGATGCACCGCCAGGCTGTTGAGCTGGCCGCCCAGCCCCCTGGCCGCGGCGCGCGTCCACTTGAGGCCGTCGTCGCGCGTGTGGTGGATCCCGGCCCGACCCATGCGGGAATTCGGCGCGTGGTTGACCACGTACACGGCGTTGTTGTCGTAGTTCGCCGCCAGCGTATGGAAGTCCGACTCGCCCTCGAGCCCGAGCTTCTGCCACGTCTTGCCGCCATCGCGGCTCTTGATCAGGCCAAAGGGATTGGTCAGCCCCGAGCCTGGTGCCGGGTGCCCGCTGCTGTACAGCGCGTCGCGCGTGGCCGAGAAGCCCATGTAGTCGTGCGCCGGCCCGGCGGCCTTGGACCAACGTCCGTTCTCGAACACGGCCAGCCCATGGTGGCTCGGGACCAGAAGCTGCCTGCCGTCGGCGCTATAGGACAGCCCGTGGACGTGGGTTAGCGTGACCGGCGGGCCGGCGTGAACTTGCCTAGCTGCGGCAACGCCGAGTACCAGCGCGAGCAGGAAGGCGCGAAGGATGTGCTTGTTGAAATGCATGTCGATCCTTGTAGTTGGTGAAAAGGTGGTCGCCATCGGTCCGTATGTCATTCCCTCAGCAGTCGCGCGACGACCAGAAATGCTCTCAGGACCATGGCCTACCTTGGTACGGGTTGCGGTGGCGCCGCACCAGGAGCCATGTGGCTGCGTATCAGCTGGACCATCCGCGGGTTGTCCCACGCGGCCGGACCAAGTTTGCGGCCGATCTCGCGGCCATCCCGGTCGATGAGAAGAGTCAGCGGCACACCGGCCACGGCAAGCTTCGACAATGTGTCGCCGGACGAGTCCACGTACGGCTGCAGGTGCTTGATGCTCGTGCGATTGAAGAAGTCCCGCACGACCGGCAGGCCGGCATGATCGATCGAGAGTGCGACGACTTCGAAGCCCGGACTGCCCAGCGTGGCCTGCAAGCGATCCAGGGTCGGCATTTCTTCGCGGCACGGCGGGCACCATGTGGCCCACACGTTGAGCAGCACGACCCTGCCACGGAAGGCGGCCAGGCTCGTCGGCCTGCCCGCGCCATCCGAGAACCGCAAATTCGCCATCTCCCTCGGGCGCGCATGAAGGACGAGGTCGGGACCGGCGGGCCGTGCGCCACGCGCCAAGCGCAGCACTGGAATGGGGACGAGGAAGGCTGCCACGGCGGCCAGCATGAACCATCGCTTTCCAGGCGTCATGGGCACTCTCCGCGAATGAATGTCGAGATCTCCTTGGGGCGCGAGAAGGCGAGCGCGGACCCGCCGGCGATCCCCAGGGGAACAATGCGGCCGAAGCTGGGGACAACCATTTGCAGCCTCCTTGATCAGGCCTCAGGGCCCCCGCCGATGAGCAGGCTCGAGTCGCCGGCATAGCGGTGCGGCGGCACTTCGAGGTTGCTCGGAGCGGGCACGTTCTTGAAGACGCGGCCTGCGAGATCGAACTTCGAACCGTGGCAGGGGCAGTAGAAGCCGCCCGGCCACGATGCGCCGATGTCGGCGGCGCCTGGCTCCGGACGGAAGGTCGGGACGCAGCCGAGGTGCGTGCAGATCGCCACCAGCACGGCGATGTCGGGCCTGACCGAGCGCAGGTCGTTGCGCGCGTAGTCGGGCTGCTGCTCCCGTCGATCGGAGTGCGGGTCGCTGAGCAACCCGTCATGGCCGCGCAAGGCGTCGAGCATGGTTGGCGTGCGCCGCAGCACCCACACCGGCTTGCCGCGCCACGACACGGTCTGGAGCTCGCCTGGTTTGACCGATCCGATGTCGACCTTCACGGCAGCGCCGAGCGCGCGTGCACGCTCGCTCGGAGCCATCGAGGTCACGAAGGGCACGCTCGTCGCGACGATGCCCGCGCCGCCGGCCACGGACGTTGCCGCGATCCAGAAACGACGCGCAGGGTCCGTGGGGTTTGACGTGCTTGACAATCAAAGGCCTCGCTTGGTTGCGAAAGTGGGCGCGAGCGTGCAGACGACCGAGAGTGACCGCCTAGCCCGGGCGCTGATCGCTCAGCTTCGTCGGGGTCGGCTTCTCTGCTCCGGACGTCGCTTTGTATGCGTCGGGCGCTGCGTTGCCATCCTTCTTATTGGCAGTCATGCCCTTCATCATGAAGAGCATCGCCAGGGGGCAGATGAGCGCCACCAGAATGGGTGCGCTGGCCAGAATAAATGCCTTCGCCTCGGGCAGCGTGAAGTACGCGACCGCGAGGGCGATGCCCAGCCCGATTGCGAGCTTGATCATCGTTTTGGAGTTGCAGTTCATGTCTTGGATCCTTGTGGGTGAAAGCAAAGGTTTGCGCCAAGAATCGCGATTGCGATTTCGTTCATTTTGAAGGTTCCTTTCTTCATCACGCCACGCGGCCAAACCCAGCACTTCGCTTACATCACGATCTTCGTGATGGAGCAATTCTGGGAGCCGGCAGGGGTCATGGCGCTGACCCGTGGATTACAAATTTGTTATCTACCCAGGGCGCAAAACATCGTCTAATTCGGTTATGAAAATCCTTCTTGTCGAAGACGAAGTCCGCGCCGCGGACTATCTGGAGCAAGGCTTGTCCGAGAACGGCTTTACGGTCGAAGTAGCCCATACCGGCGTGGACGGCTTGCATGCGGCGGCCATCGGAGATCACGATCTTGTGATTCTCGACGTCATGTTGCCTGGGATTGATGGCTTTGCAGTCCTCACTGCCTTGCGCACATCCAAGCAGGTCCCCGTGTTGATGCTGACGGCGCGCGGCCAAACCGACGATAAAGTCAAAGGGTTTGAGCTGGGCGCGGATGACTATCTGGTGAAGCCTTTCCAGTTTCCAGAACTGCTTGCCCGGGTTCGCGCCTTGGTAAAGCGAGGGCAGCAGGCCTCAACTGCAGACATTCTTCGGGTCGGCGATCTTGAACTCGACCCCGTGAAGCACCGGGCTACTCGCGCCGGGCAGCGCATCGATCTCTCGGCCAAGGAGTTCGCATTGCTTGCGCTGCTGGTTCGAAAAAGTGGCCAGGTGCTGTCCAGGACGCAGATCGCCTCCATGGTATGGGACATCAACTTCGACACCGATACCAACGTGGTGGAAGTCGCCGTGCGGCGTCTGCGGGCAAAGATCGACGAGCCGTTCGCCCAGAAACTGCTGCACACGGTGCGTGGCGTCGGTTACGTGCTGGAGCAACGCGGGTGAAGCGCCCCAGCCTGAAGCTGCGTCTGGCGTTGCTCGTTGGCGTCCTTGGGCTGCTACAGGCAGCCGCGGTACTTGCCTTCTCGTACGTGACCCTGGAGAGAGAGCTTGATGCCCAAAAGCGTGCTGTGCTGCGCGACAAAGCACAGCAGGCCCGCCACCTGATCGATGAAATGCAGGATGGCACGGCCGTCAGGGACAATGCATTCAAGATCGTCGAGTTGGTGACCGGTCATGCGGAACTGCACATGGCAGTGGCCGGCTCAGAATCGGGCGAGACTTATGTCGCGTTCAGTCCCGAGGCAGCGGAATCGCTCGAGCGCCTGAAAAACGACACTTGGCAAACCAACGGGTTTTTGGCCTGGCAGTCACGGGGCAGCGCTACCACGATGCTCTCGTTGGCTACCGCCGGCCGGACCCGGAACTCGCGGCCCTATGAGGTGGTCCTCACCGTGGACCGCTCCGAGGACATGCGACTGCTGCAGGAATTGCTGATTACCGCGGCGACAGCGGCCCCGTTCGGACTGGCCATCGTTTTGCTCAGCGCAATGATGATTGTGGCCCTGGGTCTGAAGCCCCTGCAGACCTTCAAGCAGGCCGTAGGCGGCATTTCGGCCAGCTCACTCACGGCCCGATTGGACACAGCAAGACTTCCAAGTGAACTGCAAGGGCTCGGGCAGGCATTCAATTCGATGCTCGACCGCCTCGACGATGGTGTGACCCGGCTGTCGCAGTTTTCCGGCGATTTGGCACATGAGATGCGCACACCTCTGGCCACCTTGCTGGGAAGAACCCAGGTCGCGCTCTCGCAATCGAGAAGCGTTGAACAATTGCTCGACGTACTGGAAGGAAATGTCGAAGAACTGCAAAGGCTCTCCCGGCTGGTCGCGGATATGCTGTTTCTGGCGCAGACCGACCACGCACAGAGCGCCTTGGACCTTCAGCCGATCGAGCTCGATCGTGAGGCCAGGCAAGTTGGTGAGTTTCTGGACCTGGTCGCTCAGGAACGCGGGGTTTCCATTGCGGTGACAGGCAAGGCTTCCATAGTTGCCGACAAGGGCCTGGTCCAGCGAGCCATCACCAACTTGCTGACCAACGCGGTTCGCCATGGCACCCCGGGTACCGAAGTGCTGGTGACGGTGCAGAGCAACGATGGCGGGACCAGCCTGGAGGTTGTGAACCAGGGAAGTCCGATCGCGCAGGAGCATCTGGCCCGGCTTTTCGACCGTTTTTACAGGGTTGACAGCTCTCGTGGACGCGACCTAGGCGGCGGAACCGGTCTTGGCCTCGCGATCGTGCGGGCAATCATGACGCTCCACGGTGGCACAGCCCGGGCCAGCAGCACCGCGGACGGAGAAGTTCGATTTGCCCTCTTTTTTCCCAGCCGAGGAAAGAACGGCGTCGGGAGCTATACGCACTGATGGGATGCGCTCGGTGCGCCGGCCGTGGCGGACGGCAGGAACGCAGGGGGCCTGCGAGCCATTCAACGCTTGAGCGCCTCCATTGACACATGGATGGTGATTTCATCGTGAATCAACGGTACAAACCTGCCCAGATTGAAGTCGCTGCGTCTGACCTTGCCGGTGGCGTTGAGCCCGCAGACCGGCTTGCGCACGATCGGGTGCATCATGCATTTGAAGTTGGTGACGGTCAGGGTCACGGGCAGGGTAATGCCCTTGATGGTCAGATGGCCCTCGACGGCAGTGACGTCATCGAACTTGCCGAAACTGAAGCGGTTCGACTTGAACGTGATGACGGGAAACTGGTCGGCATCAAAGAATTTGTCGCTCAGCAGGACCTGGTCGAACAGCAGCGATCCGGTACTGATCGAGCGGACGTCGATGCTGACCTCCACGCTGCCCACCTGGTTGTCAAGGTCCAGGGTGGCGGTCGCGTCGACCTTGTCGAAACGGTCCCGCTGCGTGCTTAAGCCCATGTGGTTGAACTCGAAGTACGCGAAGGTGTGATCAGGGTCGCGGTCATACACATCGACCGCCAGTGCCGCGGCCAGGGACAGACTGCACACGAGCGCTGAAAAGAGCCTTTTCATGGTTGACTCCCGACGTAGCGCGGCTAGGGGCCCAGCACCAGATGAAACTGCACCGTCACTTCGTTGGCCACCACGCGGACATCCCCCCAGACGCCCCCGCCGATCCCGAAGTCCAGGCGTTTGATCACAAAAGAGCCCTCCATGACCGCCTGGCTGCCGCTGGCCTTGAGCACGGTGTTCATCACCAGCGGCTGGCTGGCGCCCTTGAGGCTGAGGACGCCGCTGACCTGGAACCGGCCCGCGCCCTGCGACTGAATCTGACGCATCTCGAATCGCGCGTCGGGATGGCGCCTGACATCGAACCACTGCGCGCCCACAACCTCCTCGTTGACCTCCCGGTTGCCGGTATCGACACTGGCCAGGTCGATGCGCAGCTGTCCCCTGGCCGCGGCCGGCGCTTCGGGATCGAACGCCAGGCTCGCGTCGAATTTGCGGAACGCGCCGTCCACCGGAACGCCCATTTGCCGTGAGGTGAAGCGGATATGGCTGCCGGCGAGGTCCAGCCGCCGGTACTCCGCGGCCTGAGCGCAGGCGCACGACAACAGCAAGGCCACGGTGAGGATTTTCATTCGCCAGCTCCCGTGAACCGAAACATTCGGCCCAGCACGCCGTCCCGGTCGATGAAATGGTGCTTGAGTGCTGCCGCCACATGCAGGCTCACCAGGCCGAGCAGGGCATAGCTGAGGATACGGTGCAGCTCTTCCAGGAACAGTCCCAGCGCGTCGTCTCGGGCCACCACATCAGGCAGCGGCCACCATCCCAGGTAGACCGTCGCGACGCCTTTGGCCGAACTCATCAGCCAGCCTGAGACCGGGACGGTGAGCATCAGCACATACGACAGCAGATGACTGGCGTGCGCCGCGGTCTGCTCCCACGCAGGCATGCCGGCCGGCAGCGGCGGCGGCGCGTGCAGGCAGCGCCAGACGATGCGGGGCACCAGCAGAGCCGCGACGCTGACGCCGATCCACTTGTGGTACGAATAGAGCCGGAGCTTGAGCGGACTGAGTGGCAGGCCGACCATGTACAGCCCGATGGCAAAGCCAGCCACGATCAGCAGGGCCATGGCCCCGTGCAAGACGACCGCGGTACGGGTGTAAGCAGCGGGCTGCAAGCGGCTCTCCAGCGAACGGCAAGTGTGAGCTTCCGCGCCCATTGTGAGTCCATCCCCGCGGCCAACGCAAGTGCGGCGCCGCCGCCGGTCACCCTATTGCGCCGCCAGGCTCAACTCGGCCCGCGGACTGCACCTCCTGAGCGGGATGCCCAACAGGGCGCAAAGAAGCCGCGGCGTCTGCAATTACCGGCATTCGCATCTGTGCTCGCCTTTCTGGTCGTCGCGAATCTGCACGCCCCCAAGCTTGCAAATTTGTAATGTTCAGGTCAGCTTGGAGTCGGGCCTGGGTTTCTAAAGTTCCCCCATGACGCATGCGATGCGTCATCACTGAAGCGAACAGCCACGTGTTTGTCGATTGCGCCAAAAGGAGTCTCATCATGTCGATTCGCAAATCTGTTCTTTCCCTCGTCGTTCTTGGCGCCATGGTCGCGCCGGCCTTTGCCGACAGTCACGTCACCTTTGTCGACGGTGAAATCGGATTCATCTGGCATGCGGTGCCCGGCGTCAAGTCCAGCGATGAGGTGCGCAAAGAGTTCGAAGCGTTCCAGGCCAATCCGGTGACGGCTGACGGTTACCGCTATATCGGGGGTGAATTGGGCTACGTTTACGTCGGTCCGAAAGCAGGGCCCGGCAAATCCCGCGACCAGGTGCACAAGGAACTTCAAACCTTCCGGTCCAATCCGGTGACGGCTGACGGTTACCGCTATATCGGGGGTGAATTGGGCTACGTATACGTCGGTCCGACAGCTACCCGCTAGAGGCCTGCGACCGCTCGCGCAATGCGGGGCGAACGATGCAGAACTGGCGCCGAGGCCCTGGACCTCGTCCAGTCCTGCATCACGCGCACTGACCATCCAGGTGAATCTCATGAGTCTTGTTGCGAACGTAGTGCTGTCGATGGCCGCCGCTGTCCTGCTTGGCGTCGGATCGGCAAGTGCCGAGAAAGCACTGAAAGACACCGCGGCTGCGCAAACGGCCGCCGCCCGATCGGCCTACACCGTGGCTGAAATCAAGAAAATCGATGCCGAACAGGGGAAGATCACCCTGAAGCATGGTCCGATCGACAACCTGGGCATGCCGAGCATGACCATGGTTTTCCGGCTTGCCAAGCCCGAACTCGCCAATGCATTCAAACCGGGAGACATGGTCCGCTTCAAAGCTGAAAAGCACAATGGCGGCTTTGTGGTGACCGAGTTGCGTAGCGCGTCGTAACGCATCACGCGCGAGCGGGGTTGAAGTCGCTCAATGACCACCGCCGGCAGGGCCTGGAAACAAGTCCGGCAGGCTTGATGCAGATCAAATGCGTTGACCCCGGCCCTCCTTAGACTGGGCGTGTCGTGAGGGCCGCCACAGCTGTCATGCGGCGGTTCTTTAACGTTTGTTCTCTTCAGGAGTATTCATGTCCAAGCTCTTTCTCAAGCTTTTGGCTCTGACCTGTGTGACGGCCAGCACACTGTCGTGGAGTGCGCCCCCCGAAGAGCACGCGAGTCACCACCCCGCCGCTGCACCCACCAAGCCGGCAGCGAAAACAGCCAGTAAGGCCGCTTCCGTCCCGAAGGCCACCGCCGTGCAGATGACCACGATGGAGCCGCAGATGAAGGCCATGCGCGAGATGCACGAGAAGATGATGAACGCCACGACGCCTGAGGAGCGCAGTGCCCTGATGGCCGATCACATGAAGGCCATGCAGGACGGCATGACCATGATGAAGGGTATGTCGGGCATGGGGATGGGCGGCATGGGAGATGTGCAGGGCCAATCCGGCATGCCGGGTGACATGGGCAAACACCATCAGATGATGGAACAGCGCATGGAGATGATGCGGATGACGATGGAAATGATGATGGATCGTCTGCCGGCACCCCCCGCGACGCCAAGCTCGAAGTAAGCGCACCGCCATCGACCCGGAGAACCGCATGAAAAACGATCACGACCCTTCGCAGGGCGAGCCGCCGTTCTGGCGCTCGCGCTACGGCATCGGCTGGTTGGCGCTGTTCGGTGTCGCAGGCTGGTTCCTGTGGACCGAACACCGGGCGCACCTGCTGGGTGCGCTGCCCTACCTGCTCCTGCTGGCCTGTCCGCTGATGCACGTGTTCATGCACCGCGGGCACCATGGCCATGGACGCGATCACGGACCGGGTGGCACGGCCGACCCAGCGCCAAGGAAGCCGGAAGACCCATCATGAATCATGGCGCACCCCTCCCCGAGAAAAGCGTGGACGAATCAACCAAACCGGCACCCATGGCGACCGCAGCAGACGGCGCCATCTACACCTGCCCCATGCACCCGGAGGTCCGCCAGGACCATCCGGGTTCGTGCCCGAAGTGCGGCATGACGCTGGAGCCGGTGCTGCCCGTGCTCGATGAGGAGGAGAACCCGGAACTGGTCGATTTCCAGCGCCGTTTCTGGTGGACCCTGCCGCTGACCGTGATCGTGACGCTGCTGGCCATGGTCGGCCATCGTCTGCAGTGGTTCGACATGGGCACGCAAAGCTGGATCGAGCTGGTGCTGACCCTGCCCATCGCGTTGTGGGCCGGCTGGCCGTTCTTTGCACGAGGCGCCCAGTCGATCATGAACCGCAGCCCGAACATGTGGACGCTGATCGGCCTGGGCACGGGCGCTGCATTTGTCTACAGCGTCATCGCCACCGTCGCCCCACAGGTGTTCCCGGCCTCGTTCGTCTCGATGGGCCGCGTGGCGGTGTACTTCGAAGCGACGGCAGTGATCATTTCGCTGACGCTGCTCGGGCAGATTCTGGAACTCAAGGCGCGCTCGCAGACCTCGGCCGCGATCAAGTCGTTGCTCGGCCTGGCGCCCAAGACCGCGCGCCGCATCGCCGCCGACGGCAGCGAGGAGGATGTGCCGCTGGCGCATGTGCATGTAGGCGACCTGTTGCGCGTGCGCCCCGGCGAAAAAGTGCCGGTCGACGGCGTGGTCATCGAAGGCAGCAGCGCGGTTGACGAAGCCATGCTGACCGGTGAGCCGGTGCCGGTGACCAAACGCCTCGGCGACAAGCTGATTGGCGCCACGCTCAACACCAGCGGCGCCCTCGTGATGCGCTCGGAACACGTGGGCTCAGCCACGGTGCTCGCGCAAATCGTCCAGATGGTCGCGCAGGCGCAGCGCTCCAAGGCGCCGATGCAGCGCATGGCCGACACGGTCGCGGGTTACTTCGTCGTTGGCGTCGTCGGCATCGCGCTGGTGACCTTCTTCGGTTGGGGCTTCCTGGGCCCCGAGCCGAGCTGGGTGTACGGCCTGATCAACGCGGTGGCGGTACTGATCATCGCCTGCCCCTGCGCGCTCGGGCTGGCCACGCCGATGTCGATCATGGTCGCCACCGGTCGCGGCGCGACGCAGGGCGTGCTGTTTCGCGATGCCGCCGCCATCGAGAACCTGCGCAAGATCGACACGCTGATCGTCGACAAGACTGGCACGCTGACCGAAGGCCGGCCGGCCTTCGAACGCGCCGTTGCTGCTGAGGGCTTCACACCCGACACGGTGCTGCGTCTGTCCGCAAGCCTGGACCAGGGCAGCGAACACCCGTTGGCCGCCGCCATCGTGGCGGCGGCGCGCGAGCGCGGCCTGGCGCTGTCCAGGCCCGAGCAGTTCGACTCCGCCTCGGGCATCGGCGTGCGCGGCGTCGTCGGCCGGCAGGCGCTCGTGCTTGGCAACACAGCCTTGATGCTGCAGGTCGGCGTCGATGTTGCGCCGCTGACGGCGCCCGCGCAAGCGCTGCGTGGCCAGGGTGCGAGCGTGATGCACCTCGCGGTGGAGGGCCGGCTCGCGGGCCTGCTCGCCGTCTCCGACCCGCTCAAGGCCACCACGCCCGACGCGCTGGCCGCACTGCGCCAGGCCGGGCTTCGCGTGGTCATGGCCACAGGCGACGGCCTGACCACCGCACGTGCGGTAGGTCAGCGCCTCGGCATCGACGAAGTGCATGGCGAGGTCAAACCCGTCGACAAGCTGCAGCTGGTCGAGCGCCTGCAGCGCGAGGGCCGCGTGGTGGCGATGGCTGGCGACGGCATCAATGACGCGCCGGCGCTGGCGCGTGCCGACGTCGGCATCGCCATGGGTACCGGCACCGACGTGGCGATGAACAGCGCGCAGCTCACTCTGATCAAGGGAGACCTGCGCGGCATCGCGACGGCCCGCGCGCTGTCGGTTGAGACCGTGGCCAACATGAAGCAGAACCTCGGCTTCGCCTTCATCTACAATGCGCTCGGCGTGCCCCTGGCCGCGGGCCTGCTCTATCCGTTCACCGGGTGGCTGCTGTCGCCGATGATCGCCGCGCTCGCGATGAGCCTGAGTTCGGCCTCGGTGATCGGCAATGCACTGCGTTTGCGTCGGACAACTCAAGGCACATCATCTGGACCTTCAACCAACCCGGTGAGCTCGACTTCGCCTGCCTGATGGCCGCCCATGACCATGGGCTTTCGCGTCAAGGACGCCCGGCTGCTGGACAAAGTCACGGCGGACGACAAAGTCCGCCGTTGCTGCCTTCGCGCCAGCTGATGTTCTGGAACGCGCTGTCGGCCAAGCCCAGTGCCAGGGTCTTGACGCTCACGGGTTGCCGTTTGGCGTTGCGCTTGGCCATGACGCTCGAACGGCCCGGCCGCTGTAGGGTTTGGGCGCTCCTTCACTGAGCAGGCCCCGTAACTGTTGCAGGGCAATTTGAGGCTTGGTTGCAAACCGGATGTCTTCGGGCACGCCGGCCTTGAGTCTGCGAACAGCGTCTTCGGCCCAGGCGCGGAGCAAGTACAGTTGCCAGGCCACGGGCAGGCTGCCTTGTTCGCAGGCCAGCGAGACGCTGACGGCCACCTGGCAGTTGTCCTGTTTACCAAGCACGCCGCGGTATTGGCGTGTCGCGCCCACCGAGTGCGTGCCCTTCTTGGGGAAGCCGGTGTCGTCGACGATCCAAAAGCTGCCATCGCTCATGTCCATGTGGCGAACGACCCACTGCGCCACGCGATGCAGCAGTTGTGGGTCGCTCCATTGGGCAATGGCTACAAAGTGATGCGGGGCTTGGTGCCGGGCGCTGGCGTGCAGCGGGTCAACGCGGGCCGCCATGGGTTCGACGCGTGATCACCGCCAGCTACGCACAAGCCAACACTTCGTGGGGCGCCGGAACTCGGCGTTCGCGCCGTAATCCAATGGATCGAAGGTGGCCGTTATGGAAACTTCATTCGCTTCTCGTGGTGTCGGTCATCGAGCGCGGACGCTGCTTCGGGGTCTCGCCGCAGGGCTGCTGCTGGTCAGTGCCGTGGCGATCGCAGGGGCCGGTGGGGGACACGGCGGCGGGCACGGGGGTGGCCACCACAGCGGCGGGCATGTTGGCGGCCACGGTGCCGTTCACCACAGCGGCGGGCATGTTGGGCGCCACGGTGCCGTTCACCACGGCGGCGGGCACCACGGCCATGGGTTCTTCGGATTCGGCTTCAGTGGCGCGTACCAGGGGCCGTACTACCGCGACTACTACTACTGCTACCGCTACTCCCCCGACTACGATCTCCGTAGTTGCCGCTGGTATTACCCCTACTACGACGGTCGTTCGCCACCATACCCATATGGCCCAGCCGGCGGAGCGGCGCCCTCCGCGGGCTATGGTGCCGTCGCGGCAAAACCATCGGTTGGCTACGGCAACCCGGGCGCATCTCTGGCGGTAGTCGCAGGCGACTCGGACGGGTTCGCGCTTCGCGCTCCGCTGTTGTCCAGTTCGGATGCGCCGGAAAGCTTGCCCGAGGCCTCGCGCGTCGACCAGCCCGCGCCGGAACCGGCAAGCGGTTCGTAGTTGCGCCGGTGGAACGATCAGGGCGGACGCGATGATGGCGAGCAATGTCCTGCGCATGCTGGGTTTCGCCTTCCTCTTGGCGGTGGGCGGTTGCGCATTTGATCAAGACGCGGCAAGCCGGGTTCACCTTGGGCCGGGAAGCGAATACCGGCCGATCCCGGTCATCGACGACAGGTCCGATATCAGCGCCGTGCGCAGTGGTTCAGGCCTGGGCGACGCAGCGGCCCCCTCCACGGCGAATCAAACGGTAGCGGACGGGCCGGTCGCCTTGCGCGCGCTGCTGAGCCGCTCGGAGCCGGACAAGCTCCACCCGCAGAGACTGCTGCTGCGGGTGGACTACTCCGCGACAGCGAAAGCACCCGTTGATCGGCCGCGCTTGAGCATTGCGTTGGTCATCGACCGCTCGGGATCGATGGCCGAAGACCGGAAACTTCTGTACGCCCTCGCTGCGGCGCGTTGGGTCGTGGACAACATGGCCGACACCGACATGCTGTCGATCGTCGCCTTCGGCGATCAGGCGATAGTCCTGTCGGCCGCGGGTCGCGTCGTGAACAAGCCTTTCCTCTTTCATCGGCTCGATGAAATATCGCCCCAGGGGTCCACCAACCTTAGCGCCGGCCTCCTTGAAGGCCTCGCCCAGGTCGGCGGCGCCGGGTCGACAGCTCAAGTGAAACACGTCCTCCTGTTGACGGACGGCTTGGCCAATCGTGGTGAAACGAATCCGACGATCTTGCGCGGGATCGCCGAGCGGGCCCGGGTCCAAGGAATCGGCATATCCACGCTGGGCGTCGGCACCCAGTTCAACGAATCACTGCTCGCTGACATCGCTGCCGCCGCAGGCGGGCGGTATACCTACGTCAAGACTGCGGAGCAGATCCCGTCAGCGTTCAAAGATGAATTGCACGGATTGCTGCAACCTGTCGCTCAAAATGTGAGCGTCGAGGTTACCCTCGCGGGCGGCGCGATTGGCAAGGTATATGGACAACTGCTCGATCAGCCAACCCGCTCCTACAAGCTCGCCGTCGGCGATCTGCGCGCGACCGAGAGCGGCTTCCTCCTGGCAGAACTCGAACCGTCCGGTGTCGGCGATGGCAAAAGCGTGCAAGTCGACGTGCGGCTGGTCTTCGACGATCCACAGGCGGGCGGGCGAGTCGGTCGCCTGGCCCGCGTGCGCTCGCCGGACGACGGGTCGCTGAGCGAAGATCAAGGCGTGACACTGGTGGCCGCCATCCTCGATGCGTTGGAGCGTGCCGACGCGGCCTTGCGGGGCTTGGACGCGGAACGCTATGGCCAGGCGAGGGTCTTGTTCGAACGGCTGCATGAGCGGGCGCGCGAGCAAGCGATTCGCACCAGGGACCAGCAACTGCTCAATCAGGCATTTGTCCTGAAACATTTCATGGGAGAACTCGCCGCCGCCGAACGCGAAGGCTTGCTTCACGGGCACCGCGAGGCGCGCGACAAGTTGGCTAAGGAGAGCCACTACCTGCGCTACCTGCTGACGCATCACCGGCCGCAGCTGTAAGTGGCGGCATCGCATGGGGCGGTGCCGCCAATCCAGCAAGGCCTCTCCGAGACGCCCAAAAGGAAACATCATGAAGACCGCCATTATCGCCGCCGCTCTGCGCACGTCCTCGCTTGCTGTCTTCGCGAGTGAGGTCGCCCAGTGCACGCCGTCCAGTCTCACGCGCTCGCAGGTGCAGGCCGAGTTGATGGAGGCGATTCGCAGCGGCGACATCATCCTCCCTGGCGAGATCGGCTTGACGCGGCGGGAGCTTTACGCACAAATGGGATGCGCTCGGTACGCCGGCGAGTCTCTGCGCGCGGTGTAGCACCCGGCCACGGGCTGTCGGCACTGAAGTGCATGGCGAGGTCAAACCCGCCGACAAGCTGCAGCTGGTCGAGCGCCTGCAGCGCGAGGGCCGCGTGGTGGCGATGGCTGGCGACGGCATCAACGACGCGCCGGCGCTGGCGCGTGCCGACGTCGGCATTGCCATGGGCACCGGCACCGACGTGGCAATGAACAGTGCGCAGCTCACTCTGATCAAGGGAGACCTGCGCGGCATCGCGACGGCACGGGCGCTGTCAGTTGAGACCGTGGCCAACATGAAGCAGAACCTCGGCTTGGCCTTCATCTACAACGCACTCGCCGTGCCGCTGGCCGCGGGGCTGTTCCATCCGTTCACCGGGTGGCTGCTGGCACCGATGATCGCTGCGCTGGCGATGAGCCTGAGTTCGGCCTCGGTGATCGGCGATGCGCTGCGTTTGCATCGGGCAAGACGGGCCAGATCATCTGGTCCTTCAACAAGCCCGGCGAGTTTGACTTCGCCGGCCTGATCTCCGGCCCCTACCAGGCGGGCATGGTCGGCAAGATCAACGTGACGGCGAAGTATGCGCCCCCGCATCCCCAGCAGCCCTTCGCAGAACCACCATGAACCCCTTTTCTGTTTGCGGGGCCGCCAGCGAAGAGGATCAGGTCCAGCAGGATCAACCTCATCGCACCGCACAGGCGCCAGGGCATTACCTGGCCGACTGAATGTCCGTGACGACGAATGCGTTGCCGGATTTTTCGACCTTGAACCTGATCTTGTCACCGGTCTGGACCTTGTCGAGCAGGGCAGGATCCTTGACCTGAAACACCATGGTCATCGCCGGCATTTCGAGATTCTTGATCTCCCCATGCTTGATGGTGAGCTTCTTTGCGTCCTTGTCGACCTTGCGGATCTCGCCCTCGGTCATGTCGGTGGCAGCGGTCGTACCCATGGCGCCTGTTTTGCCGGGGTCCATGGTGGTCTGGGCCTGCAGGCCGGTGGCGGTGAACAGTGCGGCGAGCGAAAGCGTGGCAATGGCGATCGTGGTGCTGGTTTTCATGATGGTCTGTTTCAATAGCGTTGAAAAAGTTTCGCGCTGCCGTCCCTGGCGACGAGCAGCACATCGAAGCGGTCCTTGTGCGAACCGTACTCGGGCCCATCCATGCCGGGCGAGCCCACGGGCATGCCCGGCACGGCCAGGCCCAGCGCGTTCGGCTTGAGCTTGAGCAAGCTGTGAATCTCTCGAGCCGGGACATGGCCTTCGATCACATAGCCGGATACCAACCCGGTATGGCAGGACCCCAGTTTCGTGGGCATGCCAAGCCGGGCACGGGCCGCGTTGTTGCCCGTATCGTGGACCTGTACCTCGAAGCCATTGGATTCAAGGTGGGCCACCCAGTCCTTACAGCAGCCGCAGCTCGGGCTTTTCCAGACCTCGACGCGTGGCTTGCCGCTGGCTGCCCGAGTCGCCATCGGTGCCGCCACCGCTGCAACCAGCAGCCCCAGGGCGCTGCGGCGCCGCAGGAGGTCAGTGCTTGTGGCCATGCTGTCCATCGCCCTTGGCCGAAGAAGCGGCGGCCTTGCTGGTGGCGCTTGCAGCAGCCGCGACCTTGACCTTGCCGACCATGCCCGCCTCGTAATGACCCGCGATCAGGCAGGCGAAGTCGAACTCGCCGGCCTGGTTGAAGGTCCAGATGATCTCGCCGGTTTTGCCCGGCTGCACATGGGCCATGTAGGGCTCGTCGTGCTCCATCTGGGGAAACTTCCTCATCAACGCCGCATGCTCGTCGAGGTCCTTCTTGGTGCCGAGCACGAACTCGTGCATGATTTTTCCGACATTGCGGTTGACCAGACGCACGGTCTCGCCCTGTTTGACCTCGATGCGGTCCGGTGTGAAGCGCATGTCGTCGCTCATCCGGATTTCGATCGTACGGGTGACGGCCTTGGCGTCGCCCGCGATGCCCCAGGGCTTTTGTTCTTTCTTGACGACAGCAGGCTTGCCGGCCTTGCCATGGTCTTCGCTTCCGTGGGCGAACGAGGCCGTTGCCCCCATCGCCAGGGCGCATGCAGCTATTAATTTGATAGTGGTCAGGGTCTTCATGGTTTCGTCTTTCTTTCAGGTCAATGCCCGGCATGGCCGGACGGTTTGCGGACTTTCAGTTCCACGGGTTTCGTGGCCTTGTGCATCGTGGGCATGGCGCCCCGGTCTTCGGCCTTGAAGCGCGCGGGGTCGGGTAATGCGCCGGTGAACTCATAGGCCTGGGTGCCGCTCGGTTGCTTGAACCAGCCGGGATCCTTGTAGTCCCCGGGTTTCTGGTCTTTGCGGACCTTGACGACCGTGAACATGCCGCCCATCTCGACCGAGCCGTAGGGGCCCTCGCCGGTCATCATCGGTATGGTGTTGTCTGGCAGCGGCATTTCCATCTCGGTCATGTCGGCCATTCCTCGTTCGCCCATGACCATGTAGTCGGGTATCAGGTCGGTGATCTGCCTGGCCAAGCCGCGGTGGTCCACGCCGATCATGGTCGGCACGTCATGGCCCATGGCGTTCATCGTGTGGTGGCTCTTGTGGCAATGGAACGCCCAGTCGCCTTCCTCATCGGCCAGGAACTCGATCTGGCGCATCTGGCCGACGGCGACATCCGTGGTCACCTCGTACCAGCGAGTGCTCTTGGGCGTCGGCCCGCCGTCGGTGCCGGTCACCAGAAACTCATGCCCGTGCAGGTGAATCGGGTGGTTGGTCATCGTCAGGTTGCCGATCCGGATGCGGACCTTGTCGTTCTTGCGGACCACCATCGGATCGATGCCGGGGAAGATGCGGCTGTTGAAGTTCCACAGATTGAAGTCGAGCATGGTCATGATCTTGGGCGTGTAGCTGCCGGGCTCGATGTCATAGGCGTTGAGCAGGAACACGAAGTCGCGGTCCACTTCGTCGATCAGCGGGTGCTTTCCCTTGGGGTGCGTGACCCAGAAGCCCATCATGCCCATGGCCATCTGCGTCATTTCGTCGGCGTGCGGGTGGTACATGAAGGTTCCGGGGCGGCGCGCGACGAACTCGTAGACGAAGGTCTTGCCGGACGGTATGGCTTTCTGGGTCAGACCGGTCACGCCGTCCATGCCGTTGGGCAGGCGCTGGCCGTGCCAGTGGATGCTGGTGTGCTCGGGCAGCTTGTTGGTCACGAAGATGCGCACCCGGTCGCCTTCGACCACCTCGATGGTCGGCCCCGGGCTCTGGCCGTTGTAGCCCCACAGATGGGCCTTCATGCCGGGGGCGAGTTCGCGCACCACGGGCTCGGCCACCAGATGGAACTCCTTGACACCCTGGTTCATGCGCCAGGGCAGGGTCCAGCCGTTGAGGGTGACGACCGGGTTGTACGGACGGCCGCTGCCCGGAACCAGCGGCGGCATGGTGTCGGGTTGGGTCTGGAGCACGGGCTCCGGAAGGGCCGCCATGGCGACCCTGCTGACAGAGGCGGCAGCGACCGCCGTGGTCAAGGCGCCGGCGCCGGTCAGGAATTTTCGTCTGTTCGTCATGTTGATTCCGTTGATGGGGTAATGCCCGGCGTCAGTGCGCCGCTTCGGAGCCGCTGCTGGCGGGGCCTGCGGACGGCATCGCGGCCATGGCAATGGGCTTGCCGATGACCGAAGCCGCAAGGGCGGAATCGGCCAGCCAGAACTGTTGCTGCGCATTGATGGCAGCCATGACTCTGGCGATCTGGTCCCGGCTGTCGGCCAGAAGCTCGAACACGCCAATCAGCATGCCGCTGTAGCGAAGCACGTTCTCGTCGGCGATGGTCTTGCCCAGCGGCACGATCTCGTCGCGGAAGTGTCTGGCGAGGTCGTAGGCGGTCCGGTAGGCTGAGTAACTCTCGCGCAGCTGGGACGAGGCGCTACGCACCACGCTGTCATACCGGTTTGCGGCGCCAAGGACCTGCGCATTCATGCGATCGCGCTGCGCCGAACCCCAGTCGAAAATCGGCAGGCGGATGGCGAGCTCATAACCCCTGCGCGCGGCCTTGGTTCCTGCGTCGTTGTCGAACACCGTGTCGCGGCGTACGCCCAGTTCGACGTCGGTCAGGCTGTCGAGCAGGTTCAGGCCCTGGGACTTGCCGACCACATCGAGCTGGTGGCGGGCCAGGCCCACGTCCAGCCGCTGCTGCATGGCGATGGCGCTCACGTCGCCGGGCTGGCGGGGTTCATTGGGCAGCTCAGGCAGGCGCGTGGGCAGTTTCAGTTGCGCGGCTTGCGCGTCGGTCAGGCCCAGCTGGCGAACCAGTTCCTCACGCGCGGCCGTGGCGGCATGCTGGGCGGAAGCCAGACGGGCTGCAGCATCCGCATAGAAGGCATGCTGGCGCGCCCGCTGCAGCGTGGTGATGTTGCCCACTTGTTGCATGCGTCGCGCGAGTTCGGCGCTCGCCTGGGCGCTGCCGCTGACTTGCTCGGCGTACGCCAGCGTCTGCTGCGCCGCAACGGCTCTGACCCAGGAATGGCGAACCTGGGTGACCTGCTCCACCACATTCGCACTGAGTTGCACCTTGGCTTGGGCCACTTGGCTGCGGGAAATGATCTGGCGCTGGGGCAGCGTGAGCAGCTCCAACAGGCCAAAGGACAGCAGCCTTTGCAGCTCCAGCTCGCCATTGAACCGACTGCGCTCGAATGTGAACACAGGGTTGGCTATTCGCCCCGCCTGAGTTGCCGAAGCCAGGTCTGACCAGCTTTGCGCCAAAAGCGCCTGGACCGCCGGACTGTTGGCCAACGCCAACTGCACAGCGTCGTTCATGGTCAAGGGCTTGGCCAGGAGCTGCTCCGTGAGCTTGCTGCGGGCCTGGCGTTGCTCATCCGTACGGCTGAGCTCGAGTTGGCCCTGGGTGAATCCCTTGGCCGTCTCATTCGTTTCCTGTACCGCCTGGTCGATGCTGACCGAGGCGCATCCTGCCAGCACCAGTGTTGCCGCGGCCAGGGCGCCCAATCTGAATATTGTTCTCATCGTGGTTCCTGTCACGGTTTGGCGTGGCCGGCGTGCGGATCGGGCGCGACTGGCGCATCCGGCGTCTGCGGCTGTCGGGCCTGCCTGGCGTACTCGCGCCAGCCGCCGATACGGCCAACGGCGTCGTTGGCCTCTTTCCAGGACATGAGCTTGCCGTTGCCAAGCGCCTGGTACTGGCTGAATGCCGACTGGTAGACCAGGGTCGGGGCCGGCGCGTCCGCCTTTAGCGGGTCGGACTGAGGCGCCTGCGGACTCGATTGGGCGATCACCGGATGGGCAAGCCATGCCGCCAACAGCGGTACAAGCCTTGCGACGAACGTATTCGTTCTTTTCATGAAATCCTCGCGCGAAACATGGAAAGCGCGCTGCCGGCCCGAGGCCGTGATCAATGGGATGGCAGCGCGTGGATGTGTCAGACAGCGGCGTCCGGGGACGCCGATCCGTCGCTCAGGCGAGGATGCTTCGAGGTGGGCGCTCGGGCCCGTCGGTGAGGAATGCGAAAACCTGCGTGAAGTCTGAGGCGACGATACCCTCAGGGGCCGGCTCAAGGTCCACCGCCCGTGAGCTGGCGGTCATGGCCACCCCATGGGAGCAGGAGGCGCACACGCTGCACTTGCCACCCGCGAAATGGCTGGGGGCTTGGTCGGCCTGGGTTGCGTCTGCCGAGGCACTGGTCTGATCGATGGAGAACGCAGCCTCATCGTGAGCCTGCGTTGCCGCAGCATGGTCATGGCCATGCATCGACCCGTGGTCATGGGCAGTGGCCGCGGTTTGTGGCTGGCCAAGGCCGCAGAACAGCATGGTCGAAGCTGCATAGCCCTGGGCGGGAATCGCCAGGATCAACAGCCAGAACAATGCGGACCGGAGTCTTTGCCACATAACACGATAGTTTATAGCCATTTCCACATAAGCCTTACAACCCCGCTCGCGCGCGAGGGGTTACGAGCCGTTACGCAGATCAGTCATGACGAAAGCGCCGTCTCGTTCGGCGCGTATTGCGCGAGCGGTGGCAGGCCGATTAGCGGATGGCTTTTGGACCGACGTATACGTAGCCTGCTTCTCCTCCGACATAGCGGTAGCCGTCAGCCGTCACCGGATTGGCTTGGAAGGTTTCAAGCTCCTTGTGCACCTGGTCGCGGGATTTGCCGGGCCCTGCTTTCGGACCGGCGTAAACGTAGCCCAGTTCACCCCCGATGTAGCGGTAACCGTCGCCCGTCACCGGATTGGCCTGGAAAGTTTGGAGCTCTTTGCGCACCTCGTCGCTGGACTTGCCGCCGGGCATCGCATGCCAGATGAACCCGATTTCGCCGTTGACCACGGTGGCGTGACTGCCGGCAAAGGCCGGCGCGACGACGGCGCCAAGGACCAGGATGGAAAGAACAGATTTGCGAATCGACATGATGGGACTCCTTTTGACACAATCGACAGGCGCTGAGCGACTCACTCCAGCAATGACGCGTTGCCTGCGTCATCAAGGGAACTTTAGAAACCCAGGGCCGACACCAAGGTGACCTGGACATTACAAATTTGCAAGCTTGGCGGTCGTTCAGACTCGTGACGACCGGAAAAGGCGGGAACAGATGCGAATCCTCGTGATCGAAGATGAACGCAAGCTCGCTGCGTATCTGCAGCAAGGGCTGTCGGAGAGCGGCTATGTGGTGGACGTGGCGTATGACGGCATCGATGGCAGGCATCTCGCCACCGAGGGCGAGTACGACCTCGTGTTGCTGGATGTCATGTTGCCCGGCGTGGATGGATTCGGTGTGCTCAGTGCGTTGCGCAAGCTCAAAAACACGCCGGTTCTCATGTTGACGGCACGCGACAAGGTAGAGGATAGGGTGCGCGGCTTGCAAGATGGCGCGGATGACTACCTGGTCAAGCCGTTCGCGTTCTCCGAATTGCTGGCGCGGGTGCAAGCGCTGTTGCGCCGAGGTGGTGCCGCGCCGCAACAGGACGCCAGCATGTTGAGGCTGGGTGATCTCGAACTCGATTTGCTGCGACGCAAGGCCACTCGCGCCGACCAGCCCCTGGATTTGACCGCCAAGGAGTTCACCCTGCTGACTCTGCTGCTGCGCCGCCAGGGCCAGATCCTGTCGCGCACCCAGCTGGCCGAGCAGGTCTGGGACATGAATTTCGACAGCCATACCAACGTGGTGGAGGTGGCCGTCAGGAGGCTGCGCGCCAAGCTGGACGATCCGTTTCCCGAAAAGCTGCTACACACCGTGCGCGGCATGGGCTATGTGCTGGAGCGGCGTTCCTGATGTCTGTTCCGAAGTCGATGGCGCTGCGTTTGAGCGCGACTCTGGGCCTGATCGCACTCGTTGTATTTGCGGCCGCAGGTGCTCTGCTGTACCGCGCGTTGGCGAGCGAGCTGCGCCATGCGGACCTTGACCAATTGCTGGTGAAGGCGGCGGTCGTCAGGCATTTCGTGGACGAGGCCAGGTCCGACGGCGATTTGACCCGCCTGGCGCATCATCTGGACGACGCGCTCATCGGCCAAGGCGACTTGCGCGTATGGCTGCTGTCGGACCAAGGCGAGCCGATTTACGGCGGGTCCAGGCTGCCCGCGACGCAAGGCGCCGATGCTGACGGCAGGCTTTTATTGCGCCGCGAAGACGGGGAGCCCATGGAAGGCGTGCGAGCACCGATTGCTGGTGCGGCGCCGTTGCCCATCAGCGAGGTGCTGATTGCCATCGACGTCCGGCCAAGGCAGCGCTTGTTGGGCTCTTACGCCATCGCCCTGGGCTGGATCTGCACCTTGGGGGTGTTGCTGGTCCTGGCCCTGGGTGCCGCCGCGAGCTGGCGTGGCTTGTTGCCGGTCAGGCGCCTGTCTGCCGCCGCTCGCAAAATCTCCCCCGCCGCTCTGGGACACCGGCTGCCTCTTGAGGGGGTGGACAGCGAATTGACTGATCTCACGCGAGCGTTCAACAGCGCGCTGGACCGGGTGGAGCACGCCTACCGCCAGATGGAGGCCTTCAACGCCGATGTGGCCCACGAACTGCGCACCCCGCTGACCACATTGATCAACGGCACTCAGCTTGCCCTCTCCGCAGATCGCTCCGCACAAGCCTTGAAGGACCTGCTGGCGTCCAATTTGGAGGATCTGGAGAGACTGAAGGTCCTGGTCAACGACATGCTGTTCCTGGCCCGGGCCGATCAAGGCGACAAGGCTCAATCGCTGCAGCAGGTGGAGCTGGCCGACGAAGCCGAAAAGTCCATCGAGTATTTCGAGGCGATGCTGCATGAGCAGGATGTGGGCGCCGTTTGCGAAGGGCGCGCGACCGTGTCGTGCAACCCAGCGCTGGTGCGCCGCGCGCTGGTCAATCTTCTGTCGAACGCGCTCAGGTACACGGACCCAGGCGGCACGATCACGATCAGGATAGAGGCAACGCCGTCTGCCGCGCGCATAGCCGTTCACAACCCCGGGGCGCCTTTACCCCCCTCCGTGATGCAGCGGATGTTCGATCGCTTCTTCCGGGCCGAAGGCGAGGGATCGCGCACCGGGGAAAGTCAGGGTCTGGGTTTGGCCATCGTGCGCGCGATCGCGCGGATGCATGATGGCGACGTGTTCGTCGAGAGCGGCAGCGAGGGTGTGAGCGTCGGGTTTTCGATCGGCACGTCAGCTTGAATCGAGCTCGCGCGAGGTCCGTCCGCGCCTGTGAGGGCTCAGATTTGCAGCCTGGTGATCAGCGGGCAGGCGATGCGGCCCTTGGCCCGGCCGCAATCGGCGACCACGCCCGCCAGCAAGGTTTCCATGCGCCGCAGCTCGGCCAGTCGGGCGCGCACGTCGCTCAGTCGCTGTTCGGCGATGCTACGCGCCTCGCCGCAGCCCAGGCCTTTCTCCAACTGGAGCAGCTGCCCGATTTCATCGAGCGAGAAGCCCATGCGCTGGGCCGCCTTGATGAAGTGCAGCCGTGCAGCCTCATGGCTGCCATAAGTCCGGTAGCCGCCCGCAGCCGCCCGCAGGACGCGGGGGCTCGTCGAGCAGGCCCTTGCGCTGATAGAAGCGGATGGTCTCGACATTGACGCCCGCCATGTGGGCGAGCTGTCCGATAGTGAAAATTTCGCTCATCGGGCTTGACTCCGTACCTGGCTACGTACCTGATGATATGAATTATCGAATTGCCGCGGCTTTGATGAGGTTCCCATGAAAACACGACATGCGCTTGTCGCCAGCGCCTTGACCGCCCTCGGCGCGTCCGCCTGTTGCGTCTTGCCCTTGGTGCTGGTTGCTTTGGGCCTGGGCCTGGGCCTGGGCGGGGCCTGGCTCTCCACCTTGGCGGCGCTGGAGCCGCTGCGACCGCTGTTGGTGGTTGTGACACTCTTCTTGCTCGGCCTGGCCGGGTGGCGGCTGTACCGCACACCGCCAAGCTGCGAACAGGCTGAGGCCTGTGTGGCCGAAGAGGTGCGAGGCCGGCACAGAATGATGTTCTGGCTCGTCAGCGCCGCCATCGTGGCGCTGCTGTCGTTCCCGCAATATGCGCCGTTGTTTTATTGAACGAGCTGGGCCTGCAACATGATTTACCAGTCGGTCCTGACCTGTCCGCAATGTGGTCACGCCAAGCTGGAGACCATGCCATCGGATGCCTGCCAGTTCTTCTACGAATGCGAGGCCTGCCAGCAGGTGCTGCGTCCCAAGCCGGGGGACTGCTGCGTGTTCTGCTCGTATGGCGACACGCCTTGCCCGCCGGTGCAGTTGGCGGGCCACGGCGTTGCGATCATGCCCGGCGGGCCTTGTTCAGCTCATGGCGCGCCTGCCACACGACGGCCCAGCCGCCCGTGACCGCCAGCGCCGCCATCACGCCGGCCACGGCCAGATCGGGCCAGGCCGTGCCGGTGCCGAACACGCCGAGCGCGGCCCCCATCACGGCCAGGTTGCCGATGGCGTCGTTGCGCGAGCATAGCCACACGCTGCGCATGTTGGCGTCGCCGTTGCGAAACGCATACAGCAGCAGCGCCACGGCGGCGTTGACCAGCAGGGCCAGGGCGCCGACGACGCCCATGGTCAGGGCTTCGGGCACGGCGCCGCTGCGCAGCACGAATGCGGCCTTGCCGAGCACGAACAGGCCGTACAGCAACATCGAGCCGCCCTTGATCAGGGCCGCCTGGCTGCGCCGGAACGCCGCCATGCCCAGCACCGCCAGCGACAGGCCGTAGTTGGCCGCATCGCTTGCAAAGTCCACCGCGTCCGCCAGCAGCGAGACCGAGCCGGCCTGCAAGCCAGCCCCCAGCTCGACGGCAAACATCGCGGCATTGACCACCAGCGCAATCCACAGCGCCCGTCGCCAGCGCGGGTGGGTGGCGGCGCCGGCACTCGCGCCGGGGTTGTGGCAGTGGTCGGTGCAGTGTTCGGACATTGGTTTTTTTCTTTTTACGTTCTGTGCCATGATTGGAAAGCTTGAAGTCACTTCAAGGTCAAGGCCGCACTCACTTTGTCATGACACATCGTTTCATTACCGGCCTGGGCCGGCCCGGCGTTGCGTCGGCGCTCTGGGCCGCCCTGTTGTTCGGCGTGGGCACGCCGTTGGCCAAGGCGCTGCTGGGGCGGCTCGACCCCTGGCTGCTGGCGGGCCTGCTGTACCTGGGCTCGGGCCTGGGGCTGACGCTGTACCGCTGGTGGCAGGGCTCACCCGCGCCCCGGCTGTCCCGCCATGAATGGCCCTGGCTGATCGCCGCCGTGGCCCTGGGCGGCGGCCTGGCACCGGTGCTGCTGATGCTGGGCCTGGCCGCCACGCCCGCGTCCAGCGCCTCGTTGCTGCTCAATGCCGAGGGCGTGTTCACGGCGCTGCTGGCCTGGTTTGTATTCCGGGAAAACTTCGACCGGCGCATTGCGCTGGGCATGCTGGCCATCGTGGCGGGCGCGGTCATCCTCAGCTGGCCGCCAACGGGTGCGCCGCTGCTGTCCTCGCTGGCGCCCGGCCTGTGGATCGTGGGCGCCTGCGCGGCCTGGGCGCTGGACAACAACCTCACGCGCAAGGTGTCGCTGGCCGATGCGGCCTGGATCGCGTCGATCAAGGGGCTGGCGGCCGGCAGCGCGAATTTGGCGCTGGCCCTGGCCTTGGGCGCCGCCTGGCCCGCGCCGGCGCAGGCGGCTGCGGCGATGCTTGTGGGCTGCTTCGCCTATGGCATGAGCCTGGCCCTGTTCGTGGTGGGCCTGCGCCATTTGGGCACGGCGCGAACCGGGGCCTACTTCTCGCTGGCCCCGTTTGCCGGTGCGCTGACGGCGCTGCCGCTGCTGGGCGAGCCGCTGACCTGGCCGCTGCTGGCCGCCGGTGCGCTGATGGCGCTGGGGGTCTGGCTGCACCTGAGCGAGCACCACAGCCATGAGCACCATCACCCGCTGCTGGAGCATGAGCACGAACATGAACACGACGAACACCACCAGCACGAGCATGGCCCAGCCGATGGTGCGATCGTGGCAGGCCGGCACAGCCACTGGCACCGCCATGAACCCCTGACCCACAGCCACGCGCATTTTCCCGATGCCCACCACCAGCATGAACATCCCAGCCCGCCCCGCTGAAGCCGCCGGCCACCGCATCGGCCAGGCCGCTGCCCTGAGCGGCGTGAGCGCCGCCAACATCCGCTACTACGAGAAAGAAAAGCTGCTCAGCCCTCGTGGCAGAGGCGAGAACAGCTATCGTTTTTATAGCAATTCGGACATTCACCAGCTGCGCTTCATCCGCCTGTGCCGGGCCATGGACATGTCGCTGGACGAGGTGCGCACGCTGCTGGGGCTGGATCTGCGCAAGAAGCTCGATTGCGCGAAGGCGAGCGAGGCGTTGGACGAGCACCTGGGCCATGTCCGGGCCCGGCTGGCCGAGTTGAGGGCGCTGGAGCAAGACCTGCTGGCGCTGCGCAACCGTTGCGATGGGCAGGATGCGCGCTGCCACATCATCGAGGCCCTGCACGAGCGCGCCGATGCGCAGCCGACGGCCACGCAGCGCGGCGCCGCGGCCAAGCGCCATGTCTGAGGCTCAGACCTCGTCGATCTGAGCGCGCGCCTTGTCGATCCACAGCTGCAGGTTGTCCAGCAGGCCGCTCTGGCTGAACGAGCAGCTCTCTTCGCTGAACAGCGCGCTGGACTCGAGCCGGTCCAGCAGTTGCAGCAGCACCTCGCGGTAGCGCCCAGGCAGCGCTTGCAGCAGGGCTTCCTGGCTGCGGGCCTGGGCGCTGAAGGCGTGAACGCCGAGCTGGCCGCTGCGCAGCTGGTCCAATGCCGATTGAATGGGTTCAAGTGGGTTCATGGGGCTCGGTCGGAGGTGACGAAGGCGTATCTGTATGTCCAGGCACGGCGCGAGCATAGCGGCCGCAATCAACATCATGCCAGCCGGATCGGCGGCGTCGCGCAGGTGACGCGATCTTGGGGGCATCCCGGATGCGGCGGGAGGATGGGCTGGTTACGCTGGCGCATCCAGGAGACCTCAAGCCATGCGACCGCATTACAAGTTCTGGCCCAAGCGGCTGCCCCATGCCATCACAGCGCCCGCGACCTCGCTGTGGGACAACCTTGCCACCAGCGCCCGGCGTTACCCGGACAAGGCGGCCCTCGTGTTTTTTGGCCGCGTCTACAGCTACGCCGAGGTCGTGCGCCAGGCCGAACGGCTGGCCGCGAGCCTGCACCACATGGGCATCCGCCAAGGCGACCGCGTGCTGCTGTGCATGCAGAACTGCCCGCAGCTGGTGATCGCGCATTTCGCGATCCTGCGCGCCAACGCGGTGGTGGTGCCGGTCAACCCGATGAACCGCGCCGAGGAGCTCAAGCACTACATCACCGACCCCGATGTGCGCGTCGCCCTCACCACCGGCGACCTGGCGCCCGAGCTGGTGCGGGCCAGCAATGCCCTGGCGCCACAAGACCAGCTGGCCCATTTGATCGTGACGCAGTTCACCGATGCTTTCGACGCGGACATGGCCGGCGACGACGCGCCGCCACCGGCCTGGCGGGACTGGCTGCTTGCGCGCCATGACTTGCCGGCGCTGCGAGACGGCCAGGTCCATGCCTGGGCTGATGCGCTAGGAGCTACGGCAGCCAACGCCGAGCCGCCGCAGCTCACGGTCGGCCCGGCCGACTTGGCCCTGCTGCCCTACACCAGCGGCACGACCGGCTTGCCCAAGGGCTGCATCCACAGCCATGCCAGCATCATGCACAACGCCGTGGCCAGCAGCGTCTGGGGCAATGGCACGGCCGACAACATCACGCTGGCCGTCGTGCCCATGTTCCACATCACGGGCATGGTCAGCCTGATGCATTGCAGCATCTACTGCGGCGCCACGCTGGTCGTCATGCCGCGCTGGGACCGCGACCTGGCCGGGCGCCTGATCTCCAAGTGGCGCGTCACGCACTGGACCAACATCCCGACCATGGTGATCGACCTGCTGGCCAGCCCCAACTTCGAGCAGTACGACCTCTCCAGCCTGGTCCATATCGGCGGCGGCGGCGCGGCCATGCCGCAGGCCGTGGGGCAGCGGCTGTACGAGCAGTATGGCCTGCGCTATTGCGAGGGCTATGGCCTCACCGAAACCGCCGCGCCCTCGCACACCAACCCGCCCGACGCGCCCAAGCAGCAGTGCCTGGGCATTCCGTTCATGAGCACCGACGCGCGCGTCGTCGATCCGGAAACGCTCAAGGAAATGCCGGTGGGCGAGTCCGGCGAGATCATCATCCACGGCCCCGAGGTGTTCCAGGGCTACTGGAAGCAGCCCGAGGCCACGGCGGCCGCCTTCATCGAGTTCGAGGGCAAGCGATTCTTCCGCTCCGGCGACCTGGGCCGCATGGACGAGGACGGCTATTTCTTCCTCACCGACCGCCTCAAGCGCATGATCAACGCCTCGGGCTTCAAGGTCTGGCCCGCCGAGGTCGAGGCCCTGATGTACAAGCACCCGGCGATCCAGGAGGCCTGCATCATCTCGGCCAAGGACAGCTACCGCGGCGAGACCGTGAAGGCCGTGGTCGTGCTGCGACCCAGCCACAGGGGCCAGGTCAGCGAACAGGACATCCTCGACTGGTGCCGCGAGAACATGGCGGTCTACAAGGTGCCGCGCATCGTGCAGTTTGTCGACGCCCTGCCCAAGAGCGGCAGCGGCAAGGTGATGTGGCGCGCGCTGCAGGAGGCTGAAAAAGCCTGAGCTCATCCAACGGGCCGGCCATGCCTTGGGGTCCGGCCTCGGCGCGCGGGCCGACCCGCCGCTTGACTTGGGCCGAGCGAGAACTATTGTTGGTTAACAGATGTTCGTCGAGTTGGTGGCAGTAACCCAATGAATCGGCATCTGCCGAACTCGGCGCCATGACTTCTGATGTGCCTGGAGGTGGGGAAAGAAGGGTGGACCCATGGCACAGCCATGCAAGCGAGCCGACAGTTTCCTGCCCCCGCCTTGGGCCGACCCGACGCGCAGGCGTTTCGCCGCTGCCGTGGCACTGGGCCTGTGGGCGGTCCACGGGCCGGTCTTGGGCGCGCCGAATGCACTGCCGCCGGGCCGTGCCGATTTCCCGAATGTCCTGCTGCGCAACCAGGACGGCAAGACGGTTCGCTTCTATGACGACCTGATCCGCGGCGATCACACGGTGGTCATCAATTTCATCTACGCCCAGTGCGGTGACATCTGTCCGATGACGATGGCCAACCTGGCCAGGGTGCAGGAGCTGCTGGGCGACCGGCTGGGGCGTGAGGTGCGTCTGGCGTCGATCAGCATCGACCCGATACACGACAGCCCGGTCGTTCTGAAGGCCTATGCCGGGCATTTCGGCGCCAGGCCGGGCTGGCAGTTGCTGACCGGCCGGCCAGCCGACATCGACCTGATCCGCCGCACGCTGGGTGTCTACGAGCGTGATCCGGCAAAGGATCAGGACAAGACCCAGCACACCGGCATGCTGGTCTATGGCAACCAGGCCCGCGGGCGCTGGAGCCGGGTGTCCGGGCTGGCCGATCCGCGCCGGATTTTCGACAGCATCACGCGCTGGATATGAAATTGCTCCGTCCGCGGACTGCGTGCCCAGGTCACGACGAATCGCCACGACGAAGCCACCCAGGGGGAACACATCATGATGAACCGTCGTATGCTTTTCCATCTGGGCCTGCTGGGATCGGCAGGCGCGCTGCTGTCCTGGCCGGCGCTGCGCGCGGCCACCGGCAGAGCCAGCGCGCTGCGCCCAGTGCTCACGCCCTTCCTGGACCGGCTGCCCTTGCCGCCGGAACCCCATGCACTCGATTGGGCGCCCAACCAGTTGCCGTTCGACGGTCTCGACCCCGAGGCGAGCCAGTTCGTCGACCCCAGTCAGGTCCAAGGCAAGGCCACCTTCTATCGCATCGTTTCCGAGGTGCGCAAGGTCAAGTTCCATTCGCAGTTGCCCGCGACCGAGATCTGGGGCTATCGCGACGGCAACCTGCCGCCAGGCCAGAGCTGGGACTTCGTACTCGGGCCGACGTTCAGGCGACCCCTGTCCAATCACAACCGCTTCGCCGGCACGATCGTGCGCCATGAGAACCAGCTGCCGTCGGTGCAGGAGCACCGCGGCTTCGGCGAACCCGTCACCACGGTTCATCTGCATGGCGCCCATGCTCCGTCCCGCTTTGACGGCTTCCCGGCCGACATCACGCTGCCCGACGGCAGCTTGTTCAAGCCCACGTTCGAGCGCGGCGGCCATTTCGACTACGCCTATCCCTTGCTCGACCCGGGCTTTTTGACCGATGGCAACCACGGCGCGCATGTCGAGCGCCCCTCGACGCTGTGGTACCACGACCACTTCCTCGACTTCACGGGGCCCAACATTTACCGCGGCCTGGCCGGATTCTTCCTGGTCCATGACAACCCGGTCCCGGACCCCGATGACCCGTTCAGGGCGGCGCTGCTCGAGCACACGCGCGACACCGGCGATGAAACGAACGCCGCCGGGGCACCTTTTGCATTGCAACTGCCCAGCGGCGATTTCGATGTTCCCCTGGTGTTGCAGGAAAAGACCTTCGGCCTCAACGGCGAGCTGATCTTCGACGTGTTCAATACCGACGGCTTCCTGGGCGAGCAGTTCCTGGTCAACGGCATGGTCCAGCCCTTCCTGCCAGTGAAACGCCGCAAATACCGGTTTCGCTTTCTGAACGCCTCGAACGCGCGCATCTACCAGCTGTTCCTGGCCGACAGGAACGGCCGCAGCTACCCCATGACGCAGATCGCCACCGAAGGCGGGCTGCTGTCGCGACCGGTGCCCCGCCCCAGCTTCCTGCTGGGGATGGCCGAGCGCGTCGAGGTGGTGATCGATTTCAGCAAGTTCCCGCACCCGGACTTCACCGAGCTCTACATCGAGAACCGGCTGCTGCAGGACGATGGGCGTGGCCCGGATGGCAAGTTTGAAAGGCCTGAGCTGGCGGCGCGCGGCACACGGCTCCTCAAGTTCATTCTGGAGGAGGCGGTGCCCGACCCGAGCCTCGTGAAGGCTGAGCTGCGGCCCTTCGCAGCGACAACCGCCCTGGAGCTCAGTTTTGCCCCGGTCCGCACCTTTGTCTTCGACCGCACCAAGGGCCAGTGGGCGATCAACGGAAAATTCGCCGGCGACCTCAGCCGCGTGGTCGCCAGCCCGCGGCTCGAGGTTGGCGAGATCTGGCGCCTGATCAACAAGTCGGGCGGCTGGTGGCACCCTATCCATGTGCATCATGAGTTCATGCGCGTGCTCAAGCGCAACGGGAGGTTGCCGTTCGACGGCACGGGGCGCGATTTCGGCCAGAGCCTGGAGCGCGACGGCCTGGCGAGAAAGGATACGGTCGTGCTCGGCCCGAACAGCGAAGTCGAGGTGTTCGTCAGGTTCCGCAACTACCTGGGCCCGTTCGTGTTCCACTGCCACAACATGGAACACGAGGACCACGCGATGATGGCCCGCTTCGATGTGGTCTGAGCGTGTGCTCATCTGGCAATGCTGTTGCGCAGTATTCAACGGACATCACGATCCTCAATCGTCCGTCTGGCCGGACTCCTCATCTCCGTCCAGGCGCTTCATGTTCTCCAGCAACTTGAGCAGGTAGTGCAGGGTGTGGGTGATATCGCTGATCGAAAACCCCCCCAATGCCTGCTCGTAATAGTCATGAATCTTGGGCTGGGCCTGCACCGCCCAGACGTCCTTGCCTGACTCGGTCATGGTGACCAGGCGCGAGCGCCGGTCGCGTCCATCCGGGGCGCTGTGCACATGCCCGTCGCGCTCCATCCGGCTGATCAGCCCTGACAGATTTTGGCGGCTCACCATCAGGTAGCGCGCCAGGTCGCCGATGCTCATGCCGCCTTCGGCTTCCGGCCGGGACAAGGCCCCCAGCACCGCCCACTGCTGCGTCGTCAGGCCCTCGCTCTCCACCGCGCGAGAGCCTGTTTTGTGCAACATGTTTGCGCATTGATAGAGCCGAAAGAACAGCCTGTTGGCCAGCTCCATTCGAGCTACAGCGCTGAGTTCACTAGGGTAAACCATGAAATTTCCTGAAAATGATGCTTGCACAAAGAGGTCGGTTGGCCTAATATTAGGCAACATATTGACGTATATGCCTTGCGAGCCAAGCATGTCCTGCAAGCATACCAACCCTCACCATTGATGGAGATGAGCATGCAGAAATTTGTTGGCAGGACCGTGATCGTGACCGGTGGCGGCGGCGGGATCGGCGGTGCGACATGCCGCCGGCTTGGCCGCGAAGGCGCGAAGGTCGCGGTGTTCGACATGAACCTGGAGGCGGCGCAGCGCGTGGTTGCGGACATTGTCTCGGCCGGCGGCCAGGCGGCGGCATTCAGGTGCGACATCACCGATCGCGCCGCGGTGGACGCGGCCGTCGCGGCCGCCGAGGCCCGGCTGGGCCCCGTCGACGTGCTGGTCAACAACGCCGGCTGGGACGTGTTCAAGCCCTTCACCAAGACCAGCCCGGCGCAGTGGGACAAGCTGATCGCGATCAACCTGACCGGCGCGCTGCACATGCATCACGCGGTGCTGCCGGGCATGGCGGCGCGCAAGAAAGGGCGCATCGTCAACATCGCCTCCGATGCAGCCCGCGTCGGCTCCTCCGGCGAGGCCGTCTACGCCGCCTGCAAGGGCGGGCTGGTGGCGTTTTCCAAGACCATCGCGCGCGAGCATGCGCGCCACGGCATCACGGTCAATGTGGTCTGCCCCGGACCGACCGACACGGCCCTGTTCGCCGAATACAAGGAGGGCGCGGGCAACCCCGAGAAGCTGATGGAGGCGTTCACCCGTTCGATTCCGCTGGGCCGCATCGGCCAGCCGGACGACCTGCCCGGCGCCATCCTCTTTTTCGCCAGCGATGACGCGGCCTTCGTCACGGGCCAGGTCCTCAGCGTCTCGGGCGGCCTGACCATGAACGGCTGACACCACAGCACCCCCAACACACCACAGAGGAAATCACCATGGAATTCGAAGACATCCTTTACGAAGTGCGCAACGGCGTGGCCTGGATCACCATCAACCGGCCGCAGAAGATGAACGCCTTCCGGGGCCAGACCTGCGACGAGCTGATCAAGGCGCTGAACCGCGCCGGCTATGACAGAAGCGTCGGCGCGATCGTGCTGGCCGGCGCCGGCGACCGGGCTTTCTGCACCGGTGGCGACCAGTCGGCCCACGACGGCAACTACGACGGGCGCGGCACCATCGGGCTGCCAATGGAAGAGCTGCACGACGCGATCCGCAACGTGCCCAAGCCGGTGATCGCCCGCGTCCAGGGCTTTGCCATCGGCGGCGGCAACGTGCTGTGCACGATCTGCGACCTGACGATCTGCTCCGACAAGGCCGTCTTCGGCCAGGTCGGCCCGAAGATGGGTTCGGTCGATCCGGGTTACGGCACCGCCTTCCTGGCCCGCGTGGTCGGCGAAAAGAAGGCGCGCGAGATCTGGTACATGTGCCGCCGCTACTCCGGCGCCGAGGCCGTGGCCATGGGTCTGGCCAATGCCTGCGTGCCGCACGACCAGCTCGACGCCGAAGTGCAGAAATGGGGCGAGGAGATCTGCGAGCGCAGCCCCACGGCGATCGCGATCGCCAAGCGCAGCTTCAACATGGACACGGCGCACCAGAGCGGCATCGCTGGCTTGGGGCTGTATGCGCTCAAGCTCTATTACGACACCGAAGAGTCGCGCGAAGGCGTCGCTGCGCTGACCGAGAAGCGCAAACCCGACTTCCGCAAGTACGCGAAATAAGGCGGGCTGCAACCAGCGCCGACTGCATGGAGACATGATGAATCCCTATATCGATGAAGACCTCGCGGCGCTGGCCGAGCATGCTCGCCGTTTTGCCACCGGCCGGGTCGCGCCCGGCTTTCTGGAGCGCGACAAGACCCGCGTGCTCGACCGGGCGCTGATGCGCGAGATGGGCGAAATGGGCTTCATTGCGCCCGAACTGCCCGAGGAATACGGCGGCCAGGGCATGGGCTGCCTGGCCGCCGGCGTGATCCACGAGGAAATCGCGCGCGCCGACCTGAGCATCTCCTACATCAACCTGCTGGCCTCACTCAATGGCCAGATCCTGTCCGAGCATGGCCGGCCCGAGGTGGTCAAGCCCTGGCTGACGAGGTTGACCCGCGGCGAGGCGCTGTTTGCGATCGCGCTGACCGAGCCGCGCGGCGGCTCGGACGCGGCCAATCTGCGGCTGCGCGTGGAGCGCGTCGGCGACGAATACGTGGTCAACGGCGAGAAGACCTCGATCTCCGCGGCCGACCAGGCTGATGCGGCGGTGGTGTTCGGCCGCACCGGCTCCGTCGATTCGGCCGCGCATGGTGTGACCGCGCTGCTGGTGCCGATGGACCTGCCGGGCATCACGACGAACCGCTTCGACTGCCATGGCCAGCGCGCGATCGGCCGCGGATCGATCTTCTTCGAGAACGTGCGGGTGCCGGCAAACCACCGGCTGGGCGAGGAGAACAAGGGTTTCGTGCAGGTGATGCAGGGCTTCGATTTCTCGCGCGCGCTGATCGGCCTGCAGGTGCTGGCCGTGGCCCGCGTGGCGCTGGAAGAGACCTGGGACTACGTGGCCCAGCGCGAGGCCTTTGGCAAGCCGCTGTCGGCCTTTCAGGGGGTGTCGCACCCGCTGGCCGACTTCGACACGCAGGTCGAGGCTGCCCGTCTGCTGTGCCTGCAGACGCTGTGGCTCAAAGACAAGGGCGCGCCCCACACCGCCGAGGCGGCGATGTGCAAATGGTGGGGCCCGAAGCTGGCCTATGACGTGATCCACCAGTGTCTGCTGATGTTCGGCCACGGCGGCTACGACCGCGGCGTGATGGAGCAGCGCCTGCGCGACGTGCTGGGATTCCAGATCGGCGACGGCACGGCCCAGATCATGAAAACCATCGTCGCGCGCACGCGCGCCGGGCGTGCCGCGGTGCCTTCGTGACACCTTGCGGAACAGACCGCAGCCTGCACAGCAGGCCAGCTCTGTCCTCAACTGAATTGCCCTCACCCCGACCCTCTCCCAGGGGGAGAGGGAGGAATACCGGAGAAAAGGAGACAAGACCATGGAATTCGACGCCATATTGCTGCCCCCACGCCGCGCCCGGATGGTGGCCCAGGGCTTCTGGCACGACCGCACCATCAACGACGATCTGGATGCCTGCGTTGCGGCCTGCCCGGACAAGCTGGCCCTCACGGCGGTGCAGGTGGAAACCGGCGCCACCACCCGCTTCAGCTATCGCGAACTGGCCCGCATGGCCGATCGCATCGCGGTGGGCCTGGCGCGCCTGGGCGTGGGCCGCAACGATGTGGTGGCCTGCCAGTTGCCCAACTGGTGGCAGTTCACGCTGACCTACCTGGCCTGCTCGCGCATCGGCGCCGTGTTGAACCCGCTGATGCACATCTTCCGCGAGCGCGAGCTGTCTTTCATGCTCAGGCACGGCGAGGCCAAGGTCATGATCGTTCCCAAGAGCTTCCGCGGCTTCGACTTCGAGCAGATGGTGACGGGCCTGCAAGCTGGCCTGCCTGACCTGAAACATGTCGTGGTGGTCGGCGGCTCGGGCGCCAACAGCTTCGAGGCGCTGCTCAGTGGTCCGGCCTGGGAGCGCGAGTCCGACGCGCAGGACATCCTGACGCGCAGCCGGCCCGGCCCCGACGACGTGACGCAACTGATCTACACCTCGGGAACCACCGGCGAACCCAAGGGCGTGATGCACTCGGCGAATACCACGATGGCCAACATCATTCCCTACGCCGAACGCCTGCATCTCGGCGCCAGCGACGTCGTGCTGATGGCCTCGCCGATGGCGCACCAGACCGGCTTCATGTACGGGCTGATGATGCCCATCATGCTGCGTGCCAGCGCCGTGTTGCAGGACATCTGGGAGCCCAGGAAGGCCGTGGAACTGATCCGTGCGGAGGACGCGACCTTCACCATGGCCTCCACGCCGTTCCTGGCGGACCTGGCCAAGACCGTGGCAGAAGCAGGCCACGGCGTGCCATCGCTGCGCAGCTTCCTGTGCGCCGGCGCGCCGATTCCGGGACCGCTGGTCGAGCAGGCGCGCCAAGCCCTCGGCGCCAAGATCGTCTCGGCCTGGGGCATGACCGAAAACGGCGCCGTCACGCTGACCCGATTGGATGACGATGACGAGCGCTCCGTTCGCACCGACGGCTGCCCCCTGCCCGGCGTGGAGGTCAAGGTGGTGGATATGGACGGCCAGGCCCTGCCGCCGGGCGACACCGGCAAGCTGATGCTGCGCTCGTGCTCGAACTTCGGTGGCTACCTCAAGCGAGCCCAGCTCAACGGCACCGATGCCGACGACTGGTTCGACACCGGCGACCTGGCACGCATCGACGAGCAGGGCTACATCCGCATCACGGGACGCAGCAAGGACGTGATCATCCGCGGCGGAGAAAACATCCCGGTGGTGGAGATCGAGTCGCTGCTGTACCGCCATCCGGCCGTGGCCATGGCGGCGATCGTGGCCTATCCGGACGAGCGCCTGGGCGAACGGGCCTGCGCGGTGGTGGTTCCCAAGCCGGGCCAGAGTATCGACCTGCCGGCCATCGTGGAGTTCCTCAAGGCCCAGAAGGTCGCGATCCAGTACATCCCGGAACGGCTGATCGTGCGCGATGCCATGCCGTCCACGCCCTCCGGAAAGATCCAGAAATTCAAGCTTCGCGAAATGTTGCAAAGCAACGCCCTCTGATGACCCTCACCGCCAACTCCAGGAGACAGATCATGGCGATTCCGAAAACACTGAAACTGCGCCGCCGCCTGATTCAGGCAGCTGCAGCAACCCTGTGCACCCTCGGCGCTGTCGGCGCACTGCATGCCCAGGCCTGGCCCGCCAAACCCGTCAAGATCGTGGTGGGCTTTGCGCCGGGTGGCACGACCGATGTCATGGCGCGGGTGATGGCGCAATCCCTCAGCGAGGCCCTGGGGCAAAGCGTGGTGGTCGACAACAAGCCCGGCGCCAGCGGCAACCTGGCGGCCGGCGAAGTCATTCGCGCGCCCGCGGACGGCTACACCTTTCTTGTCGCACCGACCTCGGTCGAAACCGCCAATCCGTTCCTGTTCAAGCAAACCATCAGTCCCGCGAAGGAGCTCACCCCAGTCGCCGGCGTGGGACGCAGCCAGATGTACCTGGTGGTCAAGCCGCAGTCCACGGTCAAGGACGCCAGGGAGCTGGTTGCGTACGCCCGTGCCAACCCCGGCAAGCTTTCCTACGCGTCCGCCGGTCCCGGCACGCCGCCGCACCTGGCGGGCGAGTTGTTCAAGCGGGCCACGGGCGTATTCGCCACCCATATCCCCTACCGCGGAGCCGCTCCGGCCTTGCAGGACGTGATGGCAGGCCAGGCTGACTACGTGTTCGACCCGGGCATCGCCTTCCCGCATGTTCGTTCAGGCAAGGTGCGGATGCTGGCCGTGGCGGGCGCGAAACGCTCGTCGTTCTTCCCGGATGTTCCGACGCTGGCCGAGCTCGGCTTCAAGGGCGCGGAGCTGGACATCTGGTTTGGCATGTGGGCTCCCCATGGAACTCCCGCCGAGATCACGGCCCGCATGGCGCGTGAAATAGCGAGGACGCTGGCCTTGCCCGCCACCAGAGCCCGCTACGAGGGACTGGGCGCCGAGCCTGTGGGGCTGGACAATGCCGAGTTCAGAAGCCTTCTGGCGAACGAAACGAAGCAGCTGTCCGCGCTCATCCGCGACAGCAAGATCAACATCGACTGATTCACGAGGCGGCCCTGACATCATGGAAGAGCAAGCTGTCCTTGTGCAGATACAGGGCCGCGTGGGCGTGATCACGCTCAACCGGCCCCAGCACCTGAACGCCTTGAACGATGCGCTCATGGACGCGCTGGGCCGTGCACTGTTGCAGTTCGATGGCGACGAAGCGATTGGCGCCATCGTGATCACCGGCAACCCCAAAGCCTTTGCCGCCGGCGCCGATATCGCGGCGATGCGGAACTGGACCTACATGGACGTGGTCAAGAGCGAGTTCATCACGCGCAACTGGGAAACCATACGCCGTGTGCGCAAGCCCGTGATCGCGGCCGTGGCGGGTTTCGCGATGGGCGGGGGCTGCGAGTTGGCCCTGGCTTGCGACATCGTCATCGCCGCCGACACGGTCAGATTCGCCCTGCCCGAAATCAAGCTCGCCATGCTGCCGGGTGCCGGCGGCACCCAGCGCCTGCCGCGCGCCATCGGCAAGGCCAAGGCCATGGACATGTGCCTGTCGGCCCGCATGCTGGACGCCGCCGAAGCCGACCGCTACGGCCTGGTTTCGCGCGTCGTGCCGGCCGACTCGCTGCTGGAACAAGCCATGGCGCTGGCCACCGATATCGCCGGTTACTCGCTCCCCGCGCTGATGGCGATCAAGGAGTCGGTCAACCGTGCCCACGAAGGCTCGCTGTCCGAAGGCATCTGGTTCGAGCGGCACCAGCTGCATGCGCGCTTCGCCAGCGAGGACGCGCACGAGGGCATGCATGCTTTCCTTGCCAAGCGCCAGCCGGTGTTCAGGCATCGCTGACCTACGGGTCTCACCCATCAAAACAGTAGCAGACGAAACAGGGGCGCACCATGAAGGCAGTCTTCATCACGGGCCATGGCGGCAATGAAGTCGTGGCCATCGGCGAACAACCGAGGCCGGCACGCGGCCCCGGCGAGGTGCTGGTGCGCATGAAGGCGGCCACCCTGAACCGGGTCGATCTCTACATGCGCGACAGCGGCGCGGGCATCACGCATCAGCTGCCCCAGATCATGGGGCTCGATGGCGCGGGCCTCGTCGAGGAGGTCGATCCGGCCGAGACCCTGCTGCAACCGGGCCAGCAGGTGGTCTTGCACCCCGGCATCGCCTGCGGGCGCTGCGAGTTCTGCCAGCGCGGTGCAGGCGTGCTGTGCACCGCGATCCAATACCTTGGCGAACACCGCCACGGCACGCTGGCCGACTACGTCAGCGTGCCGGCATGCAATGTGTTCCCGATGCCCGCCTCCCTGAGCTACGCGGAGGCGGCTGCACTGGGTGTGAACCATCTGACCGCCTGGCGCATGCTGTTCACCAAGGCACAGCTCAAGCCCTGGGAAACAGTGCTGATCTTCGGCATCGGCGGCGGCGTGTCGCTGGCCGCGCTGCAACTGGCCCGGCTCGCGGGCGCCAAGACCATCGTGACCTCGCGCGATGATGCCAAGCTGCGGCGAGCCCAGGCGATGGGGGCCGACCATGGCATCAACAACCGGACGCAAGACGTTGCGAAGGAGGTCATGGCGCTCACGGACGGCCGGGGTGTGGACGTGGTGATCGAGAACGTGGGCGCTGCTGTCTGGTCCAGCGCCATGAAGTCACTGGCCCGCGGCGGCCGCCTCGTGACCTGCGGCGCCACCAGCGGCGACCAGCCGCCGGCAGACCTGCGGCGCATCTTCATCCGGCAGCTGCAGATCCTGGGCTCCACCCTGGGCGACTTGCACGAATTCAGCGCGCTGCTCGCGCTGGTCCAGCGCACCGCGCTGCGCCCGGTGATCGATGCCGAGTATCCGCTGGATCAGGTGCATGCGGCCCTCGATCGGCTGGCCTGCGGCGAACAGTTCGGCAAGATCGCGATCACCATCGACGAGTCGTGAAGGCGGCGGCAACGTCCTGTCCCTGCTTGCCGCCAAACTGATGAGGCTCAACGCTCACGACGATGGCGCCTCAGGGCCGGCCAGTTCCGCGCCCGTCACCACGCGCGCATAGCGCTGGAAACTCCAGTAGGCCCAAGCCCAGTCCAGCAGCACCACGAGGCGGTTGCGAAAGCCGATCAGGAAGTAGACATGGGCGAACAGCCAGAACAGCCAGGCGAAGTAGCCGCTGAATCGCAGCGGCCCCAGCGGGGAGGTGAGGTCGACCACGGCAGAGTTGCGGCCAATGGTCGCGAGGTTGCCGTAGTCACGGTAGCGGAACGGCCTGGGACTCTGCCCGCTGAGGCGGCGAAGCAGGTTGGCGGCTGCGGTGCGCCCCATCTGCTTGGCCGCCGGTGAGACACCCGGCACCGGGACCGGTTCGCGACCCGGTGCATGGCTTTGGGCGGCGGCCAGGTCGCCGATCACGCTGATCTCGGGGTGGCCGGCCAGGCTCAGGTCGGGCTGCACGCGCAGGCGTCCTGCCCGGTCGGTTTCACAACCCGTGCTCTGCGCCAGCAGCCGACCCAGCGGCGAGGCCGCCACGCCGGCCGCCCAGACGATGCATTTGCTGTCAATTCGATAGCTATTCGCACTCATGCCGTCTGGGCTGGAGGCTGATTCGACCTGTAAACCGCCGGCATCGACGGCCGTCACGCGGGCGTTCAGCCGCACTTCGACGCCCAGCTGTTCCAACTGCTCGCGGGCCCGCTCGCTGAGCGCCTCGGGCATGGCCTGCAGCACGCGCGGCCCGCCTTCGAGCAGCAGCACACGCGCGCTTGCAGGGTCGATGCGGCGGAACTCGCCGGGCAGGGTGTGGCGCGCGATCTCGGCCAGCGTGCCGGCCATCTCGACGCCGGTCGGCCCGGCGCCAATCACGACGAAGTTCAGCCAGGCGGCGCGCTGGGTCGGATCGGCTTCCTTCTCGGCCGCCTCGAAGGCCAGCAGGATGCGGCGGCGGATGGCAAAGGCGTCGTCCAGGGTCTTGAGGCCGGGCGCGAACGGCGCCCAGTCGTCGCGGCCGAAGTAGCTGTGGGTGGCGCCGGCGGCGACGATCAGATGGTCGTAGCCCAGCACCGAGCCATCCTTGAGCCTGACCTGCAGCGCCGCCGCGTCGATGTCCACCGCTTCGCCGAGCAGCGTCGTCACGTTGTGCTGGCGGCGAAACAGGTGGCGGATCGGCGCGGCAATCGCCGGGGCCGACAGCCCGGCCGTCGCGACCTGGTAGAGCAGGGGCTGGAACAGGTGGTGGTTGGTCTTGTCGATCAGCGTCACGTCGACGGCCGCGCCGCGCAGGGCCCGGGCCGCTTCGAGGCCGCCGAAGCCGCAGCCGATGATCACGATATGGGGTCTGGCAGCAGCTGTTGTCATGCGGGCATTATGCGCAGCGGCCCGCAGGCGCGTGAGTTCGGGCTGTCCTGAGACAATGGCCACCAGCACCCCATCGTTCTGATTCAGGAGTTCACACCATGAGTCCCCCACACAGCCTGGAACCGGTCGCGCCCGCCGAAGCCGGCTTCTGCCCCCAGGGCCTGAACCGATTGCTCGGCGTCCTGCAGTCCGAGATTGACCGCCAGCGTTTGCCCGGCGCGGTGGCGCTGATCGCGCGAGGCGGCCGGCTCGCTTTGTTCGAAAGCCTGGGCCGTCAGAGCCCGCAGGCCCAGACCGCTATGGCCAGGGACTCGATCTTCCGCATCTATTCGATGACCAAGCCCATCGTGTCGGTAGCCGTGCTGATGCTGATGGAAGAAGGCAGGCTGCTGCTCGGGGATCCGGTCTCCAAATACCTGAGCGAGTTCGCCGGCCAGAAGGTCGCGGTCTTGCGCGATGGGCGCATGGCACTCGAGCCGGTGCAGCGCGAAGCCACGGTGCAGGACCTTCTGCGCCACACTGCAGGCCTGACCTACGAGTTTCTCGGCGACAGCGCGGTGCAGCAGCAGTATGTGCAGGTCAAGATCGCGTCGCGCAAGCGCAGCAACGCGGAGTTCGCCCGGGAGCTGGCCGCGATCCCGCTGGCCCACCAGCCCGGCAGCGCGTGGGATTACAGCCGCGCCACCGATGTGCTGGGCGTGCTGATCGAGGCCCTCAGCGGCCAGACCCTGGGTGACTTCCTTCAGCAGCGCATCCTGGGTCCGCTGGGCATGAAGGACACGGCGTTCTCCGTGCCGCCGCGGCAGCAGCACCGCATCGCCGAAGCCTTCGACCGGGACCCGGATAGCGGCGCCCCGGTCAAGCTGCTCGAGGTTCGCGAGCCGCCGCGCTTCGAGTCCGGCGGCGGTGGGCTGGTGTCCACGGCGATGGACTATGCGCGTTTTCTGCAACTGATGCTGGGCGGTGGCACGCTCGATGGCGTGCGCCTGCTGGGCCGCAAGACCGTGGAGCTGATGACGGCCGACCATCTGGGCGACATACCCCGCGTCTGCGACCTGCTGTCGCCGGGCCATGGCTTTGGCCTGGGCTATGCCGTGCGCACCCATGCCGGTCTGGCCGGGGTGCCGGGCTCGGTGGGCCTGTACTACTGGGGCGGCATCGCCGGCACCAGCTTCTTCGTCGATCCGAAGGAAGAGCTGTTCGCGCTGATGATGATTCAGGCACCGGGCCAGCGCGATTACTTCCGTCCGCTGTTTCGCGATCTGGTCTATGCGGCGCTGGATTGATTAGTCACCGGCGGCTCGTACGACAGCGCAGCACATGCGCTCCATGTCTGCGGCCCACTGGTCGGCCTCCCGCGCGCTGAGGCCGACCAGCAGCCCATAGCGCCGGCCGCCCCAGACTGCGAGGTGCAGCGCCTTGAGCATGTCGTTCGCAGGGCGGTGCGGCAGATCATCGCAGGCGTCGAACACCCGGACCCAAGCGGCGCCCAGTTCTTCATGAACGCGCCGATGGTGCTTGGGTTCGGCGATCTGGGCTTCCAGCACCAGCATGTCGGGATGAAACCAGGGCAACTCGGGCGCATCGACACCGCAGCTCAGCCGCACCAGCTGGTGAACCCGTTCCTGCCATGGAAGACCCATGGGCTGCACCGCCTGCTGCTCGATGGCCTCCAGCAGCACATCGACGCTGTGCCTCACATAGCCGGAGAGCAGCGCAAGCTTGTTGGGGAAATAGTCGTACAGCGTGCCGACCGAAATACCAGTTTCCAGCGCCACGGCCCGGGTCGTTACACCGTCCCAGCCATCGCGCTGCCAAATCCGAACAAGCGCATCGTAAATGGCCTGCACCGTGAATTTGGCACGCGCCTGCGACGGCCGTTTCAGCGGCTTGGCCGTGGGCGTGCGCGCGGGCTTGCCCGTCGCGGCACTCATCGCACCGGCTTTCCGAACCCGCGACACACGCGACCGCCATACATTCAATTCACCCCTAATTGCCAATCCATGGAGCAGCGAAACATGAACACTTCAGCCCAGCTTACGCGGCTGTTCACCCGCAAGAACGCATTGAATCACACCCGCATCGAAACCGGCCCGCAAGCGCCGCTGAACTCGGGCGAGGCCCTGCTCAAGATCAGGCGCGTGGCCGTCACCACCAACAACATCACCTACGCTGCCTTTGGCGACGCGATGCAGTACTGGAACTTCTTTCCCACGCCCGAGGCCGACTGGGGCCACATGCCGGTCTGGGGTTTTGCCGATGTGGTGGCCTCCACCGTGGCGGGCGTCGAAGTCGGCGAGCGTTTCTATGGCTATTTCCCGATCGCCAGCCATTTGCGCATGCAGCCCGAGCGCGTCACGCCGCGCGGCTTTTACGACGGCGCCGAGCATCGCCGCTCCCTGACCTCGGCCTACAACCAGTACACGCGCTGCAGCGCCGACCCCGCTTACCGCGCGGCCGATGAGAACTACCAGATGCTGGTGCGCCCGCTGTTCATCACCTCGTTCATGCTGGCGGACTTCTTGCAGGACAACGCTTTCTTCGGGGCGACGCGGCTCGTCATTTCCAGTGCGTCAAGCAAGACGGCCTATGGCACGGCCTTTTGCCTGCAGGAGAGTAAGGCGATTGAGTTGATCGCGCTGACTTCGCAGCGCAACCAGGGCTTTGTCGACAGCCTGGGTTGCTACGGCCGCAGCGTGAGCTACGAGGAACTGGGTTCCATAGCCCCCGGCCAGCCCACGCTGTATGTGGACTTCTCAGGCGACGAAGCCTTGCGCGCTTCGATTCACCATCACTTCGGCGGTTCACTGGTCTACGACTGCTTTGCCGGTTCGGCGCAGAACACGCAGTTTTTGCGCGACACCGGGCTGCCCGGCCCCGAACCCAGGTTCTATTTCGCACCCGTGCAAATCCGCAAGCGCAATGCCGACTGGGGCCATGCAGTCGTCAACCAGCGTTTCAACGAGGCGCAGTTGGCGTTTATCCGGCGTGTGAGCGACGCGCAGGCACCGTGGATGCGGGTGGCCGAGAGCCGCGGGTTTGAAGCGGCCCAGGCCCTGATCGCCGATCTGCATGCCGGGCGCATCGATCCACTCAAGGGGCATGTGGTGGTGCTGGATTGATGCCGTTTTCGCCGGGAAGCAGGTAGCAGCACACAACTTGCTTACACATTTCACATGTTTCTACGCGATGTATCCGCTGTGCTTGTTACAACCAGGGCATCACAAAAGGAATCTCCGTGACGGATACGAATCAAGGACTGAATGGCTTAAACCCCCCACCCGCGTTCTCCGAGCGCCTGCGCCACAGCAAGGCGCTGCTCCCTACCATGGCGGTGATGGGCGTGACCGTGCTCGCGCTGGCGGCAACGCTGGTGGTCAACCGGTCCGAGGCCCAGCCCGGCGGGGCCCAGCCCACGGCTCAGGGGGGGCCGTACCCTCAAGGGGCCCAGCCGATGGCTCTGGGAGCGCAATACGCTCAGGGGGCGCAGTACCCTCAGGCGACCGGTCCCATTCCGGCCCAACCTGCGCACGCCCTGGTCCAGCGTCAGCCAGCCCCAGTGGCTCATGTCGCCCGGGCCCCGGTCTGTCGCAACTGCGGCACGGTGGAGTCGGTCACGCCCGTGCAGCGCTCCGCCCCGACCAGTGGCGTCGGTGCCGTGGCGGGCGGCGTGGTCGGTGGTTTGCTGGGCAACCAGGTGGGAGGCGGCAACGGCCGCGCCGCCATGACCGTGCTGGGCGCGGTTGGCGGTGGTTTTGCCGGCAATGCCATTGAGAAAAATATGAAGACGCAAACGAGCTACCAGATGCGCATCCGCATGCACGACGGCTCGGTGCGCACGGTGGAGCAGGCCACGGCGGTCGGGGCGGGTTCGCCGGTGTTGGTGGAACGCAACAGCGTACGGCTAGCGCCGGTGACCCCGTCGGCGGCACAATCCATGAACCCAGGCCCTTCTGTTCTGTAGGCTCAAAGGAAACCCATGCAACACGCAACAAGACACTGGACGCTGGCGGCTTGCCTGTCCCTGATGGGCCTGTCGGCCGCCCAGGCTGGTGACACCTATATCAATGCCACCGTGGGCGGCGTGCTGTCGCCCGGCGTCTATGGCCGCATCGATTTTGGCAATGCACCCCCGCCGCCCGTGCTCTACCCGCAGCCCGTGATCATCCAGCGTCCCGCGGTGCTGGTCCATCAGGAGCCCCTGTACCTGTATGTGCCGCCGGGTCATGCCAAGAAATGGGCCAAGCACTGTGCGAGCTACAACGCCTGCGGTCGACCGGTGTACTTTGTGAAAATGGACGAACGACGCCACGATCACGATGGCGACCACAAGCATAAGCACAAGCACAAGCACAAGGGCCATGGCAAGCACGGCCACGACGACTGAGCTTAGCTTTCGGCGACCTGCAGCACCAGCTTGCCGAAGTTCTCGCCGGTGAAGAGCTTGATCAGCGCCTCGGGGAAGGTGTCCAGGCCCTTGACCACGTCTTCCCTGCTCTTCATGCGGCCGTCCTTGAGGTAGCCCGCCATTTCGGCCACGGCGATGGGGTAGCGGTCGGCGTAGTCGAACACCACCATGCCTTCCATGCGGGCGCGGTTAACCAGCAGGGACAGGTAGTTCTTCGGTCCCTGCACCGGCTCGGTGTTGTTGTACTGGCTGATCGCGCCGCAGATCACGATGCGGGCGCCGCGCGCGATGCGGGCGAGCACCGCGTCCAGAATCTCGCCGCCGACATTGTCGAAGTAGATGTCCACGCCTTTGGGGCAATGCTCTTTCAGGCCAGCCTTGACATCTCCGGCCTTGTAGTCGATGCAGGCGTCGAAGCCCAGCTCATTGACCACCCAGTCGCACTTGGCCCGCCCGCCGGCGATGCCGACCACGCGGCAACCCTTGATTTTGGCGATCTGACCGACCGTCTGGCCCACGGCGCCGGCCGCACCCGACACCACGACTGTCTCGCCCGGCTTGGGCTGGCCCACATCGATCAGACCGAAGTAGCCGGTCATGCCAGGCATGCCCAGCACATTGAGCCACTGGGTCAGGCTGCCCCGGCGCAGGTCGATCTTGAACATGCCGCTGCGCTGGATCTGGTCCTGCGCAATCAGCATGTACTCCTGCACGCCCAGCCCGGCCGAGACGTAGTCGCCCACCGCAAAGTCCGGGTTCCCGGAGGCGATCACCTTGCCCACGCCGCCGGCGCGCATGACTTCGCCGATTCCCACGGGCGGGATGTAGCTCTTGCCCTCGTTCATCCAGCCGCGCATGGCCGGGTCCAGCGACAGGGCCAGCGTCTTGACCAGTACGCCCCCTTGGGCCGGTTCCGCGACCGGCTCGGTGGTGAATTCCCAGTTGGCGCGGGTGGGCGTGCCCACCGGGCGCGATGCCAGCCGGATCTGGTGATTGACGAGGGAGGTGATGGCGTCCATGGGAGGCTCCTGCAGACTGGATTGGATTGGAGAATAGGCGATGGTAGTGGCGCACTGCGCGGCCAGCGGTAGCCAAGGCGACAGCCGGCCGGGCACTGCCACACGCCAGCCGGCTGTGCTGTAATGCGTCAGGATCTGGTGCGACCCATGTGCCGTTCTCCGACTGGCCCCTTGTGGTCGGGGTGATGGCCGTTACTGGAGGCTTTCCGCATGTCCCCTTTTCCGTCGTCCGCTCGGACGCCTGCCCAAGTCCAGCCCCGGCGCGAAACCCTGGCGCAGCGGTATGCGGACATCCGGGCCCATAGCATGGCGCTGGCGGCGCCGTTGTCGGCCGAGGACCAGTGCATCCAGTCCATGCCCGATGCCAGCCCCACCAAATGGCACCTGGCGCATACCAGCTTGTTTTTCGAGGCCCTGATTCTGCAGCCCCACACCCCTGACTATCAGCCGTTCGACGAACTTTTTTTTTATCTTTTCAACTCCTACTACGAAGCCCTGGGCCCGCGCCATCCGCGGCCGCAGCGCGGGCTGTTGACCCGGCCTGCCCTGGCCGAGGTCCATGCCTATCGCGCGCATGTGGATGCGGCCATGCAGGACTTCATCCGCGACAGCGATGAACCTCGCTGGCGGGCCGTGCAATCCCTGGTCACGCTCGGCTTGAACCACGAGCAGCAGCACCAGGAACTGATCCTCTCCGACATGCTGCATGCGCTGTGGTGCAACCCCCTGCTGCCGGCCTACCAGGCGGCCGATGCACCGGTATTGCGGCTGGCCAGTTCGGTGCCGCCGATGGGCTGGCGGGCGATGAGTGGGGGTACCGTGCGGGTGGGCCACGAGGGCGGCGGGTTTGCCTTTGACAACGAAACGCCGCGCCACAGCGTGTTGCTGGCGCCTTATGAGCTGGCCGACCGGCTGGTGTGCTGCGGCGAGTATGCGCAGTTCATCGCAGAAGGTGGCTACAGCCAGCCCCGGCAAAGACTGGCAGGTGTTCGGCCTCGCCGGCGTGCGGCCGCTGGACCCCGCGGCGCCGGTGAGCCATGTCAGCTATTACGAAGCGGCAGCCTATGCCGAATGGGCGGGGGCGCGCCTGCCGACCGAGTTCGAATGGGAGGCGGCCTGCGCCACGCAAGACCTGCCGCAGATGACGGGCCATGTCTGGCAATGGACGCGCTCGTCCTATGCCCCCTATCCCGGCTTTCGTCCCTTCACGGGAGCAGCGAGCGAATACAACGGCAAGTTCATGGTGGGGCAGATGGTGCTGCGCGGCAGCAGCAGCGCCACGCCCGAAGGGCACGCGCGTGCGAGCTACCGCAATTTCTTCCCGCCCGCTGCGCGCTGGCAGTTTTCAGGCATACGCCTGGCGAAGGATGACCCATGCTGAACCCTGGCTTGCTCAATGCAGACGAGGCGCCTGAGACCAACGAGACAGCCCGCAGCCCCTTTGCGCAGGACCTGCTGGCCGCGCTGGCCAGGCGACCGCGCAGCATCTCGCCCAAGTACTTCTACGACGCCAGCGGCTCTGCCTTGTTCGACCGCATCTGCGAGCTGCCCGAGTATTACCCGACGCGCACCGAATTGGCCTTGCTGTCGACTCATGCGGGCGAAATTGCCGGGCACATGGGCCCGCGCGCCGAGGTCGTGGAGTTTGGTGCCGGCTCGATGCGCAAGATCAGGCTGCTGCTCGATGCCATGGAGCAGCCCCTGCGCTACCTCCCCGTGGACATCTCGGATGGTCATTTGAGTCGCGCCGCTGCGGCGCTGCGGCGCGACTACCCGACGCTGGACGTGCTGCCCGTCGGGGCCGACTACACGCAGCGGCTGTCGTTGCCTGCGCCCATGTTGGGTGCGGGGCCTCGCGTGGGTTTTTTCCCCGGCTCCACCATTGGCAATTTTCCCCCCGAGGAGGCGCTGCACTTTCTGCAGATGGCGGCCCAGCTGCTGCGCGGTGGGGCTCTGCTGCTGGGCGTCGACCTGGTCAAGGATCCGGACATGCTGCACGCGGCCTACAACGACGCGCAGGGCGTGACGGCGGCCTTCAACCTGAACCTGCTGGCGCGCGCCAACCGCGAGCTCCATGCCAACTTTGATTTGGCGCAGTTTGCCCACAGCGCCTTCTACAATGCGCCCTTGCAGCGCATCGAGATGCATCTGATGAGCCGGTGCCCGCAACGCGTCTCGGTCTGCGGCGAATGCTTCGAGTTCGCCGAAGGCGAAACCCTGCACACCGAAAATTCCTACAAATTCACCATTGACGGCCTGCGCCAGCTGGCGGCGCAGGCGGGTTTCAGGCCCGGCCCGGTCTGGACCGATCCGCAACACCTGTTCAGCCTGCACTGGCTGCAGGCCCCACCCATGAAAGGACTCCCATGAAAGCAAGCTGGAACGGCGTCGTGATTGCCCAGAGCGACGACACCGTGGTGGTCGAAGGCAACCACTATTTCCCCGAAAGCGCGCTCAACCGCGACTACGTCACCTTCAGCAACCACAAAACCACGTGCGGCTGGAAGGGGCAGGCGAGCTACTACTCGCTAATCGTCAACGGCGAAATGAACGCCGATGCCGCCTGGTACTACCCTGATCCCAAGCCCGAAGCCGAGATGGTGCGCGGCCGGGTGGCGTTCTGGAAGGGCGTCAAGGTGGAGCTGTCCTAGGATGAAACCCACCCCCGTTGCTGGCTCACTGCGTGTAGCCGCCTCCCCCCTCAAGGGGGCAACACCAGCGGCCCGGCAGAGCCGGTTCCGCGGTGTCCCCCGAAAAGGCCTCGCGTTTCACAGATCGTGGGTCGTGCGTAGCGCGGTGGAACAATTGAGATGGTTGCCATCCGAGCCATGACGGGCGCGGTAAGCTCGCACCCATGACCGCTTTCACGCTTCCCCCCCCTTTCACGCCGCCAGACCAGCTGCTTGCCAGCTTGCGCCAGCTGGGCTATGCCGTGCTCAGCCCGCAGGCCGTGAGCGAATGGACAGGCTGCAGCCTGGCAACGCTCGAAGCCCTGCGCGTCGGCTGGAACGACCTGCCGCCTGACGCCTATCTCAAGGATGGTGGCCGTTACCGGCGTCGGCGCCACTCCTGCTTCGTGGTGGAGGGCGACCAGGTCACGCAGGTGGCGCACCGGGCGCACTGGCAGCCCGTGGAGTACAACGCCTTGCACGGGGGCATGCAGCGCTGGTTTGAGCCGATGCAACCGCAAAGCCTCGCGCTGCCCGCGTGGCCGAAGCTGCTCAGGGCCCTGGCCCGGGTCAGCACGGCGCTGCTGGGCGCTGCGGGGCAGGGCGCGCAGCCCTGGTATGTGGAAGCCCACCAGTTTCGCATCGACACCACCGACGGCATTGGGCGCCCCACCCCCGAGGGGGCGCACCGCGACGGTGTGGATGTGGTGGCGGTCTTCCTGGTCGCCCGAGAAGGCGTCAAAGGGGGCGAAACGCGCGTCTTCGAAGCGCAGGGGCCGAACGGCCAGCGCTTCACGCTGACCGAACCCTGGTCGCTGCTGCTGCTCGACGATGCGCGGGTAATTCACGAGACCACCCCGATCCAGCCCACGGCCGAGGGCGGCCACCGCGACACCCTCGTCGTGACCTTGCGCTCTGGCGGTTTTCAGGGGGATGGTTTATAAATTGATTCTGGTCAAGGCGATCAGGGCCTGCCAGTCTGACGCTAGAGAACCTGTCATCACAATGGAGGTCCCTCATGTTCAAGCACATTCTGGTTCCCGTGGATGGTTCGCCGACCTCGGATCAGGCCATCGCCAAGGCCGCCGGGCTAGCCAAGGCCTTTGGCAGTGCCGTGACGGCGATCTATGTCGTCGATCCCTATCCCTTCACCGGCGTGGGCACCGATTACGCCTACGGCCAGGCCCAGTACCTGAGCGCGGCCACGGCCGAGGCCAACGAGGCGGTCAAGGCGGCGAAGGAAGCGTTTGAAGCCGCCGGCGTGGCCGTGACGACGGCCGTGGTTGAAGGGCATGCCGTCTACAAAGGCATCCTGGAAAGCGCCGAAGCCCGGGGGGCCGACTTGATCGTCATGGGCTCGCACGGCCGGCGCGGGCTGGAAAAGCTGATGCTGGGCAGCGTGGCGCAGCGCGTGCTGTCCCACGCCCATCTGCCCATTCTGATCGTGCGCGACTGAAGCTGCCGCGCACCAGTTTCGGGGCCCGGACCGGGCTTAGATTCGCTCGAAGATCGCCGCGATCCCCTGGCCGCCGCCAATGCACATGGTGACCAGTGCATAGCGGCCGCCAATGCGCTGCAGCTCGTACAGGGCTTTCACGGTAATCAGGGCGCCGGTGGCGCCGATCGGGTGGCCCAGCGAGATGCCCGAGCCATTGGGGTTGACCTTGGCCGGGTCCAGCCCCAGTTCGCGCGTGACTGCGCAGGCCTGGGCGGCAAAGGCTTCGTTGGCCTCGATCACGTCCAGGTCCTTGACCGTGAGCCCGGCTTTTTGCAGCGCCTTCTGGCTGGCCGGCACCGGGCCGATGCCCATGTACTTCGGGTCCACGCCCGCATGCGCGTAGGCGACCAGCCGCGCCATCGGCCGGATGCCGCGCTGGTTTGCGACGCTGCGCTCCATCAGCACCACGGCGGCGGCTGCGTCGTTGATGCCCGAGGCGTTGCCGGCCGTCACCGTGCCGTTCTCCTTGAGAAACACGGGCTTGAGCTTGGCCAGGTCCTCCATCGTGGCGCCGGGGCGGAAATGCTCATCGGTCGCATAGGCGACCTCGCCCTTTTTGCCCTTGAGCATCACCGGCACGATCTGGTCCTTGAAGTAGCCTGCCTGGGTCGCACGCTCGGCCCGGTTGTGGCTTTCCACGGCCAGGCGGTCCTGGTCTTCGCGGCTGATGCCCCATTTGGCCGCCACGTTCTCGGCCGTCACGCCCATGTGGATGGTGTGGAACGGGTCGTGCAGCGCCCCCATCATCATGTCGACCATCTTGCTGTCGCCCATGCGGGCGCCCCAGCGCGAGTTCAGGCTGGCATAGGGTGCGCGGCTCATGTTTTCGGCGCCGCCGCCGATGGCGATGTCGGTGTCGCCCAGCAGGATGGACTGGCCGGCCGAGACGATGGCCTGCAGGCCCGAGCCGCACAGGCGGTTGACGTTGTAGGCCGGCGTGCCTTCGGCGCAGCCGCCGTTGAGCGCCGCCACGCGCGACAGATACATGTCCCTGGGCTCGGTGTTGACCACATGGCCGAACACCACATGGCCCACCTCGGCGCCGTCCACGCCGGCGCGCTGCAGTGACTCGCGCACCACCTGCGCGGCCAGGTCGGTGGGGGGAATGTCCTTCAGGCTGCCGCCGAAGGTACCAATGGCGGTGCGCACACCGCTGACGACAACAACTTCACGACTCATGATCAGGCTCCTTCGGGTTTCAGGGGTTTCAAAATTGCTGCCCATAGTCGGGCATCGTCAGGCGTCCTCGGGCATCGGCCCGGCTGTCAATCCCGCACGTCGCCGACCGGGTTGCCGCCGAAGTCGGCCCGTGCCAGATAGCCCAGCACGCGGGCCGCAGCCTCGCCCGGCGAGCTGAGCTGGCCTTTTTCCTTGAGGGCGGCGAAGTTGCTGCGGTCGGGGAAGGCCGAGGCATCGGCGCCGCGCAGCTGCACCTGCATGTCGGTATCGATCACGCCGGGCGCCAGCGAACAGACCTTGGCACCGTTGGGCTTGAGCGCCTCGTCCAGCGCAACGCAGCGCGTGAAATGGTCCATGCCGGCCTTGGCAGCGCAGTAGCCCGCTTGCGAAGCCATGGCCCGGCGGCCCAGGCCCGACGAAATATTGAGCACCTTGCGCGGCACGGTCCAGCCTTCGGTGGCGCGCAAAAAGGCGGCGGTCAGCAGCATCGGGGCCTCAAGCCCCACGCGCAGGGCTTGGGTCAGATCGGTGGCGTCCGCTTCGCTCAGCGGAGCGATGCGCGGGATCATGCCCGCGTTGTTGATCAGAGTGGCACTGCGGTAGCTGGTGTCGGGCTGTTCGCGCAGCCACTGCGCCAGCCGCGCGCTGGCGTGCACGGCTTGGGCCAGGTCCTGCGCCCACTGCAGCAGCGTGGCGCCGACAGCCTGGGCTTGCGCGGCCAGCTCCTCACTGGTCTTGCGTGAAATGCACAGCAAGGTGTGACCGGGCTGAAGCAGTTGCTGGGCCATGGCCAGGCCCATGCCGCGCGAGGCGCCTGTGAGAATCATGAGGTGTTGGGTCATGCCCGGGATGGTAACCCGGAGCTGCGTGCCGCGCTCAGATGGCGATGATGATCGGAAAATGGGCCAGCAGGCCGTCGCTGCCGGGGCGGAAGGGCACGGTCAACGCCACACGATCGGCTTCATCGCGCAGCCTGCGCCAGAGGAAGTCGCGCTCGTTGTGCGGGTCGCCCGCGACATAGAGTTGGGTGGTCAGCAGTTCGCGCTGGCCCAGCTTGACCTTCACATGGATATGTGGGGTACGGCTGCCATAGGCCACGGGCCGGATGGTGCGGAAACGGTACTGTCCATCGGGGCCCACAACGACCTTGCCAAAGCCCTGAAACGCGGCGTCCGCGCGGCTGCCGTCGCCGGGATGATGGTAGTGACCGGCGGCGTCGCACTGCCAGATTTCCACCAGCGCACCGTTGATCGGCTGGCCTGCCAGATCGGTCACTGTGCCCTCGACCCAGGCGCTTTGCCCGCGCGAATAGCTGAGCGTGCCGTTGCGCAGCAGGTCGAAGTCGGAATCCTTGGGAAAAACCACCGGGTAGAACGGCCCCTCGGTCTGCGACGGTGTGGGACGGCGCGCCGCAGGCGGCTGGGCGCGCGGGCCGAGCCACAGGGCGGGTGCTGCAACCAGGGCCGCCGTCACGGCACGGCGGGGCAACAGCGCTTGGGTGACATGGTGGTGCATGGCAGGGCCTCCGGCTACTTTTGTCGGAGGCGTTTGGCGCCGCGAAGTTCCGCAGGCTCAAGAAAACGCCGGGCCGCCCCAAGTTTTCTTGCACCCCCTCGGGGGGCCTGACGCGAAGCGGCAGGGCTGGGGGCGCTAAAGGACGCCGGGCCGCCCCAAGTTTTCTTGCACCCCCTCGGGGGGCCTGA